>Ga0210133_1000692_pt1 | contig 10970 bp, 12 predicted proteins | sample Joice_ThreeSqC_D_2_FD_184874 | JGI IMG/M metagenome (GOLD analysis project Ga0210133, IMG submission 184874) | Wetland microbial communities from San Francisco Bay, California, USA, that impact long-term carbon sequestration - Joice_ThreeSqC_D1... | ecosystem: Environmental > Aquatic > Marine >...
ACCGCCAGTCCATTGCCGTCGCTGGTGACCATCGAGCCGCGGACCGTCGCTACCTTGCCCACCAACGTAATGACTTCGGCGTTGGACTGACCCCGAGATTGCAGCGTCAGCGTATCGAGACGGTCGTTGATTCCCATCGTCTGTTCGAGGCTCGAAAATTGCGCGAGCTCGGCGACGAATTGGGTGTTGTCCTGGGGCTTGAGAGGATCCTGATTTTTCAGCTGGGCTACCAACAGCTTCAAGAATTCGTCTCGACCGATGGCCTGTTCGGCCCCAGTGGTCAATCCGAAACCCGTCTGAGAGGTCGTGTCAGTGGACGTTACGCTCGAAGTGGCATCCATGGCTGTCATCCGGTGATGTCGAGGCGACCAGACTTGCCTTTGCGTTTTCGGGCCGGGGACTTCGTTAGGTCCGGCTCCGAATCCGCTCGGGCAGATCTGCCTGGGGACGACCTGACCTGAGCAAGATCGGTGCCGGGAACATCCATCTGGACGACACAAAGAGATTGGATGCGTTGTCCCGTGGATTGCAGCGCCTGCTGAAGCACTTGGCGCTCGGCGGAAATAGCCCGTACCGCCCGCGCACTGGCGGCGGTGATGAGCAACCGGACCCCGGCCTGGTCCTTCTCGACAATGACGGCAATTTCACCGAGCTGACCGGCGTCGAGGCGAACCTGCAGGCGGTCGCTGCCTGGCGTACTGGAAGAAACCTCTCCGTCCCTCGCGGTACTTGCGGTTGTCGCTCGGGCAAGCTCGAGAGCTGTTCCCGCATCGCAGGACCCGGGTGTCAGCGCCTCAACACTTGGCCGCCAAGCCTCTGACGTCCCGCCCAGAAGGCCCGAAGCGGCCGCTGGCGCGACGGTCTGGACCAGACAGCCCGCAACCGCAGACGCCCAACGCTCCAGGTCCTTTTTGCCGGGCGCCTCGGTTGCTTCCGAGGGTTCATTCCCTTCGAGCCCCATCGCTCGCGCTCGTTGCATACCAGCCTGATGCATACCCAACCTCGCCTAATCGGTGACACCTCGTCGACCAGGACCGTAACGCCTCAGGACCAGCTCGTCGTTGATGCGCTGTTCGGTTCGGCCCTGTTCCTGAGCGTCGCGGCTGGCCATGCGCTCATCGATGGTCTCGATTTGCTTGACCCCCGTGTGCGCCTGCAGAACCTCGCGCCGCGCCGCATTTACGCGCTGTTCGGCGGTCTCGAGACGCCCGAGTGCGTCGTCGAGCGTAATTCCACGAGCGCGGAGCCATTGCTCGGCTTCGACCCAGGCGCGAACTTCCACCGACCCCGAGGTCAGCATGGCCCGGTGCCGTGAGGCAAGCTCGAGGCGAGCTTTCTCGCTCTGGGCGTGCTGCTCAGCCTGATCGCGATCGACATTGGACTTTATGAGCGCGTGGGCACAATCGTCCAGCACCCGCTCGCGGATTTCCAGGACTCGCCGAAGCCGTCGTCGGCGTTGGTTCACGGCCTTGCTCCTTGTCCCTCGCCGACGCGAGACAGGGCTTGTACTCGGGCCCGAGTCTCCGATAGCGGCGTGGATTCATGGGTCAACTGTCGCAAAAAGCCATTGATCTGGGGCATCGCCTTGAGGGCCAATTCCACGCGAGGGTCGCTGCCCGGTTGGTAGGCACCGACCTGAATGAGGTCTGCTGCATCGCGGTAGGCGCTCAGTAGCTCCCGCAGCTTCATGGCGGGTTTGAGAACCGTGTCAGGCGCGATTTCGGGGGCCAGTCGGGAGATGCTCTGCAACACGTCGATGGCTGGATACTGGCCCTTCTCGGCCAGGGCTCGCGACATGACGATGTGCCCGTCCAGGATGCCGCGCACCGAGTCGGCAATGGGCTCGGACATGTCGTCTCCCTCGACGAGCACCGTATAAAGCGCCGTTATGGTTCCGGCATCGCCGCTAGTCCCAGCCCGTTCCAACAGCCTCGGCAGTGCAGCGAATACGCTGGGGGGATAGCCCTTGGTCGCCGGCGGCTCGCCGGCTGCCAGGGCCGCTTCGCGCAACGCCATGGCATAGCGGGTGATCGAGTCCATCACCAGAAGCACGCTTTGGCCTCGATCCCGGAAATATTCCGCGATGGCGGTGGCTGCCTCGGCTCCACGCGCCCTCAATAGCGGTGGTTGATCGCTGGTGGCGGTAACGATGACGCTCCGCGCCAGACCATCGGGGCCGAGTGAGCCACGAATGAAATCGTTGAGCTCGCGTCCTCGTTCACCGATCAACCCGATGACGTTGACGTCTGCCTGAGAGGACCGTGCAATCATGCCCAGCAACGTGCTCTTGCCCACGCCGGCACCAGAGAAGATGCCCATGCGTTGACCCACTCCCAGCGGCAATATCCCGTCGATGGCGCGAATTCCGGTGCAAAATGGCTCCTTGATGGGACGGCGCGCAAACGCCGCAGGAGGCGCGGCGTGAACCGGCACGTTGAACTCGACGCCGATGGGCGGCCCCCCATCCAATGGGCGTCCGAACGCATCCACGATACGTCCGAGCAGCTCTTGCCCCACCGGAACGCTCGCCCCGCGATGGGTGTGGCGCACTCGATCGCCCTGCCGCACGCCAGCGAGCGATCCGAGCGGGGTGGTTGCCAGGCGTCCTGAGCGGAAACCTACCACTTCGATCTCGACGGCTTCCCCCTGGGGTGGTTCGATGATCAGAGTGTCGCCGACTGCGGCACGGAGCCCGCCGACTTCCACGATCAGCCCGACCACTTCGAGGACCACTCCAGTTGGATGGTGCAACGGTGCCTTGTGGCAGCGTTCGATCACGCGGTCAAAAATCACGGTTCCTCGATCTCCGCCTCGATGGCGTGGCTGAGCTCCTGCAGGCGGGCTTCGATGGACTCATCGACCCGGCCAATGTCGGTCTCGACCACGCAGCCGTGCAGGGGAAGGCTGGCATCGATGTGGATCTCCACATCGATGCCCCGCGCCGACAGCTGCCCCGAGACCATCGTGGCTACGACGGCAAAACCCTCGCCGAGATAGACTCTCAGTTGGTCCCGCTCGTCCAGGGCGTCGAGCCCCTCGCGAACCAGGTCTGCTACCAACTCCGGTTGGGTAGTGAGCTCGCGAGCAATGACCCTGCGAGCGATGAGCAGCACCAGATCGAGGATACGCACCTCGGAGCCGTACAGGGTCTCCCTTCGAGCCTTGTCGAGCGCCTCGATTGCCGCGCCCAACGCATCGCTGCTCTGGTCCAAAAATTTCACCTCGGCCTGCTGGGCAACGCGTTCGGCAATCAACGCCTCGAAGTCGCTCGGTGTCATGCTGGGGCGGGTGGCAGCGGACGAGGGGCGTCGGGTTCCGGGGCTTTTCACTGGCTCTGCGGGAACATGGCTCGATCGGCGCTCGGCCGTCGTCCGTGGGGCGGAGGTCTCCCGGCTCGGGCGCGGCGGCAGCGATGAATGGACACGGCGCTGCCCACCCCCCGATGGTGGGGCGAGCCACGAGGGATTTCTCCGACCATTTGGAGTGACGTCTCGAAACGTGACCGGCTGGGGGCGTTCGGAACCAGACCGATTGCGATCAAACCATGCCATCGTTGTCCTCGAGGGAGATGACGCCTTCGGCGGCGAGGACCAGCGCCTGTTCGACGATCGACGCCTGGGCTGCCTCGACATCGGCCAACCGCACTCCGCCCAAGATTTCCAGATCTTCTCGGAGACGGTCGCCCGCGCGCTTGGACATGCTGGAGAACAGGTGAGTCTTCAATTTTTCGCTGGCGGTCTTGAGCGCCACCACCAGTTGATCGGCGGGGACCGATTCGAGCAAGGTGCGCAGCGACTTGACGTCGAGCAGCGTCAAATCCTCGAACGAATACATGGCCCGCCGAATCTCGGTGGCCAGCGTGGCGTCGCCCTCGGAGAGGCCTCCGAGCAGCTCCTCGCCGAGCTGCCGATCCATCTGACGAACGATGGCGGCGCTCTTGCTGATGCCGTCGACGCTGATGAACGCCTCGGTGCCCGGTTCCGGCAGCTCGGCGCTGAGAGTGGCCGCGACCTCCTCCAGCAACCCCGCTGGGACTTCGGTCATCTTGCCAAGCCGTTCGACCACGCCGGGTCTGCGCTCGTAAGGGAGCTGCTCCAAGATATTGACCGCCTTCTGGGTGGGAAGTTGCGAGAGAATGGCGGCTACCAGCTGCGGATGCTCGTGTTCGAGCACGGATGCCACCGAGGCCTCGTCCGCGCTGGCAAGCCGCTCGAGCGCGGTCTGAGGCCCGTCGACGAAGATCTCCTGGGTCTTGGCTTCACCGAGTGCCTTTGCCGCCACCCGTTTGAGGTAGCGGACGCCGCCTTTTGGGACGGCGATCGCTTCCTGGGACTTGTCGAGGAACTCCTGGTAGACCGCGTCGAGCGAGCTCGCGGGCACGGTGCGCATCATGGTTGCGACCTCCCGCAATTTTCGCACGTCGCTGGTGTCGAGCTCGGCAATGATGGGTGCGGCGGTGGTCTCGTCGACCGACAGCAGCATGAGCACGGCCTTTTCGGGTCCAGTGAGTTCCACGTCGGGGTCTGCTTGCTAGAGGTGTGCCATCAGGATCGTCAACTCGTGCCCACGTTGAGCCACTTCCGGATCACTACGGCCGCCGTCGCCGGATCCTCCGAGGCCAGCTGCAGTGCGCGTGCGCGTCGCAGCGGCGCGTCGACCTTCTGACCTTCCGGCAGCGCCCGATCGCCATGGCCTGCGGGCAATCCGGTAGCACCCAGGGCCGTTCCGAGAGCCCCGGCAGCGGCGTCGCGGCCGTTTGCGAGCGCTGCGACCCGCGGACGAGGCGCGCTGGCCCGATTTGCCTTGCGCCATACCAAGATCACCACCGCGAACAGCAGCAGGCCTGCCAGGGCGGCAGCGCCCGGGATCAGCCAACGCCTCCAGAGCGGGACCGGTGTCGTGTGGGTCAGGTCGTTGCCAGAAGGTCGGATGAAAGCCGCCGATTCGATGGCCACGGTATCACCGCGCTCGGCCTGGAAACCAACCGCGGTCTTGACCATCTCATCGAGCTTCTTCAGCTCGCTTTCGGAGCGCGTGACGGCTACCAGCTTGCCATTTCGGTCCTCGAGGCGATCGTTGAGCAGCACCGAGACGCTGAGGCGTTCGATCTTGCCCGGAGGTCGAGTGGTCTTTTGACTTATCTTGTCGACCTCCCAGTTCCGCGTTTGGCTCACTCGGACGACGCTGCCTTCGGGTCCCGCCGGAGTCTCCGCTGCTTGCGCGCCCGGTTGATTGGCGTCGGGCAAGTTGGTCAAGGCTCCGGGCACGCCAGCCACGCCAGCCGTGGTTTCCCCGCTGTGCTCCTCGGTCTTGTTCTCGCTGCGCAGCGCGGTCTTGCTCGGATCGTAATGCTCTTCGACCTTTTCCTGCCGGGAGGTATCGAGGTCGACCGCGACCCTCACTTCCGCATTGCCGGTTCCGACAACTCGTTCCAGCTGGCTGCGGACCTTGCCTTCCAGCCGTGCTGCCACCGCAGACGACATCTCGGAGCTGTCTTCCTCACTGGTCGCCGAGTCGTCCCCGCTCCCCGTGTTGGGGCGATGCAGCGTGAGACCGTCGGTACTGACGACCGAAACCCGGTCACGGCGCAGCCCGGGAACCGCTGCGGCCACCAGGTGCACCACCGCAGCCACCTCGCGTTTGCCGAAAGCTTCGGGATTGGACAGCTTGACCACGATCGAAGCGGACGCGAGATTTCCTTCGCTGACGAACAGGCGGCGCTCGGGCATGACCAGATGAACCCGCGCAGCCTTGACCCCCTCGATGGTGAGAATGGAGCGAGTGATCTCGCCCTCCAGGGCTCGGCGTAGGCTGACCTGCTGCTCGAATTCGGTGGCGCCCAGTTGGGAACGATCGAACAGCTCGAATCCCACGCCCCCGCCCTTGGGTAACCCCGACGAAGCCAATTCCAGCCTCAAGGACGCGATGCGATCGTCGGGGACCAGGATGCCGCGTCCGTCGGCGTCGAGCCGATAGGGGACCTGCAGGCTCTTGAGTTTCTCCACGATTCCCGAGGCATCCTGGGCGTCGAGGTTGGTGTACAGATACGCATACCGGTTCTGGGAGCCGAAATAGGCAAATAGCAGCAGAGCCAACAGCGCAAAGCTCGTCACTCCCACCAGCGCCAGGCGCTTGGGAGTTGACAGCCCCGCCCAGAAGGCTGCGAGCTGTCCGAAAAACCACTTCAATCGGTCCATCGTGCCTTCATCGGTCAAACCTGCATTCGCCAGAGTTCATAAAAAGCGTCGACGACCTTGTTGCGAATCGCCCCGACCAGCCTAAGTTCGATGTCGGCTTTGCTCAGCGCGAGCATGGTCCCGTGGATGTCGTCGCGAGCACCAGTCGCGAACGCTTCCCCGGCCGCCTGAGCCGCCTGGGCCGCTTGGTTGGCATTGCCCACTGCATCTTTCAGCATGTCCACGAAGCCCACGGTCCCGTCGTGGACCCGGGGCGCGCCGCTTGGCGCTCCATCACGCAGCTCGCCGATGTGCGTGACTTGGTCCGATATGGGAACGATGGGCTGCATGGATGCGATCAGCGTCCGATCTCGAGAGCGGAGTGGGCCATCTGCTTGACGGTGTCGATGGATGTGATCCCTGCCTCGTAGGCGCGGGACGCCGTGATCATGTTGACCATTTCCTCGACGGCGTTCACGTTCGGGTACTCGACGTAACCATCGGCGTTGGCGTCGGGGTGCCCCGGTTCGTACACCATCGTACCCGGACGCTGGTCTTCGACGACTCGCGACACACGCACCAGCGACACACCACGCTGCAATTGAGGGAAACCCTGCAGCTGGTCGAGTCCCACGGCTTCGAAAACCGGATCGATGCGACGATAGGGGCCGCCTTCGGGGGTGCGCGTGGTGCGGACGTTCGCGAGATTGGAGGCGATGGTGTTCATGCGAACCCGTTCGGCCGAAAGCCCCGACGCAGCAACCTCCAGCGCACTGAATACTCCGAGCATCGTGATCCTTTCAGCCCTTGGCGTCGTTGGCGGCGTAAGACAGTTGTCGAAGCTCGCCTGCCATTACGGCGCTCGTGACGTCGTAGCGAAGATTGTTGGCGGCCAGCTTTGCCGCTTCGCGGTCCAGCGAAACCGCGTTGCCGTCGTTGCCCACCCCCGCAGCCGCGTCGGTGAAGATGCGACCGCTCGCCGCCTCCCCGAACGTAGAGCTCCCCGGAAGATGGGCGTTGGAGGTGCGCTCGAGCGCCACGATCATCACCGACTGGAACGACGGAGATACCCGTGCCAAATCGCGCGGCCGATATCCGGGGGTATCCACGTGTGCGATGTTCGAGGCCAGCACGTTGTGGCGTTCGAGGTGGTAGTCGAGCGCGGCGTGCAGAGGTTGTACGGCGTTGAACAGGTCCAGCACGAATCGCGGCTCAAGCACTCCGCATGCCAGCTAGGCCCTGTTCGTGGTCGTGCACCGCCGAGAGTCCTCGGCAGGACCTCGGCACCAAGAGGGAAGGCCGCTCGTCTTTAGGTTCGATTTCATTTGAGGGTCCGCCAATCCTGCCGTTCACGGCACTAACCCGTCCGAGATCGCGGTTTTGCTTGGTTCAGTTCCCATTGCCGCCATGGGTCAGAGTTGCACCAGGGGAGGGGGAGAAGTACCCACCTATACAATCGCTAAGCGGCTTTCTGACCGGCAGTGGAATTGACTGATACGCGGGCTGTCCTCCTTTGCTCATGCTCTTGCTGGTGGGTACACAAAGACCCGAACATAAAGAGTCCGTACGGCCGGTATCTCTCGGGCGTGCCTATTTGACGCTTCGAGTGTCAAAGGCTCGCCGCTGGCATGGGGGTTGCTCACGTCGCCGGCACGCTCCGACCGACCCATGCTCGATCCAGAGACGCGGCGGCCGACATTCATCCTGCGGGGCAACGCGGAAAACGGAGATCTGTTCATGCCAGAAGGTACGGCGACGAGGTTGTTTGACTCTCAGCTGGGGGAAACTGATCGGCCGGGGCCGGTCAAGACATCGGGCGAGCCGGGGTTTGCGTTCGACGAAACCACTGGGATCATCCATCGACCCAGTCAGCGACCCTCGTCGCTACCACCCCGTTGCATGGAAGGAGTCGTCGGTCGCTCCGAAGCGCTGCTCGACGTCTACCGCATCGTTGCGCGAGTGGCCGACACCAGCTGCACGGTTTTGATAACCGGAGAGAGCGGCACCGGCAAGGAGCTCGTTGCTCGCGCCGTTCACGAAACCAGCAATCGGACCAGCAAGCCCTTCGTAGCTGTCAATTGTGGGGCCATCCCCGAGAATTTGCTAGAAAGCGAGCTCTTCGGTCATGTGCGTGGGGCGTTCACTGGGGCTCACGCCACCAAAATGGGTCGCATCGGTCAGGCCCGGGGCGGCACCTTGTTTCTCGACGAAATCGGCGAGCTGCCGCTAAGCCTTCAGGTCAAGCTGCTTCGCGTACTGCAGTGTGGCGAGTACTCTCCGGTTGGCGATTCCCACATTCACGTCGCCGACGTCAGAATCGTGGCTGCCACCAACGTCGACCTCGAAGCCGCGGTCGCCAACGGCACTTTCCGCGAAGATCTGTACTATCGCCTCAACGTGATTCACGTCTGCGTGCCCCCATTGCGCGATCGGCGTACTGATATCGCGGTATTGGCGGAGCACTTTCTGGACAAAGCTCGCCAGCGCACCGGACGCCACAATGTCGAAGGAGTCTCCCCTGCCGCCCTGGCCTTGTTGGACCAATATCCATGGCCGGGTAACGTTCGAGAGCTGGAAAATACCCTCGAGCGAGCCCTGTTGCTCTGTCGGACGGCGACCATTCAGCCTCGCGATCTGCCGGCACGTGTTTGCGGATTGCCGATTGAGCAGCGGCGTTCGACCACCCGGTTGCCGGACACCGGAATCGATCTCCGGGCGGCGGTCGAGTCCTTCGAAAATGGCCTGATTCGACAGGCGTTGGAGCGGACCGCCTGGAACAAGAATCAAGCAGCCAGGCTCCTCGGCCTCAATCGCACGACTCTGGTGGAGATGCTGAAGCGCAAGCGCATCGACGCTGCATAGTCGGCAGAACTGAGACTTTCCGACCCTGGTCTGCATCTTGCTCGGTGCAGCGGCGACGTGATGCACAGACAGAGTAGGAACTGTTTCAATCGTGCCCTGCTCGGATGCACGGTGGTCGCGATCGTCGGTTGGGCGAATGCCGCACGCGCCGAAGGTTGGCTGACTGACGGGGTCTTTGCCATCGGATCGGGCCTACAGGGGGGCGATCCAGGAACCGGATCGGTCGCATGGACCCGAGCGCGAACTCGCATCCTGACTGGGATCGACTTGCGCAGCGACGAAGATCTCGCCAATGCCATGGGATTTTACGGCTTCGCCGAGGTCGAGCGACGCGCCAGCTTCGGCGGTGAGGTTCGCTATCAGCGATGGTGGACACCGACCATAGGCTTTCATGCCGCGATCCTCGGCACGATTGCGCCGGAAACCATGGTGGGAGCCGGGGTGGGAGCGCGCTTTGGATTTCCGATCGCCGATCGAGCCACTCTCTTCATCGAACCGGGATTCGCCGCCTTTCCTTTGGGCAGCGATGTGCCGAGCGACAGCGTGGTTTTGTGGGCGAGCTTGGCGGGAGGCATCGGTGTGGCGCTTTAGATCATTTTTGCGACGGATCTGTGTTGTATTGCTCCTGGCGGGATGCGGCTGCTCGGGCTCGGAAACTTGCCTGCGCAACACGGACTGCGCCCGCAACGCCACTTGCGTCGAGGGACGCTGTCTGCCCCGCGATTCAGGCGGTGGCTCGGCGGGGACGGCTTCGACCGTTGGCGGCGAAGCCGGTAGCGCCGGGCTCGCGAGCGGGATCGACACCGCGGGCGTCGCTGGCTCGGGTTGAGCCGTGCGGTCGAACGTCAGCGCGCCAACGGCTGGCCGTCGGCGCGCTGACATCGCACCTGGTCGAGGGCAACGCCGCACTCGTCCCAGCAGAGATGGCCTTCTGGAGTGATCGGTAAACAGCCCGAGACGCGCGGCATTGGTCCTGGCACCTGCATTGCATCGTGGGTGGTTCGATCATGTTCCGAGCCCTTCACATTGCCGCCACCGGAATGTCCGCCCAGGAAACCAACCTGGAGGGCATTTCCAACAATATCGCGAACGCCAACACCGTCGGGTACAAGCGTCAACGTATCGATTTCGAGGATCTCTTGTACCAGCAGGTGCGCGCCGCAGGCGCGCCCACCAGTGAGACCACCCAAGCACCAACGGGCCTGCAGCTCGGCAGCGGGGTGCGAGTCGTCGCTACCTCGCGCCTGTTCGGCCAGGGAACCCTGCAGCAGACCAACAATCAGTTGGACGTGGCCATCGAAGGCTCTGGCTTCTTCGCGGTACAGCAACCGGATGGGACCATTGCCTATACGCGCTGCGGAACGCTGCAGAGCGACGGCGAGGGCCGCATCGTCAACGCCGAAGGCTACCCCTTGGACCCGCCGGTGACGATTCCGCCGAACGCCATTTCCATTTCGATCGCCGCCAACGGCAAGGTCACCGCCATGGTGAGCGGGGAGCAGAATCCAGTCGAAATCGGGGATTTGATGATCGCCAATTTCATCAACCCCGCCGGGCTGCGCGCCACCGGGCACAACCTGTTCATGCCCACTGCCGCCAGCGGGGAAGCGCAGCTTGGCGTGCCGGGGGAAGAGGGACGAGGGACCCTCCTTCAAGGTTCGGTCGAACAAGCCAACGTGGACATCGTACAGGAGATGATCGGCCTTATCTCGGCGCAACGCGGCTACGAGATCAACTCGAAGGTCATCACCGCAGCGGACCAGATGCTGCAAGCAGCCACTCAGCTCCGATGAAAGTCTGGCTCCGCTCCGCGATGGTGCTGGTTGCGTTCTTGACGACCGCAGCGGCAGGTGCCGAATCCCCCGAGGTGGTGGTCAGCGGCGCGCGGGTTCGCCTTGGGGACATCATCAAGGACGTGCCAGCCGCCGTGGC
>Ga0210133_1000693_pt1 | contig 10967 bp, 8 predicted proteins | sample Joice_ThreeSqC_D_2_FD_184874 | JGI IMG/M metagenome (GOLD analysis project Ga0210133, IMG submission 184874) | Wetland microbial communities from San Francisco Bay, California, USA, that impact long-term carbon sequestration - Joice_ThreeSqC_D1... | ecosystem: Environmental > Aquatic > Marine >...
CAACAGTCTTTAATTAATCTGATAAATTGTTGTTTTTATCCTTAATTAATAATATCTTTCATCCGTTAGTAAATGGATAACTTCTGTTAAAAATGCTATGAATAATAAACTATTTAAAAATAATTACTGTGAGGGTAACATTATGAGAAAGATTATCACGCTGATTTTTGTTTTCTCTGCATTTCTATTTATCGGCAATACGTTTGCTCAATCCAGATATGTGGCTGAAGATGCCTGGGCTTTTGGATTTGGCTTTTCGTATCCAAGATATATAGCAATTAATGATGCAAAGGTTCAAAGTAATAGTTTTTATGGTGGTCATATTTCTTTGCAAAGAAATTTCTCTGAGCATATCGGTATTAGACTTAGAGGAGGATATAATCATGTTGAAGCCACATACCAGATTGCTCCTAAAATTGGTGAAGTAGTTAAAAATAATATGATAACAGCGGATATGGATCTTTTATATTATTTTGTTCCCTGCGAACCATGGTCGCCATATATAGTTTTTGGTAGCGGTATAAATTTTCACAAACCGGAAAATGCCTATGTCGCATCTCTTGATCAGGAGAGTAATGTTGTTGCGCAGTTCAATCTCGGTGCAGGTATGACAATTAGAATTTGGGGTGATTGGAGAGTAAAACTTGAAGTATCATATCACTCAATGTGGAATAGCAAAATTGATGGGGAATATGGTTCAACCAGCAACGGATTATTTGGCGGCTCCGCAAACGATACGTGGGTAAATGGTGATGTTGGATTGGTTTATTACTTCAGTCAGGGCGAACCATCTAAAATTTGTCAACTTTATACAGGTATAGCCGAAGTTGATTACAATAAAATTGAAGATATCGTAAGAAGATATCAAACCGAGCCTACTGAAGTTGATTATAACAGGATTGAAGATATAGTTAAAAGATATTCCAAGAAACCCGAAATGGAAGAGAAGTGGACACTTGTTGGTGTTAACTTTGATAACAATAAATCTACGCTTAACGCCGAAGCCTATCCAATTCTTAATAATGCAGTGGAAATATTGTTAACTCATAAAGATGTTAACGTAGAGATAATTGGTTATACAGACCAGGTTGGTACCGATAAGTATAATGAAAAGCTTTCTTTGGAAAGAGCAGAATCTGTAAAGAAATATTTGATTGCTAAAGGTGTTGATGCCGGCAGACTTACAACAACCGGTATGGGTGAGAAGGGTTTACTCTTCAATGAAACAGATGCCGTTAGTAAATACTATAATAGAAGAATTGAATTTAGAGTTAAATAATAATTCTTATTAGCGCTTAGGATTTATAGGGATCTCTGAATAAGGGATCCCTTTTTTTATAATCCTCTCAATATAAAGCAATCCTTCCGATGAACTTTACAATAGTAGAAATTTAATATATGTTTGGAATGTATTAATTAACCTTTAAATCTATCCGGAGAGGTGGAAAAGGATGAAGATAAAATTTGATATGATATTGAGAACCTCCACGGAAATTTTCCAGGGAGGATTTTTTATATATGCCTGACCAGACGAAAGTTGTAGATAAGCAGGGGCTTGAGAGAATTCTGACAAGAATTTCTCATGAAATTTTAGAAAAAAACAAAGGCTCTGAAAATCTTGTTCTTATGGGGATGCGCACAAGGGGAGAATTTCTTGCCGTTCGAATTTCCAAAATTATTAAACAAATAGATAAAGCTGAGTTACCGCTGGGAATTTTGGACGTAACGTTGTACAGAGATGATTTCAGAACAAGTCTTAAGCAACCAATGGTTTCTGTATCGAATATAACTTTTGATATAAACGGAAAAGATGTAATTCTTATCGATGATGTGCTTTATACAGGGCGCACAGTTAGATCGGCACTGAATGCTTTAATGGATTTCGGAAGACCATCTTCTATTCAATTATCTATTCTTGTGGATCGCGGGCATAGAGAATTGCCGATAAGAGCCGATTATGTTGGTAAAAATATTCCAACTTCAACGAACCAGGAAGTAAAAGTGAAGATGGAAGAGATTGATGGTGAGGATGGTATTTATTTAATCGACCTGAATAAAAAGTAATTATCAGAAAACCTATGCCACTATCGAGCAGACATTTACTTGGATTGCAGAATGTTCCTAAGGAAGATATTCAGCTAATTCTTGAAACAGCAAATACTTTCAGGGAGGTGCTGGAAAGACCAATCAAAAAAGTTCCCACTTTACAGGGCAAAACAATCGTAAATCTTTTCTACGAAAATTCAACAAGAACAAGAATATCATTCGAGCTTGCTGAAAAAAGATTATCATCCGATACAATAAATTTTTCACTTTCAACAAGCAGCGTTAAAAAAGGTGAAAGTCTTAAAGACACGATTAAAAATATCGAAGCAATGAAAATCGATATGATAATCATCCGGCATGCAGCAGCAGGTACACCGCTTTATCTAACGAAAATCTGTAATGCAAATATAATAAACGCCGGCGATGGTATTCACGAGCATCCGACACAAGCGTTACTTGATATGTATTCTTTGAGGGAAAGATTCGGAAAACTCGATGGATTAAAAGTCTGCATAGTTGGAGATATTTCTCATAGTCGTGTTGCATTATCAAATATTTTTGGATTGAAAACTATGGGTGCTAAAGTATCTGTATGCGGTCCCTCAACAATGATTCCAAGATTTATAGAAAAGCTTGGAATTGATGTAATCTATGACATCGATAAAGCAATAAAAGAAAACGATGTACTTAATGTTTTAAGAATTCAGCTTGAAAGAAATGCCGGTGGATTGTTTCCATCCTTACGCGAATATGCAAAGTATTTTGGAATTACACGTGAGAGATTGGATAAGCATAATAAGGATATTACAATTCTTCATCCGGGACCAATAAACCGTGGTGTTGAAATTTCATCTGAAGTTGCGGACGGCGGCAACCAGATAATCTTACACCAGGTAACCAATGGAGTAGCCGTTAGGATGGCAGTGCTATATCTGCTTGGAACACTTAATTAGGATAAGCTATGAATATAATTCTGAAAGATATAAATCTCTTTAATCCGGTAAATAATATCGATATGAAAAACACTTCAGTGCTTTTAAAAGATGGAGTGATTGCAAAAATCGGGAACATTGAGAAAAAAGAATTTGAAGAAGCAGAGGTTTATGAATTAAACGGCAAATATGTTTTGCCCGGATTTGTAGATATGCATGTTCACTTGAGAGAACCGGGAAGGGAAGATGAAGAAACAATCGTTACCGGATGTAATGCTGCCGCGAATGGGGGGTTTACAGAAATCGCTTGCATGCCCAATACAACACCGGCAATCGATTCCGCAGAAATAATTAACTTTATAAAAAAGAATTCTGCAAATCATCTTGTTAATGTATATCCGATTGCGGCTGCAACTTTAGGGAGAAATGGAGAAGTGCTTTCACCGATGGCGGAATTATCCGAAGCCGGGGCTGTTGGTTTTTCAGATGACGGAGCTGCAATCAAAACTGCATCGTTGCTTAGAAAGGTATTGGAGTATTCTAAAATGTATGATCTCCCGGTCATCGAACATTGCGAAGATGAATCAATGGCTGATGGCGCAATGAACGAGGGATATAATTCAACTTTGCTTGGTTTACCCGGATTACCTTCGGTATCCGAGGATTTAATTGTTAGCCGTGATATTCTTATGGCTGAATATACCGGCGGTAAAATGCATATAGCTCATATAAGCACAAAGAAATCTGTTGAACTTGTAAGAGAAGCAAAACAAAAGGGGATTAAGGTAACAGCCGAGGTTACGCCGCATCATTTTGCTTTAACCGATGATGCTTTGAAAACGTACGATACAAATTTTAAAATGAATCCACCCTTAAGAACCGCGGAAGATGTTAATGCAATGATAGAAGGATTGAAAGATGGAACTATCGACTGTATAGTTACCGATCACGCACCGCATTCAATCGAAGAGAAGGAAGAAGAATTTCAATACGCGCCTAATGGAATAATCGGATTGGAAACGGCAATCGGTTTAACGCTATCAGAATTGTTTCATAAGAAGATTCTTAACTTAAAAGAAATTGTTGAAAAGCTTGCGATCAATCCTAGAAAGATTTTGAATATACCAATACCACAATTTGTGATTGGTGAAACAGCAAACTTTACAATACTTGATCCGGATGCTGTCTGGACCGTGGACATAAGTAAATTTAAAAGTAAATCACGTAATTCACCCTTCGATAAAAAACTACTTAACGGTAAATCCGTTGGAGTAATTAACAATAAACAAATGTTCTTTAATGATAAATTTATATCTATTTGATTTAGATGATCTATCCAAATTGTTTCTTCTAATATCTGATTGAAGTTTAAAAACCTGCTTCCGATCTAAATTGAAATCCTATCAAGTCTTCCTATCGTTATCTGAATAGTTAAAAATTTCTCCTGTACACTTTAGTATACGCTACTCTTCTATTTACTTCCAAAATCTTACAAAAACGAAGAAAACTAATGGCATTTGTATTGGGATATAAGGATCAAATACAGTATGAACAAAATAACGGTGCTAAAATGAAAACAAGAATATTAATAACAGCAGCAGCTTTAATGTTGATATTACAAGCTTGCGATATACATGACCCTTACAACGAACGTGATTATACCCCGCCTGATATACCGGGTGGAATTGTAGTACAAAATGGAGACTACAGGGTAGACTTATACTGGAGTAATAACCATGAATCGGACCTGGCGGGTTATAATATTTATTATAGCTTTAGTTATGATGGGAAATATACTCTGATTGGTTCTTCACAATACAACAGTTTCACAGACTGGGATGCAGAGAACGGTGATCTTTATTATTACGCCGTAACCGCTTATGATTATAACGGGAATGAAAGCGAATTAAGTTATGATGTTGTTTATGCTACTCCCCGACCGGAAGGATTTAATCAAGCAGTTTTTGATTACTTGGAATTCCCGAACAATTCAGGTTATTCATTCTCTCAATATTCGGTTTATCCGTATGATAGTGACAATTCAGATTTCTTTTTCGAAAATTATAATGGCGATTTTTATCTTGATGTTTGGGATGATACCGATATCCAGGATATGGGTTCGACAAATTCCATATATGATGTTGATTATGCTCCATCAGGTGGATGGTCTTCAACTAAAGATGAGCGTGCAATTGTTGGACATACTTACGTAGTCTGGACATGGAATAATCACTATGCCAAAATAAGAATTTCGGCTATTACGAATGAAAGAGTTGTATTCGATTGGGCATACCAGTTAATACAGGGTGAGCCGATGCTAAAAGGAAAGAAAAACAATACCGGCAAAAGAAATGAATTAACAAGAACATTCACCAGGTAACAGAAAAGAAGAAGGTTATTGTGCAATGTTTTGGTCCCAAGTATTGATTAAAGCTAATTATTATTGGGAATTAGTTCGAAAAGGAATTAAATACTTAAAAGATCAAAACATTGCATTTTTTGATTCTTATAGATTTCAGTTTATTAATTTTTTAACTTAAGACACGATGAACAAATTATTATTATTTCTTACATTTTTAACCGGCATTTCATCCGGGTTTCCGAAGATGAATCCTGCTCATTTCGAAATCGATTCCCTTATTCAAAATTCCAAAGTAAACGAAACAATTGAGGATATAAAAATTGGCTTTATAAAAAGTGATGTTTCAAAAATCTCACGCTATATTTCTTCACAAGTTTATCTAAGCTTGTTAACAGGTGTTTCCGGTTATTACAGTTCTAACCAGGCTTATTATATACTGGAAAAATTCTTAAAAGATTATTCGGTAATTTCTTTTAGCTTTGAACGGCTTAGTATTAATTCAACAACGCCGTATGCAACAGGAACTTACTATTATGAGCATAAAGGTAACCGGTCGGAAGCAAAGGTTTACTTATCGTTAAAGTTATTATACGATTCATGGGAAATCACACAGATCTCAATTGATTAATTGATGATTAAAGAATTGATCAGCAAAATAAAAGCCGGCAGACGACATTTTATTATCGTCTTTTCTATTTTTATCTTCATTATAATTTCCGGTTTAATTACCCCTATTCTAATTAACTATGAGAAAAATCATTGGGAAGACGATCTCACAAACAAGACTGCTGAAATCGAAAGTTCTATTAAAAGTCTGTTCACCGAGAAAGAAAAAAGTCTGTTAGAAACAATAGCCTGGCTGAAAAAAAGACTTGTTCGGACCTTAGAATCAGAATCGTACCATTATAAAGGATTAATTAAACTGATTAATAATCCTGATAAAAAACAATATTCCATGGAAATTATTGCCCCGAACGGGAAATTAATTGCATGGAATGAATCCATTGCTGTTCCGCAGGAGGATATCTTTCCACTCACATATCCAATCGAAGAATCTTACTTTCATACAAACGGACTTCTTACTTATTTAACGGTAATGGATACGGTATACATACAGAATGATTTGTTTTATCTGATTGTAAGTAAGAGAATTGAAAAATCTTATCATATTCAAAATGATTTTTATATTGAAGAGAGTTTCACCAAAGAAATTTCAGAAAAGTTTTTAACGACCTGTTCTATTGATTATAATTCATTCACACAACCGCCAAAAGACGGCAGAATTTATACAACAAATCTAATTAATTACCGGGGAACCAAAATTGGTCAGGTGAATTTTTACAAACCTTCTTTGAATGTAAGTATTAGCAGCCTGAAAGAAATAACTTCGAAAATTCAATCCGGGCTTGTGGTAGTTGCATTAATTTTTATCGGTCTGGGATTCAGAAAAGACTTCAAAAAAATTAATTCTAAAATTATCAGACTGATTGCTCTTGCTTTCTATCTGACTGCATTCAGAGCAATAATTTTTTTCGTTGAATTTCCATCGATGTTTTTATCAGGACCATTGATCAATCCGGCAAACTTTTCATCGGTGCTCGGCTGGGGCTTGGTAAAATCGCCCCTAGAATTTTTTATAACAGTTCTTTTACTCGTTATATTCGGTATCCAATTATTCAGGTATACTTTCCAATACGTAAAATCGGACTATTCTGAAAAATGGTATATACTGAAAATTCTTTTAGTTCCAATAATGCTGTTATTATTTTTCCTGCTTTTAAGAGGACTTAGCGCATCGATAAAAAGTGTTATATTCGATTCTGCAATAAGGTATTTTAAAGATCCGACACCCATACCGAGTAACGATGTTCTGTTTATGAATTTGAGCGTACTAACCCTTGGTCTAGCAATTGTGCTTGTGATGATCTCATTTATTATGCTAAGCGGTGTATTTTTACGTTTGCTAAATGCCAAATATAGATTGTTGAAGATTGTTATTTTTTTTCTAATTGTGCAGGTGCTCGGTTATTATTTTATCGACTATCTTAAAGAACCCCTCATTACACCTTTTCTTGCGATCATCTTCATTACTCTCTTGTTTGGGTTGATCTATTTAATTTATTACCGGACAAATAATATTTCGCAATCCTTAATTTATTCAACGGTAGTTGCCTCAATCATTACAGTTATTTTGATGAATTATTTCAACCAGGAACTTGAAAAACAATCATTGAAAAGAGTGGCTTATGAAATTATCAGGGCAAACGAAAATCTATTAAACTATATCTGTGATGAAACTTTACGCGGTGCTTTGAAAGATGACGAACTGGTTAAAAGTTTTTCGCGTGCAAATGTCAACTATGATGCTCAAGCTTTCAGGGTTTGGAGTCAGAGTCCGTTACAAAGAGAATCAATCAGTTCCGGTATTTTTCTTTATGATATGGAGCAAAGGGAAGTCGGAAGTTTTTCGGTCGGGTTGGAAAACAATTATAATGTGATTGGAATATTTGATACGATTACCGTTGATGAATCCGTAGTTAAAGAAGTTCCCGATTCATCGGGTAAAAGAATTGTTTCGTACATGGGGATTATACCGGTAATTAAGAGAGATATTGCGATCGGGTACATTGCAGTGGAAATCGATTTTAATATTAATAATATCGAGTCTAAAAATATTCCGGATTTTCTAAGATCAAACTCTGCTCTTCTTGGTTCGGTAATTAATCCTTCACAGCTGAAAATATTTGAATTCAACAATTCAGAATTGATGCAAGTGTATGGCGATATTTATCCTTCACGCGAACAAATGATTCCTATTTTCAATACTAAACTTTCCGTCTACAATGATGCATGGACAAAATTCTCTATCTACGATGAAAATTACTTAGCCTATATTAACAAAATGGATTTTGCCGGTAACGAAAGACTTTTAACCGTTGCTGTAAAAGAAAACGCAGTTTCCTGGGACTTGTTCAATTTCTTCAAGATGTTTTTAATCCATTCTATTTTTATAATCCTGATATTTATCATTTTACTTGCAACTAAACTGCTTAGAATTCAATCATCATTCCGCACGAAATTATTATTCGTGTTTTTGCTCGTTTCAATTGTTCCTCTGGCTATACTTGCAATTTATAACCGTGAAGTAGTTGCGGAGAGGAGCGAGCAGTTTATTTATGATGAATTGAGTAAACGAACGGATTATCTTGAAAAAAATGTTGATGCACAATTATCCAATAATGAAGAACGCGGGCTTCCGGATGCTTTTTCGAATGCCGGCAAGGAGCTCGATATTTCATTTGCGGTTTATCAAAGTACCGACCAGGTATTCAGCTCGAAGGAAGAAATTTATAGAACCGGGTTGTTTCACTACAAATTAAATTCACATGCACATTACAACCTGAACTACCTGAGTTATCGCGAATATTTTACAAACGAATTTATAGACAATTACAAATACGATGCTTACTATCGCAAATCAACTATCAACGGTATTCCATTAATTATCGGTGTGAATGATGCCTTCAATAAAATTGAACCTGCGTTTTCTACTGCAGATATCGATGTGATTCTTTTCGGTGTCTATGCATTTGCCGTCATTCTTATTATTATTGTCAGCACGTTACTCGCTAACCAGATTTCTGCACCGATAAGAAGAATGACAAAAGCAACTGCAGCCGTTGCTCATGGAGATTTAAATGTTGAACTGAATGGTCCAAAAAAAGGCGAGATCAAAGATTTGTACGACGGATTTAACATGATGACAAAAGAACTGCAAAAAAATCAAATTGAACTTGCAGAGCTTGAAAGAGAAACTGCGTGGAAGGAAATGGCAAAACAGGTTGCGCACGAAATTAAAAATCCGCTTACGCCTATTAAGCTTGCAATACAGCAATTGATAGCATCGCATAAAGAGAAGAGTAAGGATTTCGATAAGATTTTTAGAAAGGTTACAAAAACAACATTAAACCAGATCGATAACCTGAACCAGATTGCTTCGGAATTTTCCAGCTTTGCAAAAATGCCGAGCTTAAAATTAGAAGTGATGAATTTTATTCCGGTATTAAAAGATACTTTAAATCTTTTTACAGATGATAATATTGAGATTAGATTTAAAACGGAAGTTTCAAATCCTGTTATAGAAGCCGATCCTTCGCAGATGAGAAGAATGTTAATCAACCTGATCAGGAATTCCATTCAGGCAAAAGCAAGCAGCTTTAAAATGACATTGAGTGAGAAAGATGAAAATTATTCTTTGGTTACTATAGATAACGGCGAAGGAATAGATGAAAATAATAAAAACAAAATTTTCGATGCAAATTTTACCACGAAAGAAAAAGGAATGGGTTTAGGATTAAAATTAGCAAAGCGGTTTCTCGAAAGCGTTAACGGCTCTATAACTTTAGTAGAATCCGGCTCATCCGGAACCACTTTTGAAATTTTAATTCCAAAGTATAACGCAGAAAAAACTGCTTAACGGGGAAGTAGTGCCGGAATTAACGCCACATCAATTAAAAGCGCTGGATATCGACCATTCGATTTCCCTTCGGGCAAATGCGGGTTCAGGTAAAACATCTGTTCTATCAAAAAGATATTTGCAAATAGCAGTTGAAGGGAATATTTCCCTTCAGAAAATTGCTGCAATTACTTTTACAGATAAAGCTGCGGGTGAACTTTACAAACGTATCTCGGAGGAAATTGATACGCTGTTGAAAGCAGCAACCGGGAAATCAGCAATTAAAAAATTAGAAAAAATAAGAAGGCAATTAGTTTCTGCCAACATTTCTACAATTCATTCTTTCTGCATAAACATTTTAAGAGAATTCCCGGTTGAAGCCGAACTCGATGCAAACTTCAGCCCGATCGACCAGAACTTATCGCAAGAACTTTTAGAATTATCTATCGATGAAACTTTAAGAGAAAGATTAGATAAAGAACAAAATGATGAAGTAAAGTATTTGATAAGATTGTACGATTCGAAAAATAATCTAACAAAACAGATTCTGAAACTTATTGAAAACCGGAAAGCAGTTTTAAAGCTTGAAGAAGAAATCTATTGTAAAGGTATAGATGAAATTGCAAAATGGTTCAGAGAATTATTTGAAAAGTTTTTTGAAATTATTTATTCGCCGCAATTAAAGGATTTTGTTTCCGATCTAAAAAAGATAAATGATGAAGTAAGTCTTGATAAATCTAAAAGTGATTTAAGTTCAAACGTGGCTCAACTTCTTAAAAAATTGACAGATTCAAAAGAAGTCTATGAAATAACTAAAATATTTGAGACTTTAACCGAACTTATCTTCACTAAAAGTTTAAGCCTGAAGAAAAGAGAATATTTCAAATCAGATTTAAGAACCGGTTTTGAAAATGAAATAGCGAATGTTGAAAAACTTATTTCCGGCTTGGGTAAAATAAAAATCGAAAAGGATTCTGATCAAATCGAAAAACAATTAGCTATAACAGGGAAGTATTTAATAAATCTTTTTAACGATACGCTTCATTTATATGATCAGAAAAAGAAAGAAGCTGGTTACCTCGATTATGAAGATATCCTTATCAAAACCAAAAAATTATTTCAATCAAAAATTGTAACCGAATATCTGAACGAAAAATATTCCTACCTGATG
>Ga0210133_1000697_pt1 | contig 10933 bp, 6 predicted proteins | sample Joice_ThreeSqC_D_2_FD_184874 | JGI IMG/M metagenome (GOLD analysis project Ga0210133, IMG submission 184874) | Wetland microbial communities from San Francisco Bay, California, USA, that impact long-term carbon sequestration - Joice_ThreeSqC_D1... | ecosystem: Environmental > Aquatic > Marine >...
GCGTAGTCGGTAATCTTTCGGCCATGCAAGTTTTCGCCAGCGCGGGTCGTCTGGAAAGCTTGCTGCGTGAGCCCGGCCCCTTGCCCCTCGGGCCGCACATCGAGGAACTGGCGGCCTCGATGACCCTGGTCAGCCAGTCCATCGCCACGCTGGCTGGCCCCGGGTAGTGATACACTCGTTGCCCATGGCGCGGGTTCTTGTTGTCGACGACGAGCCGGAGGTTCGTCAGGTTGTCAAGCGCGTGATCGACCGCATGGAGCACCGGGTGGTCGAGGCGGCGGACGGGCTGGAGGCCATCCGGACGCTGGAGGCGGGCGGATTCGATCTGGTGGTCAGCGATCTCGGCATGCCCAAGGCGGATGGGTTCGCGGTCCTGCACAAGGCACAGGAACCAGCCTCCCGCACGCCGACGATCATCCTGACCGCCAGCACGCGCATCTCGGACTGCGTGGAGGCCATGCGCCTGGGTGCCTTCAATTTCCTGGTCAAGCCATTCAACGGCGAGGAGCTGAAGGGGGTCGTCGAAGCGGCGCTCGCGCTAGGGCGGACGAGCCCGCGCGCCTCGGCCACGCGCAGCAAGGACCTTTCCGAGCCGCAGGCCATCCTGGTGGGGGACTCCCCGGCCTTGCGCGGCGTCGTCGAGGTGGTGGGCCAAGTCGCGCCCACCGACGCCACCGTGTTGCTCCTGGGCGAGAGCGGCACGGGCAAGGAGGTGGTGGCTCGGCTGGTACATGCCTTCTCCTCCCGTCTGGGCAATGCCTTTGTCGCGGTCAACTGCGGCGCCATACCCGAGGGCTTGGTGGAGAGCGAGCTGTTTGGCCACGCCCGCGGCGCCTTCACCGGAGCCACCGAGGTCCGCTCTGGAAAATTCGCGGAGGCCGACGGCGGCACCTTGTTTCTCGACGAGATCGGCGAATTGCCGCTGCCGCTGCAGGTGAAGTTGTTGCGCGTGCTGCAGGACCGCATGGTCACGCCGGTGGGAGAGTCCAAGACGCGATCGGTGGACACCAGGGTGGTGGCGGCTTCGAACCAGGATCTGGAGGCACTGGTCAAGGAGGGGAAGTTTCGCAGCGACCTCTACTTCCGACTCAACGTCGTTCCCATCGTGCTGCCGGCGCTGCGCGAGCGGGCCGAGGACGTGCCCCAACTCGCGGCCCACTTTCTCGCATCGGCGAATCGACGCTGCCACAAGGAGGTCACCTTGTCGGACGCGGCCCTGGTCGCCATGCAGCTCTACCCGTGGCCGGGCAACGTGCGCGAGCTGGAAAACCTCATCGAGCGGTTGATCATTCTCAATCGCACCGGCGTGGTCGGCCTCGATGATTTGCCCCCCGCGATGCGCAGCTCGTCGGCGGACATGGCGGCGGAGGCGGTCGCGGGCGGCGGCGAGACCATCGACCTGGTCGGCACCCTGGCGCGTATCGAGGCGGCTCTCATCGACCGAGCCATGCGCGCCGCGGATGGCAACAAGACCCACGCGGCAGAGTTGCTCGGGCTGAGCCGTACCACGTTGCTCGACAAGCTCAAGCGCGTGCCTAAATAATCCGGCTGAGCTCGCCCTCCAGCGGGGCGACAGTGCGCGCGAACTGCGCGAGCGCGGCTCGAGTCTTGGCCGACCTCGGCGTGCGCCGCGTGGCCAGCAGGGCGTTGCCCGTTTCGGACGGGGAGGCGTCGCGGGTTGGCTGTGCGCGACCCGGGTCCTTTTCCGCCACGGCGCCCCGATTCGCCGGCAGCAGGGACAGGCGAACGACGTACGAGGATGACCAACCCTCGGTATCTTCCACGGCCACGTTAGCCCCGTGGGCTTCGGCGGCCAGCCGGCAGAAATACAGCCCCATACCCCAGCCCGCCATTCGCCGATTGGCTGGCTCGCCCGGCTGAAACTTCTCGAAGATCGCCTGGCGTTGCTCGGCAGGAATAGGAGGACCGCTGCGGCGGACCGCGACCCTGGCTTCACAGCCACTGGCACTGGTTTGCAGCAGGATGCGTCCGCCCCTCGGAGTTTGTCGGATCGAGCAGGTGATCAGGCTTTCGAAGACGCGCAAAAGCAGTCGAGGGTCGACGGTCACGGGCAGCGGACCGGGCGCATCGATTTCGAGCGCGATGGATTTGCTGCGCGCGTGGGTCAGGGTGTGCTCGCGGGCTTGATCGAGTAGCTGACACGCATCGACGACCGTCAGGTGCAGGGTGATGCGTTTGCTTTCGAGCCTGGTCGTGTCGCCAATCTGCGCGATCATTTCCGACAGGTTGCTGCAGCTCGAGAGCGCGTCGGCCACGGCCTCCGACCAGTTGTGGGCGACCGCGTGACGATTCATCTGCTCTTGCAGGTACTCCAAGGAGAGGAGGGTGGAATTCACCGGTGAGCGCATGTCGTGGACGATGATGCCGAGCAGGCTGTCCTTGTCCTTCTGCAACCCGCTCAATTCCTCGCACCGGGTGCGGGATTCCGCGAGGAGGCGGCGGGTGATCTCGGCCTCGACGGTCTCACGCGCCAGCTTGCTTCCCGAGGCGGCAAGCAAGAGGACAGCAGTTGCGGTGATGATGGGCCAGGCGGTCAGCCCCGCTTGGGTCATGAGCGAGAGGTTGGTCGCCGCGGCAGCCAAGGTCACCACGATGAGGGTCCGCGTGCGGAACGCAATGCCGGTGAGGGCGACCGGCAGGAGCAGGACGGCCACGCTGAGGCCGGCCATGGATTGGGCATTCGTCGCTGCCAGCAAGATCGAAGTGCGCATCACGGCGTAGGCAAACCCCACGTCGAGCAGGGGTTGCACCCAGGCCAGCCGCACCATGACGGCTCTTCCCTTAGTCATGAAGGTCACCAGGGCCAGCGTGCCGTAGGCGATCAGCGTAGGAACCTGTGTCGACCAGTCGTCTTCCCCCGCCACCTGCCACAGGACCAGCGAAGCGACGAGAAGAATCGCGGCTCCGGCCAATCGAATGGCAGCGGCGGCCGACAGGACACGATCGCGGTGTCGCTGTACCGCGCTTACAAGTACCTCCGCTCCCGAGCGCCCCGGCTGCGTCGCTTCGGGTAGCGTTGCGGTTGTCGATTTCGAGGTGCGCATGGCGTTCCTAGAAACGCGGCGTGGGGAAGGGGAATTCGGGGTGGGCGAACAGATAGCCTTGCATGAGATCGCCGCCCTCCGCGACGAAGGCCGCACGCTCGTCCGCGGTCTCGACACCCTCGGCGATCACGGGGATCTGGAGATCCTCGCACAGCGAAACCACCGCGCGGATCAGCTTGCTCCTCACCTTGGGGGATTCGATCTGGCGCAGTAGCGAGACTTCCAGCTTGACCGCGTCGGGCTCCAGCGTGGCCAGGCTGGTCAGTCCCGAACCGGCCCCGGCGATGTCGCTGACGGCGATGCGGTAGCCCATGGCCCGAAGCCGAGCCATCCTGGAGACGAAATCTTCGCGATCCGCCAATGCGGTCATTTCGTTGATCTCGAAGATGACGTGGTCCGCGACGGCGGCCAGTGGCGAGCTTGGGCTGTAGAGGTCCTCGTCGAGGAGCTCCACCGCATGCAGGTTCACGCACACCGTGGGCACTGTTTCGCGGGCGAGCATGACCCCGGCGACGTGCCGGCGGATGCGCTGCCCCAGCGGAACGAGTTGGTTGATCTCGCCCGCAATCTTGATCAAATCCATGGGGCTGGATATCGAGGGCTCGGTGGTTCGAAGCAGAGCCTCGTAACCGGCAATGCTCCTGTTGGACCACGAGACGATGGGCTGGAAAGCCATCCAAAGTCCGCTCAAGGCCTTCTCGAACCGTTCCCGGGTTGCTCGCAGCTCATCTCCCCGGGACCTGGCCACCCGGAGGAATTCGGCCGTCTGGCGCGCGTGGAAGGCGCGTTCGATGACAGACTCGAGCTGCATGGCCGAAACCGGTTTGCATAGGTAGCTCAGCGCTCCGACCTCGACCGCCGCCCGTGCCGTGTCCAACTGCGGATCGCCGGTAACCAGCACGAAAGGGAGACTGGCGTCGTGCAGGCGGATGTCCTGCACGACCTGCAGGCCATTGCCATCTGGCAGGTTGATGTCGCTGACCACAGCATCGAACTGCCGTTCGCGGGCCATGTGAATGGCCGAGCGAGCGTTCTCGGCAATCGAGACCAGGTGGCCTGCGGCCTCGAGAAAGCGCGTGACCGTCTGGGCGAATGAAGCATCGTCGTCGACGACCAGTACGTGGAGGCGTCGTGATGCATAGTTCGAGACGGCGGTCTTTTCCGCCCCGAATTCGTCGAACAAGGTCGAGAGCTCCCCTTCAGGCTCGACATCCGCCTCTTCCGCACCGCTTCCTTCCTGGTACTGGAATGGCATGATCTGCGGGCTGCCTTCGAAGTCGTCCGTGAAAGGCTCGAAGTCGCGATCGTCGTCAAGAGTGGAAATCATGGGGCCTCCTCGATGGTCCCGACCCTGCCCCCTGCCGCGACACCTTCGCAAAAGGAGTGAACACGGAGGTGCCGCGGGAGGGGGTGGGTTCGGTAGGCGGTCAACCTGGGCTGGGGTAAAGCAAGCGTGGGGCCAGGGGCCAAACCACGTATTCGCAACCGAAATGCCGCCATGCCGTCGGTGCGCCGTCGGCCCCACGACGACATTCGATGTCATCGGCTCGACGGAGCACATCTTCCTACACACCATCCCCATCGCGAAAGTAGAGACGAAGAGGGGTAGATCCCTCGAAAAGATTACGGAATTCGCATGGGCTGCATTGGACGCCTGGAGGTTTTGGGGGGAAGATCATGCGGCTTGAGACATCGGCCGTGGTGGGTCATGGGGTGTGGCACTGCCCGGTGGCCCGAACATCGAGGAGTCCACCCGTTGTCCGTCTAGCGAGGGAGATCATTGGGCAAAGCAATCGAACAGGCAGGGTGCCCGGTAACCACGGGGAGATCATGAGCAAGTCGGACGGGATGCCGCGCGTGTTGATCGTGGAGGACGATCCCGCGGACGCGGAGCTATGTGAGCTGGAAGTCAGAAGAGCGCTGGGACCGTGTGAATTCCAGCGGGGGCAGACGCGCGAGGAGTTTCTCGCGGCCCTCGACGGTTTCCGCCCAAGCCTCATTCTCTCCGATTTCGCGATGCCACTCTTCGACGGCCTAACCGCGCTCAAGCTAGCCATCAAGCACGTGCCCGAAACACCCTTCATCCTCGTAACCGGCTCGACGAACGAAGATACCGCGGTCGAGTGCATGAAGACCGGCGCGTGGGACTATGTGATCAAAGAGAACCTGAAGCGCCTCGGGCCGGCCATCCACGGGGTGTTGGAGCAGAAGCGTCTGCGGATGGAGCGCAAACAGGCGGAAGCAGCCTTGCGCGAGAGCGAGGAGCAGTTTCGCGGCCTCTTCGAAAAAGCCCCCATCGGGAAAACGCTGACTGGATTGGATGGACGATTTCTCAAGGTCAACGCCACCTTCTGCCGCATGGTCGGATACTCCGAGAAGGAGTTGTTGGGCCTGGAATTCACCTCCATTACCCATCCCGAGGATGTGGCCGAGAGCCGCACGCATCTCGATCTGCAAGCGAGCGGCGAGGCAGGGGGAAACAGCTTCGAGAAGCGGTACATCACCAAGGCGGGCCAGGTGATCTGGGTGGCGGTCAACTATGTCCTTCTGAGAAACGCCGAGGGCAAGCCGGAGTTCTTCCTTGTCACCTTTCAGGAAATCACCGCGCTCAAGCGGGCGGAGGCCATGCTGCGCGAGCAGCTCGACGAGTTGCACCGCTGGCAGGATGTCATGCTGGATCGCGAAGACCGCATCGGCGCGCTCAAACGCGAGGTCAATGAATTGTGCAGGAGGGTGGGCGATCCGGTGCGCTATCCCAGCCAGGACGAGGATGACGATAGCGCCATGTCGTCTGATTGCCGGATGACCGGGGATGACCGGCCTGCAATACGTGCGGGTGATGCCGATGGCAAGGGGAGGGTGGAATAGGCCATGCGCGGGACTGCGCAATACCGTGGCCGCCGGCAAGGTGAATTCACGGCCTTGCTTTCGGACGAGGAGGCCAGCGCATGACCGAGTCGGGGGTCATTCTGGTCGTCGACGACACCCCTGAGCTGCTCTCGTTCCTCGCCGGAAGCCTTCGCGCGGCTGGTTACACCGTGCGTCCCGCGGGGAGCGGCGAGAAGGCGCTTGCCGAAGCTGCCGCGAGCCCACCCGACCTGATTCTTCTCGATATTCGCATGAAGGGCATGGACGGGCTGGAGGTGTGCCGGCGAATCAAGGCGCGCGAGGAGAGCCGCAACATCCCCGTTATTTTGATGAGCGCCTTCGCGGATCTGGACGAATGGGTGGATGGCTTCAAGTTGGGGGCGGCCGATTACATCAACAAGCCATTTCGCGCCGCGGAGCTGCACGCGCGGGTCCGGACACACCTGTCCCTGAGTCGCGCCATCCATTCGCTGGAGGAGCAAGCCGAGACGCTCGGTCGCGCGAATGCGCGACTGCAGGGCGAAGTTGTCGCTCGGGAGCGGGTCGAGGAAGAGTTGCGGCGAAGTCTCGATCGGACGGAGCGATCTCGACGGGCGCTGTTGAGCGCGCTCGAAGACCAACGGCGCTCGTACGGCGAGTTCCGCGCCTCGGAGATGCGATACCGTCGCCTTTTCGAATCGGCCAAGGAAGGCATCCTGATTCTCGACGCCCACACGGGCCGCGTGGTCGACGTCAATCCCTGCTTGCTCGAGCTGCTCGGGCAAACGCACGAGGAGGTGCTAGGGCATTGCATTTGGGAGATCCCTGCTCTGCGAGCGATCGCCACCTCGAAGGAGGCCTTTCAAAAACTGCGGGAGAAGAGATACCTTCGTTACGACGGCCTACCCCTGGAAACCGGCGATGGCCGGCGCATCGCCGTGGAATTCGTCAGCAACGAGTATTCCGTGGGCATGGTCAAGGTCATCCAGTGCAGCATCCGGGACATCACGGAACGTAAGCGGGCCGAGGGGGAGCTGCGCCAGGCGAATGCATTCCTGGATTCGATCATCGAGAACATACCAAACATGGTCTTTCTCAAGGATGCCAGGGATCTCCGCTATGTTCGCTTTAACCACGCGGGAGAAGAGTTGCTTGGCCGTTCGCGCGGCGAAGTGCTGGGGAAGAACAATCGAGACTTGTGGCCGGCGCCGCTCGCGGACTACTACGAGGCAAAAGATCGTGAGGTTCTGCGGCAGCTCGACGTCGTGGACATTCCCGAGGAGCCCATTCAGACCAAGGACAGGGGCGAGCGTGTGTTGCACACCAAGAAAGTCCCGCTTTTCGACCCCGAGGGCGAGCCGGAGTACTTGCTCGGCATCTCCGAGGACATCACCGAGAGCAAGCGTTCCGCGGACGCCATCCGGAATCTCTCGTCGCGCCTCGAAGCCATCCTCTCGGCGGTGCCCGAGATCCTCATGGAGGTGGACAACGACAAGGTCTACACTTGGGCCAACGAGACGGGAAAGAAGTTCTTCGGGGCGGATGTCCTGGGCAAGCGGGCGGCGGATTTCTTCGTGGGCGAGCAGGATACCTACGAGGTCGTGCGGCCCATCTTCGAGGGCAGCCAAGACGCGGTCTACACCGAGAGCCTGCAGCGCCGGAGGGACGGCGAAGCTCGCTTGCTCGCTTGGTGGTGCCGCTCCCTCACCGATTCCCAGGGCAACGTCAAGGGCGCGCTGTCCTCTGGTCGCGACATCACGGAGATTCGGAGAGCCGAGGCCGAGCGGCGAAGGCTCGAAGAGCAGTTGCAGGTGTCGCAGAAGATGGAGGCCATCGGTTCTCTGGCGGGGGGCGTGGCACACGATTTCAACAACCTGCTGTGCGTGCTTTTGAGCTACACCGAGTTCGCGTTGCGAGCGGTTCGGCAGGGCGATCCCATGAGGGAGGATCTGCTGGCGGTGAAGCGCGCCGGCGAGCGCGCGGCCACCCTGACCCGGCAATTGTTGGCCTTCAGCCGCAAGCAGGTGCTGCAGCCCGTGCCGCTGATTCTGAACGACGTCGCCTCGGCCATGGAGAGGATGCTCCGCCGCATCCTGGGAGAGGACATCGACTACGTGCAGGCGCTTGCGCCGGATCTCGGCGTGGTGCGGGCCGATCAGGGCCAGATCGAACAGGTGTTCATGAACTTGGTGGTCAACGCCCGCGACGCCATGCCCGAGGGCGGCCAGCTCACCATCGCGACCAGTAACGTGGAGATTGACGAGGATTTCGCGGAATTCGAGGAACCCGTGCGGATGGGCCCCTACGTGCAGCTCGCGGTCACCGACACGGGCAGCGGCATCGACGAGCAAACCAAGGCGCGGATTTTCGAGCCGTTCTTCACGACCAAGGAAAAGGGCAAGGGGACGGGGCTGGGGCTATCCACCGTGCATGGCATCGTCAGGCAGAGCGGAGGTTGCATCTCCGTCGAGAGCGAATTGGGCAAGGGCACCACCTTCAGGATCTACCTACCGCGCGAACAGGAGGCCGCGGCGACGTTGGCGAAGGAGCCGGCGGCCGAGCGACAAAGCAAGGGGAACGAAACCATCCTGCTGGTCGAGGACGAGGAGGAATTGCGCCGGGTCGCGCACCGAGCCCTCGAGGCCGAGGGCTACTCGGTCCTGAGCGCCGCGGATGGGGAGGAAGCGTTGGGAATATCGGAGCAGTACGCGGGCGACATCCAGCTTCTGCTGACCGACGTGGTCATGCCTCGCATGGGCGGCAGGGTACTCGCGCAGAAGCTGGCGAAGCAGCGACCCGCCCTCGCGGTTCTTTTCATCTCCGGGTACACCGACGATGCGATGCTTTACCACGGCGTGCTGGAGGCTGGCATCCATCTCCTTGGCAAGCCCTTCACCTCGACGGGGCTGACGCAGAAGGTCCGTGAAGTCCTGGACGGAGGTCGTCCCACCACCGGCCGGCGGACCAAGCGAATCACGGGCGAGGTCGCCATCGAGTCCGAAGGAGTAAAGACCGAGCGGACCGACTTCGCGGTGCTCCCCGAAGAGATTCTGAGCGAATTACGTCAGGCGGCGCATGCGGCGCGATACGACGAAATCGTGGAGATACTGGACGAGGTGCGGCTGATTTCGCCGGGGGGCGCCGAGGTCCTCAGGCGTTGCGTAGAGCGCTTCGACTACGAGGGCATCCTTGCCTTGGTGGGGCGGGAGAACGAACGGGGAGGAACATGAGCGAGGACGCTAGCGGGAGCCAAGTGGGCAGGGGAGCACCTTCAAGATCTTTCTGCCGCGCGACCTCGCGGCTCGGGCGAAGGCCGGCGGTTTGCCGCGAGAATGGGGACGAGCATGGGTTCGGAAACTATCTTGTTGGTCGATGATGAAGAGGATCTGCGCCGAGTCGCGCAGAGATCCCTTGAGGGCGCTGGCTACAAAGTGCTGGCCGCGGGGGACGGAGGGGAAGCGCTGCGCGTTGCCGACGCCTATGAGGGCGAGATCCATCTCTTGCTCACGGACGTGGCCATGCCCGGGATGGGTGGCAAGCGTGTCGGTCAGGCACTCACGGCGAAGAGACCCAAGATGAAGATCCTCTTCATGTCTGGTTACACGGACGATGCCATCGTCCACCACGGCACCCTCGATCCAGGAGTAGCGTTGCTGGAGAAGCCGTTCACCGGACAGAGCCTGACCCGGAAGGTCCGGGAGGTCCTAGACGGTGGCGGAGACCTTCAAGGTACGGGGGAGCATGCCGAGTCGGAGGACCTAAGGCAGGCCCGGTCGAGTGACGAACCCGCCTGGCGCAATGTGCCGGTGGACGTGGTCAACCGCTTGTGCGCGGCCGTGCATGCGGCCCGCTACGAAGAGATCATGAAGATCGTGGAGCTGCTGCAACCTGCTGTCCCGGCGGCCGCCGAGTCGGTTCGGCGGCTCGCGGAAGCCTTCGACTATGGAGAGATACTCGCTCTGGTTGGTCGAAGCAGGAAGGAGGACGCCCATGAAAGGTGAAACGGAAGAACCAAGCGTTCTCGTCGTGGACGACGCGCCGGAGAACCTGCGCTTGCTGGCCGCGGTCTTGAAGCGGGGTGGGCTGGTGCCCCGGCCAGTCACCAGCGGCAAGCTGGCCATCGAGGCGGCGATCGTCGACCCACCGGCACTGATGCTGCTCGACGTCCGCATGCCCGAGATGTCCGGGTTGGAGGTCTGCCGGTGGTTCAAGAACGACGAGCGCTTGCGCGAGATCCCGATCGTCTTCATCAGTGGCTTGCAGGACACCGAGGACAAGGTCGAGGCCTTCCGCATTGGCGGCGTCGACTACATCACCAAGCCATTCCAGGACCAGGAGGTGATAGCGCGCATCAAGACGCATCTTCGGCTGAGAGAATTGCAGCGAGAGATTCGCGATTACAACCGCAAGCTCGAGCAGCGAGTGTCCGAGCAGGTCGAGGCGATCTCGGCCGCGCAGACGGCGACCATCTTCGCCCTGGCCAAGCTGGCCGAAGCACGCGATGACGACACCGGCCAGCATATCGAACGGGTTCAGGTCTTTTCCAGGCTGCTGGCCGAGAAGATGCGCGAGATGAAATCCCACGTCTCCCAGTTGACCGCCATGTTCATCGACAACTTGCACCACGCAGCGTGCTTGCATGACATCGGCAAGGTTGCGATCCCGGACGCCATCCTGCGCAAACCGGGCAAGCTGACCGATGAGGAATTCTCCGCGATGAAGCGCCATTGCGCGCTCGGCGCCGATACCCTGGCGGTCGTGCAGAGAAGGTATCCGGACAACCAGTTTCTCCGCATGGGGGTGGATGTCGCGAGGTCACATCACGAGAGCTGGGATGGCTCGGGCTACCCCGACGGGCTCTCGGGCAAGGCGATACCTTTCTCGGCGCGTATCGTGGCTCTCGCCGACTTCTACGACGGGCTAAGCTCGAAGCGCTGCTACCATCCCGCACATTCGCACGAGGACGTCTGTCGGATGATCGTCGAAGCGAGTGGTACCAAATTCGATCCCGCCGTCGTCGC
>Ga0210133_1000699_pt1 | contig 10904 bp, 8 predicted proteins | sample Joice_ThreeSqC_D_2_FD_184874 | JGI IMG/M metagenome (GOLD analysis project Ga0210133, IMG submission 184874) | Wetland microbial communities from San Francisco Bay, California, USA, that impact long-term carbon sequestration - Joice_ThreeSqC_D1... | ecosystem: Environmental > Aquatic > Marine >...
CCGCCGGTACGACCGGGGCTGGCGGTGTGCAGGCCGCGGGCGGAACCCCACCCAGCGGTGGCACCACCACCGCCGGCGGCGGCATGACAACGGGTGGACCGACGTCGACCAGTGCCGCGGGCGGCTCCCCTGCCACGGGCGGTACCAAGGCCAGCGGTGGCACTTCTGGCACCGGTGGTAGCTCGGCGGCCGGCGGCACGACGACCCAGGGCGCCGGCGGCACCACCGGCTCCGACGCCGGATCTGCCTCGGGTACTGGCGGTACCACTCCCGACGCCGGCACCAGCCAGTGGCCGCAGTGTTTCGGGACGGACACGGTGCCGACCACGACGCTCCTGCAACGCGCGCCGGCCGGCTCCTATGCCACGCAGATCACCAGCGGCGGGGTTGCGATGCTCATCGGGACGAACCGGCAGTCGTGCCTCACCGACAGCTTGGTCAATTTCGACGTCCAGGATCTCAACCAGGAGATCAAGGACGTCGTCGAGACCGTCAAGTTCTACGGATTTCTCGACTGGCAGCGCGGCTACTACATGAACTGGGTCATCTTGAATAGCGGCATCTCCGGCGCCACGCTCTCTGGGCAGGGCGGCCATCAGGGCGATCGGTGGGGTCACATGAACTTCGAGTCCACCGAAGAATGCCCGTGCAACTGGGGAACCGGCGACAACTCGAACCGGGGCAACGCGCTTCACGAAAGCATCCACGCCCTGCAGGCCGAGCTTTGGGCCTTCAACAACCAAGGCTCGGGCTGGATCCACGAGGCACACAATTGCTACACCGCCACCATGCGGGCGCACCTCGTGGAAGACCTGTACACCGAGGGCTGGGGAACCGCGCTCACGCTGCAGATGCCGCACGGCCCGATCGAGTCCATGGGCATGAACACCGACGGCACGTGGGCCGGCCCGTCCGACCAGAACGCCAAGACCTATGTCAACAGCATCAATCGCTACGGCCTCGAGATCTTCTGGCTCACCGTGAACCTCGAGATGGGCCAAGGGTTCATCAATTGCGTTTGGAAGGACGCCAGCGACGCTGGAAAACCCGACAACCGGCAAAGTGGGGCTCTCTCCGTGTTCCAGGCCATGCAAAAGGCCTCCTCGGCGGAGGCGGTCGCGCACGTGATCCAGTCTTTCGGGGCCCGCAGCGCCATCCTGGACTTCGCGGGTTGGACCTCGGCCATGCGCAGCAACATGAAGGGCAACTGGAACAGCAGCTACTGGTTCTACACGTTCCCGAGCGGCGACGGGACCACCACCTTCAGCCCACCCAGCAAGAACGTTCCGCACCATCAGGGCCGCAACGTCATTCCCATCAAGGTTGCATCCGGGGCCACCTCGGTCACGGTGGAATTCACTCCCGACGCCAGCGGCAGCAACGGCACCAAGGAGAACATGCAGGCACAGCTCGTGTACCGCGACAGCTCGGACGCGCCGGTGTACGGCGAGATCTTCGCGAGCGGGCAAAACACCATCCAGATCGCGAACGGCGTGCGCAACGGCATCGTCAATCTGGTGGTGGCCGTGACCAATCCCAATGCCGCCAGCGGTGGCGACGGCTGGGGCTTTTCCGCGGCGGAGACCTTCAACTACAGCGCGCGCATCGTCAGCGGCGGCACCATCGCGCCGACGAGCACCACGCCTTGGTAAGGCACGACCCTTTGCGGATTCCCGTCCGGGTAGCTCTGCTGTCCCTCGCGCTCTGCCCATCGGCCTGCAAATCGAGCCGGGTGGCACCCCAACCCGCCGGCTCGGGAGGCGGGCCCGACAAGGCCGCCGCCGCTTCCAATTGCAAGGTGCTGCGCGATCGGCTGTGCGCTCAGTTCGGCGCGGTTTCCGACGAGTGCCGGATGGCAGATGAACGGATCAGGTCCTTTCCCGAGGACCGCTGTCTGGCAATGCTGTCGCGCTACGACGAGATGGCCAAGGCGGCCGTGCGATTTGTCGAGGGGCGCAAAGCGCTGGTCTCGCCCGAACAAGACACCAACCACGGCCCCGCGCCCAGCATCGGCTTCCCTGGCGCGCCGATTACCATGGTGATGTTCGCGGACTTCGATTCTCCGGAATGTTCCCGAGGCTCTCTGATTGCAACCGCCATTCGCAACGTCTACCGGGACAAGGTGCGACTCGTGTTTCGGCAGTTTCCGCTCTCGGGAAACAGGGAATCGCACCTCGCCGCGGAGGCTAGCTTGGCCGCCCATGCGCAAGGCAAGTTCTGGCCCTACTACGACGTCATGTTCGGCAACCAGCAGGATCACAGCCGGGCAGCGCTCGAGCGCTACGCGAAGAGGGCCGGGCTCGATCTCGCGGCGTTCAAGCAAGCGCTCGACCGGCGCGAATTTGCCGCGGACGTCGACGCCGACCGGGAACTCGGCATGAAGGTGAACGTCAGCGTTTTGCCCGCGCTCTTCGTCAACGGAAAGCACGTTCAGTTTCCCTACAGTGGGACCGAGCTGTCGCGCCTGATCGATGGTGCGGGCAGCAAGCCGTGAGCCATCCCCGGGCCGCCGCACGACCTACAGGGAACGGGTCAGACCACCCCACCGTGAGGAGTACTTCATGTCGAGTCAACCAGCTTTGTCGATTTCGCTCTCGCTGCTTGGAGCCCTGGGACTATCGCTTTCGGGATGTTCCCCATCGGGTGGTGGCACTTCGGGAGGCGGCACCGGTGGGGCCACGATGGGCCTGGGCGGTAGCGTTGCTTCGGGTGGAAGCATCGGTTCGGGCGGCACAAGCTCCGCCGGCGGCGCGAAGGGCGCGGGAGGCACGAAAGGCACTGGAGGCGCGAGTGGCTCGGGCGGGGCGAGCGGATCTGACGGTACCACGGCCACGGGTGGCACCCTGGGCTCGGGCGGTGGCTCGGGTACCGGCGGCGCTACTGCCACCGGCGGCACGAACGGAACCGGCGGCGCGACCGGATCTGGCGGCCGGACTGGCACAGGTGGTACCAGGGGCACGGAAGGCGCCATCGGTACCGGCGGCGCCACCACGGGCACCGGTGGGACGGCAGGCACAGGGGGCACGAGCTCGGCCGGTGGCGCCTCGGGCACCGGGGGTGGTACGGCGTGTGCTGGCCCGACGCCGGGCTCGAAGCTGACCAATCCCCTGGTGACCGACGTGTACACCGCGGATCCAGCACCCTTCGTCTACAATTGCACCTTCTACATCACGGCCGGCCACGATGAGGGCAGTCAGTCGGCCAAGTTCGTGATGAACGATTGGTTCTTGCTGAAATCCACCGACCTGGTCAATTGGACGAAGATCAGCAAACCGCTGGCCGTGAGCACGTTCAAGTGGGCCAACGCCAACGCCTGGGCCAGCCAGATGGTCACCAAGAACGGGAAGTTCTACTGCTACGCGCCGGTCAACAAGATCGGCAGCTGTCCCAACAATTGCGGAATGGCCATTGGCGTGGCCGTCGCCGACACCCCCGAAGGGCCCTTCACCGATGCCATTGGCAAGCCGCTCATCGACGATCTGAAGGAGATGGCGGACATGAACCTGACCTTGGACTCGGATTCGCCATTCACCATCGATCCCACGGTCTGGGTGGACGATGACGGCCGAGCCTACATGCACTACGGCAGCTTCGGCCAAATGGCCGGGGTGGAATTGGGGGACGACATGATTTCCCTCAAGACCAAGATCCAGAGGATCACCCCGCCCGGATTCTTCGAGGCATCGTATTTGATTCAGCGCCCAGTGAACGGCAGCAAACGTTACTACGAGATCTACGCAGCGGGCGCCAATCCGGCCACCATCGAGTATTCGTACGCCTCCAACCCGATGGGGCCCTGGACCCGTGGGGGCATCATCATCAACAAGCTTCCCAATGTGGCGGGTCAGGATGCCGCCACCAATCACGCCGGTGTCATCGAGTTCGCCGGGCAGTGGTACATCGTCTACCACGTCAGCGACGGCCCCAATGGCGGCGGGACTTATCAACGCGAGGTGCAGCTCGACAAGCTCACCTTCAACACCGATGGAAGCATCCAGAACATCAACGCTTCCACCAGCAAGGTCATCACCTTCTAGTGACGGGCGGAACTAGTCCACGCAGACTTTCATCGGCGGCTCGTCGAGGGGCACCAGGGCCTTCGGATCTGCCGTCTTGCCGAGTGTGCGGGCGCAGCCGAAGGGTGTGACGAACTCCGCGCACCGACCCACGAAGAAGCCGCGCGGTGGCGGGCCCGGATCCACGACTTCCCGTTCTGGCGTGTCGCTCACCACGCAGACGGATTCGCACTCGCTGCCGTGCCGACAAACCTTGCCGGCGTCCTTCGTACGGCAATTGCAGCCTTCCACCTGGGCCAAGCCGTGCCTGCCCCAAACCCCGTTGCAAGCACGGCACTGCTCTTGAGTTGTGGCGCTGGGGTGTGAGGTGGCGGATCGTTGTGCCGGCTCGGCGGTGCTGGGCGGGGCTTGGGTGGTTCGACAGCCACCTGCCATTGCCAGGAGAACGACGGCGATGGGTAGCTTCATGCGCCTATCCTAGCACCCTGATGGCTGCATTCCCTCACGGGCCGGCGTGAGCCCGCTACCAACCACGCAGCGTCTTCATTTCCTTCCAGGTGCGGCGGAGCAGCCACTGGTCGCCCACCGTCGGTACCTGGCTCGACGTCGAGCCAACGATCATGAGGGACCCACCGGCGGGCGTCGCGCCGGTCCAGTCGTAGTAGTCCTGGAAGCCGAAGCCGTGCCCCATCTCGTGCTCGATGACGAGATTGCTCTTGCCCATCGAGGAAACGAAGTTATTGACCGGCATGCGCAAGCCCCAGTCGCCGCCCACCGCCGCAGCACCGCTACCCGGAAGCGTGTCGTCGAGCCACAGCCAATAGTCGGTGTGGAACGCTTCGCCACCAGGACAGTTGGGGAAGGTGTGGCTCCAGTTGGTGAAGAAGGAGCAGGTGTCCGGGCACTTGGGCTCGTTGGGTGGGTCGGTGCCGGGATCGGTTTCGGTGTAGACCTTGACCGAGCTGTCGAGGTCGGACACCCAGGATTCGTTGCCCGGCCTCACCGCCCAACCCGTCACCTTCGCCGTGATGTGCGAATAGGGGAAGCAGCCGTAGTCGGCGAGGTTGGTGAACCAGTCGTTGAACCATTTCTCGACCGCGGCGGCCATGCCCGTCTTCACCGCCGCGGTGGGGGCCGAGGTGGCGCCCCAGCGCACGCACAGGTTGATCTGGCCCTTGCCCATCATCGCGTTGTCGATGAGCCAATCCTTGCGGTTCTTGACGTTGTTGCCGAGCTGAGCATTCCAGCTCTCGTCGATCCACGCGGACACATTGGTAGGAGGATCTTGCCAGGTGGGCGCGCAGGGCCCGGTCGAGCCGCCGGTGCCTCCGCCGGTGCTGCCGCCGGTGGATGCGTTGCCCCCGGTGCCGGTCGCGCCACCCGCGGCGGAAGAGCCACCATCGGCCGAGCTGCCACCCGAGCCAGCCCTGCCGCCCGTGCCAGCTCTGCCCCCGGTGCCGGTCGCGCCGGCCGTGACCGGGTTGCCACCGTTGCCGGTGGATCCACCGCTTGCGGTGGTGCCGGCGCCGCTCGAGGTTCCGCCGGACGACGAGGCGCCTCCTGTGCTCATGGAGCCACCCGATGAGGTGTTTCCGCCCATGCCGGTCGCGCCGCCCGAGCTCGTGGAGCCGCCGCTTGCGATCGTTCCGCCCGAGCTGGTTGCTCCGCCCGTCCCGGTCATTCCGCCACTTCCGGTCGCCCCTGTGCTGCTGGTCTGGCCACTCGCACCTCCCGTGGCTTCGGTGTATGCCGTGCCTGGTGAATCGCATCCCACGACACACAGTGCGGTTGCTCCAGAGAATAACGCGCAGCAGGCGAGCAGCTTGGGGCTCTTCATGGGTCGGATCCTCCTCGATCCTTGTTTAGGTCGTTCTTCGCCGCCTGGACGGCTCACGCGAACCTCCTGTCTCGACTGAGATCGTCTGGTTTCAATTGCCCGTGGCATCGCGCCGGCTGCTGACTTCAGCGGGCCGCCCACGTGCAGTATGCTTGCCGCATGCGCTCCGCACGCCCGGCAGCCGTCCCGTGGGGGCTCCTGCTCTCGGTCGTTACCGCCCATCCGGCGTGCAGCAGTCGCGGCGTCACCATCATTGGCCTGCTTCCCGATGGCGCCGTGGCGCCGGTGCCGTGCCCCGCCGCACTCGCCGAGCGCTTGAGCGTCACGGACATCCCCGTCGACAAGAGCATCGCGTGGCAAAAGCCCGGCTACGACGGTTTCCCCTACGATGAACGCGTGGCCCTGGCGGTGCAGCCCAACGGTCAGGCGCTGCTTGCCTGGTCCGAGTTCAATCCGACGAAGGCCGCGGATGGCTCACAGCAGCCGCCCCTGGGGGTTCACGTCACGCCGCTGGATTCGGCGTTCGCCCGCAGGGCGGGGACAAGCGAAACCATTCTAGCCACCGCGCGTGAGGTGTCCGGCCTGGTGGCGCACGACGACGGCTTTGCTCTGCTGACCCGAGATCTCAATCCGGGAACCCCGATCGATCTCGGCGATGGCGACACGGTGGCGTTCCTGGTTCGCTATCAAAACGGGCAACAAACCTTCAGCGTTCCGCTCACCGGCAGCGCCTCGGGGGATGCCGCCGAAACCTTCACCCTGTACTCGCCCTTTCTGGAAGGCCAACTCGTGTGGTCGGGCTCGGCCTACGGCGCCTACTTCGTGGTCAAGGGAGGGCAGGGGGATTCCAGGCAGGGATTTTGGCGAGACGCGCTCGTGTTTCGCGATCCGTTTCTCGGCATGACTCCGTGGAACATCGTGCACGGGTGCGAGAACAACAACAGCCTTCGCCTCATTGCCGATCCCGCCAAGGCGAATCTCGTGAGCGCAGCCTGGCCGACCCTTCCGGAGATGACGGGACTGTGCGTGCAGCAGGCGCCGCAATCGTTGAAGTTCACCGCCATGGAGGCGGATCGCCTGGTGTCCGACCAAGAGGTGGAGTGGGCCGGCTACTCCGGAGCGCGCATGGGCAGCCTGCTCAAGATTTCCGGTGGCTATCTCGTGGTCTGGCTCTCGCTCGGCGCCGCCATCGATCAATCCGGGCACGACATTCGCATGGCACGACTCGACAGCAACTTTCAAGTCGTGATGGGCCCGAGCTGGGTGACACGGACCCCAGGGCGCGAAGAGTGGAACCTGCACGTCGTTCCCTACGGAAGCGATCGATTCCTCATGGTGTACGGCGACATCGCCATCACCAGCTCACCCGGTGGCGACTACGCGGTCTACCTGGGCGACTACGTCGGAACGCATCTCGCCTTGGTGGATGTCGACGGGGATGTGATCTCCGATGAGATCGTGAGCGGCGCGCCCACCACAGCCAACGCGGAGCCGGTGGTTCTGCCCAACCAGGACGTGGTCTGGCCCTTCGTCAACCCCTCGCCCGACTACACTCGGACGGTGACCGCGGTCAATGGACCCGGGCAGACGACCCTGCATGTGGCGCGCGTTCGCTACTGCCAGTAGTCCGCGAAAGCTACAACACGATGTCGAGGCCCAGGTTGGCCAGGAAGATGTTTTGCCCATGGGTCCCCGCCTGGTAACCCGCGACGAAAAGGTTCACGCCGCGCAGCGGGCGCAGGTAGCTCACGCTCAAGTCCACCCGCAAATGGCGGTGGACGGCCCAGCCGAGATCCACGCTGGCGGTAGGTGAAAAGGTGTAGGCCGTGGTCTCGTAGGCCGGATACACGCTGGTGGCCACGCCTCGAAAATCGGTGGCAAGGGCGGCGAAGCCGATGCCGGCGCGCGGGCGCCAGCGCATGCGGGTCTGGCGCGGCTGCGCGATGGCGTCGAGACCCAGCCAGCGCGTCGTGACCCTGCCGGCTCCTTCCGGACGGGTGAGCGTCGCCGGCGAAAGCACGCTACCGCCGAAGAGACGCAGTCCCAGCCACGAGGCTCGCCACGCCAACCCGGCGGCGACACCGACGCCAGGACTGGTGCCGCCCGGGCTCCATACGAACGAGGAGCTCGCGGACAAAGAGAACCGCTCCATGACTGGAAGCAGCCCCGAGGTCTCGGTCAGCTTCGGGGGCGGGGCCAGCTCGCCCTGCGGGGCGCGTGGCGCGTCGAGCTCCATGAGGCTCACGCGCAGTAGCTCGACCGATCGCAAGGCCACCACGCGGCCATCCATCTCGGTGCCCCTAGGCAGCATCTCGCGCAACACGACCTTGCCGGTCACGCGATCGGCGATCCAAACATCCGCCCGGTCCCCCGTCACGATGACTCGAAAGGCTGCCACGGCGTTCGTCTTGCGCGCGGCAGTGATGAGGTCGAGCGGCAGGCTCTCGGGATCGTTCTTCGCCACCACCCTCACGTCGAGTCCCAGACCCACCAGCTCGGCTCGCAGACGTGGCAGAATGGTGACCTCCGTCGGATCCTCGATGAGCACGACCCGCGGCGGCTCCTCGGCAGCCATCCCGGCGGGTGGGGATCCGATCAGGCCGAAGAAGGCAACACCTAGGATGACGGCGCGAAGGACGGTCGGGCTAGGGACCGAGCAGGTTGCGCGCGAATGCTGCGTGCGGCCCTGACGGGTAGTGCTCGAGGTACTTGCGAGCAGCTTTCCGAGCGGTGCTGCGATCCATGAAAGCCAGCGATTCAAGCAGACGTCCCTCGGCCTCACGACTCAGCCTACCATCAGGGCGAGCGACGAGATAGCTCCGGAACCAGTCGGCCGCGCCGCTGTAGTCGTGACGAACCTCGGCGGCGATGCGACCGAGAAGGTAAGCGGACAAGGCCGCTTCGTCGGTGTGGCCAAAGCGAGCGCGTACCGCCTTCAATGCCTGCTCGGCGCGGCCGGTCTGGCCGGTGTAGCGCGCAGCCTCGGCCAGGTTGAGCAGCTCGGGGCCGGACGCCTCACGGCAGATTCCATCGAAGCCTCGGCGCTCGGCCTCCTGCATGGCCTCCCGGTAGTGGCCGGCCTCGGCCTGTTGTCTCCACGTGGTGGCGGCAACGTGGCGAGCCACGGGACGATGTGCGGTGGTGGCGGGCTCGGCCGATGCCGGCGGCGACTCGGTTGGAGCCAGCGGCTCGTTCTCGCTCGCCGGTGCGGGCGCCATCGCTGCCGGTGCGCCGGCTAGCGCGCCGGCAAGGGCGGCATGACCGAGACTTTCGCGGCCTTGCTCGAGCGAGATCGACTGACCGGGGAGGATGTCGACAGGCTCGGTGAGAAGCCCACCGCTCACGCGAACGCTGCCCTCGTCGACGCCGACCGCGAAGGCGCCCTTGTCCGGCCCCCAGTTCACGCGGAAGCGGGTGCCGGTCACCGCGACGGTGTAGGGGCCGGCGTGAACGGCGTATTGGGTGGTCGGTGCGTGAATGACGTGGACTCGCACCTGGCCTCGTTCGAGGCGGAGGCTTGCGCTGGCCGGTCCGACCATTTCCGTGCGCAGCACCGACCCCGACGAAAGCACTGCGGCCGAGCCGTCTTCGAAGGACACGGAGATGTCGAGCAGCGAGGCGGTGACTCGCTGGCCAGCTTCGGCGTGCACCGCCGCCACCGTTGCCTGATCGTGGGGCATCAGACGGTTCACGGCGGTCAGCGATCCGACCGCTAACACCACGGCCAAGCTCGCTCCCACGACCAGCCGACGGCGGCGCCGGCGCTGGCGGGACTTGCTCAGCAACTGCTCGCCGATGGATTCGGGTACGGCCGTCGAATGCCGCTGTATTTCCCCCAGCTTGCGATCCTGGAGCTCGGCGATATGCCGGCCCAATCCAGCCAAGCGACTCATGTCTCTTCGCCTCCCTTCTCGGCCAGCCACTTTTCGAGTGCCGGGTATCTGGGCACCTCGGCGGAGAAATGAATCTCCGCCCGGCCCAGTCGGCGCTTGATCGTGGCCAGGGAGCATTTGCATGCCAACGCGACTTCTTTGAGCTCCATACCCTCGAACCGCCGCAGTGAGAACGCTAGCCTCTCGTCGACCGGCAGGCCATCCAGAATCGCCTGCGCTCCTCGCAGCGCCTCGCGCGCCTCCAGGTCGAGCTCGGTGTCGGTTCCCGCACTGTCCTGCTGTTCCGCCGTGTCATCCCGTCCGGAGAACAGCTGCAGCCACCACCGCCGACGCCGCTTCCGGATCAAGTCCCGTGCGGCGCACACCGCAATCTGGATGAGCCAGCTCGCCAGCGCCTGCGGATCCCGGAGCAGGTGCGTCGAATTGAAGGCCCGAACGAAGGTTTCCTGAATAGTATCAGCCAGTTCAGAGTCGAAGCCGAGGATGCGCACCAGGGTTCGTTCGACCATTCCGTGGTACCGCTCGAAGAACGCCCTGGCCGCCGCGCCGTCGCCCCGCCGGATGCCCGCGATGAGCGCAAAGTCGTCCCCGGCGAAGTGCGTCGAAAGCGCCGCCGCCCTTTCCGGGGAATCGACCGGGGGAACCAAGCGCAACCTGCTCATCGTTCGGTAGGTCGCTTCGGGGAGTCTAAACGGCTCATCGCCAGTCCGGCTTGGTGGTGACCGGGGCGCGGCACGGACCGGCCCGGGTCAGTGCACCTGGACTGTCATGTAGCCGTTGCAGTCCTCGTACGTGAAATAGATTTGCCCCGTGCTCTGGTCGGCCGCGATGTAGGTATTCTCGATATCACAGGGATTGGCGTACCCGGCGTAGAGCTGCCAGGCCGTGCCATCGAAGTACTTCACGGTGGCCGCCTTAGGCTCTGGATCCGAGTCTCGGGCTTCGTCATCGAAAGCCACGAAGGGCACACCGTTGTAGACGGTGCCGGACACGTACTCGACGTAGTCGCCGTTGGTGATGCTGCCCAGCGTACCCACGCTGACCAACGTGCTACCCGACAGCTTCCAGACGATCACACCGTAGGTGTAATTGTAGTAGATGAGATACAGCGTACCGTTGCTGCTCCCGAGGTATTGGCCATAGTCCTCGTCGATGGTG
>Ga0210133_1000701_pt1 | contig 10897 bp, 9 predicted proteins | sample Joice_ThreeSqC_D_2_FD_184874 | JGI IMG/M metagenome (GOLD analysis project Ga0210133, IMG submission 184874) | Wetland microbial communities from San Francisco Bay, California, USA, that impact long-term carbon sequestration - Joice_ThreeSqC_D1... | ecosystem: Environmental > Aquatic > Marine >...
TCGGCAATTCCAGGGTCTTTCCGTTGATCTTCAGCTGCGCACTGTCGGGCATGGAGAACCTCCTGGTCTGTTGGTCCAACGAGCCTGCAATGTACTCACGGAAGGAACGCTTGTCGAGTCTCATTGACCTGAGCGCGAAGGACGTGACGTCGGGGGGCTTGGAAGATCGCGTACCCAACAATTCAACTACAAGGATGGGAGCCGCCGGGGCCAAGCCCGGCCGCGACGACGCCGTCCCCTCAGCGCATCCTGCGTCCGACACAAAGTCGTCGGCTAGGTTCTAGCGACCCACGAGTGCTTCCTGGCCATCTCGGGTAGCACGAGCTCTTGGCCGTGGCCGCTTCGATCCGTGTTCCGAGGATGAACTGCTGCTGCCCGGTTTCAACGCTCATCGCCACATTCTCGCTGCCCTATCATCCACCCCATCCCATGTGGGGCCGTCGTCTAGCGGCGGTTCGCGCCCGACGAAACGACCTGATTGACAAAGGCCACCACAATCAATAATGTTTATCCGTCGGGGGCATCATGGAACTCCATCAACTCAAGTGCTTTCAAGCAGTGGTTGAGGAAGGCGGTTTCAAGCGGGCCACCGCTCGCCTGCACGTTACTCAACCAGCCCTTTCCTACCAGGTCAAGCAGCTCGAGCAGGACCTCAACACCTGCCTGTTCGATCGAAGGCCAGGCGGCGTGAGCTTGACCGAGGCAGGCCGGGTGCTCATGCAACATGCGCAGCTGGTAATGGAGTCGGTGCGCCACGCTGAATCTGCCGTTCACGAGTTGGGCGACGGGGTCATAGGTGAGGTTCGCGTCGGAGTGGTCAACACCGTCGGGTTGTATTTCCTTCCCCAGGTCCTCGGGGCCATGCGCACCACCTACCCTGAAGCCGTCCCGACCTTGCTGTGTCGTCGGGATTCCAACGTCATCCTCGACGCCTTGTTGCACAACCGACTTGACCTGGCCATCGTCGCAGACCCGCGGCCCGATCGGCGTATGCTCCACGAGACACTCGTCGAGGAACCCTTCTGGCTTGTTTGTGGCCGCCGGCACCCTCTCTTCGGCAGATCTCGCGTGAGCTCCAGCGAGCTCAAGGGGCTGCAATTTGTCTCGATCTCCACGGAGCTGCCGACGGGTACTCTCATCCAGAGATACCTGGGACAGGTGGGGGTGAGCGTTCGATCGATCGTCATCAGTGACAACCTGGAGATCGTCAAGAAGATGGTTGAATTAGGACTCGGCGTGGCCCTCCTTCCCAACATGATCCTTGGAGACATAGCCGGCGCCAAGCGGAAGTCTGACGTTCGACTCTGGCGCAGTGCCATCGATCCGCCGCTCTCGCGGCATATTTCTCTGGTGACCTGGCGGCACGGCAGCGTGAGTCGCGCGGTTTCGACTTTCATCGACGTCACCCGACGACTCGCCTGCGAGTGGCGAAACTGCATGAAGGCAGGCTGCGCATAGGACGAACGGGCATCGACGGCGCCTGTGCCGCGCGACGTCCTCGAACCCATTCGCCGGCAAGGCTTGGGGTGCGTTGCAGCCGCGACGGTCGCACGCCAGCGCGATGTCAAGCAGCCTTCGCCCGGCTTCCAGCAATCCCCAAAGCACGCAGTCCACGTGGCCAGCTTGACCCGGGCCGCCTGCCGAACGTCCTCGTGATCTCCTCATTCCCTGTGCCGAGAGAAGCTCGCACCGCCGCGCCCATTTCACGAAGAAGCCGACAGCCAGATCTTCGCCAATCTCTCGCTCCTGCCTTCACCGGATCCACAAAACTATAGTGGCGGGGCCCCTCTTCGTGCTTCTTGCACCTGCTTTACGGATCACGAGCGACCGCGACCTACATTACCTGCTGCCCGACGCACGCTGCGGGAGATGCTGAATAAGGCAATTGTCCCTCGGAGGAAGGCCATCAATCAGTCGCGTTTATCGCCGGCATTCAAATTTTCGCTTTGACCACTGGAAGCCTGAAAGAGTAGGAGAACAAGTCGAAAAGAAGACGACCGTCTTTTCGGCGGCAGTTTTCCAACCCACCCACCTTTCGATTCGGAGAACCGCGGAGGTAACGCATGCCCAGCTTCGTGAACCCAGAGAAGTGTGATGGATGCAAGGCCCTCGACAAGACGGCCTGCCAGTATATTTGTCCCAATAACCTCATGGTTTTGGACAAGAACAAGATGAAGGCCTACAACCAGGAACCCGATCAATGCTGGGAGTGCATGTGCTGCGTCAAGATCTGTCCGACGCAGGCCATGGACGTTCGACCCTATGCCGACTTTGTGCCGATGGGCGCTCAAGCCGTGCCGCTCAGGTCGACCGACAGCATTATGTGGACGATCAAGTTCAGGAACGGCAAGGTCAAGCGATTCAAGTTCCCCACCCGAACGACAGCTGAAGGGAAGGCCGAGCCCAACGGTGGCTGGAATACCGACGGCGATATCAATGGCCTGAATTTGCTCGGTGAGCCTTCGTCGCTGGGCCTCAAACAGGTTTGGACCCGCTAGGTCCCGCTCGAATTGAAAAGGAGAATGCGAAATGTCTGACTTCCAAACCATTGAAGTCGAAACTGACTTGTTGATTTGTGGCGGCGGCATGGCCGCATGCGGTGCGGCGGTCGAGGCCGCCCACTGGGCGAAGAAGCACGGCCTCAAGGTCACACTTGTCGACAAGGCAGCGATGGACCGCTCGGGCGCCGTGGCCATGGGTCTTTCGGCCCTCAATCAGTACGTGGGACTCAAGGACGGAAAGAACACGATCAAGGACTACTGCGATTACGTACGCAACGACCTCATGGGCATCACCCGAGAGGATCTGGTGGCCAACATCGCGCGCCACGTCGACTCCACCGTCCATCTCTTCGAGAAGTGGGGCCTGCCGATCTGGAAGGACAAGGAAGGCGCCTACGTGCACGAGGGTCGCTGGCAGCTCATGATCAACGGCGAATCGTACAAGATCGTCGTCGCTGAGGCCGCCAAAAACGCCATCGGCAAGGAGAACATCTACGAGCGCGTCTTCATCACCGGTCCACTCATGGACGGTGACCGCTGCGTTGGCGCGGTTGGTTTCCACACTCAGAAGAAGGAATTCTACGTGTTCAAGGCGCGCGCCGTGCTGGTCGCGATGGGCGGCGCAGTTGGCGTGTTCAAACCGCGGTCGACGGGTGAGGGTGCAGGCCGTGCCTGGTACCCGCCCTTCAACTCCGGAGCCTCCGCCTACTTCACCCTCAAGGCCGGCGCCGAGATGACCTGCCAGGAAGTGCGGTTCATTCCGGTGCGCTTCAAGGACGCTTACGGTCCCGTGGGAGCGTGGTTCTTGCTCTTCAAGTCCCGGGCAACCAACGCCATTGGTGAGAATTACATGGAGACGCGCAAGCCCGAACTCGAGAACTGGCTGCCCTACGGCAAGGTGAAGCCTGTTCCCGCCAATTTGCGCAACTATCTCGGGATGCTCGACACCATGCAAGGCAAGGGTCCGATCTACATGCGCACCGAGGAGGCGATTGCCAATATCGTCAAAGCGACGCCGGATGAGAAGGAAGCGAAGCAGAAGTTGAAGGAGCTTGAATCCGAGGCATGGGAGGACTTCCTCGACATGACAATCGCGCAGGCCCTCCTGTGGGCTGCGACGAACGTTCAACCCGAGGAGAAGGCATCCGAGATCGCCGCCGCCGAGCCGTATTTCATCGGTTCGCACTCTGGAGCTTCCGGAGCCTGGGTGTCCGGTCCCAAGGATCTGTCGCCTCCCGAGTACTTCTGGGGCTATGAAAATATGTCGACGGTCAAAGGCCTGTTCTGTGCCGGCGACGCCTCGGGCGCTTCGTCTCACAAGTTCTCTTCCGGCTCGCATGCCGAGGGTAGAATCGCGGCCAAGTCCGCCATCCGCTTCCTCGTCAACGACAAGCCGCCGAAGGCGAATTTCAACGCCTCGCAGATCGACGCCATGCGCGACAATGTCTTCAAGCCCTTGAAGACATTCTCCGACAATGCTGGAAAGTCCACGCAAGAAGACGTGAACCCCTACTACATCCTGCCGAACATGTTCCGGATGCGCCTGCAGAAGCTCATGGATGAATACGCCGGTGGCGTGTCGGCGCAGTTCATGACGTCCGAGGCGAATCTCAAGCGTGCGTTGGAGCTGTTGGTCTTCCTGAAGGAGGACTCGACCAAGCTTGCCGCTCGTAACCTCCACGATCTCATGCGGTGCTGGGAGAATTACCACCGCATGTATCAGGCGGAGGCCCACGTGCGCGCCGTCCTATTCCGGGAAGAAACCCGTTGGCCCGGCTACTACTTCCGGTCCGACAAGCCAAAGATGGATCCCAACTGGAATTGCTTCGTCAATTGCCAGATGGACCCGACCAGCGAGCAGTGGTCCGTGAAGAAGGTGCCCATCAAGTACCTGTTCGCTTAAACGAGGGTTCAGGCCGGCATGCTGTCCTGAACGCCGATGGGTTCCAGGCGCCTCCAATTCTCACCCCCCGGACGTCTGGAACCCATTTCACATTTTGGAGGCTTGAGTGGGTTCGAGCACAAACGCTTCATCTTGTCCTCATTGCGGGTCCGTCCTGCGCTCGATCCCGATTCCTGACGAGCTGGGCTACGCGCAGTCGCACCACAAGGTCTGCTTCAATAACGATTGTTCCTACTTTCGCGAGGGGTGGGCTTGGATGCAGGACCACTATGCTGTGACGGCGTCCTATCGCTACCGCATCGATCCGGCGACCGGCGTCGCATTTCCACTGCCGGTCTGGTCGGAATCAGCCCTCACAGACAAGATTGTCGACGAAGGAGAGAAGACTTGACCTCCGAAGCGGGGGGTCCGCAGGAATGGAGAAGGAGAAGAGTCGTGGATAGCAAGAAGCAACCTGGCGGCAAGGCGGACGTCTTGCCGGACGTCATGCGCGGTAAACGCCAGCTGGGAGAAGACGATCGCTTTGGCTTTGAGTGCCATTCGCAGCTTTCTTGCTTCAACCTGTGTTGCGCCGACGTCAATATCATGCTGACGCCGGTCGATGTGCTGCGCCTTTCGCGAAAGCTTGGCATGTCCACCACGGATTTTCTGTCCACTCACACGCAGAGGCCGATCACCAAGGATCTGCACCTACCCGTCGTCATGCTCAAGATGCGTGACGATGCTGACAGGCGTTGTCCCTTCGTCGGCGATCAAGGCTGCAGCGTATACGGAGAGCGCCCCTGGGCGTGCCGCATGTATCCAGTAGGCATGGGCTTGCCGCCGGCGCGCGCAGGCGTCGAGCCGGAACCGGTGTATTTTCTCTTCGAGGACGACTTCTGTCATGGACATGCCGCGGACAGGCCCTGGACAGTTGCGAAGTGGCGCGATGACCAATCGGTTCCCGCTCGCGAAGAGCTGGAGCAGGGGTTTCGTGAGATTGTCGGGCATCCCTGGTTCATCGGGGGAACGCGACAGCTCGACCCCAGGAGGATTGAGCTGTTCTATATGGCGGCTTTCGACCTCGACACTTTTCGGAGCTTCATCTTCGGTAGCACCTTCCTGAGGAGGTTCGATATCGAGCCGGATCTCGTCGAGAAGCTCAGGACGAACGACGAAGAACTTTTGCGTTTTGGTTTCCGTTGGCTCCGCTATGCCCTTTTCAGCGAGCCAACCATGACGATGAGGCCGGATGCGCCGGCACCGCGAAAGGCAACTGCACCATGAGCCACGAAGGGCAAAAGCCGATTTTGGTTGTTGGCGCCGGCATCGCCGGCGTGACCACGGCTCTCGAAGCCGCCGAAGCCGGTCAAGAGGTCATTTTGGTCGAGCGCGAGGCGGCCATTGGGGGTCGTGTTCTTCGCCTGCACAACTACTTTCCCAAGCTATGCCCACCCTCTTGCGGCATGGAGATCAATAGCAGACGTCTGGAGAAGAATCCCCGCATCCGCGTGATGACGCAATCGACGGTCACGCGCGCTAAGAAGAACGACCATGGCTGGTCGATCACCGTCGAGCGCGCGCCCCAATTCATCAACGAACGCTGTACCGCCTGCGGAGACTGCTCCAAGGCGTGCCCGGCAAAGGTGAAGGATCCATTCAACCTCGGCATGTGTGAGGTGAAGGCTGTGCGCCTTCCCCACGCCGAAGCGTGGCCACGGCGCTTCGTGCTCGATCGCTCGGCCTGCCCGGCGGGTTGCAAACTGTGCGTCGAGGCGTGCAAATACCAAGCGATCGATCTGGATGCCAAACCATCCTCGGAAGCCATTGAAGCGAGTGCCGTGGTTGCGGCCACCGGATGGCACCCCTACCCGATCGAGAAGCTCGATTCCCTTGGGGGCGGCCGACTCGCCAATGTCATCGCCAACGTGCAGATGGAGCGACTGGCGGCACCGAGCGGACCAACCCAAGGCAAGATCCTCAGGCCCTCGGACCAGATGCCGGTCAAGAAGGTCGCCTTTGTGCAGTGCGCTGGCTCACGCGATCTCAACCACCTACCCTACTGCTCCGCGGTTTGCTGTTTGGCTTCGCTCAAACAAGCGATCTACGTCAAGGAACAAGTTGCTGACGCGGAGGTGACAATCTACTACATCGACCGCCGCACACCCGGGCGCAACGAAGAGATGTTGACGAAAGTCGCGGCCCTCACTGGCGTCAAGTTCGTCAAGGGCAAGGTCGGCAAGATCGAAGCCGCGCCGGATGGTTCGTTGAACCTCTTGGTAGAGGACTCGGAGACATCGACGAAGCTGGATGCCAGGGCCGATCTGGTCGTGCTCGCGACCGGAATGGCGCCAAATCAGGATGCCCGCGACGGTGTGTTCGGCCTCAAGCGAGACGACGACGGATTTGGGCTCGACAGCTTCGATGACGGACTCTTCGTCGCGGGGGTCATGCGGCATCCCGAGGATGTCGCGGCCAGCGTGCGCGATGCCACCGGAGCAGCGGCCAAAGCGATGGCAAGCGCCGCGAGGAGTGCGTGATGGACGGCCTTGGTGTTTTTGTATGCAGCGGTTGCGATATTGGGGCCAGTGTCAAGCTGGAAGGCTTCGAAGCGCTAGCCAAGGAGCACGGTGCCTCTTCCTATGCTTGCCGTGACTGCTTGTGCTCGCCCGATTCGATTGAGGAGTTGAATCGCAAGGTCGCGGCGGGCGAGGTCAACAGGTTGGTTCTCGCCGCGTGTTCTCCGAGGGCGAAGACCGACGAATTCCGTTTCGATCCGACCAAGGTGGTGGTGGAGCGCGTGAGCCTGCGCGAGCAAGTCGCCTATTCGCAACCCTCGCTGGAAGAAGACACGCAGATGCTCGCCGAGGACCTCTTGCGCATGGGCCTCGCACGAGCCGCCAAGTTGACCCTACCAAAGCCAATCCAGGAGACGCTGGATCGCACCGTTCTGGTCGTGGGCGGAGGCCTGTCGGGGATGCAAGCCGCCTTGGCCAGCGCGAGGATGGGACACCCGGTTCTGCTCATCGAGCGCAAGAACAACTTGGGTGGTCATCTGGCAAAGCTTCGGGACGTTGCCCCAGGTTGTGTGCCGTATACCGAGCTGCACGCCAACAAAATCGAACAGCTCGTGGGCGAAGTCCAAGGCGACGCGTCCATCCGGGTGCTCCTAGGTGCACGCATCAAGGAGATCACTGGACAGCCGGGAAAGTTCGCGGTCAGCATCGAGACCTCAGGCGGTGCGGTGCAATCCCACAAGGTGGGCTCCATCGTGCAGGCCACCGGCGCCCGCCCTTATGATGCACAGAGACTCTCGCACCTCGGCTATGGTCGATCGCCCGATGTCCTTACCTCCATCGAGCTTGAGGCCCAGCTCGCTCAGGGCAAGCTGAGCCGACCTTCCAATGGTGGTTCACCGAAACGGGTCGTGTTCATACAGTGCGCTGGCTCGCGCGATGCTGCACACCTTTCCTATTGCTCTTCCGAGTGCTGCGCTACGACCCTGAAACAGGTCGCAGCGATTCACCGCGATTTCCCCAAGACCGATTGCGTCGTCGTGTTCCGCGACATGCGCGCTCCTGGCCAGCTCGAGCATTTCTACCGAACGGTGCAAGAACAGCGAAATAGCCTCTTCCTTCGCGGTGTCGCCGAGACAGCGGTCGACGGCGCCCGCATCGTCGTCAAGGTCACGGAAACGCTGATTGGCGAGGACGTCACCATCGACGCCGACTTGGTAGTTCTGGCCGTGGGGATGGTACCGAACTCCGCCGATGGCGAAGCGATTCGCGCGCTTACGGATGCAAAAAAACGCGTGGAGCGCAACGAGTCTGAGACGCAGGTCGAGCAGGCCAGCAAGATCGTGGAAAGCCTCAGGCAGCACCAAGACACCGAAATCTTGAACCTTGGCTATCGGCAGGGGCCCGATCTGCCCGTCCTGGGCTATGGCTTTTCAGACTCGCACTACATCTGCTTTCCGTATGAGACTCGCCGCACCGGTATCTACGCCGCCGGCACCGTTCGCGCACCGATGGATGCCGCCCAAGCGACGGAGGACGGTTGGGGCGCGGCCCTGAAGGCGGTCCAGTGCATTCGAGCGGCCGAGCGAGGTGAAGCCGTACACCCGCGAGCCGGCGATATCGGCGTTGCGGATTTCTTCCTGCAGCGTTGTACGCAGTGCAAGCGCTGCACCGAGGAATGCCCGTTCGGAGCGCTTGATGAAGATGACAAGGGGACGCCCCAGTACAACCAGCTTCGCTGCCGACGCTGCGGCATCTGCATGGGCGCCTGTCCGGAGCGGATCGTGTCGTTCCCGGACTACTCCGTGGACGCGGTCGCCAGCATGATCAAGGCGATCAAAGTTCCCGAGGAAGACGAAGGTAAGCCACGTATCGTGGCGCTGTTGTGCGAGAACGACGCCCTGCCGGCCCTCGACGATAGCGCCCGAGAGCGCGCGAAATGGAACCCCTGGGTTCGGATCATCCCTGTACGCTGTCTCGGAGCCGTGAACATCGTTTGGATCGCGGATGCCCTCTCGGGGGGAATCGACGGTGTGCTGCTCGTGGGCTGCAAGCGCGGTGACGACTATCAATGCCACTACATCCGGGGATCGGAGCTAGCCAGCACCCGCATGAAGAACGTGCAAGAAACACTGGGCCGATTGGCCTTGGAAGCCGAGCGGGTCAAGATCGTCGAGCTAGCACGCAACGAGTTCTGGCGTATTCCACAGGTTTTCGACGAGTTTGCCGACACGATCGCCAAGTTCGGCGCCAATCCTTACAAGGGCTTCTAATCACCGACGCCGTCCGATATAAGTCAGGGTCCGAGAGCTGCCACAAACAAGGAGAGATTCCCGATGATCAAACCGCATGGTTCCGACCAATTGAACCCTCTATACGTGCAGGATGACGCGAAGCGCGCTCGGCTCCTCAAGGAGGCCGAAGGCCTGCCTTCGATCCTGGTTTCATCCGCCGCCGCCGCAAACGCGGTGATGATGGGTGGGGGATACTTCAACCCACTCACGGGATACATGGATCTTGCGGATGCGATGTCGGTTGCCGAGAAAATGCGGACCGTGAAGGGCCTATTCTGGCCGGTGCCCGTCGTCAACATGATACAGAGCTCCTCGCCAATCGCCGGTGCCAAGAGAATCGCTCTCAAGGACCCGAACGTCGAGGGCAACCCGATCATCGCCATCCAGGACGTGGAGAAGGTCGAAGATGTGTCCGAAGACAAGATGAAGTTCATGACCGAGAAGGTCTTCCGCACGTTGGACGGAAAGCATCCGGGCGTCGCGGCCTTCAACTCGGCTGGGCGCACCGTGGTCTCGGGACCCATCACCGTGCTGTCCCACTCCTACTTCCAGAAAGACTTCCCCGGAACCTACCGGACGGCCTACCAAATCCGCGCGGAGATGGACAAGCTCGGTTGGAAGAAGGTGGTGGCCTTCCAGACTCGCAATCCAATGCACCGAGCCCATGAAGAGCTGTGCCGGATGGCGCACAAAGATGTAGGCGCCGATGGCATCCTCATCCACATGCTCCTCGGCAAGCTGAAGCCTGGGGACATCCCCGCCGACGTGCGTGACGCTTCCATTCGCACGATGGTAGACAACTACTTCCCCAAGGGGACGGTACTCATCACCGGCTACGGCTTCGACATGCTCTACGCGGGACCCCGAGAGGCGGTTCTCCACGCCGTATTCCGGCAGAACACCGGCTGCACACATTTGATTGTTGGCCGGGATCACGCCGGCGTCGGCTCGTACTATGGTCCCTTCGACGCTCAAACCATCTTCGACCAAGAAGTGCCCAAAGGCGCCCTGGAGATTCAAATCTACAAGGCGGACAACACCGCCTGGTCCAAGAAGCTTGGCCGCGTCGTCATGATGCGTGATGCGCCGGATCACAAGCCAGAGGACTTCATCAATCTCTCCGGCACCAAGGTCCGCGAGATGCTTTCCAAGGGAGAGGCCCTCCCGCCCGAGTTCAGCCGGCCAGAGTGCGCAAAAATCCTCATGAAGTTCTACCAATCTCAGGCCACGTAATCGGTCGCGCAGTAGGTGTCGGTTCCCCTCTTGTCTGGGGAGCCGGCACCTGCATTCGACAACGGCAAGGAGAAGCTCATGAAAGAGACCAAAGACGCCAACAGGGTTGATACGATGGTTCGCGTGTTGCGTGACTGGCAGACAATCGAGCGACAGGCGATCAACGACACCGCAAAGATCATCGAGCACACCAAAAGTCCACTCTTGCGGCTCCTGATGGAAATCATCCGGCATGACTCCACGATGCATCATCGGGTTCAGCAGTTCTTGATCGACTCCCTCGAAGTGGAAGCCCCCACGGTCACGCGTGAGGACATCGCGGCGATCTGGGACGAGATCACCGCCTCCTTGCGGACGAAGGCGTAGATGAACCACTCGACCGAGGGCACCATCTCGCCGGCGAGCTCCAAACGGGACAAGGCGTGCTCGGCCGCTCCGAGTAGCTCGCGCGCCCGCACATCGAGTTCAAGC
>Ga0210133_1000702_pt1 | contig 10885 bp, 8 predicted proteins | sample Joice_ThreeSqC_D_2_FD_184874 | JGI IMG/M metagenome (GOLD analysis project Ga0210133, IMG submission 184874) | Wetland microbial communities from San Francisco Bay, California, USA, that impact long-term carbon sequestration - Joice_ThreeSqC_D1... | ecosystem: Environmental > Aquatic > Marine >...
ATGTTCGGCGTAGGCGTCAGGCCGCCGCTGCCCAGGGTACCGCCCTGCGCAATATCACCAGCTCCGCCACTCGTGGTCGGTTCCAAAGGCAGTGAGCCTCCGGTGCCACCGCTACCGCCATATTCTTGAACCACACCGGAGCAGGCCCACGACGGAGCCGAGATCAGGGCAAGGATGAGCCAGAGCCTGTGAACGGAACCGGTAGTCGTGGACATGAGCTGAGCTCCTCGTGCAGGGGTCAAGGTGCGCCTGGCGCGAGCCGATCCCGAATTTTCGGGACCAAGACAACAACCTCCAACGCCGCGATACACCCATGATCCAACCAAGATCATCATAGGTCACGGCCTTGACCGTACCAATCGAAAATCAAGGCAGTCACGGGAAAACCGGGCATTATTGAGCAGGCCGCGACTCTGAGTCGGGGCAGTGGAGCCGCCGGAGCACGGCACGTATGCGAGCGGCCAGCTCGGGCATGTCGAAAGGCTTGGCCAGATAATCGTCCGCCCCTGCTTCCAGGGCGAGGATCTTGTCACGTACGTCGTCGTACGCGGTAATGAAGATGATGCCCATTTCGGTATAGTTTCGGCACAGGCAACGGCACACATCCAGGCCGTCCATTCCCTTTGGGTCGAGCTGCCAATCGAGCAGCGCCACGTCGTACGACCGCTGGCTTGCGTGTTCGATGGCCTGCTCGCCGGTTGCGGCCACGTCCACGTGGTATCTGGACTCAAGGGTCAGATACCGCTTGATGCCTCGCGCCAAGCACGAGTCGTCCTCGACGAGCAGGAGCGGACGTGTCTGGTCCGAAGGTCTGCCGTCACCGCCCCAAGTTACCTGGTTCGCGCCGCCCGCCACGGCCCGCTCTGACATGACTCACCTCCCGCTTCGTACCAACCACGAACAGCATGGCGCCACCAACCCCTGGCGCTGTCAAGGGGTAAGCCAGGGCGAGAGACAGCGGGCCCCGGGGCGCCGCGTCGCCATGGCCCTTTTACAAGAACGGGCACCCTGCGATCGCCGAGTGAACGATGACAAGCCCGCCAACTGGGACAAGAAGATCTCTGTCATCGGGGCCGTTCGAACCAATTCGTCCTCCGCGCCGCTCCAACCAATAAGAGCGACCATAGACCGACGTCGGGACGGACGTGGAGTAGGGCAGGGGCTGCGGACCGAACCCACCGGGCAACCACTCGGTTGCGGTTGGTTGCTCCCTGCTTGGTCGCCGGGCACAGCTCTGCCAAACTCTTGCCATGCGGGCTCCGCGCCAAACCGAGGCCGTCATTGGCTGCGGGGATTAGATCAACCAAATAGCTGCGACGCATCAGGCTTTTGGCTCGCTCCTCTTGGTCACGCCAGTACGACTGCCAAGTTTCAGTCTCAGGGTCGCCCAGCGCTGAGCTGCAAAAACATTTCTCTTGGGTCACCAAGGTACGTTTTCTAGGTAAACCCGCCTTGATCGCTTAGCCCAAGGCCGGGACGACCAGACCGTAGCGTGACCCGTACACCTTGCGGCGGGCATTGCGACCTGCAGATGCTGGGATTTGTAATATAGTCCCGACGCTCGGGAGGCCTTGGCATGTTCAAAAGTGGTATTCTTTCGCTCGTCTTTGCGCTGACGGCGTTATCCTTCATGGGTTGTAGTCACCCGGTCACTGGCTCGGCTGGCGTCGATGGCACGGGTGGAGTGTCTTCCAATCTGGGCGGCGGCGCCAATGCGGGGACTGGCGAAACCTGTCCCACAGGGCAAGTGGAATGCTCTCTTGGATGTGCGGATTTGACCAGCAACCCTGCAAATTGTGGCCAATGTGACATGGCCTGTGGAGCCGCAAAGATCTGCGTCGCAAGTCTTTGCGTTTGCCAAGGATCGCTTCAGGATTGTTCGGGCTCGTGCTTGGACGTCAGCACTGACAACGCACACTGTGGAGATTGCACCACCCAGTGCGGAGCGGGGCAGACCTGCAGCAACGGTCGGTGCGTTTGTGGCACCAGCGGCCAGGTTGCGTGCTCCGGCACCTGCACCGACATTCAGACGGATCCCAACAACTGCGGCTCGTGCGGCTACAAGTGCCAGAGTGGGCAGACCTGCAGCGACGGAAATTGCCTGTGTCAGGGGACGCTGGTGGATTGCGGCGGAACCTGCGTGGACACGCAATCCGACAATTCATACTGTGGGGGCTGCACGACGAGCTGCAGCGGTGCCACTCCCAATTGCTCGCTGGGTCAATGCAGCAGCTCCTGCGGTGCGGGCGAAACACCTTGCCCCACTGGCTGCCCAGACTTAAATACGAGCCTGACGAACTGCGGCAGCTGCGGAAACGTCTGCGGCGCGAACCAAACCTGCACCAGCGGGCAATGCGTATGTACGGACACCACCAAGCAAGTCTGCAGCGGCATATGTGTCAATGTTCAAAATGATGCGAACAACTGCGGCATCTGCGATCATGCTTGCCCAAGCGGACAATCTTGCTCCGCGGGCGTCTGCGGTTGCCCCGCCGAGCAGAAGCTCTGCGGAACCCAGTGTGTTACCTTGGGAACGGACCTAAACTGCAGCGATTGCGGCGACGCTTGTACCGGCGGTGAGGCGTGTTCCGGGGGCGCCTGCAGCTGCACGACGGCGGGCGAGACCTTCTGCAACGGCGCCTGCATTGATGTGCAGAGCGACCCTGCCAACTGCGGCTTCTGCGCAAATAAGTGCAATGCGGGCGCAACCTGTAGCGCTGGCCAATGTAGCGGTGGTCAATCCTCCTGCGGCGACCAAACCTACAGCGACGCGTACACGCCAGGTTACGACGACACCAACTACCACAGCGTCGCCGTAGCTCAGGTAAACAGCATGAGCGTGACCGACAAGCTTGCTCAGATGCAAGGCACTGCCTGGGGCAACTCAACCACGCAAAATTGGACGGACATCTTCAGAAGCGCCGATACCGCGACGGTGAGGGGATTCTGGTTCAGGGATGGGCCGCGTGGCGTCAACCTCGATGCCTCTCTCAAGAACGGCACCACGGGCGGAAAGGCGACGGTCTTTCCGGTATCGATAGCCCGCGGGGCCGCGTTTGATTTGGACTTGGAATATAGAATCGGAGAGGCGATCGGCGACGAAGGGCTGGCTGCACAACAAACCATGATATTGGCCCCGACCGTCAACATCTTGCGGCATCCGTTCTGGGGTCGCGCCCAGGAGACCTACGGCGAGGACGCATACTTGCTAGGTCGAATGGGGTCCGCATTTACCGTGGGCGTTCAGAAGTATATTGCTGCCTGCGTAAAACACTTTGCGGCCAACAATATCGAAAATGGCCGAGCAACGGCCAACGCTCAGGTGGACGAGCAAACCTTGCACGAAGTTTACGGCAGTGCCTACGAGATGATCATCAAAGACGGCGGCGTGGCTTGTGTCATGGCCGCCTACAATCTCGTGAACAGCTCGAACTGCACTCAAAATGCACATTTGTTGACTGACATCTTGCGCAATGATTTTGGCTTCAAGGGCTTCGTGCTCACCGATTGGTGGGCGATGCCTGGCGGATCGAACGCACGTACCAGCGACGCCAATACCCTCAAGAGCCGAGCTGCCGAGGCGGTCAATGCTGGGCTCGATATGGAGCTGCCCTGGAACCTCTATTTTTCGCAGCTTCAGAGCATTATCGATGCTGACAGCGGTGCCAAAGTGACGACCGCCCAAATCAACACCGCGGCGACCAGGATATTGGAGCAGAAGTTGCGATTCAAGGCCGACTCGCTCAATGGCCCTTGGGGGCTAGCGACGCCGACAACGACTTATTCGAGTCCTGACATCACGAATAACCAAAGCCATATCGATCTCGCGTATGAGGCGGCCGTAAAGAGCATGGTGTTGCTCAAGAACGCCGATGCCACGTTGCCCATCAATCGTTCGACGGTCAAGAAGATCGCCGTTATCGGTGCCACGGTTCCTTACACCGTCTCGCAAGGGTCGACGGACACGATTACCAATGGGCAAGTCAACTTCGTGTCCGACATTCGCACCGGGGACGTTGGAAGCAGCCGCGTGAACGCCACTGCCGGTGGCATTGGTCCACTGGCTGGAATCGAGGCGGCCGCAGGGAGTTCGATTGGCGTTATTTCAGGCTCGTCTGCGAGTGCCGTCACCAGCGATACGGATTTCGTGATCGTCATGGCTGGGCTTACTGCTCAAGACGAGGGTGAGGAATATACGGGCGCGGGTGATCGCAATTCGTGCAACCTGGACGACAAGCAGAGCGCCGGCACGCAAAACGCGCTCATTGCGAGTGTGGCTGCCCTGGGTAAGCCGATGGTCGTCGTGCTCGAGGGCGGCAGCGTGATCAATGTGGAACCGTGGTACGACAGTGTGCCCGCCATCGTCATGGCCTGGTACCCGGGGATGGTCGGTGGCAAAGCCTTGGGGAGTCTGCTGTTTGCCGATGCGACCGGAATTACCGATTCTGCCGGTACGGTTCCCGGGAATTTCAGCGGCAAGTTGCCCATCACCTGGCCCAAGGACTGCGTGGCAGACGAACCCACGTTCAGCGGCGGTACCACTACCACCATGGCTTATGATATCGGTTACAGATACTTCGATAGAAACGGTATCACGCCGAGGTTCCCGTTCGGTTTCGGGTTGAGCTACACGACGTTCGCGTATTCCAATTTGATCACGCCCTGTTCAGACGTCACCAAGAATGGGATCATCGATCTGAAGGTCACCGTGCAGAACACCGGGACAGTGGCAGGCACGGAAACCGTGTTTGCCTTCGCCCAATACCCGAACAGCAGCGCGCATCGGTCCGTCAAGGAGCTCAAAGGCTTTGCTCGCGTTACCTTGGAGGCTGGGCAATCCAAGCAAGTCGGCATCCAGATCCGCGCATCCGACCTGAAATACTGGGATAGCAATAGTTCTGCCTGGGTCGTTGAAACGGGCAACGTTGAATTCGATGTGGGCCCGAGCGCAGCTGGACCATTCCAAGCCGTGACCATCCCGGTCCAGTGAAAGGCGGGGAGGCCCTGACCGATAGATGACCCCGGGGTGAGTTGATACCGAAACGGATATGTTTATGCGCAATATTACGCTGATTGCTCGAGGTTTGCGCGTTGGCTCGATCTTCGCGGCCGCCGTTCTTGCCCCTGGCTTGTCCCTGGCTCAGGAAGAGCCAGTCGACGAGAGCGGGCCGCAAACGGAGTCGACGGGCGGTGACCCGACGAACCTTGCCACAACGACCTCGGAAAGCTCCGATTCTGATACGAAGGCTACGGGCATGGAGCAAGACGGGGAGGCCGACACGAACGGCGCGACATCGTCAGCGGACAAGACAGAGGAGCAGCCTCGAACCCCGGAACCCAGATCGACACCTTCAGGTGATTCTAGCCCGGGGAACGCATCGGCGAAGGATTCCACGAAAATGGAAGTCGGCGTCGAGCTCCTTCCAGAGTCGGCCTATCCGACCTACAAGACTCGCGGCTTGTACGGGGGCTCTCTGTGGTTGACCTTTCACGGATTGCAGTGGCCGAACCTGCCCAAGCGACCGGGTGAGCCGGACCTGCTACTGGGTCTGTCGGGTTACGGCTGGGTAGACACGGCCTACGAAGCGATCAGCCCGGGTAATCCCACCGAACAAAAGATCAAGTATTGGCGACAACAAGGTCGGTTCGTGTTCCGCGCGACACCGACCTATCGAGTCGATCCCTGGTTCGTTCAGGGGCAAGCCGAGCTGGTTGCGAACAGTGATCAGACATTGGCTCGAGTGGATGCAGCGGATACGGACGACCTTTGGCTGCGAGCTGGCCGTTGGGACGTCTTTGATATCCAGGTGGGGCGCTTCCAGGGTTGGGAGGTCTATCATCTGGGGATGGGGCTCGATTTGAACACGTTCGAGCGGGTAGGGGCGGCCACGGACACCAGCAAGCCCCCTGATTTCTACGGGGTCACCTACGCTTGGGATCGCCCTTCCGGGGCCGGAAACATCGCAGCTCATGCCTACATCACCGACTGGCTACGCATTGAAGACCTCATTCGGGTCGGTAACGACAACGGATACAACACGCTGGGTGATCGCGGTGCGCTCATATTCGACATCGGGTGGCTGAAGCTCAAAGGCGGTGCAGAGTATCTGAATACCACCAATCGCTTGGAGGGCCCCCGAGATCGGATGCGGCGCTGGGGCCTTGGGGGGTCAGCCCAAGTCGTGCTCGATCCGTACGTCGAATTCGGCGTCAATGGCGCGCGAGCCCTATCGGACTCTTGGGATAATTCGGGGGCATATCGACAAGATCAGAGCTACACCATCTTCAGCACCGGTGGGTTCTTGAATGCTCGAATCATCGATCAACTCCTGGTCGGAGGTGGCATCAACTACACGCACAACGAGGATCTCCACGTCGATTCCACTGGAAATCCGGGGCGATGGACTCAAACCCAAACTTTTGGGGCCATTCAGTACGGCCTCTTTGGCAAGCTTTTCCTCAAGTTGGTGGTTGGCAACGCCCGAGCGTATTTCGCCCCGAGTTTCACCAACACGCAGCCGTTCACCAACACCATGTCTAGCGTCCGCCTACGCGCTTCGTTCTATTTTTGAGAAGTTGGCCAGGCGCCGCGTACGGGGCCGTCGCACACGCGGCCTTGGCAGCGGCGGCACGTTCACTCACGTTAGCAGGGTGGCAAGGACGGTGGTGGCGAGGCCAAGCCGAGTTTTCGAGTTTGGCCGCCTTTTTGGGGCCGCCAAAGGAAGATGCTCACAGCTTCGGGCCGCGCTTTCGCTGGGCTCCCCAGAGCGAAACCAGCACGATCTCGCTCGACTCCTGCACGTGGTAAACGTGGTAGCGGGTTCGCGGCAGCAGCACTCGTCGGACCGCTCCGTGGGCCGACTCGTAGATCGTTCCGAGCCCGGGGCTGTTGCTGACGAGCTCGAGAGCGTGGCCGAGCTCATCGAGGAAGAGCGCCGGAGCAGACGGACGATTCTCGATCCACCAGGCGGTGATGCGGTTCGCTTCGCGCCGTGCTCGTGCCGAGTAACGGATCTTCACAGGCGCGAGCGTAGCTCAGCCATCACTTCGTCTGCATCAAAAGTGCGACCCGCCTTCATGTCCTCGAGCCCTTCCCTGATGGACTCGTGCAGCGCTGCGCGCTCTTCGTCGTCGAGGTGATCGCCACCGTTCAGCAATACCTCGTCGAGAGGGACGAGCTCGATGATCTGACCCTCGGGCAAGTCGGTGGGCTCGTCGAGTTTGAGCCGTCCGTTTTCGACGCGGGCTTTCAGTGCGGACATGCCGTGAAGATACCGCGTTTCGTGCTCCTGCGCCGCGCCGAAAAAGCGGTGGGGGCATGGACGCACCAAGGCTGCCGTTAGGGCGTGGCTACCCGGCGGCCGAGCCGTATTTTGAGGGGATGGGTGAGCAAAGGGCCGCTCTGTGCCGTGCCCCCGAGTTCGCGATTAGGTGGTCAATCACTGGCCCCGACGTGAGGTTTCGCGTTGACATCAGTGCGCGCAGACGCACTTGTCGATGCAAACACGAGCACCAGCAGAGTCATCCACGCGACGATCAGTCGCTTCCAGAGCATGACGTCTACGGCGCGAAATGCGACAAGGCGACCGCAGAGGGTCGCTTCAGGCAGCTAAAAGGAGCGAAGGCGAGGTCAGCGGTTTCTTGCACCCCGATGGACGTGGCTCTTCTCGCTCGTCGCTTGTCAGGCATTCGTCGGTACCACCTACCTCGTCGACCTTCGCGTGATCCACCCAGGCTCGAACGGACGACTCCGTCAGGTCCAGGCGACGGCACACCCCAGCGATGCTCTCGCCCTCGGTCTGGCAGAGCCGAACGACGTCTGCCTTGAACTCCGCGGTGAACTTCCTCCGCGGCCTGCGCTGCTTCCTCTTCCTCGATCAGCCCGTGCTTTTTGTCTTGGGCGGCGCGGATGACGCCCTCAATTGGCAGAGCGTCAGCTGGCGATGGTAGCAATATGGGTTGTCGCGAACGAATCCGTGATTGGCGTGGCACGACCACGTACATCCGCCCCGGCAAACTTCCGCATAATCGCAGGATCGGCAGAATCCCCCCAGCGATTCGACGGTGAATTCGCGATTGTAAGCGAACGCCCCGGGGCGATCCCAGATCTCCCGAAGTGAGGCCTTGCGCAGATTGCCCTCCACGAACTCGTCTTGCCCGTTGAGCTCGGACGGCAACGACAGGCAGCCCTTGACGTTGCCGTTGCTCTCGATGCCGATGGCGGACATCCCCGCGGTGCACCCGGTCCAAAACGGCACCACCACGTCCGACTTTCGGAGCAGATCCTCGGGCTCGCCGAAATAGCCGATGTTGTGCGTGGAATGAACCGTGGGCTTCTTGTGGTCCGTGCACAGGCGAGCTATCAGCGGAACGGCGGTCAACACGTCCTCGGGCTTCAACATCAGATCGCGATGGTCGGCCATGTTCCCGGTCGGGGTTGCAAACTGGAACTGGTGAAAGCTTGCCCCCAGCTCGCCCATGCAGTCGCGCAGCTCGGCAAGCTCGCCCAGGTTGCGACGCGTCACCGTGGTGACCGCCGTGACGTAGATCCCCATGGCGGCGGCATCGCGAATGGTCTTTACCACCTGGTCCCAATGCCCGGGGCGCCGGCGCTGGTGGTCGTGGGTGTCTCGAAAGCCGTCCACGCTGATGCCGAGCCCACAGAGCCCGACCGCCTTCATGGTGCGCCCGATCTCCTCGCTCCAGAGCGAGCCATTGCTGATCATCGATGTATGCACGCCGAGCTCGACCAAGGTTCTGGCGATGTCCGCCCAGTCGTGACGCAACAGCGGCTCTCCACCGCTCAGCGTCAGCCGTTCGCAGCCGAGCTCGGCCAGCTCACGGCATACCCTCAAGGCTTCGTCGTGCGTGAGCTCGTCGTCGCGCGCCTTGCCCGCGCGCGAGCCGCAGTGCCGGCAATTGAGATTGCAGCGCAACGTCAGCTCCCAGACTGCGAAGCGGGGCTTGTAACCAAGCTTCTGCATCAGCTCCAACATCGTCGTGCTCCCAGGCGGCGTGTCCGCTCCATCACACGACAGTCTTGTCTATGCAGGTGTTCACGGCAAGGCATCAAGAGCCGCGTGCTTCTGTGACCGCTCGTCTCGATGCGCATGAGCGAGCCCAGGCCAAGGCTCGGGCAACCACGCATCTGGTTCATAGTGGTGTGCCAAATGACTCCGCCTGGCACAGGCAAGCTGCAGTGGACCCAGGTCCCTTTGCAGGGAAATAGAGCTCGGTTCTTGAATTGGGGGCTCTGGTACGCACCTTGCAACACAGGCAGGGGATTCGAATTTGGGGTCAGATCATGGACAGCTTGCCGCACGCCCAAAAGGTCAAACAGTTCTTGCACTATGTCACCGCGCACATGGACCAGGGCAAACCCATGTGCTGGCGCGCATGGCTGCGAGCCACGGCTGCAATGCCCGTGGCCGTAGGTGTGTCCATGAGCCTGGTCGGGTGCGGTGGCAGCTCGGATTCGGGTGAGGATGCCGACGGCGGCTATTCCGGTGTGAACGCGTCCTCGGGCGCCGGTAGCTACCAAGGTGGGACCGCAGGCAAATCCGGTGAGGGCGGCGTGTCTGGAGACTCTTCCTTCGGCTTCGGTGGCCAGACCGTTTACGGCATTGGAGGTCAAGTGCCCTTGCAGGGCGGGGAAGCCGGGCAGACCGATGGCGGCAGCTCGGGTCAGGGCGGCGTGAGCGGTGTGTCTGGTTATTTTCAGGCAGCGGGCGGCGCGTATGGCATTGCGGGTGGAGCCCCTGGCAACGGCGGCATAGCCGGGCAGCTCAACGGTGGCAGCGCCGGTGAAGGCGGCGAGAGCGGCGCCTCTGGAGTCGTTTCCTACGGCGGTGAGGTTTACGCCATTTGGGGAGGCAGCACGAGCGAAGGCGAGTAGGGCACGCATACCTCCGGCTTGACCCGCCCATTTTCCGTCACTGCGCTGCACCAACCAACAATCAAAACGATCTCGAAACCTTGCGGTCTCATTTGACGGTCGCCGCGTCTCACCACGGGAATTCCGCGATGCTTTTCTGCGAGCAACGCGGATTTTGCCGGAAAGTCGGGCTATCCGGGGGTCGTCGTCCTTGCTATGGCTGCGTGTCAAGCAAGAGGAGAACCCCCGGTGAACCGTTCGACATCCGTATTCACATCCTTATTTTGCTGGGCCGCCGCGCTCGGTTGCTTGTTGTGCCCTTGGTCCGCTCGAGCCGAAGAGCCCGAGGCCGCATCGACCCCTGCGCCGTGCCCCTGGCGTGGCTTTCGAATCAAGGAGCCGGAGTCCGGCGCCGAGCTGCGCATCCGCGGGACGCTCCAGAGCGACGCCCTCTTCTTCCTTCGCGACCGTAATGACCAGAACGATCGTTTCGAGATCCGCCGGGGCCGCATCAGCATTACGGGAAAGATGGGGATCTTCGCGTTTCGCATCGATCCTCAGTTCACGCCCAGGTCCGTGGTTTTGCTCGACGCTTATGTGGATGTCCAATTGCTGGATCAGGCCCTGGTGCTCCGTTCCGGCAAGATGAAGGCTCCGCTGGGCGTGGAGCTGAACCAGCCCGTGACTACGCTCATCCTGCCCGAGCGCGGGCTTTCCACTTTGCTCGTGCCCAGTCGCGACATCGGCGCCGAATTGATGGGCGATATCGCTGAGGGTAGGATGAGCGTGTCAGCGGGGATTTTTGCTGGGGCGGCTGATGGAGTGGCCCCCGAGGGCAACACCGACGACCATATGGATGGTGCGGCGAGCGTGTGGTTCTGGCCCCTGCAGGCGCTCGACCTGCCCGAAGCGGGGAAGCTCGGCCTCGGAGTGGCCGGATCCTGGGGGTGGGAGCAGGGCAATGAAGACGATAGCGGGCTCGGGCGCTACCGAACCGTGGGGCGCGATACC
>Ga0210133_1000704_pt1 | contig 10847 bp, 7 predicted proteins | sample Joice_ThreeSqC_D_2_FD_184874 | JGI IMG/M metagenome (GOLD analysis project Ga0210133, IMG submission 184874) | Wetland microbial communities from San Francisco Bay, California, USA, that impact long-term carbon sequestration - Joice_ThreeSqC_D1... | ecosystem: Environmental > Aquatic > Marine >...
CTGCAGGCGGTGCCTCTTCAGCCTTCGGGGCCTCTGCCGGCGGCTGTGAGCCACCACAGGCGAAGGCGACGGGGAGAACTGCGAGCGCGAGCAGGTTGCGAATGGTCATTTAGGGGATCCTCCTGAGACAACCGAGCCACGGTCTGATGGCTTCGGAACAGTGGATTGATGCCCGAAACATCGCGTTCTACTCAACCAAAATGCGCACAAAATCGAGGGTGCCAGAAAAAGTCCTGCAAATTCAGCAAGTTATGGACCATGGCCCCGACGGACTGCCGCGTACGGCACCGCCTTTCCTGCCCCTCCCGAGCCAAAAACGGGACCCGGGACCCAGGTGCGCTCATCCCTCCGGCTCGACTCCGATCGCCTCAGCTGGGCTCGTGCCGAGCAGGGACTCTCGCAGCTGTCGCGTAAGATTGACCCAGCGAGCGGTGACCTCAAACCGATCGGATTGGCTACGTCGACAGCGTCGAACCTTGAGGCGCACGGTCGCGCCACTAGTGCCGACCTGACCCTCGATATAGGCACCGGGAGAGATGGAGAAGCTCGCATCCATCAGCACCTCAAGATCGGAGGCTCGGAGCAGGACGGCATTGCCCAAACCGACAAAGGTCAACTCGAGCCTCATGAGCGGTGCACCCTTCGAATGGCTTCTCGTGCCTCACGGTAATCTTCGCGCTCGCGAATGACCTGGCGTTTGTCGTGTTTCTTGCGTCCGCGAGCAAGCGCGATTTCCAGCTTGGCGCGCCCCCGTCGAAAGTAGCATTTGACGACCACGGCAGTCATGCCCTGCGCCTCGATTCGGCTTCGTATTTCGCGAACCTGTTCGGCGTGCAACATGAGCTTGCGAACACGCTTTTCCTCGTGCCCGAAGGCTGCGTGGGTCAAAACGGGAATTCGCATCCCCTTGACCCACGCCTCGTTACGGGCATCGACATCCACCCACGCATCGGTCAAGTCCGCGTGTCCTTCGCGCAGCATCTTCACTTCGCTGCCCATCAAGACCAGACCCGCTTCGAAAGTTTCTTCGATCTGGTAGTCGAAACGAACCCTCCGATTGCGTGAGATGAGACGGTCGGAGCTGCGTTCTGACTCCTGGACGGATCGAGCCATGGGCGTCCTGAGGATGACTGCGGCAAAGGTTCGACGCAAGGTGGCCCGGACAGCGACCAGGGGTCGGGGTTGCCATCGTAGGGCGCGGAGCTACGCATTGGGGACCCAGGCCCACCAGATGGCGTCGCCTCTTCCTTCCGTTCTGTCGCGCGGTCGCGTTCACAACTTGCGCGACGTCAGCCTGACTCTCTATCCGGGGCAGGTCGTGGTGTTGACGGGAGTTTCGGGGGCCGGCAAAAGCAGCCTGGCGCTCGATACGCTTTACGCCGAGGGTCAGCGCCGATTCATCGAAAGCTTCAGCCCCTATGCGCGGCAATTCCTGGAGCGCCTTCAGCGACCATCCATGGACAGCCTTGCGCCGGTGGCCGCGGGCATTGCGGTCGAGCGCCGGGGGCCGATCAAGAGCTCGCGCTCGACTGTCGCCACGCTGACCGATCTGTCTGCGTACTTGGCGGCGCTATTTCGTAGAGAGTCGACTCCCATTTGTCCGGCCGACGGCACGCCGGCACAGCTGCTCACGCTCCAGGGCGCGGTCAATCGTGCCCTGGAGCGTGCTCGAGGTCGACGTGCCATCGTGGCCTATCCGCTCGGACCAATCGATCGCGAAGGTTACCTCGAGGTCCGAGAAAACTTGGTTCGGTCGGGCTATCGGCGCCTTTGGCTGAAAGGGCAGATTTGCGATATCGACCAGACCCCCCCCTCTGAAGTCGTCGGCACCACCGAGGCGGCGGGCATAATCGTCGACCGTTTGGTCATGGGCGACCGACACGCGGGACGAATCGCGGCGGCCATCGAACACGCATGGCAGGCATCGAACGGCACCTGCCAGATGGTATTTGACACCGATCGAATCGTCTTGGTGCGCGGACTGACGTGTCCCCACTGCGCCCGGCGATTCTCGCCGCCACGACCAGGCGTATTTTCCTTCGAGTCTCCCTCTGGTGCCTGTCCGGCCTGTCACGGCTTCGGGCGCATTTTTGGGATCGACCTGAACAAGGTGATCGCTGACCCCGATCGCAGCTTGGCTCAAGGCGCCATTGTGCCTTGGCGAGGCCCCTCGACTGCCTGGGAGCGCGGCGAATTGGCCAAGCTTTGTCGACGACACCGAGTCCCGACGAGCCTGCCATACGCTCGTCTTTCCGCTGAACAGCGCCGATGGGTTCTCGAGGGCGACGGCGATTGGGACTCGGGGGGATTTCCGGGAGTCATGGGTTGGTTTCGTTGGATGGAGACGCGAACCTACAAGATGCACGTGCGGGTCTTGTTGTCGCGCTATCGATCCTACGAGACCTGTCCCAGCTGTCAGGGGCAGCGCCTCAATGCCGAGGCGTTGACGTATCGTGTCGACGGTCGAAGCCTGGCAGACATCTATGCGATGGAGGCGGCTCAGGTCTCGGAGGTTTTGCGGGCATTGGCGCCTCAGACCGTGCAGGGGCAGCTGGCGTGCCGCGAGCTACTGGCTCGACTCGGGTATCTGCAGCGCGCAGGTCTAGGTTACCTTCAGCTCAACCGACAGGCTCGGACACTTTCCGGGGGAGAGCTGCAGCGTGTGACTCTCGCCACCGCGCTCGGCACTACTCTGCAAAATGCGCTGTTCGTCATCGACGAGCCCACCGTGGGCCTGCACACATCCGACGTGGCCCCTCTGCTGACGATGTTCCAGGAGTTGGCCGCGGCTGGAAATACCGTTCTGATCGTCGAACACGATCCCGCCTTGATAGGGGCAGCAGATCGAGTCTTGGAGCTCGGTCCCGGGGCAGGCGAACACGGTGGACGGCTGGTGGCGGACGGTACGCCCGCTGCGGTTGCGTCCAGCGGCGGTGCTACTGCGCGGGCGCTTGCCGTGCGTTCGCGCACCCAAAGGCCGTCACCAACTCCTAGCGGTTGGTTCACGGTGGCAGGCGTCAATGTCAGAAACCTCAAGGATATCGAGGTCCGGATTCCTTTGGGGGTCCTGTGTGCGGTGGCGGGCCCTAGCGGCTCGGGCAAATCGACATTGGCCATCGATGTCGTTGCGCAGCAGCTCCTTGGAGCCCGCGCGAACAGCGACCCCAACCAGGAGCGCCCGTCCGTTCGGATATTTGGGCACGACGCGGTCGGAACTGTGGTCGTCGTGGATCAATCGCCGCTCGGGCGTACCTCACGGGGCAACGCTGCCACCTATACCAAGGCCTGGGATATCTTGCGCGCCCGCCTCGGCCGCGAACCCGCGGCGGTTGCGGCGGGGTTTAGCCCTTCCTCATTTTCCTTCAACGTCAAAGGGGGGCGATGCGAGGCTTGTTCCGGCAATGGGTACGAGACCGTGGAGATGCAGTTCCTTGCCGACGTGCGCTTGACCTGTGCCGAATGTGGGGGGCGACGCTTTCGTCCCGAGGTATGCGCCGTCCGCCATCGGGGATGGACCGTCGACGGGCTTTTGGACGCCACCGTACAGCGTGTGCTCGATGAATTTGGGGACGATGGGGCATTGGTTGGCTGCTTGACTCCCTTGAAGGACCTGGGCCTCGGTTACCTGCGTCTTGGTCAGCCCTTGTCGACCTTGAGCGGAGGGGAAGCGCAGAGAATGAAATTGGCACGGGCGCTGGCAACGGCGCTACCGTCGACGCTCTACGTCTTCGACGAGCCCAGTGCCGGATTGCATGTGGACGAAATCAGGCTGGTCTTGGATAACCTCCGCGGTCTCGTCGACAGAGGCTGTAGCGTATTGCTCGTCGAGCACGATCTCGACCTTATCTGGGGTTCGGACTGGGTCATCGAGCTTGGCCCCGGTGCCGGAGCCCACGGTGGGCGAGTGGTCGCTCAAGGCTACCCCTGGCAGTTGCGACGCGCCCGAACGCGTACAGGCGCAGCGTTGCGTTCGCGTCCGTCTTTGCGCCGCGGTCACGGAAGCCCCGCCGTCGACCACGCTCGAGAGCTTAGAGTCGAGCGTGCGCGCGAGCACAATCTCAAGGAGGTTTCCTGCGCGATTCCCCATGGGCAGCTGACTGTCGTTACCGGTCCGAGCGGTTCGGGTAAGAGCACATTGGCCTTCGACGTCGTCTTCTCCGAATGTCAGCGGAGATTTCTCGAAACGATCACGCCCTATGCCCGTCAATTTCTGCCCGCGCTTCCAAGGCCTGACGTCGACTCGGTGACGGGCATTCCGCCGGCGGTAGCCCTCGAACAGCGCATTTCGCGCGCCAGCGTCCACTCCACCGTGGCAACCGTGACCGAGGTGGCTCATTATTTGCGGCTCCTGTATGCCCGCCTCGGGGTTCCCTACTGCCCTGACCACGGTGAGCGAATCCAGCCGGCTCCAATGGACTCGCTGCTTGCGACGCTGCGCAGTATCGGCGGAAAGTTCGAGCTGCTTGCCCCGGTGGTTCGGGAGCGCAAAGGACTCTACCAGGACCTCTTTGCCGCAGCGGCACGCGCCGGCATCGAAGCGGCATGGTGCGACGGCCAGCGCGTGCAAACCGACGCGCCTCCTCGGTTGCAGAGGTCGCGTGAGCATCAGATCGACCTGATTGTAGCTTCCCCTTGGTCCCATTCCAGAGCCGGTGCCGAACGCGTTCGCGAAGCTCTGGAGTGGGGAGGCGGAGAAGTTAAGATTCGGCTCGGCAACGGCAAGACTCGGCTCCTTTCGTTGCGCAACGCTTGCCCCAAATGCAATCTGAGCGTTTCCGAGCTGGATCCACGCTGGTTTAGCGCTAGCACCCGTCAGGGGCGCTGCCCGAATTGCCGGGGCCTCGGGTGGGTCGAATCGCGTACTCGCAAGCAGTCGTCGCTGCCTCGAATCCAGACGACTTGTTCAGTGTGCAAGGGGACCCGACTGTCTCCCATCGCTCGCGCCGTGCGCCTGGACGGAGAGAGCATCTCCGACATGCTGGCGCGGAGTGTCATTTCGGCCGAAGACAGGATCGCCAACCTCAACTATTCGAAGCGTGAAGCGCCCCTGGTAGGGCCGATTGTCACCGAGCTCAGCCGCCGTCTCGCGTTCTTGAGCTCCGTGGGACTGGACTATTTGACGCTGGATCGGCCCGCCCAGACCCTTTCGGGTGGTGAAATGCAGCGTCTCCGCTTGGCCGCGCAACTCGGAGCGGGACTGACCGGGGCGCTGTACGTTCTCGACGAGCCAACCATCGGATTGCACGGAGTCGATACCGCACGTCTGCTGCGAAATATCCGGGACTTGGTGGCGCTGGGTTCGACGGTCGTGGTGGTCGAGCACGACATCGACACCATCATTGCGGCCGATCACCTGATTGATCTGGGGCCTGGAGGTGGCACTCGCGGAGGAACCGTAGTCGCGAGCGGCACACCCAAAGAAGTGCTCGCGCATCCGCACTCGCCTACCGGTCGTGCATTGGCTCATCCGCCCAGGCTGCGGACTCCCGTGCCGGTGGGCAAGCGGGACCCGATGCTGGTGCTCGAAGGTGCGTCGGAGCACAATCTCCGCAACGTTCGGTTGCGCCTTCCGCTGGGTCGATTCGTAGTCGTCTGCGGCGTCAGCGGATCGGGCAAGAGTACCTTGGTCCGGCGGGTCTTGCTTGCAGCCGTGCAACGCCAACTCGGTCGAACCGGCGACGAGCCCGGGACATTTCGCCGCCTGCAAGGTTATGAGCCGCTCAAGAGAGCGGTCGCTGTCGATCAATCACCGATCGGTCGTACTCCGCGGTCGGTTCCGGCCACATTTCTCGGGATATGGGATACGTTGCGACAACTGTTCGCGTCGACGCCCGAGGCTCGGGCCCTGGGATTTGGGCCCACCCAATTCTCGTTCAACAGTCCGAAGGGAGGGCGCTGCGAGACCTGTGCTGGCCAGGGAGTCATCACCGAAGAGATGAGTTTTTTGCCAGACGTGGTGACGCCCTGTCCAGCTTGTGGGGGACGGCGTTTCGACTCGCGCACCCTGGAGGTGCGCTACTTGGGTCTCGACATCGCCCAGGTGTTGGATCTGACTGCAGAGCAGGCCATGCGGACCTTCGAACACCATCCGGTCATCAGCAACCCACTGAGGACGTTGTTCGATCTGGGGGCGGGCTATATTCGCATTGGACAGGGCTCCCATACGCTCAGTGGAGGTGAGGCCCAACGACTCAAGCTGGCAACGGAGCTGACGGCTTCAGCGCGGCATGAACCCACGCTCTATGTGCTGGACGAGCCAACCACCGGGTTGCACGTAGGGGACGTCAGTCGACTGATCGACGTTCTGGGCAGATTGGTGAAGAGGGGGGACACGCTGGTGGTCATCGAACACCACCCCATGGTGATTGGTGGGGCGGACTATGTCGTCGAGCTGGGTCCCGGTGGGGGAGAGAAGGGTGGTCGTGTCATTGCTGCCGGTGTACCGGCGGAAATCGCAGCAGGCGATACTCCCACCGCTCGCGTTCTTCTGGGGGCTCAGGCTGGACTTCGCGGCTTTGCTGGCTCAGCAGTCAGCTAGCGTTGAAGTACGCTCTGGACAGCTGTCATCACCGAAACCTGAATGGCCAGCCTGCGGTCCCGCCCGATCGGCGCATCGTCGACCTCGGTGATGGTAAATCGGTCGCGTATTCGTCCTTGGTAGCTGCGAACGTGAGAAGAGACTATCTGGACGCGTTGTTCGTACAGCGCCCGTGCCAACACCGAGAGCATGCCTGCTCGGTCATCGGTTTCGACTTCGAGGGTGTTGAGACGGCCCTCCTTGTCTTCCAGGAAACGGACCACGGTTTCCATGGCTGACGGACGGTCCGGCAGGTTTGCTGGCAAGCTCGGTGCCGGACGCGTGTCCGTCTGTGCGTCGAGCATGCCATTGAGCGCGTCCTCGAAATGAGCGAGATCTTCGACGGACAGCCTCCGGTTTGGGTCTCCACCCTCGAGATGTTGAACCCAGAAGACATCGACTGCTTCGCGACGCTTCTCGTCGATATTGCGAGTGAATGCTTCAGCCGCGATAACGTCCAGGCGTTCACTCGCGAGTGCTGCGCTGATGGTTGCCAATAGTCCCGGACGGTCATCCGCAATCACGCACAGCGCAGATCCCGGCATGCGCGGCGCAACGCACGTGCCTACGCTCGCGCGTCCCGGTACACGTCGGGCCGAAATTTGAGCGTGATCGGAGATAGCGGGCCACGCAAACATCTTTTTGTACGTGTCCGGTAACGAATCCACGAATCTTGCTACAAATTGAGGATCTATGTTCACGAGTCCAGCCTGGCTGAGTATCTTGATGCGTAGGTTTCTCGAAGTTTTCCGGGCGTCGCCCAGAAATATTGTCTTTGGGTTAGGGAGCGTCGCTACCGCGAGTTTCGTCGACGGTTGTGGTCTTGTGGCCATGGGACGTCTGCCACGCCGTTGATACGATTGGCGGTTCGTGCCGCTACGAACAAGAGGTCCGAGAGTCGATTCAAATAGGCAATGGTCTGGCTGGTTCTGGTCTCTTCCCGCAGCAGCGTTACTACCCGGCGCTCTGCCCGTCGACAGACCACGCGCGCGTGGTGGAGGGACGCGGCCTGCCGGCTTCCTCCCGGCAGGATGAAGGTGTCGAGACGGCTCAGATCCGCTTCGAGAAGATCGATATACCCTTCGAGCCGCTGCACGTCGGATTCATCGAGGAGTCGGCTGGGCAAGCGCGCCGTTCGGCTCGGCATCGAGCCCAACTCGGCACCCAGGAGAAAGAGATCCGACTGAATCTCCATCAGCATGGCGTCGAGGGGAGGTCCGGGATCGTCCGCTAGAGCAACCCCAACAATCGCGTTGAGCTCGTCCACGGAGCCGTAGGCTTCCACTCGCAGGTTATCCTTGCCAACCCGCTCCCCCCCGAACAACGCCGTCATGCCGGTATCCCCAGTTTTGGTGTAGATGCGCATCAGGTCGACGACCACTATGGGTCCATCGCGGGACGGCTGCAGAGCCCGTATCGGGTTCGGCTGGCGGGACTAATGCCAGCTGCGGGTCAAATCCGGCCGAGATTCAGACGAGTGCCTTGGCGAAGGCGCGATAGCCGGCTTCCCAGGCTGCCAGGTCTGCCTTGGACCCATCAATGATTTCTACACCGAAGCCCGGCGGAACTGTAGCGAACTCACCTCGTTCCAGCCAACGACGCCAAGCAATCCTGCCGACCAACCGGACGCGGCGCTCGCTTCGGGGGGGCAACAGCTCGAGCCAGCAGATGTCTTCCTCCGGGGGAGCGAGAGTACGCACGTACAGGCCGCCGGCGGAAAGGTTGTACGTATATCCCAGATCGTCGCTCTCACGACCAGCGTCGCGAAACCACACCGTGGTTCCGTACAGCAGCCTTGCGCTCGAGCGGTTGTCGGTTCCACTTTGGCGGCCGAGCTCGTTGGCTACGAACAGAACATTTTCGGCTGGGGCGAAAGCATCGGTGCAGGTGACGCGCTCGAGGCCCGATAGTTCCTCGGCGACGCGACGCAAGTCTCGCGGCGGACAGGCGTAGATCCACATGGCCGCGCTGCCGGCTTGAACGGCCCGTTCGATCAGCGAACGTGGGGAGGCGAACAGCCCAGCACTCGTGACAACGCAATCGATCTTCTGTGTGGTGACGTAGGTCTCTAGGTCGTCCGTGGATACGGCAAACGTTACCGAATATCCGGCGTTGCGAAGGACGCGCCCGACGACGATGCGTCGGCGCGCGTCGGCTTCCGCAATCAGTGCGGTCCCCCTCGCCCCATTGGGTTTGGGAGGGGGGAGTTGAGGAAGATGACGCAACCGTGCGAGCAGAGGGTGCTGCCTGTCGCGCTGAATCACGTCATCACCGCCCCACGAGAACGCCTCGGCAAACGCGAGATCGTCGACGGTTCGCTTGACAATGAGCACCGGCAAGGCGGCGTGCCGGGACTCGGCGCGCCGCTCGATCGCGAACGCATCGGAATTGGGGAATTCGCCGTCGAGCAGCATAGCCCCCACATCTTGGGTATCGAGCCAACCGGCGGCGGCCTCGGGGCTTTCGGCGCAATACAGCTCGAAATTGGAGGCTGCGGCCACCTCTTGCAGGCCACGGCGTTCGGAAGTGGAAAAGGCACCGTACGCGAGCAGCTGACGGCTGGTGGACATGATCTGACAAGGTAAACGGCCCAATGCGTCGGCTCTGAAGGGAGGGCGAGACATACGGAACCTTGGAGCCCCAATACCGGCCTCCTTCGAGCGAGGCTATGATGCGACGCCAATGACCGCACCGCGGCCAACTCTTGACGACCAGGCCAAGCCAGATCCGTCCCAGCAGCCGGACCAAGGGAGGCGGCGCCCACGTTTGGCTCCTACGGTGATCGGGCTGGGGCTGGTGAGCCTGTTCACTGATCTTTCCAGTGAAACGATCTTCCCACTGCTTCCTGCGTATCTCGCCCTCCTAGGAGCTTCAGCGGCGTTCGTGGGTGCCGTCGAGGGGTCCGCGGAACTGATTTCGAACCTGCTCAAGTACGCATCTGGCATTTATGCGGACAGGCGCGCCAGGAAAAAACCGCTGGTGCTCTGGGGCTACGGGCTCTCCACCTTGGCGCGACCGCTAATGGCTTTCACGCTCGCCCCCTGGCACGTTCTCGTGGTCCGATCTCTCGACCGCATCGGCAAGGGAGTCCGCACCAGTCCTCGGGATGCCCTCATCGCCGCTGCCGCACCCGGCAAAATTCGTGCGCGTGCCTACGGGTTCCATCGAGCCATGGATCACGCAGGAGCTGCCCTGGGAACTTTGCTCTCGGCGGGGCTGCTCTTTTGGCTGCGCGAGCGCCAAGGCATGAGCACCCTCTCGGCGATGCGTTGGATATTTGCCTTGGCCTTGATGCCGGGGTTGTTGGCCATGGCCGCTCTCATTCTGACTCCAGAGAGTACCGAGCACCCCAGCCATTCACCGTCCGTCGACAGCCGTCACGAAGTCTCCAAGTTGCGTATGCCGCCGGAACTCGTGGCGCTCGTGCTTTTCGCCTGCTCCAACGCAACAGATGCCTTTCTCATCGTCAAGGCCATTTCGTTGGGCGCCTCCCCCGAGCTGGCACCGCTCTTGTGGCTCGAACTACACGTGATAAAGGCCCTGCTCGGGGCGCCAGCAGGACGACTCGCCGATCGGTTTGGCAAGCGGCTCTCGCTCATCGTTGGCTGGGTCGTTTATGCGACGACCTGGGGCTCGATCGGTTTCGTGGGCACGGTTGCTCTCTTGTTCGTTGCTACCGCGGCCTACGCCACTTCGCACGGTCTGGTCGAAGGGGCTGAAAAGGCCTTGGTCGCCGAGCTTGCCCCCCGCAGCGGACGCGGCCGTGCCTTTGGCCGCTACCACCTGGCGGTGGGCCTTTCTGGTCTGGTAGCTAGCCTCGCCTTCGGTGCGGCATGGGACCGCTGGGGAGACCGACGGGCATTCGTCGGAAGTGCCATTCTCGCGTTGGCGGCTGCGGCGTGGCTGGCGTGGCTCTCGATGCGCCGACGCAACATGATCCGTTCGGTGCTCGCTGCTGGCAACCGAGATACCTGATGGCGCAAGCTTTCCTCGACTTCAAGGCGAGGTGGTCTCCGTGCTCGGGTGCAATACCACTCATGCCAATCCAGTTGCGTCGCGCAGTTTGCCGTAGGAAGATGCCGTTGCCGTGAAGTTCTCGAGCCGTTTTTCAGGAGCCGTCGGGGTCTTGGTCTTGGCGTGCGGGTCGACTCCGGCTCCACGCGCGCCAGCGGGCGACACCGCGCCACAATCTTGGGGAGTTTCCAAGAACCAGTCGGTTGCGGCGGAGGAAGGCAAACCGTTGGTCGTGGTGGCCTTGGTCGTTGACCAG
>Ga0210133_1000705_pt1 | contig 10844 bp, 8 predicted proteins | sample Joice_ThreeSqC_D_2_FD_184874 | JGI IMG/M metagenome (GOLD analysis project Ga0210133, IMG submission 184874) | Wetland microbial communities from San Francisco Bay, California, USA, that impact long-term carbon sequestration - Joice_ThreeSqC_D1... | ecosystem: Environmental > Aquatic > Marine >...
CGACGCAGCCAGCGCGCGCAGGACTCGTCGCGCCGCCCCGAGGGATATCCAGATGGTCTCGTCTTCGAGCACGGAGCCAGGAAGGCCACCCGTCGAAAGCAGCGTGCGCGCGGCGGCGTCACCTCGTTCGCTGCGAAGCTGCAGAAGATATGGCTTGAGCAGGGTTGCTCGCAGCTCTTCGCGCCCGCCCGAAATCGAGGGGGCGTGAGCAACACCGGGCCCGCGTGTAAGCCAGGGATCCATGGCTGACACCGAGATGGTACCGAAGTGGCAGTTTCAATGAAAGTGGTCCCGCCCGTTGATGCGGGGCGCAAGGTTCGGCCACAGTGCCAGTTATCTCGAGTCGTCGTCCTCAACGTTTCTGTCGAGAACGCCACCGGGACCGATCATGGGCTTGCTCCTGCGCAAGGCGCTTTTGTTCCTTGACGAACGCGCCGTAGGTCTTTGGAACCCGCGCATCCGGCAAGATGGCCAACAAAACGCGCAGCGCCGCTTCCGCATCCGCCGCCGCATTGTGAGCCTTTTCGAGAGCAATACCCAGGCGGGCGCAGACTTCGCCAAGCGCACGGCTGCGCTCGTTTCGTTGCAGTTCCCGCACCCACGTGAGCGGGTCGATCCATTCAATCTCGCGCCGAAGCGCCCAACAGCCGGAACTGATGACACTGGCCGTGCGCGTGAACTCTGCCTGCAAGAAGCCTCGATCGAACGGGGCATTGTATGCAAGCGCGAGGCGTCCGGTCAGCGCCGCTTCGAACTCCGGCGCGATTTCTGAAAAACGCGGGGCATCGCGAACCATATCATCGTCGATACCGTGCACTTCCTGCGCTTCTTTCGGGATCGGGCGTTCGGGGTTGACCAACCATCGCCTGCGCTCACCAACTTCGCCAGCATCGCAGAATACCAATGCGACCTCGACGATACGATCGACGGTCGGATCGCGGCCGGTAGTTTCGGTGTCGATGGCAGCCAGGGGAAGGTCTGCGACCGAGGTTTCTGCCTCGATTTCGTTCGCGAGCCCCATGACGTTGACCCGAAGCAAATGGGCGATCCCCGGATAGTGCCGACCCGTAGGGAAACAACCGGTATCTGGGGCGAATTTCACGAGCCATTCCCTTCGCGTGAGCGTGTTAGTTCGACCTCGGTCTCGATCCACGGGGGAAGATCCTCGGCCAGATCGAAAAGCTTCAAATCGAACCGCCGCCCGTTTACGAAGATGAAAGGTGTACCATCAAGCCCCAGCTGCTCCGCCTGAGCCTGGTCGCGGGCCAATCGACTTGCGGTTGCCTGACTCGCAAGATCGGTCTCGAATCGACGCATGTCCAGACCGAGGCCTTTGGCCAACTCACGAACCCGATCGGGCCCGAGTCCGGACTGTTGATCGGCGAACAATGCGTCGTGCATTTCCCAAAATTTGCCTTGGTCACCTGCCGCGATGGCAGCACGGGCAGCGAATTGTGAATGGGCATGTCCTGCCAGCGGATATTGCTTGAAGACTACGCGAACGGCCCTAGCATCAGCTTTCGAGAGCGACTCCAGGACCTCCGAGGCATGCTCGCAGAAGGGACACTGGAAGTCTGCCCACTCGACTATGGTGACCGGGGCGTCCTTGGGCCCCCTGATCGGCGATCCCCCAATATCGATGCTTCGCACCGCATCGACACCGAAGCGCGCCAGGTAGCACGCTTCGATCTGTCGCTCGCTGCGCCCGCGCTCGATCTCGGTGGCGAGAAATCGTGCGGCCGGTAGGCACGCCGAGCAGGGTGCCGAACGTGCCACGCACTCTGCCAGGCTCAACGCGACGCCCTTGCAGGGAGCAAGTTCGGTCGACACCAGCTCGGACCAGACGGCAAGCTCCGAACCGGTCATCGAAGATGTGTCCACCCCCGCCACGACGACGCGGTTCGAGCCAGACGGGGAGGCGCTCGGATTGCCGGGGGCGTGGCAGCCCCCGGTCAGTAGCAAGAGACAGCCCAGGCCAACCCAAAACAGACGAAGCGACATCGAGGTTCGAGATTAGCTCGACGGCAAACGATGTCACCCCAGATTGGCGACGATAGCACGCAGCGCGTCCGCTCTGCCCGGATCGCTGCATGGCCACGAGTCCGGTCCCGGCGAGGAGCGGGCGGCGGACGTTCGACAAGCTTCGGAGCCGCAACGAGCGGAGCGGGGCCAGGGTAGCTCCGCTTGGATGCATCGTGCCCCGGATCGGGCTAAATGCAACGGCAGATGTCCGATAGGATTTCCTTCAATTCGAGCGACGACTCGTTGGAGGCTCCGGCGCCACGCGCCGTACGCCAGGTCATTGCCGTCGGTGGCGGCCGCGGCGGCGTAGGCAAAAGTACGGTAGCCGTCAACTTGGCCGTGTATCTCGCACAGCTCGGTCGTACCGTCGTGCTCGTGGATGCGGACCCGGCGGGGGCCGAGCTCCACGCTGTGCTGGACGTAGCTCTGGGGCTGGCACAAGAGCTCGGCGACGACGCAGGTCGACTGGAATTGAGAACCTGGCCGACGTCCGTGCCCGGACTCTTGCTGATGCCGCAATTGTACACACCCGGATCCACGATTCCGGTTCGACCAGGTCGGAGGGCCCAATGGAGCAGGAGCCTCAGACATCTCGCTGCCGACCACGTCATCGTGGATCTCGGAGCCGGAACTGCCCCCCCCACCCTGGATCTGTTCCTGTCGTCGGATCTGGGGATCTGCCTGACCTCACCGGAGCCACCGAGCGTCGAGAGCACCTACCGATTCGTGCGTGCTCTGTTCATCAGGCGACTTCGCAGGCTGCTGGTCAAGGACCGATTCAAGCTGCGTCTCGTCGAGCGCGCGCATGCCGAACTTCCGGCTATGCCTTCACCCTTGGACGTAGTTCGTTCCTTGGCCCGCTATGACACCACTTTGGCCGAATCCGCGGCGATCGAGCTAGGTCGCCTTCGGCCGCGGCTGGTCGTCAATGAGATTCGCGTGCGGGCAGATAGCGATCTGGGGCCAGAAATGTGCGACATGTCCAAGCGCTATCTGGGCGTGGATTTGGACTATGTCGGTCATATCGAGCAAGACGATTCGATTCGACTGAGTGTGGTTCGGAAGCGCCCGGTATTGATCGATAGCCCGACCAGCAAGAGTGCGCGCAATATCGAACGTATCGCGCGCCGCGTACTTGCATTGTTGGCTACGCGCGATCCGGTGCGCAACAACGGGGCGCGTCTCAGTGTTGCTGGTCAGACGAACCTGTACGATATGCTCGGCACTCATCGGGGTGCCACTGACGAGGAATTGCGCCGCGCTTTCAAGCGTCAGATCTCGATCTTTCAACCGGGCGGTCTCGCGCTGACTTCCTTGCTGACCGACGAGCAGCGGCTTCGCGAGGTCGCGGTCATCGAAGAAGCGCACGAGACCTTGCTCGATCCCATGAGGCGTCGGTCCTACGATGCCTCCACCTTTCCCGATGACGAGGAAGAGCGAATTCGTGACACCGGCCAAGAGGACTCTGCGGCCGTGGCCGAGCGGCAGATGCTGCGTGAGCAGCTAGCAAGAGAAATCACCGCGGAAACCGTCTATACTGGCTCGTTGCTGGCGAAAGTCCGCGAGTCGTTGGGTATCGAAGTCGATGACATTGCGCAGCGAACCAAGATTTCGACCGCGTATTTGCGCGCACTGGAAGGCGAAGACTTCCGGTCGCTTCCTGCCCTCGTGTACACGCGTGGTTTTCTGCAGCAGCTGGCAAAGTGTCTCGACCTGGATCCGGCTCAAGTGACGCGTACCTACTTGCGTCGCATGCGCGGGGCGGACGAAAGCACAAAGGGTTCCGGCGGATCGTGATTGCCTCTGACCGATTACTTCCGGCTGCGAACCATGAAATCACGGCTTCGCGGGACTCGTGGTTTTCGATGCTCGTGACCGCGGCCGCATTGATACCGCGGCTGTGGGCCGCGCTGGTTTGGGCGCGCGAACCGGTCTGGGACGGCCACTACTATCACTACGGAGCGATGCGGATCGCCGAGGGGCTCGGCTATTCCGAGGACGTCATGATCCATGGGGTGCCAATTTGGAAGCCCTGGACACACTATCCGGTCGGCTACAGCGCATGGCTGGGTGGCCTCTATCGGATATTTGGCTCTCATACTTGGGTCGCGCCGGTGTCCAACGCAGTGGTGGGCGCACTATTCGTGCTGGTCATTCATCGGCTCGCGTGGCGCGCGCTCGGTCTATGGCGAGGACGCTTGGCCGCGTTGCTGGTGGCGCTGCATCCCGGACTGATCCTCTATTCTGCCCTGGTCATGACCGAGGCATTTGCGGGCTTTTTGGTGGCTGTGGCATTGCTCATCTTCGCGCGTCATCCAGAGCGATTTCGTTCCGCAGCATTTGCGGGAGTGGTTCTGGGTTTCGCCGTGCTGGTACGACCGTCCAGTTTGCTTGCGGCGCCGCTCTTGGCGGTGGTTCCTGGAAAGTTTGGTCGCGGAGCCTGTGCTCGCGCGTTACTTGCGCTGGGTCTGTGCATCGTGACCACGGTGCCGTGGACGTTGCGCAATTGTGAACGGATGGACGGATGCGCTTTCGTTTCCACCAATGGGGGATGGAATCTTGCCATCGGTGCCTTGACGAAGAACGGTCGATTTCAAACGCTGCGTGCCAGTGACGGGTGCCCGGTGGTCACCGGGCAGGTGCAACAAGATCGCTGCTGGATGCAGGTCGGCTGGCGAACGATCCTTCACGCTCCGATCGGATGGCTCTCACGCATGCCCGACAAGCTGGCCCAGACCTTCGACCACGAATCTTTCGCGGTGGAGTACCTGCACGAGGCTGACCCAAAGAGCTGGCCTGAAGCGCGCCGAGTCGCCACGCGTGAGCTGTTGACCGACGTTCACAGGTGCCTGCTCGCCATGGCGTTGCTTTCGGTGGTCGGTAGGGTTGGTTGGAAACGTTGGCGCAGCGGGGCTTTTCTCTCACAGGCGGGTCTCTTGGCCGCGATAGCCGTACTCACGTACTCGGTAGCCAATTCTGACCGCCATCCTTTCTATCTGCTGGTCCTTGCACTGATCGGACTTTTTCTGGTGGCTCTGCCCGGGTCCCCATCGTCGCACGGGATACTTAGATTTAGCGTGGGATTCATCGCCGCCACTGCAGCTACTCATGCGATCTTCTTCGGCGACGACCGCTATCATATCGTCGTCAGCGGATTTTTCTGTTTGCAAGCCGCGGCTGCCCTGCGGCCCGCAAGTCGCCAACCGCGCCCCACAATCGTCACTCGCATCCAGTCGCTGGCAACGAGGACTCGAACATGGGTGAGGGAAACCGCGAGCGGTCGGGCCAGTTGAAATCAGGGTGACCAACCAGCATCAGTGCCAGCGTCGGGTGCCCGGGTCGGTGTTGGTGGTTCCGGCGAAGGGGTGACCTTCATCGCAACGTCGAGCAAGACGGTTTCTCCCGAAGCTACCCTTACCGTGCGTCGCTCGATGGGAGCGCGAGGATGTTCCAGGTGCACGTAGTGCACCCCAGGCGATAGCGGGATAGGTTCTGCAAATGGAGTCGTTCTCAGGGGCTGACCGTCCACGGTCACTTTTGCCCAAGGGTCTGCAACGACCTTCAAGTACCCGGCATGCTCCGGAGCCAGCTCTAGGTGTCCGGAGCCTCGGCGGACCGGAGCCCGGTCCGCTGGAATCCCGCGCTGCACCACCGCCCCACCCACGGCAATGAGCGCCGAACAGAACCCGAGCCCGAGGAGCGCGCGTCCCACGGTGCCGATCGAAGTACCGGTCGAATCGCTGACTTTCCTTAGGTTCGAAGGTGTCGAGGGAGTGCCGGTGAGAAGCGGCGCCAGTTCTTCCGTAATCCGCAGCTCAGGAGACGAGATATCGTGTTCGCGCAAGAGGGTTTCGAGCACTCGGCGCAGCTCGTCGGCGCTGGCAAAGCGATCACTCGGCAGTTTCTCAAGGCAGCGATAAAGTGATCTCTCCAGCACACTCGGAATGCCGCGAACGAACCTTGACGGTGGAGGCGGAACATCTCTGCGAATTCGCTGTGCCACCGATCGCTCATCCGGTCCTTCGAACGGGCGTCGTTCGGTCAAAGCCTCGTAGAGTACTGCGCCAAGCGAGAATAGATCGCTACGACCGTCTGTATTTTCGCCCAGGATTTGTTCGGGAGACAAAAACGGAGAAACGACCAGATGAGCCGTCCCATCCAGAAGCTCTGGTGCCGTGGGCAAGCGTTCCTTGACGGCCCCTACGAAGTTTACCAGCGTCAGCCGACCTTCGGGAGCCAAGATGATATTGGTCGGCTGAACTCCACGGTGAACGATTCCACGGTCGTGACAATGAGCGAGCGCAGCGGCCGCCAACACGCCGATTGAGGCGCAAGTCAGCGGTGAAAGACGTTTGGCCCGCTTCAAGATGCTGTCCAGAGACAATCCGTCGATCGCCTCCATCACCAGCCACATTTGGGCGTCGTCACGGTGAAACTCGAACAGTCGCTGGACGTTCGGATGCGACAGTTCGCCGAGCAGTTGCGCTTCCCTCTGCAAGGCCGCGGCAAAGGGTGACGAGGGCAAGACGTTGGGTCGAAGCACCTTGACCGTTACTCGACGGCCGAGCGGCTCCTGACGCGCTTCGAAGGTTTCAGCGACACTTTCCGAAGCGATATGCCTCAGCAGCGAGAGCCCTTCTAGGGTTGGCCAATTCTCCACTCGGCAGGACCATACCACCTGGCGCGACGCGCCGTCACGTGCTCGCTAGGAGGCCATTTGCCGACTGCTCGGTGCATGAGTGACGCGCGGTCTTCCGCGTTGGTCCAGATTTACCTTGGGCTTTTCTGATTCTGGGCGGAATTGCGGTGCAGCCCGCATTCCTTCTGGTCGGCTTCTTCCCACCACCAGCGGCCCTCGCGCTCGTCCTGATAGGGCAGAATGGGGCGAGTGCAGGGCTCGCAGCCAATGCTGCGATAGCCGCGGTCATGCAGCTCATTGTGCGGAATCTCGAATCCCGCAATGGCCGACCAGACATATTGTGCCGAACACTCTGCCAGAGGGTTGAATTTCACTAGTGGATGGCCGTCGCGTCCCGGAGGAGTTGGACTTACCTCGATCACCTCGAGGGCAGACCGTGTTGGGGCTTGATCTCGGCGCTGGCCAGTCATCCAGGCGCGCGCCGTCCCAAGGGCACGATGTAGCGGTTCCACCTTGCGAATGCGGCAGCATTCGTGGTGGCCGTCGGAGAAGAACGAAAAAAGCCCCTTGTTGCGCACCAGTCGTTCGACCGCTTCGGCATCGGGAAAGAAGTACTCGAACCGCAGTCGATAATGTTGTTCGATGCGATCGTAGTATCGATAGGTTTCAGGGTGAAGTCGACCCGTGTCCAGTGCAACCACTCGAAACGCCAACCCCGACTGCTTCGCGTATTCCAGGAGCAGGACGTCCTCCGCGCCGCTGAAGGCAATGACCAGGTCTTCGCCGAAGACCTCCAAGGCGCGGCGTACGATTCGCCCTGGAGGCGCCCCGCTCAGCTCGTCGGCTAGGCCGCTCAAGGACGGCTTGGGATTGCTACCGGCAGTTGGCGACATCGGACGGACCTGCTTCTCGTGACAGGTCTTGACATTGAAAAGCCGAGATTGCCACTTTGCGCGGGTCGAAGGAGTTCTGAGTCCCCGCGCCCGCCCGCGCTGCATTGGGCCGGTCGTGACGCGGCTGTGGTTCTGAGCCCGCGGCCGAACTCGCGCTCGCGGGCGCTCCGCGATAGCCTGGCAGAGGCGTGTCCGGTCCCAGAACGAACCAACCAGAAGCCAAGTATCCATGGCAGGTGGCGGCCTCGTTGCTGACTTCGCCCCACAGTTTGCAGTCCAGTGTTGGCGGGCGTTTGCGAGCTGCTGGGCGGGTGGTGCGGGTGCTGCACCCCGTATCGATTGTCGGTTGGATACGACGCTTCATTTGGCATGCTCGTACATTTTTGGCCTCGAACGATCCTCAGTTCCGCACTGCGTATCCGGTATTTTTGCTGATTGCGGGACTTCTCTTCGTACGTAGTCCGACGTCCAACTGCATCTTCGACGAGCAGGAAGCGCTGCTAGCCAACCCCTACGTCAACGGCAGAAATCTCGGCTGGCTGGACGTAGTGCATCGGGATTTTTGGGGGCTTCCAGCGTCTCGAAGCATCGGCTCCTATCGCCCATTGCCCGATCTCATCTGGCGAGCCCTCTGGCCTTTGGGTCAATCACCTTGGCTCCTGCATTTGATCAATGTAATCGTGCATGCCGCCACTGCTGCACTGCTGGCTTCGTTCGTGCTGGCATTCAGTCGACGTCGCTTCCTGGGCTGGTGGACAGGGCTGGCATACGTTACCTTCGCCGTGCTCACTGAAGCCGTCTCCGGCGTTGTCGGGTTGGCCGACGTTTTGGGGGCGATGTTCGTGGCTATCGCCCTGCAGGCATTGAGGCTGAAGGGTCAATGGTCCCCGTTGGTGGTGTTTCCAGCGGTGTTGCTTGGCCTGTTCTCCAAGGAAAGCGTGTTGGTGGCCGTACCTCTGCTACCGGTTGCGGCGCTGTTTTCCGCTCACTACCTACACCCGAATCGCCCCCGTGCCTGGATGCGCACCACACTCGGATTGGTCGCTCCCGTTGCCGCATTGATCGCCTATACCGAACTCCGGAGGCACTGGTTTCCGGTGAACAATGGGACCGAGCCGGTAGCGAGTCTGTCGGTTCGATCACCCGAGTTGGGCGCACTCTTGCAGTCGTTCCTTCGCTGGTTCCGTCAGCCGCATTTGCCCGTAGATGGGATGAACAATCCCTTGGCTTCCGCGGAACCCGCTCGTCGAATTGCCGGAGCTCTGGGGATATTTGCCGAGGGGTTCGCCCAACTGCTGGTGCCGACCAGTTTGAGTGGCGACTACTCGTTTTCGGCAGAACCGGTACCGGCACGTCTGGTACAGTTGCGCAGCGTGGCCGGAGGCCTGCTGCTCGTGGCGTTGCCATTGTTGAGCGGACTCGCCCTCGTCTTCGATGCGCGCGGCGGACAGCGCGGCCATGAGAGCACCCGGCGCAACGCCGAATCGAACCCTGCGGGTGGTTCGAGCATCTTTGCCCGTCCTCGCCTGAGAATTCTCGGTCTCGCCGCTTGGTGGATACCGGTAGCCTATCTTCCGCACTCCAACCTTTTCGTCCTATTGCCCACCATACGGGCCGAACGCTTCTGGGTGATCCCCGCGCTCGGCGCGGCCATGGCCGTGGGCGTAGGCCTGGACTGGCTGTCGACCCTCGATGGGAAGTGGTCGCGCCGAATCGGGGCCACCCTGATCGTCGTGTACCTGGGCTTTCAGGGTGTCCAGGCTCGAGGCCACGCCCTCGACTACACCGACGATTTGACCTTTTGGCAGTCCACGGTCCGGGCAGAGCCAAACAGCGCCAAGGCGAGACTCAACTACGCAGTGATGTTGGGCACCCGACAGCGCATGCAGGAGAGGCTGGACCAGGGCCGGATTGCGATAGAAATTGCCCCAAATTGGCCCATGGCGCAGGTGTACCAGGGAGACGCGTTGTGCCGTCTCGAGCGCCTCAAGCAAGCTTGGCCGTACTATCGTCGAGGATTCGAGCTCGGGCCGAACGAGCCAAATCTCATTGCCTTGGGCCTGCAGTGCCTGTGGGACCACCACCAGATACAATCCCATCGCGAGGAACTGCTCGACCTCGCCGATCGACACCCTGGCAGCTGGCTCGCATTTTTGGCCACCGACATCCTCACCGACGGAAAGAAATACGACGGTGTACAGAAGCAGTATCGCCCCCGAGGCTACAACGAAGGGCCGAAGAACAAATGAATCGCGCCGACCGTCACGCCAGCTTGAGCGTCAAGCCTTCGCGTGCCGCGAAGGCCTCGAGGTTGCTTCCTCGTGTGGCGATCCGCGCCCGCGCTTGATCTAGAATCTCATCGACCTGTGCATCTGAATGCAACGGATCGTGGTGGAACAGTGCCAGGCGCCGGACGCCGGCTTGCACGGCCAGATCGACCAGTGTGCTGGCGCGGGAATGCCCCCAGCCGGTCTTGAGTACGTATTCCTGGTCGGTGTATTGGGCATCCGCGATCAAAAGATCGGCGTCTGCAACCAGTCGGACCAGATCATCCGGCAATAGCCGCATCGCGTCGGGATCGCGCGTGACCGCCTCAGGGTTGAGGAGGATCAGGTCGATCTCGCTGTCCGTTGCGTAAACGATTCTGTGCCCCTGTGCCTCGAAGGCGTAGGCGAAGCTGCGGCCGGGATGCGTTTGCTCGAACGTTTGCAGAAGCACATCGCCGACCTGCGTTCGACCCGAATCGAAGTAGCGAGGGACAATGGTGCTTCCGAGATCCGAGAAGCTGACTGGGAAATACTCCGAGCGCATTTGACCCAGAAGTAGGCGAGTGAATCGCTCGTACCCACGCGAGATTTCGTAGACGTTGAGAACCGTGCTTTCATCATAGGCGGGTAGGAAGAAGGGGAAGCCCTGGATATGATCCCAGTGAGTGTGAGAACACAGAAGGTGCGCCTCGACGGCGCCCTTTCCCCGCTGCATTAGGTCGAGTCCCAACTCGCGCAATCCGGTTCCCGCGTCGCACACGAACAGCGTCCCGTCCACATCGATTTCGACGCACGACGTGTTGCCTCCGTAACGGCGTGTCTTGCTGCCGGGTGTCGGGATCGATCCGCGCGTTCCCCAAAAGCGCACCAGCACGCTCACGGTACACCTTCGCGAAAGATCAGGACCACATCGCCGAGTTGCAGGATGTCACCGTCGCGCAGCGTTGCCGAGTGGGCTCGGATACCGTTGAGCAAGAGACCATTGGCACTGTCCAGGTCCGTGCACGTGACCTCGCCATCGTT
>Ga0210133_1000706_pt1 | contig 10840 bp, 5 predicted proteins | sample Joice_ThreeSqC_D_2_FD_184874 | JGI IMG/M metagenome (GOLD analysis project Ga0210133, IMG submission 184874) | Wetland microbial communities from San Francisco Bay, California, USA, that impact long-term carbon sequestration - Joice_ThreeSqC_D1... | ecosystem: Environmental > Aquatic > Marine >...
CCAAATCGAGATTGCCGTCGAAGAGGTAGAGCGCCACCTCCGCACCGCGGGTCGCCACTCGCAATGTGCCGCCCTGGCGCTGCAACTGCAAGAGTTGAAGGACTTCCGCGATCGAGATGACGGACAGGTCGCCGGCAAGCACCTGGTGACTTCCCGTCACCGTGTCCAAGGCTTGTAGCAAGGAACCGAGGTGATCGAGCGCTGCCGGCGTGATCGCCCTTTGCAGCGATGCCTTGACGAGATCAATGGCCTTCTCGGGCAGGTCGGGATTTTCAATCAGCCCCGGCAGGATCAGCTGCGCAACCGCCGCGCCAAATTGAAGGGCAGCGTGATCCCGACGTGTCTCCGTCGTATCGACCATGCTGGGCGAACTGAGGTGCGCGTTCTCGCGGGAGTCGTCGGATTCTAGCTCGATGAGCGGCGGAGGCTCAGTTCCTTTGGATCGACCCGCCTGGTATTTCTTCAACGCGGCTTCGACCACCGCCAGCAGGCCTTGCGCGTCAAAAGGCTTGGTGATCGCGTCGATGGCACCGGTTTGGCGAAGGAACTGTCCGCGAATCTTGTCGCCTTTGGCACTCATCAACACGATGGGCAGAGCGTCGGCTCCCTGGCGCGCACGAATCTCACGGCAAAATTGATAGCCGTTCATGCGCGGCATTACGAAATCGACCAAGATGAGGTCGACCGATGTGTCGCCAAGGACCTCGAGGGCGTCGATGCCATCGTGAGCCTGGACCGACTGATAGCCGTGACGCTCGAGAATCGAAGAGACGACCTTTTGGATCGTCGGGCTGTCATCGACCACCAGGATACGTGCGGCCACTTTACGACGAAAATGTTGAACGTCTGGGGCCGGTTCCGTCAAGCGAAAGGATCGGCTCTTAGGCCGATTCGGGCTCCAGCGCTCGCTAACCCGGCAGGACCCCGATACGCAGATCCAAGAGCTGCTCGGGGCTCACTGAAGAAGGTGCGTCGCTCATCAGGTCCGTACCTTTCTGGGTCTTCGGATAGGCGATGACGTCGCGAATACTCTCGGTGCCGCGAAGCAACATGCAGATGCGGTCGAGCCCCAGAGCGATGCCACCGTGGGGGGGGGCACCGTAGCGCAGGGCCGCCAGCAAAAATCCGAACTTTTCTTGGGCTTGCTGGTCGTCGAGCCCCAGAGCGCGGAACACCTTGGCCTGCACCTCCGGATCATGCAGTCGGATGCTACCCCCTCCGATCTCGAATCCGTTGAGAACCAGATCGTAACGATAGCACTGGACCCGTCCGGGGTCGGAGTCGATGAGCTCGACGTGTTCGTCGCGAGGCCGAGTGAATGCGTGGTGTGCCGCAGTCCACGACTTCTTCTCGTCATCGTATTCGAACAAGGGCGGGTCGACGATCCAACAAAACTGCCACTTGTCACCGTGACCTATTTCGGGAATGAGCCCGATACGCTTGGCAACGGCAACCCGCAAATTCGCCATGACCGTGTGCACCAGTGCCGCTTTGCCGAACTGGAACAGGATGATGTCGTCGGGCTCCGCGCCGACCGCTTGGTTGATCGCCAGCCGTAGCTCGGCCGAAATATGCTTGGCAAGCGGCGACTGTACCCAAGTGCCGTCCTTGGCAACCTTGGCGCGTGCCAATCCGCCTGCGCCCATGCTTTTGGCCTGCTGCTCGAGCTTGTCACCGTCGGTTCGAGTCAAACCAGCGCTGGCCGGCACGCGCATCGCCTTGACGATCTCACTGGGGAGATCGGCTCGAAGCACACCGCTCTGGTATTTCTCCGCGATGCTCTGAAAGAACGGGACGTTGCCCCCTTCGTGCTCGACCACCAGCCGAGTCAAGTCGACATGCTCGAGACCGAAGCGCAAGTCGGGCTTGTCGTTGCCGTAACGCTCCATGGCGGTCTCGAATGCAAGGCGCGGGAAGTGGCCGTCGGGGTAAAGGTCTCGCAAATCCATCCCCAAGGCGGCCTTCCAAATGGAAAATATCAATCCCTCGATCAGGGAGAAGATGTCGTCTTGGTTGACAAAGCTCAATTCGACGTCGATTTGAGTGAACTCGGGCTGGCGGTCGAGGCGTAAATCCTCGTCTCGAAAGCATCGAACGATCTGAAAGTACCGATCGAACCCGGCCACCATGAAGAGCTGCTTGAACAGCTGTGGACTCTCGGCCAACGCGTAGAATTTGCCGCTATTGAGTCGCGACGGCACCAGAAAGTTGCGAGCGCCGCCGGGTGTGTACTTGCACAGCACCGGAGTCTCGAGCTCCAGGCACCCTTGCCCGGACAGATACCCGCGGATGGCCTGGTTGATCGCGTGCCTCATGATCAGGGCTCGCTGCAGCGGCTCGCGACGCAGGTCCAAGTAGCGATGCTCGAGGCGAACCTCTTCCCGGGTATCGAGCTGTGCCTCGATCGCAAACGGCGGCGTGTCGCTTCGATTGAAGACAGTGGCCTCCAGCACCAACACCTCCACTTCGCCGGTGGAGATATTGGGATTGGCGGCGCTCACCATCTTGCCCTCTTTCTTGCTGAATTGTTCGCCACGCGACCGCACCTGTCCCCGCACGCCCAAGACCCATTCCGGTCGCGTGCCCTCGGCCAGTCGATGCGCCTCCGGACTGGCCTCGGGGTCGAACACCACCTGCGTTATGCCGCCGCGGTCGCGCAGATCGATGAAGATGATGGATCCGTGATCGCGCCGGTTGGCAACCCAACCGAACAGAACGACTTCCTGACCAACGTGACTGCTGCGGATGCCTCCGCAGTCATGCGTTCTTTTGAGCTCGTCGATGAAGCGGGCCACCTTGGTTTCCTTATCAAAATGCTGGGGGACGCCTTTTAGCGCGTGCCTTTGGCATGCTCAACCGACGCCGGCTGCCGACCCGCGATGGTGGGCGTTTTCGCCGTGAAAGCAGACCGCGGGCCGACTCGATCGCTGGGGCCGGTTCGTCCCAAGAATCGATATTTGGCACCATTGCATTTGGCGGTTGGCTGGACCTGTACCCTTCAGACTCGCCGCCGAACGGGAACTCTCGACAGCGACGGCTTCAGCGCCTCGTGGGTGCCAGCAATACCGCCGGATGACTGGCGCGACGTGGCGATACGAAGGTACGATGCCGTGAGCTTTACGTGATCAATTCCTCTGAATCCGCAGCCTCTGCGCCGAGGTTCCCAGCTCGTATTTGGGATAGCACGCTGTGGCGATTCGCAGAAGGATGGTTCCTTCGCTACCGGATCATCAAGGCGCACTTTCGACAAAGGAGATCCCTCGTTACCCGGTGGGCCGCGCTGGACGAGCGCTCGCCGAGCTACCGGCGGAACAAGCTGCGCGTGCTGCTCCACGGAGGCGCCTACGATATGGCGGCAGCACTGGCTTGCGAGCTTCTCGATCAGCCGGCGGCGCGTAGCGACGTCGTCGCCGCGCTGCAGGCAGTAGGTGACAACGACCGCGTCGAGGCGCTGGGAGGTTCGTCGGGAAGGCAGTCGGCAACGGCGGGCTTTGCGCAGCGGCGTTGGTGGGCCCCGCTCTCGAATCCCGAGATCTATCTTGCGATGGCCAACGCAAGCTCCGACCGAGCCTCTGCGCTGGTGGCGTTCAATCGCTACCTGAGGTCGCAGGGGCTGCCGCGCTGCAACGCGACCTCGAGCCTCGAGGGCCAGAACTTTCTCGCTTCGCTTCGGTTCGAGGTGGGTCGAACCGTCCACTCGGGTCCCTTGGTGTCTGTGGTCGTGGCGGCCTGCAATGCGGCGCAAAGCCTGGGGTTTTCCATTGATTCGTTGCTCAATCAGACCTACCAAAAGCTAGAGATCTTGGTCTGTGATGATGCGAGCGACGATGCGACCCTTTCTCTGCTCGAAGAGCGCTACGGGCGTGATCCTCGGGTGCGCCTGTTTCGATCGACACGCCGACAAGGACCCTACAACATCCGCAACGCGTTACTCGAGCGGGCCCAGGGAGAGCTGGTCACCTTCCACGATGCCGACGATCTGTCCCTTCCGACCCGGATCGCACTTCAGGTGGACCGCATGCGGAACAAGATCGCAAGCTTGGTAGCGGAGCTGCGGATGAAGGAGTCCGGCGAGGTGACCTTCTTCCACCGAGGCCAGGCAGCTCGTCCGGCGATGGTCTCGCTGATGGTCGCGCGACATCGACTGCCGCCCTTTCGCTCGGCCTGGTTCGGGGCCGACCTCGAGATGCGTGAGAGCCTGCGCGCGCGGTTTCCCGCCCGCGCCATCGACGTCGTCGTCCAGACTCATATCGTGGCGTTGGACATAAATACCTCGCTCACGCGACGCCCCGGCTCAGAATCGCTGCGAAACGGCTACCGCTCGCCTGCTCGCCGCGCCTATTCGGAGATGGTCTTTCGCCGGTACGTGATAGGGGACGTGGACGACGCCGATATCGAGCGAGTCTTGCGCGAAACGAACAACTACGCCGAGCCAGCGGCAATAGAACCGGTAGGCGGCGATGCGGCTGCAAACGCGACCGGCTCTATCACGGAGAAGCGATAGCTTACGAGCAATGACCTTTGTCCCAGCAATCTCCTTGGCTGCGAAAAACTGGACGCCTGCGAAAGCATTTCTGTTTCTGTCACTTGCCTTGGGGTTGGCCTATACGGTGATCAATCCGCCCTATGCGGTCAACGACGAAGACATGCACCTGGCGCGCGTTTTCGAGCTGGCCTCGGGCCGTCTATTTACGCGTTACGACGCGGATGGGCAGTACCACGAGATCCCCAGGGAGTACGCTTGGTTCGCCAGTCGATACGTCGGCGTCTGGCAACGAGACGGTGGACGCGTCCAGGTGCCAGTGCTCATGCACGATTTGGCGACGCCCCGCTCCGGTTCGCTGGCGCATGCCAGGGGGCGGGCTGGACTGTATGCTCCTTTGATGTACCTGCCGCATATCCCGGCGGTGTGGATTTCTAGTCACCTCGGTCTGCCATGCCTTTGGGATCTGTATTTCGCGAGGTTGGCGGGTATTACCCTGTATTCGCTGATAGCGTGGCAGGCTGTTCGCATAGCCGGTCCGCTTCAGTGGATATTCATAGCGCTGGGCTTGATGCCGATGGCAATCATCGAAGCCGCGGGGGTGGACGGCGACAGCGTGGTCAACGCTCTCGCTCTGCTATTTTTCGCTCTGCTTGCCCGGCGCGCGCTGGTTACCGGGACGGTGCCGCCGAAAACGGAGCGGGCGGCTTTGGTTGGTATCATCGTGGCACTGACGTTGTGCAAACCCGTGTACGCGGTCCTTGCATTGGCGTTGCCCATCCTGCGCTGGCGAGGGCCGAAGGCCCCCCTTTATCGCTGGATGTTGCCGTGTGCAAGCCTGGTGGCTGCACTTGGGGCCTACTTGATCTGGATGCATACCAATCCGTACGTCGAGCACTGGGACTCGGCACTGCGCGGAGGACACCTGTCGAGGTCCCCCACCGGGCAACTGATGTGGATCTTGGGGCATCCATGGAAAGCCTTCGAGGTGGCTGTTACGACACTTCTGAAGTCCGGCGATGACTTGGCTATGGAGTTCGTGGCCATCCGCTACGGCCTGACTTCGCATTTGCGCTTTCTGGGCGGTGCGCTGTTCGTGGCGTACGGGGGATTGCTCGTGATCCTCGCCTGGGGGGCTGGACGCCCGCTCGCTGGGATTAACGCGTATCGCCGGAGCGCTGCCGGATGGCTGTTTGGGTGCTGGCTCGTGTCGGTACTTGCTCTGGCGTTCACGCTCTACGCGACGTTCACTTCAGTAGGGGCGAGCGAGATCCGGGGGCTGCAGGGACGCTACTTCATCCCGGTGGCTCCCGCGCTCCTGCTCGGACTAGCTCTCGTAGGAAGGCCTATACTCGGTCGTCGGCTGACCACCCGTCACTGGCGCTCGGTGCTGATTGCAATCGGCTGCGCCAATGGGGCCGTACTCTTCGCCACTATCGGATGGCAATACTTTTCCCCGAACGCGCACTGGCCCTATTAGCCATCACCTCCAGCCCTGCGCGATTTATCGCCGCAGCTAGGCGGGTCCGTAGAAGCGACCCGTCAGTGCGAGGAGAACAAACAGATTCAAGAGTACCGCAAAAATCCCAACGACGCGGCTATGGTATTGCGTCAGCCATCGACCGATGACCGGACGGCCCCAGAGCGATAGCAGCAGCACCAACGCAGGAGCCATGGGCAGGAAATATCTGCCTTGGATCCCCTCGATGACCGGGTTGGCCATTGGGGTGAAGGTCAAATACATCGCCAACGCGACGGCACCGAAGTGACCGAGCCAAGTGATCGCCATCCAAAGCGTCACCCACCGGCGCGTCGCCAACGGCGCGTGGGTTGATCGCAAAGCTCCCCAGGACAAGAGCACGAGGAGAGGAACCGCCAGCGCCACGGTCACTCCTCCGGTGAGTCTGAGCTGGGAGGAAAGCTGATCTCTGACCGCGACGAATTGAATCAGCCAGTCGTCGCCTCGCTGGAAGATCGTTTCCCCCAAGACTCGTACATCCGAGAAAGGATGCAGCAACAACCAGTGCATTTGCGCTGGTGCCGAGTACTTGTCCGGGTTGGATAGATCACGATTCAGATAGAACCACCCCAGGAGCGCAGCGCAAGAAGCTGTCCAGGTGGCAGCGGCGTAACCCCAACGCTTCCACGCGGCGCGCGGCCCCCTCCACTTGAGTACCAACGTGGCGATGGCCAGCAGCGCAAAGACCGGTTTACACAGACTCAAAGCCACCACCAAGAGGCCGATCAGGGTGCAGTCGCGCCTGGTGCAATGCTGGTCGCTCACCACCGAGCGACTAGTGAGCAGGGCGAAAAACAATAGCGCCAAACCGTTGGTCAACCCGTCCGCAGATACACCTGCGGCTTGGGTCAAGGACATGGGCAGCAAAGCCAAAGCCATGTATGCCCAGCGCAGCGCTCCTGCTTTCGAAATCGCGAGCGCGGCCAAGGCAATGAATGCGAGGAGACTGAAAACTCTGGCCAGGTAAAGGTGCCACAAGACCGGCAGGCCGAGCGCGGAAGCAATCCAGATCGCGGGGATCTCGGCCAGGTACGGTACCGGGGTATAACTTCCAGCGCGAGCCCTGACTCGCAACGTCTTCTGCTCGCCGTGCGGGGCCGCCAGGAGCCTTGTCACCTGGTGGGCGTGAATACGTCGGTGCCGTTTTTGCCAGCTCGGGAGTCTGAAAAAGCGCAACCCAACCTCGGGATAGTCGGGCGGAACCAGGTGATAGGCCCCCTGCGTGTCACTCCGAGTCAGCAGCCGGCCCTGCGACAATTCGAAGACCCGCGGCAGATGGGAGATTTCGTCGTTAACGCAAAAAGGAGGATTGAAGATGACATAGGCAATACCGAAAATGAGAGCAAGTATGATGAAAGTCCGATTTTCGCGGTACTCGATGAAGCGGACGTTCTGGTCCAGGTGCGTCATGTCATCGTAGGCATTTCGTCAGTTTATCGATGGTGGCAGATCGGGGGCGCGAACGAGAAACGACAATGGCAACGCAGCCACCGCGGGCCGTCCCGAGGGGTCACGCGTCGTCAAGAAGCATCCGGTAGCTCAGCGCCCCTCCTCTTTACCCTCATCTGCCTCGCTAGTCGCAACTGATTGCGTCTTGAGACTTGCCAAGCCACGAAGACGCCTTGTTGCGAAGGCGAGCAATGTTGCCGCCGGCCCCCGACCGGAGGTCCCGCGACGAGCACGCGATTCGTCGATGAGCGTCATGATGGTCTTCGGCAACTCCACCAAATTCGACCAAGACCGGCCGGAATGAAGCAGTGAGTAGCCGAGCCGGTAGGACATGGTCTCTCGAACCCGTTCCAGGGATTTGCGAAGTTTGAGAACCTCGGCCTCAGCCTCGTCGATTCGCTCGGCGGAAAGGCGCAGCTGACGCTCCCACCGCTCCTGTTCTTGGCGAAACGATTCGAATGCCCGCTCCAGTTCGGGGTTCGCATCATCTCGGTCCGCCAAGTCGGTCGGAGCCCCACCTTCCCAGTCATTGGTCTGCATCGCTCAACCGTTCCCTTCGATTTGTTCGCCCGCAACCGCCGAGACTTCCGCAGCGGACTCCATGACCTCGCGGTAGTGCGCGATCGTTACCTCGATCTGGCGGTCCTGGTCGTGGCGCCGTAGCATCTCCTCCACATAGGCTTGATCCACCGGTCCTCGCAGCCGGCGATGAAACGCGGCAGTCAATCCATCCGCGATTGCCTCGGGGTCGCCGGGCGGTACGACGAACGCATTTGATTGGTAACCGTCGATACACACAGTTTCAGCCATAGCCCCGGTGTCCGTCACCACCACCGGCAGGCCGGAGGCGATCGCTTCCAACACGGCGATCGGCTGCCCTTCTTCTTGCCGCGTCTGCTCGTGCCTGATCGATGGCTGTACGTAGACGTGGTGACGGCGCAAGAGGTCGGGAACATCGGTGTGTCGAACCCGACCCTGAAACCTGATCCGCTCACGTTCCCCCAGCTTGGAAGCCAACGCTCGGAGCTCCCGATTGAGCGGACCGGTGCCAGCCAGTGTGAGATGGCAATAGCGGTAGGTGTCGCGGCGGAACAATGAAAACCCTTCGATCAGCGCGGTCTGTCCCTTCCATATGTCCAAACGCGCCACGCAAATGATGCGAAATAGTCCGCCCTCTTCGAAAGGTGCCGCTTCTCTTTGGTCGTTGATGAAGCGAGGATCGACCGAATTCGCGATGACCCTGAGCTGGCTGGGAGGCACGCCCAGCCCAATCAGACGACGCCCGTAGGTCTCGGAATGCGTGGTAAATGTCACCTGCGAAGTTATTTGATTGCGCAACGTGTCCCGATACCAAAAATACTGTCGCGGCCATAGGTTTACGTCGCTGCCGTGCATCGTAATGACGAGGGGAATCGTGATCCCTTCGTCTCGGAATATCCGGAGGATCGGGATGCCTACCCAGCCGAAGTGACAGTGAATCACATCGGGCTTGATTCGCCGAATGACCGCGTGCAAGGCACGAAGCAGTTGAGGGCTGGACTCGAACAGATCACGCCGCCCCAACCCGCGCAGATGGATGGTTCGCTCAAACGGCCGCTCGCGTTCCAGCTCTCGATAGAAGAACACCACGTGATTCTCGATTTCCGGTCGCTTCTCGAGTCCCGTAATCAGGTCATAGGTGAACGTCTCCGACGGTGCCGAAAACTTGTGTGATATGTGCAGCACGCGGCACGTCGCGCCAGGCTTGCGCCGGGATGCGGCATCATCGATGTCTACGGTCAACGCAACGTTGTGTCCGAGCTCCTGAAACTTCCGAAATACCGCGGTCTTCCTAGCGGCCCCGAGACGATCCTGCGTCCGGCTGGCGAGTTTGTTTGGGGTCAGGGCGTCGTAGTGGACCGTGAGCCCGAAGTCGCTGCTTCCAAGCGTCAATAGACCAGGATTTCGGGACGCCCCTTCGGCACGAAGCCTGAGACGCTTGATGCCCATCTCTCCAATTCCGCCGAACAGCCTCTCCCAGCGAGAAAGCGTCCCTCCTTTGAGGCGAACCATTCGTGCCCGATAGTGCCGTATTTGGCGAAGCAACCCAGAAAAATCCCCCTTGTGTACGCACAAAAACACCGCGCGATCGAAGGCCTTCAGCTCCTTCAGGTTGATTCTTTTCAGATCCAGCTGCTGGACGTATTCGTGCAGGTCGAAAAAGACGGTGCGCAGATTGGAGAGCTCGATGTGCGTATTCCACAGAAAATTGCGGATCACCTTTGTGATCACTTGCGGGGCGTAGGGGTAGAAACAGTCCCTATCGATCCAGAAGGCGAGCAACGCAATATTGATTTCGGAGTTGGTTCTGAAACGCAGATTGCGCGCATCGTAGGAGGTCAAGCTATTCGGCGTGGCAAATCGGTAATAGTAAAGTGCCCGGGGAACGCGAACGATGCAATTCGCATGATAGATGACGTGCTGAAGATACAGCATGTCCGCGCTGAATCGGTACTTGTCCTCAAAGCGAATTTCGTGACGCTCCAAGAAGCTACGGCGGTAGGCTCGATTCCAAAGAGTCGTGAACCCTTCGTGAATCATGTTGGGCGCCTGAGGTAAATCGAAAGGAGTATTTGGCGGATACTCAAGGGTATTTTTGCGGACGGACAGTCGCTCGAAGCCCTCGAATTCATAGACATCACAGAAGGTGACGTCGGCCTGATGGCGATCGGCGGCGTCGCACAATTCCTGCAGCATATCTGCGTGCAGATAGTCGTCCGGATCGGCGTACGCGATGTATTCCCCTCGCGCGATGTCCAGCGCGCGGTTACGGGCTCGGTAGACCCCTTCATTCGGTCCATCCAGCAAGGTGATGCGAGGATCCCGAGCTGCAAATCTCTTGATGACGTCAACGGTATCGTCGGTCGAACCGTCGTTCACGACGATGATCTCGATGTCCCTCAGCCGCTGGTTGATGAGGCTATTGAGACACTCGCCAATATAGGGTCTCACATTAAACGTGGGAACGATCACGCTGACGCGAGGCGATCGGGTCGAATCGATGTGGCTGCCAACGCTCGGCGTGTCGAGGAATTTCCGTTCACGAGCTGCCGAACCCTCGGTGAGGCACCGAAGCCAGGCCGCCACTGAAACGTGCTTGAGCAGGTCCTTTCTGGCTTGCCGCGACCCGTGTTCGAAATAGTCGACAAATTGGATCAGCGTAGCCTTGGAGTCGACATGTGACGACAATCCTGGGGAAGGACGAGACAACAACTCCCAGACGGTGGCAGCAATCTCAGGATCGTTGCGAATCCAGTTGTGGTAATCGTTGGTCGGACCTGCGAAGCGGGCCAATTTCTGACCGGCACGTCCTTCGGCACGTTCGCTGAGCTTGTTGGGCGCCACGCCCG
>Ga0210133_1000708_pt1 | contig 10815 bp, 6 predicted proteins | sample Joice_ThreeSqC_D_2_FD_184874 | JGI IMG/M metagenome (GOLD analysis project Ga0210133, IMG submission 184874) | Wetland microbial communities from San Francisco Bay, California, USA, that impact long-term carbon sequestration - Joice_ThreeSqC_D1... | ecosystem: Environmental > Aquatic > Marine >...
CTTTTTGAGCGGGCTGACGTTGATTTTGAGCGCTTCACTCGGGGCGCTGCTAGTTACTACTGGCCAGGAGCTCATTGCCCAGAGTCGGGCAGCGGTCCGCCAAGGCGAGCAGGTCGTCGTCGAGGGGCAACGGGTGCTGAACGAGAGCCGTAAGGTGAGCACTGTTGTGCGAATGAATATCGCCAACGTGCCCGAATACGCGAATAATCCCGAGCTCGGGTTGGCCTTTGCGAAGGATGCGGCTGCGCAAGACGAACATCTTGCCCGGCAGCAGAAGGAGCTGCAGCGTCAGGCGGCGGATTTGCGCAACCAATCGGCACGAATCGAAGTTCAGCAGCGTCGCATGCTACTTTCGATCCTGGGTGGTCTGGGAGTCCTGATCGTCGTTCTCGGATTCGCCGGTATAGTCGTGACGCACCGTATCGCCGGACCGGTTTTCAAAATGAGACGCCAGTTGCGCCAACTCGGTGACGGAGTGCTGACGCTGCCGTTGCCGTTGCGCAAAGGTGACGAGCTGCGTGATTTTTTCCTGACTCTCGAGGAGACTATCCGCAAGTTGCGCCAACGACAGCAGGAGGAAATCGACGTCCTATCTCGAGCACGCGATGAAATCGGTACGTCGGTCCCAACCGCGGTCGAATTGCTTCGCGGCCTCGAAGACGCCAAGCGCAGCTCCTTGCAAAACTGATTCCCTCATTCGAGTGGTTTCCCCGTCAGAAGGCTCCCCGCGCGTAATTTACCTCGTACCCACCGCCTTCCAAGAAACTGACGCTGGCCGCATCGAATCGCATTCGTTCTACGGTCGAGTCCGACCGGTAGCGACGGTCCCATAGTGAATGCCCGGCTTGGCGGACGCGCGCGCGCTTGTACCGCGACAGGCTGCCAAATGCCGACGTCCATGCGGTTGCCGATCGGGTCCGAACCTCGACAATCAGTACGACGGGTCCCTCTCTGGCCACGATGTCGATCTCGAGATGACCGATTCGCAGATTGGTTGCGACAATCTCGCAGCCCTGAGAAATCAGGTATTCGACCACGGCCTGCTCGGCTTTACTTCCCCGAGCTGCGGCCTCGAGCCGATTGAGTCGGTCCTCTTGTCCGCGCCGGCGCATCAGCTACGCTCGATGACGAGCCGCCAAGACGACCCTTTAGTAATTGCGCCGCCCTAGCGAACCTCAACCCTCGCCTAGGGTGGGTTATCGCCCGCCGACGACGTGTTATCCGAGGGACAATTGGCGAGCTGAGCGTTGCAGATGTCGCCCAGGTGGGTCTGTATCGGATCGTACTGTGTCCCGCTGCGAACGCAGTAAGACCCGGCCAGCTGGTCACCGCCCAGTCCCAAATCGGGAGTTAGCTTCGTACATGAATAGCCACTCGGACAAGTGCAGTATCGGGCGTTCTTGTCAGGGCCGTTGCATCGGCAGGAACAATAGACCGCATCGTCTGCGCGTCGATCGATCAGCTGCGGGTCCACCGGAACTGTGACCACGTTGCCGGTCCCATCCGGAAGATGACAGCGGGCGCCGGATTCGGGCGCAGCCGTGTCCACGACAGCTTGCTTCTGGCCGTAGGGACAGCTGACTCGGCCCTGAAAATGGTTGACCAGACAGAGGCGAGTTTCGCACTGAAAAGACCGGCTTTCGATATTGACTTCACCTACGCCGTAGCCTTGAAACCCAGGCTGGTATTCGTCCTCTGGGGTACAAGGATCGCCGACTCCGCCGGGAGTACATCCAAACGCCGAGAAAGCTACCGAAAGCGCCGTCCCGAGCCAGAGGGCCATTTGTGGTCGATTCATGCGCCTACCACCTACTTTAGATTGACAGATCGCGACCCGGACGCCAGCACCCTAGTCGAGGCACGAGCAGGCCGTCAATCACCAAACCAGCAAGATGTTTCGGGGTTCGATTCGCCATGTTGACCGCGTGCAGTAGGTCTAACGGCCAACGCGCCACTTCGTCACTAGGTCTGATCGTTACCCGGCACCCCGCAACGACAGCCTCTGCCCGCACCCTCAGGGAGCCCCGGGGACCCGAGGACCGCGCAAGTGGTCCTTGAGGGTGCGTGGGGGATCGTCCCCAAACCGCGACCGGATCTTCGGGGTCTTTGCCACGCAGCGACTCCAGGGCAACGAAGTCCGCGCCGATTCGGTGCGATTGAGGGATACTCGTCGCCAAACTCATGCCGATCACGGAAGGTTGCACTCAAAATCGGCCCGCTTCTGCGAAGCTCCAACGGCAGAACCGTGAAGTTGGTCAGGTGGCCAATTGTCGAGCCGGCGACAACGATCACAGCTGGCCGTCAATCGTGCGCGAGCAAGTCCGGTGGAGAGGTTGGAGGTCGAATCTTCACGCTACCGCGGCGTGACGGGAGCAGGGCTCGTCCTACTGAATGCGACGGATCTTTCGGGTAGCCCGATCGTTGTGGCTAAACTTTTCCCTTCTGTTGAGAATCATGGGTCGATGCGAATCGGAGCGCTCTCGGAATTCCAAGGAAGATGCCCTTGACAATGAAGTTGCACGCTCACTAACATCCCGGCGGCCGTGGCTGGTATGTATCGATAGTCATTGATGTTTTTTGAATGATGGCCCGGTGACTGGTTTTGGGCGAGGTTTCGATCATCCATCGCCCAGTCGTGGCTGACCCTAAGACGGTCAAAGAGAGGCTTCATGTTGCGAAAGCGCCAATTGGCTGTGTGGGTTCTCGCCTCGGCCGCCATGTCGAGCGGTGTGTTTGGGTCGTCGCCTGCCCATGCTCAAGGGGTGATCGACCTGGATGCCGACAGTGCCGGTAGTGGCGGCACGCCCAAGGCGGTCGATATCGATCTCGACGAGCAGACACAGACTCAGCAAGGTCCGGTGACAGCCGGGGCTCCGTCGGAGGGATTTGCGAGAGCCAAAAAGCTCTTCGAAGCCTCCAAATGGAGCGATGCCGCACTCGGCATGTTTCGGGTGATCAGCGGCGATACCGGCGACGACGAGGGCAACAAGCAGCTCGGCCAGTACTACCTGGCGATATGCCTTTATCGTCTCAAATTCTATCAGGCAAGCTACGCGATTTTTAGCGTCATTGCCGACAACAAATACCATCTCAAGTTCGGGGAGACGTTGCTCTGGCTCGCCAAGCTGGCAACGCAGCTCCCCGAGCCAGCCGACATCATCGAGCGTGTCGGTAAGTATACGGATAGTGAGATTGCACGGTTCGACAACGCCCAGCAGCGGGATCTGTATTGGCAGCTGAACTACATGCTGGGTCGTTACAAATATCGGAATCGCCAATACGAGGACGCGATTCGGCTTTTCCAGAAAGTGGGAAAGAAGAGTGAGAACTACGTGGCAGCGCAGTTCTTCACTGGCATCAGCTTCGTCCAGAAGCGTCGGTCGATCCCTGCGGTGCGCAGTTTCCAGAGGATCGAAAAGGCACTTGAAGAAGGCGTCAAGGGTATAGAAGACGAAGGGCGTCTGCGCGATCTGGCCTATCTGTCCATGGCTCGCACCTACTATTCGGCTTCGATTCGCCTGGACCCGGAGACCAATATCCCCACCATCGACGCGAACAAGTTGAGTGCCGCCGTCAAGTACTGGAATCAGATAGATGCCGCCAGCGAGTACTGGTTGGATGCCCTGTTCGAGGAATCTTGGGCGTATTTCATGGCGGGTGACTACCCTCGTGCGCTCGGCAACATTCACACCATTCAGTCGCCGTACTTCCCGAACTCCTTCTATCCCGAGGCGGACGTTCTCAAGGCGGTCATCTATTTCGCGAACTGCAACTACGACGCAGCCACGATTGTGGTGGCGCGCTTCAACAAGCGGTTCGTGCCGATCAAGAACGAGCTGCAGAAGATTTTGAAGAAGTACAAAGGCGCCAACCAGGAAGAGGCATTCTTCAAGTTCCTCAAGCAGCTACGCGATCACAATGCCAATATCGATCCGCTGATCGCGCCCATCGTTTCCAACGCCCTGAGCGACCGCCAGTTGCTGCGCAACATCGAGTATGTCCGATTGCTCGAAGAAGAGATGGGTCGATTCAAGAAGTCACCTGGGCAATTCCAGAGTTCTGGACTGGGGCACCAGGTTCGAGAGGCATTGGGCCTCGCGCGAGATCTAGCGGTGCGGCGGGCGGGCGAGCTAGCGCTGTCGCGCTATCAAAGGTTCGTCGACGAGATCCAAGAGCATTTGCGCAATGGTGAGAAGATCCTCATCGACATTACGTCCGCGCAACGAAATATTTTGGATGACAAGATCAAGCGCGGACAGGTGAGCCGCGCAGAATCACAGGTTTTCGGCGTCGTCAATCCCGATGAGGAACATGTTCTCTGGCCGTTCGACGGCGAGTACTGGCGCGACGAACTCGGCTTCTATCGCCAAGTCGTCATGTCGACGTGTGGGAGGTAATTGTGCGAATGAACGCTACACGCGCGTATCCGTTGCTAGTCTGCATTTTGAGTGCCTTTGCGCTGTGTCCGCGGACTACGTCGGCCATCGAGAACCCGCCGGAAGTCAGTTCGGAATGCGTCAGTCCGGCCGCAAAGAAGGCGCTCAAGACGTGCCCGGCCGGACCGAAGAAATTCGACATCAAGAAGAAGCGGGCAGTCGCATTCAAGAGCGCTCCGCCGCCACGTAAGGTCCACGCGCGGGAGGACACGGCGAAGCCACGCGATCTTGGCTCGCTCGACAACACCGCCTTTCGTGATCAGCGCAAGACGCGCCTCAAGGCTCGTGCTCGGGCGCTACTGATCACGGAAATCCAGGGACTTGAGCGCCTCTTTGGGCAGACCAAGCGAAAGAGCCCCGACCGACCGCAGCTGTTGCGACGTCTTGCCGAGGGTTACGTGGAGCTCGAGTCGGCGGCAGTGCGCGATCAGACCGCGGACGAGGTGCAAGCTTCCGACGCCAAACGCAAGAAGTTGGGACCGGCAGCAGAGCGCAAGTTCCGTGCTTCCGCCACGCAGGCAAAGAAGATCGCCATAGCGGCCCGCAAGAGCGCCATCAAGTACTACAAGATGATGAAGGACCAATATCCCAACTACTCGAAGTTGGATGAGGTTCTCTATTACCTGGCCTACGAATACGAACAGGCAAAGGACTACGACAACGCACGTAAAGTTTACTACGAGTTGATCGAAAAGGCGCCCAAGTCGCCGTACATCCCCAACGCATATCTCGCCTTTGGTGAGCTATTCTTTCAGGAAGCTCAGGGTGATCCGTCCAAGTGGGACTTGGCGGCTGCCGCGTACAAGAAGGTGATCGAGTATCCGCCCCCCAAGAACAAGGCGTACGGCTATGCACGGTACAAGCTCGGCTACGCCTACTGGAACAAGGGCGAATACGCGCTGGCGCTCAACGAGTTCAAGGCCGTGGTGGAATTCGGCGACAAGTATACCGACCTGCCCGGTGCCAAGCAGCTAGCCAAGAGCGCCCGTCGCGACACCATTCCCGTCTATGCCGTGAGCGGCTCGCCTACCAAGGCCTATGGCTATTTCAAACAGATTAGCGGGGATAAGAACGGGTCTGACAAAAAGACCATCGATATGCTCAACGAGCTTGGGTACGCGTACCTCGATACCGGTCACTATCCGGAGGGGATCGCCCTTTACCGAGATCTGATGACCCGCGATCCGGGCGATCGGTATTGTCACTACCAGACGCAAATCACCTCCGCGGTGTCGGCGATGAAGTCGTCGGACAAGGAAGCGATTCGCAAGGAACTCGACAAGCAGCTCGAAGTCCGCAATGGATTCCTGAAGGACAAGCATCCGGCCAAGGCAAAGCTCCAGTGCTCCAACGACACTGCCGAGCTGCTGACTGAGACTGCCATGAGCTGGCACCTCGAGGCGGTAGGGTCCGGCGGCGTCCGGGGTACGGGCGACAAGAACACGATGGATCTTGCCTCGTACCTCTACAAGAAGGTCTCGGAGAACTTCACGGCGGAAGATTTTGCGAAGTTCAAATTCCCCCGCATCGTGAAGGAAGACTGGCCAAACATGTACAAGATCAAGTACGCGATGGCCGATCTTCTGTACTTCCAGCAGCGCTGGGAAGATTGCGGTCCTGCATTCGACGCTGTCGTGGACGAAGACCCGACCGGTCCCGATGCAGCGGAGGCCGCCTACGCATCCGTACTCTGCTACCAGAAGATGTACGACCAGATGTACCAGGGGGATGCCGACAAGAAAGGCAAGGGTCTAGGTCCGACCGGTGCGGAGGCTGACAAGAGCGCCAAGAACAAGCACGAATGGGAGAAATTCAAGCCCAAGGATCTGACCAAGATGCAGAAGGGCATGATCCGGGCCTTCGATCGATACGTGTGCTTCATCACGCCCAAGAAGGGCGACAACGAGGCGATGGAGCAGTACATCGACGTCAAGTACGCGCGCGCCAGAACCTACTTCGAGGCTCAGCACTGGGAAGAGGCTGCACTTGGATTCCGCGATATTGCCTTGAATTACTCGGACAAGGACGCTGGGATCTTCGCGGCGCAGCTCTATCTCGAGGCCCTCAATGTGCTTGGGTCCAAAGCCGAACCTCCCCGGCCGAGTTGCTACACGGACATGGCTAACGATGTCCCGAGATTCATCGATCTTTACTGCAAGGGCTCGAAGTTCGAGGACAACAAGGACCAATGTCAGCTGCTGACCAACATTCAGTTCGACGTGATGCGTCTCCGAGCCGAGAAGATCGTCGAGCAGGCTGACGGCCAGCAGGAGGCCGGCAAAGTTGTCGATTCTATCGACAACTATCGCAAGGGTGCAGAGGCTTACCGAGAGTTGTGGAACAAGTACTGCGAAGGCCCGCTCAGTGCCGGCGAGAAGCCGCCACAATGCTCAAAGGCCGACGAGATTGTCTACAACATGGCGAAGGCTTATCAGGCCGGCCATTTGCTAGCCAAATCTATTGGCGCAAGGATGATTCTGCTCAACCCCAAGTACGGGCTGAACAAGACCGACGTGGCCTACAAGTCCATGTACGAGATCGGCGGGAACTACCAGGCGATTGCCGTCTATGACAAGGCATCGGAATGGTACGAGCGCTACGCGAAGGAGACCAAGTTCAAGGGCGAATTTGCCGATCAAGCACTCAGTGACGCTGTTGTGCTTCGGTTGGGTCTCGGTTTCGACGACGAGGCTATTGAAGACGCCAGCAATTTCAATCGCTACTTCGGTGCCCGTAAGCCGACGCAGGCCGCGCAAATTGCGTTTGCCGTGGGGGCGCACTACGGCGAGAAGAAGGACTGGGACGGCGTTATCAAGCGCTTGGGCGCGAGTATGCGCGTGATCGATCGGCAAGCCACTCTGGACGTTCGCGTGCAAGCGCATGCACTGCTTGCTCGTGCATATGACAACAAGAAGAGGCGACCGAACGCGTCTGGGGAGTATCGCAAGGTGGTAGCTGCCTGGAAGGATCCACAGAAGGCAGTTGCCGAGATCCAATCGATTCCCGATGAACCAGATGACGCCAAGACTCGTCGCTTGGGCAGGGCCTTGGAGGCTGTCGGTGAAGCACTGTTCTTCTTTGCTGAAGAGAAGAAGGGCAAGGTGGATGCCGTCAAGTTCCCAGAATACAAGGGCAAAGGCGACAAGGACTTGGTCCTCAAGCACATCAACACCAAGGTCAAGGATTGGATCGGAAAGAAGCGACCGCTCATCGAGAGTGCGACTGCGGAATACAAGAAGATCGTTGATCTTCAGCCCGTTCCGCCACCGCGCTGGGTCATCGCGGCCGGAGCGCGGGTTGGCCAGATGTGGGGTCAATTCGTGAAGGAGTTCCGTGCAGCCCCGATTCCCGATTCCATCAAGAAGGACTACGAGCTGCGGACCGCGTACTACGGTGCGTTGGACGATGCTTCCGAGCCGCAGAAGCAGATGGCACGCGGGGCGTTCGAAACGTGTCTAGGCTATTCGGTCAAGTACCAATACTTCGACCAATTCAGCCGGAGTTGCGAGGAATGGCTGGCTGACAACTACAAGTCGGAATACCACCTCATCGATGAATTCCGAGGATCGCCGAACCGAGTGAACAGCGTATTGATGGAGCAGCCGAGGCCGGTTCGGATTGGCGGTGAGGCGTTCGTGTCTGCTTCCGAGGAAGCGGGCGGCTTGACGGATTCGCACGGGAAGAACAAGAGCGCCGCTGACAAGAAGAAGGCGGAGGCGGGTGCCAAGAAGTGAGCGAAGGGCTTCGGCACCGCGCCTCGGTCGCCGAAGCCATTGGCCTCGAAGGATGACCGGAATTCCGAGGAGAAACCGAATGTTACGCATCAAGAGTTGTTTTGCCGTCGGTGCGCTGACAGCAGTCCTGGCGGGTTGCGGAGGCGGTGCTGCGAACGAGGGAGTCAAGGCACCGGTCAATGCCAGCGGCAAGAAGACCCGCGCTGGCCATATGGTCGACAAGGAAGCTGCGAACGACTTCACGGCTGCGCTCAATGATTTTGCCTCGGCGGATAGCAAGGGCGAATGGAGCCAGGACGACTGCAAGCGTATCGCGGGCGAATTCATGTCGGCCTCGAAGAAGCAGGAGGCCGCGACCAACAAGCCCCTGGCGGAGGCTCAGTACGACGCTGGCTTGGCCTATCAGCGATGCGGAATGGATAGCGAGGCGCTGCGATCGTTCGAGGCAACGCTGCGCACGGACGCGAAGTTCTATCGCGCGCGGGTGCAGCTTGCGCTGTTCGAATATCAAAAGACGAACAACCTCGATTCGGCCATCGCTGCGCTCGAGCAGATAATTCGGGATGCGCAGTATCAGAATGTGGAAGCCTTGGTGGCCGTAGCTGCACTTCAAATGGAGCGCAATGGCGACCAGAGCGATTCGGATGGCAAGGATGATCTAGAACGCGCCAAGAAGAATCTGCAGCGCGCTCTGGCGATCGACGACGCCTATATGCCGGCGTTCAATCAATTGGCCATCTATTATCTGGAGCTAGCCAAATCCAAGTCCGAGGGCGCGACCAACCGACGTCGTGGGCGGCGGCGTGGTCTGGTGGTGTCGGGAACTAGGGGGGCAGACATCAACGAACAGATGTTGGACCTGGCCGCTTTGGTTGCCTCCCAGGCGATCCGGAAAAATCCCAAATATGCTCCAATTCATAATACGTCCGGCTTGATCCAGGTCGAGCTGAAAAACTTCAATGGAGCCGTGAAGAGTTTCGCGATGGCCCGCTCTTTGGACAAGGGCTTCTTCGAGGCTCAGATGAACTATGCGGCAGTGAATCTGTCGTTCCGTGGCTTCGAGGAGGCAGAGAAGGCCTACGAAGCAGCCTTACGGTTGCGCCCCAAAGAGTACGAGGCTCATCTCGGACTTGCCCTGGCCATTCGCGGGCAAATCACGATGGGCAACCGGGACAAGTTGCTGCCGAGGGCCGAAAAGGAGTTGGCTGCTGCCAAGAAGCTGGAACCCGATCGGCCGGAAACCTATTACAACGAAGCGATTCTGACGCAGGAGTTCAAGGCCAAGGGCGCATCGGACGAGAAGAAGTCGATCGCCATGATGGAGTCCGCGATCAAGCAGTACGAGGATTTCGTACGCAAAGCCGGGAGTGACTCGTCGTTTGCTGCTGCGGTCAAGCGCTCCAACGAGCGCATTCAAGACATGCGTGACACCATCAAGTTCCTGAAGGAAGGAGCGGAGGCGCGCGAAAAGGCGGCTGCAGCTGCGGCGGCTGCCCCTCCCAAGCCGACAGATTCAGCAGGCGCGGCGGCCGGTAGTGGTGCCGGCGCTTCTGGAAGCGGAAACAATGCAGAGGCGGCTCCCCCTGCCGCTGCCGGTGGTGCAGCCAAGGACCAAGCCGGGGCGAAGCAGAAATAGCCATTTCGTGTCGTGGCGTCGGGTTGAATTTCTATAAGGATGGGCGGCACGTCGACGTTGGCTAGAACCTGGGGGCTCTCGGCCTCATTCTGAAAGAAATAGCGCGCGAATCAGGGAACATTCCCCTTGGGGAGCTGTCGAGACTGAAGTTGGAAGAAATGCCGGACACCGCCCCATAGGGTTTGACCTGGGTCGGGCCAATCGGTACAATGTCGCTGCAATTTGGGCCGATGAATTCAGGGAGGTTGTAATGACCTGCAAGCTAAGATTCGCAACATTAGGACTGGCCGCTGGTATGGCGGTGATGATGTTGGCGCCTTCGGTATTCGCTGAGTCGGCTAAGACTACGGAAGGCGATGGTGGATACGGCTACGAATTCAGCGACGATCCGCTCAATGCAGGCGGATTTGGACCCAACGACGCGACGATTCGTGTCCGTCCAACGGCCGCCCGAACAACGCTCATTCGGCCCCGGACGTCCTTCGTACCGGAAATGTTGAAGTCGGTGGAGAATATTTGATCTGAACGTCGCTCGACGAGAGCGAGGGGACTTGGGCATGTCTAAAGCGGTACTGACGTTTGCGGTCTATCAGTCGGAAGCATTGGTTCGGCGTGAAACTGTCACGCAGGACATCGTAAAAGTCGGTAGGGATCCGAAGAGCCATTTGCAGGTGGATGACGAAGCTGCGTCCCGAATGCACGCCGTTGTGGAGGTGGCCGGGCCTGACGACGTCACTTTGATCGATCTGGGAAATGAGCCCGGAACGCTGGTCAATGGGGCGAGAATCAACAAGTGCAAGCTGCACGTTGGGGACCAGATACAGATTGGCCAAACGCAACTAGTGCTTGAGCGAGCTGACCCGGCTGGGTCGGAAGTGGCAGCAGCGGCGCCGCAGCCGCCTGCTGCAGCGGGAGGTCCGTTCGCACCCGCAAGCTCTAACCCGTTCGCGGCGGGTTCTAATCCGTTTGCGGCGGCGGGTGCCTCTAGTCCATTTGCTGCGGCTGGGAG
>Ga0210133_1000709_pt1 | contig 10814 bp, 8 predicted proteins | sample Joice_ThreeSqC_D_2_FD_184874 | JGI IMG/M metagenome (GOLD analysis project Ga0210133, IMG submission 184874) | Wetland microbial communities from San Francisco Bay, California, USA, that impact long-term carbon sequestration - Joice_ThreeSqC_D1... | ecosystem: Environmental > Aquatic > Marine >...
CCGTGCCATCTCCGAATCTTCGCCAGGATGAGGTGCGCGGAAAAGTAGATGGCGATCCCACCGAGCACGCCGACGAGGGTCGTGCCGACCGCCATGGTCATCAGGAAGCCGGGACCGAGCGCGACGAGGCCCTCCACGCTGGCCAGCTGGCCGAGGCCGGAAAGCTGGTCAGGTCCCCCGACCAGCAGGTGCCCAACGAGGTAACACAAGCCGTAGAGCGGCAGATTGGTCAGCGGATTGCTGACCGCGGTCATCGCCGCCGCCAGTACTTTGTTTCCGCGCAGCAGGTGGCTGGCCAGCACCGCCAGGGCGATCTGCAGCCCCCACAGAAGGCTCACGCCGAAGAAGAAGCCGATGGCCAGACCGCGGGCGTTGGCCTCGGGCGTGTCCCGGATTCTCACCACGGCCGCCAACCATTGCCGCCAACGCTGCCGCAGGCTCACGAGCATCCTAGCCATGGGCCACCTCCGCGGGCTTGCCTGGCGCCGACTTGGGGCGGGGCAGCAGCGAGGCGAGCATGGAGGCTGCAAGGATGCCGACGATGACCGCGAGGGACGGCGCCGTGGGGAGCTTGTACACGTCCGCGAGCAACATCTTCGCGCCGACGAAGACCAGCACCAGCGCAAGCCCGACTTTCAGGTGACGGAACTTCTCGATCACGCCGGCCAGCAAGAAGTAGAGCGAGCGCAAGCCGAGGATGGCGAACACGTTGGAGGTGAACACGATGAACGGGTCCATGGTGACCGCGAAGATCGCGGGGATGGAGTCCACCGCGAACACCAGGTCGGTCACCTCCACGGCCACCAGCGCGAGCAGCAGCGGCGTCGCGAACGTGCGGCCAGCGATTTTCACCATGAACTTGTCGCCGACGTAGCCCGGAGTCACGGGGAGGATGCGGCGAACGGCGCTCACCAGCGGATTGCGCTCGGGATGCATCGATTCGTTCCGCTCGAGGAGCAGCTTCACGCCGGTCACGGCCAGGAGCGCCCCAAACAGGTAGATGGTCCAGTGAAATCGCTGCAGGAGTGCGCTGCCCGCGAAGATGAACGCAGCCCGCATCACCAGCGCGCCCAGCACACCCCAGAAGAGCACCCGGTGCTGGTACATGGCCGGCACCGCAAAGGTGGAGAAGACGATCGCGAAGACGAAGATGTTGTCGACCGCCAGGGCCTTCTCAATCAGGTAGCCCGCGGTGAATTGCAGCGCCTGGTCCGGGCCGGACCACAGGTACACCCCGAGATTGAACAGCGCCGCAAGCGCGACCCAAACCACGCTCCAGACCGCGGCTTCCTTCAACCCGACCGCATGCGCTCTGCGGTGAAATACCCCCAAGTCGATGGCGAGCATGGCCAGAACGAAGGCCACGAATCCGAGCCAGAGGAGAGGAGAACCGATAGACGCTTGCGACATGACTGCGGCCTTTTCTTTCGCGGCGGGGCTACCACTCGTTTGCGGCGATGCTTCGCCGCCAGGTCGGGGCCGCCGACGGCTGGGAGGCCATCGCACGCAGCCGACGCACCCGCTCGGCGGTGCTGGGGTGGGTGGAGAACCATCGGGTCACGGTTTCGAGCGGACCGAACGGATTGACGATGAACAGACTGGCGGTGGCGGGCGACGCCTGGTGGACCGGTACGACCTCGGAAGCTCGTTCGAGCTTCAACAAGGCGTCGGCCAGCGCGTCGGGATCGCCCGATAGCCGCGCACCGGTTGCGTCCGCCAGGTACTCGCGGGACCGAGAGATGCCCATTTGGACCAGGGCGGCGGCCAGGGGCGCCACCAGTGCGACCAGGATCCCCTGTCCGGGGAGAGACGATTCGCCGTCGCGCTCTGATCCGCGCGCAGCCCCATCGAACAGTGTCGACCAGCTGACCGCGTTGGCCACGTAGCTCACCACGGCCGCAGCGGTTGCGGCCAGGGTTGCGATGAGAATGTCGCGATTCTTGATGTGCCCCAGCTCGTGTGCCAGCACGCCACGCAGCTCGCGTCGGTCGAGAATTCGGATGATGCCCTCGGTGACCGCCACCACGCCGTGCTGCGGATTGCGGCCGGTGGCAAAGGCGTTCGGTTGGTCTTCGGGAATCACGTAGATGCGTGGCTTGGGAATTTCCGCACGCTCGGCCAACGCCTCCACCATGGCGTGCAGCTCGGGCGCCTGCCCCGGCCCCACCTCGTGGGCGCCGTGCATGCGCAACACGATCCGGTCCGAGAAGAAGTAGGCGCCCAGGTTCATGGCCAGCGCCAAGAACCCGAACAGGTACAGGTAACCAGGCGCCACCAGGGCGCCGACACCGATCAGCAGGGCCGACAGCACCCCGAGCAAGAGGACGGTCTTGAGCTGGTTCTTCAGCGTGGTCATGACACCCTCCCTTCCGCCGCGGCCGCCTGCCGCTCGCGCACGCGCGCGATGCCTCGCCCGACCGCGTATTCGAGCCGTTCGAGGGCACGCTCCACGCACCCGTAGAAGTCCGGATGAAGCTCCTCGATGCGAAGCCCTCCGAGGCCTCGCCCGCGGGCGGTCAGCAGGCAACGCTTGTCGACCCCGCCGCGCGGTCCGTTCACGTCGGATAAGCGCGCCTCCACGACCGAGAGGCAATGGCCAAAACGGCTCAAGTGCTGATGGATCCGACGCTTGGTGTGCTCGACCAAGCTGGTCGAGTGCTCGACATTCGTGCAACGAACATGAACTCGCATGGGTGTCCTCCTTGTTCTTCGAGCGCCGTGAGATCGCGCTCTGCAAGTAGGATGGCGCCCGCTCTAGCGTCGTCTTTTACGAAATATTTACACTATAGGTAGCTTATGCCGACATATCATCGGTCCATGGCCACGCTGAACTACAATCACCTGCACTACTTCTGGGTCGTCGCTCGGCAAGGCGGCCTGGTCGCCGCAGCCCGAACCCTCCACCTGTCCCATCCCACCTTGAGCGCGCAGATCCACGCGCTGGAGGATCGACTGGGTGCGAAGCTGTTCACCAAGGTCGGCCGACGTTTGGTGATGACCGACGTGGGTCGAGTCACCCTCCGCTACGCTGACGAGATCTTCTCCTTGGGGCAGGAGCTCGTGGGCACGGTGGAAGGCCACGGTAGCGACAAGCCGCTGCGCCTCGATGTGGGCACCGTGGACGGCCTTCCCAAGCTGGTTGTGCACCGACTGCTCAAACCCGCGCTGGATCTCGCCCAGCCCGTGCGTCTGGTCTGCCACGAGGGCGACCTGGAGCGGCTGCTGGCTCGCCTCGCCCAGCACGAGCTGGACATCGTGATCGCCGATTCGCCCGTGCCCCCGGGTGGCGCCATTCGCGCTCACCACACCATGCTCGGCGAGTCCCCCGTGGGATTCTTCGCAACATCATCCTTGGCCCGAAGCTTCCGCGCTGGCTTTCCCCGCTCGCTCGACGGGGCGCCCATGCTGTTGCCTACCCCGGTCTCGACCCTGCGGCGCTCGCTCGACCCATGGTTCGATCGCCTCGGCGTCCGGCCTCGCGTGGTGGCCGAGTTCGACGATAGCGCTCTGCTCAAAGTGTTCGGCAGCGAGGGCATCGGCATCTTTCCCGCGCCGCGCGTGGTTGCCCACGATATCCGAGCGCACTACGGCGCCACCCTGCTCGGCGACGCGACGGGGGTCGTGGAGCGCCTCTATGCCATCTCTGCTGAACGCCGGATCAAGCACCCCGCGGTGGTGGCTATCTCGCAGGCAGCACATGCCGAGGTCTTCTCCGGCACCAGCCCGTGAGCGAGGCCCAGCACGCGCTTGGCCTCGACCATCTCCTGCCGTCGGTCCTGTGCTGATCGCGCCGTGGCGAAGAATCTCAAACCCCACAGCGCACGCATCACCCAGCCCAAGGGACAAGCCCTCCCAGGCCATGCTTTGCGCCACTCGATGCGGGGCCTGCCGCAACCCGGTCCCCTGGTACCTCTCCCGGCTCACGCCATGCGAAGGGAGTGGTCTTCCGCTCGACCAGCCCGCATCTCTCACCAGCAACCGACTTCGCGAACCGTTGTGCGGGCTAGCAAACGCGTGCGGAGCCTGCCGGCTTTGCCGGCCGCGCAGCCTCGTGGGAAGGCAGGGAAACCCGCCCAGGGTTTCCGACGATGATCTCTGGCCCGCCGTGGCGACCGCGCGATCGACCGCGCGTTCACTGGCTTCCGATGAGGGACCTCGTCTGGTGAGAGATGCGGGCTAGGGGCAGGCGGTCGGGCTTGACAGGGTCGCGCCGGCGCTCTTCTGCACCAGCGCCTGGACCTCGGAGGCTGGCACCATGACGGACTTGTACTCGTAGGGCGGTGTGAAAGAGGTGCCGCTGCCCTTTTGGTTGCCGGTGCAGGTCTCGAAGAGGTTGCCAATCGATTCTTGGACCGAACCCGTTCCGGCCTGCTTGCCCAGGTCGATCGGGTCAGCCTGGCTGATGAAGTGATTGTTCTCGGTCCGCACGTTGCACAGGAGGCCATTGGTGACACCGAGCTGCGAGGCCCCCACCGAGCTGTCAGAAGTGTAGAGGTTGTTGACCGCGTGGATGTAGCCTCGGGCATAGGGCGTAGTTGACGTAATCGGTGTTATCGGACGCGCTGGGATGCGGTGCGGCGACGCGAATCCGGCGCTCGAAACACCTACGCGCAATCGGCTACGCTCGGACAATCGTCACTGGCAGCCGGCATTGAAGCGGTCGGTGCCGTTCCAGGCACACGTCGCGACGATGCAGTCCACCAGGCTGTTGTTCCAAGACTTGGTCGAGATGTCCCACACCTTGAACCAACCGTTGTCGTCCCACAGCGAGGTGGGGATCCCCTTGGCCTGCGCGTTTTCCGCCATCTTCTGATACCAGGACCGAATGTTGTTGCAGTCCATGGTGCTGTAGCGGCTGCCCCAGCCCACGCCCCATTCGCCGATGTACACCGGCATGCCCTTCCCAGTCGTCTGCGCCCACGCCAGCATGGTGTCCATAGGCGCCGAGAGGTTGGCGTCGGTCCAGTTGTCGTCGTATGTCCCCTGGTTGTCTCCGCAGAAAGTCCACGGGTCGTAGTGGTGGAAGGTGGCCATCAGGTAGGGATCCTGGCCGTCACCCGCACCCGACAGGTCGCTCCACACATTCGCCATCTCGGCGGCGGCGAACCACTGGTTGCCGCCGATGATCACGATGCGCTGGGGATCCACGGCTCGAATCTTGGCGTAGGCCAGCTTCGACATCGCACGCAGATCCGCCGCCGGCATGGGCGAATTCGAACCGTCCGACCGGTGCGGCTCGTTCAGAAGCTCGAACAGCAAGCGATGATCCTGCGCGGCGAAGATGTCCGCGATATCGGCCCACAGGCGTTCGAGCACGGTTGCGCGGCTGTTGGTCTTGAGCCCGGTTTCGTGGTGGGCGTTGATGATCACGTACAGCCCCGGCTTCGCGAGCGCGTAGTCGACCACTTGCTTGATGACCGCCAGGCGGGCGTGCGAGCGATTCACGTCCCCGACGGTGGCACTGTTCACGAGCCGATCGCCGCCCACGGGCTCGGTCCAGGTGATGGGAATGCGCACGTTGCGGAAGCCCTTGGCGTAGTAGGCGTCGATCTTCGCCGACACCGCCGCCAACGTGCGTTCGTTCTGGGTAGATTCGAAGGTTTGCCCGATGTTCACCCCGTTGCCCATGGCCGCCGCCGCCTGCGCGGCGGTGAGGCCCAGCGACGTGGCGCCACTCGTCGCCGACGATCCCCCGGTCGCGGAGCCACCCGTCGCCCGAGACGAGGTGTCGCTCTGCCCGCCGGTGGCCCGGCCGCCGGCAGCATTCGTCCCACCGGTCCACACGCCGCCCGTGCCGGACCTTCCCCCGGTACTGGGGATGCCGCCCGTCGCGCTCGCGGCGTCGGAGCCCGTCCCGCCACTTGCGCTGGTCACGCCGCCCGTCGCGACCGCGCCGCCCGACCAGCTCACGCCGCCCGTCGCGACCGCGCCGCCGGAACCGAGGCCCCCGGCCACCGTGGTGTTGCCATCCATGCGAGCAGAGCCTCCGCTCCCCGCCCCACCACCGATGTTCCCGCCGGTGACCACCACCATACCACCGGTGGGCACGATTCCGCCGACGCCGCCTGACGAGAGTGCGCCGTCGGTAGCGTGGGAGCCCGGGCTCGATGCCGCGCAGGCGGTGAGCGCGAGAAAGAGAACGGACGGCAAGTGCAAGCGCGCCTGGGGCATGGCTTCCTTCGTGTCTGCTTCGGCGTCACTAGCTCAACACACGAGGCTGCCCGAACCCAGCGCCAAGTCGAAGAATCCCCAAGAAATGCGAAGTCCCTGATCCCGATGCATCCGGTGCTTGCGCCGATACCGTGGGGGGCTGTCCGCACGGATTGCCACGGGTCGTCCCCATGCGCGCATGGAGGTCGGTCTTCAACGAGAAGGAGATGTCACCGAAACGCGCTGCTGTCGATTGCGATCGGCGGCATTCTGTCGTGGGCTTTCACGTCCAGCTCGAATGTCCAGGACTCCGGTCCTGGCCCGGCTAGCGGCGGCGTGACAACAGCAAGCGGCGGTGCTACGAGCCGATGCGGTCAGACCGGCACCGGCGGAACGACCTCGTCCGGTGGCGCAACCTCATCCGGCGGCACGATGTCGTCCGGTGTGGCAAACTCATCCGGCGACTTGACCTCGTCGTGTGGCGAAACTCGATCGCCTCCGCTCCGGGCATCATGCATCCCCAGCTCAAGCGGCCTCGCGCTAGTAGAAGCCGGAAGTCCACCAAGCCGATCGCGGCGGACCATTTCCCGGTGTTGGCCGCGACTCATGGGAGTGCCAAACCCCACGGTTTCCACGCATTGCCACGCCATGGGTGCAGAGCGGAACCGTCCAATGTCACGTTCGTGTCTGCCGATCCACTTTTGACACAAGACGACCGACGGCAAGTTCCTTCGTCGCGGTGGTCCGCGGGTCGCGCATCAGCGGGATGCTGGACGTCTACGTTCCTGAAGCCGCTTGAGGATGGGCGACGGTTTCTTGGACATCGCGGCCGGCATCGGCAGAGAAGAGCCGGCGGTCGTGGCGCCGAGTGACGGCGCTGCCTTGCTCTACGCTGACGTTCCCCTTGTCGAGCCCCGCTTCGAAGGCGCCCGACGGCGCAAGCGGCCGAGGCCTGATAGGCCGAGCAAGCCAAGCAGCAATGGAAGTCGACCAAGTCTCCCATACCCTGCGCGCCCGATTGCGCACGAGCAGCCGGAGGTATTGCCGCCGGCCGCCGTGGCGGTGCCGGCGGAGCCGTGGCCACCGTCGCCGGCGCCGCCGGTCCCGTTCGAGCCCCCGTACCCCGAGCTGCCGCCGGCAGCAGCGGTTGCGCCGCCAGCCGCACCCGGTGCACCGCCACTCCCAGGGGCCCCGCCGTCGACGATCCTGCCGGCCACTCCACCGCTCCCGGAATAGACACCACCACCGCCCGCGCCGCCCGCTCCTCCGGAGATGGCGGATGTCCCGCCTGCGCCGCCTCGGCCCATGCCCGTGCCTCCCCCTCCGGACGAGACGGAAGTCCCGGTGACGCCGCCACGGCCCCCGGAGGTCGTCCCGCCCGTGCCCGAGCCCGAGCCTCCACCTCCGGAGGGGGCGGAAGTCCCGGTGACGCCGCCACGGCCCCCGGAGGTCGCGCCGCCCGTGCCCGAGTCTCCCCCCGTGCCGGCAGCCGTGGCTCCGCCGGCCCCGGCATCGGATCCGCCGAGGCCGCCGCTCCCGCCTGCGCCTGCGTCCGCGCTTGGTGGTGGGCCGGTCCATGCATTCTGCAGCTGAGCCAAACCAGACTGGTTCGGAATGGAGAGCACCAGATTCGAGCCGGTTCCGCTCCGAATGGTCATGCTGTACCAGTCCCCATCCCGGAGGCCGGGCCAGTAGAAGCTTCCCATGTTCCAGGTGCGTAGCTGGCTGCTCATGCCACGGATGTAGGCCTCGAAGTAGTTGGTCGGAGACTTGCTGTAGTCGAGATAGTCGTAGCTGATCCCGTTCTTGCTGCCGGGGCTCATGGGCCCGCCCCATTCCGTGCAAATCGTACGGTCGGCGTAGTTGCCTACCTCGCCCCGCAGATGGCTCGTCCACTGCGATTCGCTGGTCCAGGTGTCGGAACCGAAGAAGCTGTAGTCGTGCACGGCCAGAAGGCAGCCATCCAGCTCGCTGGCCGAGCCGACGTCGGGAACGTTTTGGGCGTTACCGGTCCCGTCGAGGATGACCCTACCCTTCGCTACGCTCGAAAACCGCGTGAGCCAGCTGGTGTACAGCGCGACCAGATCGGTCTTGCTGTACATGTTCGGTTCATTGAAGACTTCGAAGTACGCGTTGTCGTTGCTGCCATACTTGTCGACCACCGTCTTCCACATGTTCCAGAATGCGTTCATGTCCGGGGGCTTGTTGCTCTTGGCGCTGTCCCAATAGCAGAACACGACCATGCCCTTGGCCAGGACCGCATCGATCGCGCCGGTGTAGGTGCCCCAATACTGCGAGACGGTTGCCTCATTGATGGGCAAGCGCACGGCGTTCGCGCCGAGCTTCGACACGAACTCTGACATGACGCTCGTCCCAGTCGCGAAAGCCGAACTGTAGGTGTCGGACGAAGAGAGACCGGAAACGTATAGAACGCCAGACTGGAAGTTGTCCCTTTGGTCGGCCCAGTTGACGCCTCTGAATTGGCTGGTATTGGCCCATGCGTTCGCAGCGAAGAATGGCAAGACTTCCGCCAGAAACACGAAGGCAATACCCGCTGGCGATGTCCAGCCGCGCTTGTGCATCATCGCTGCCTCCTCATCGCAGATGTCGTAGCTCCACCTAGAACTGCGTGAAGAACTGCCACACCTCGCCCTTGGTCCAGGTCTTGGCGCCGTCGTCGCCGCCACCGTCCACGTTGCCCGGGGTGTGACCTCCGTCGAACGCGCACCAGCGGACGGGGTGCCCGCTCGAGCATCCGGCGTAGGAAGTACAGGTATGCTTCCCGCTGCCCGCGCTTGGTTCCGGCGGACTCTGAGCGGTGCAGCTGTTGTTCTTGACGAATTTGTCGCGCAGCGATCGCCCGCCAGAAATCTGGCAAGTCGTGTCGCTGACGCCGTGAATCCCGATGTAGGCGATGGGATCGTTGCCGCCGCTGCACCCGCTGAGCTGCGCGCCGGAGTAGACCGCGACGGCACGGAAGACCGTCGCCCGGGCACACGCGATGGCGTAGCTCATGCCGCCGCCGTAGCTGAAGCCCATGGCGAAGATCCGCGTCGTGTCGACGCACAGATCTCCCTCGAGCTGCTTGAGCATGTCGTCCACGAGTGTGAGGTCCTGCCCATTCGGATTGGCCCAGCCGTTGCCGTTGCCTTGGGGCGCGACGAAGATCATCTTGGCATTCGTGCTGTTGTCCGCCTGTTCCCGAAGTCCGTAGTAGGACCAAGTGTACCCGCTGGATCCGCCACCATCGATATCGCCCATGGTGCCGCCGTTCCAGTGGAACGCGAAGACCAGAGGGTAGGGGTGATTGTTGTCGTAGCTGGCGGGAATCCTCAGCATGAAGCTGCGGCTCTGGCCGCCGCTCGAAATTGTACGCGAGCCGCTCGCGAGCGTCGGGGTCTTGCCGCAACCGGTGCTCGGCGAGGGTGCCCCCGTGCCGCTGCTACCAGCGGTGCCGCCACCGCTGCCTCCGTTCGCGGTGCCGCCGCCGCTGCCTCCGTTCGCGGTGCCGCCGGCACCGGTGCCCGCGACCCCGCCCGTGGCGGAGCTGCCCCCCGCGCCAACGCCGCCGGTCGCGCCTGGAACGTCAGGCCCGGCGTCCCGACCGGAGCTGCCGCCGGTACCCGACCCGCCGGTCGCCGTTTCGCCTCCGGAGCCGGTCGTTCCTCCCGAGGTCGATTGCCCGGCGGCGCCGCCGGTCGCCGTCGTGCCCCCGGAGCTGGTTTGGCCACCCGTGGTCGTCGCGCCGCCGGAGCCAGTGCTGCCTCCGGTGCCGGTTTCTCCCCCCGTTCCCGGCTGGCCTCCGGAGCCGGTCGTGCCTCCGACTGCGGGCGTCCCTCCCGCGCTGCTCGCGCCCCCTGCTTGTGTGCCACCGCTGCCGTTGCCGCTGCTGCCATCGCCGGAACAGGACGCGGAAGCCACGGCGAAGCCCAGCAAGAGGATGGCCAGAACGGGACTCTTCATGACGGATACCTCCGAGACATGTCGTCTTTGAGATTGCGGCAAAGGGAACCAGGCGAGCTGGCGAGCGAAGCAGCAGGGTAGACGAGGGTCCCCCCCGGTTTCAGGTCAACAATCGACACCCTGCACGTTTGACCTCCAGCTTGAGCGGATTCGCCAGGGCCGCTCCGCTTCCAGCCGCCCGGCCTGTCACTCGATCGTTGACCCGGAATACGACCGTCTCGCGTCTATGTGCTACCCCCGCGGTCCGGTCCGGGCCGTCCACCCGGCAGTTGGTATGGGGCCGCCACAATCACAGATGACGCACTCGGAGTCCCCAATGAAGCATGCGCTTTCTTCCATGGCTATCCTCGCCTTCGCGCTCGTCTCGGCGTCTTGTTCCACCGCGCCCGCGCCGCAGACCGGATCGGGTGGCGCTGGCGGGGGCGGTTCCGGCGGCGGCAAGTCGAGCTCGCAAGGGGGAAGCTCGTCCGCGGGCTCGGGAGGCACTTCGACGGGCGGCTCCGGCGGCGGCTCCTCCGCAACCGGAGGCTTCTCATCAACGTCCCCAGCCAGCGGAGGAGCCGGTGGGACAGGCTCGGGTGGAACCCTCGGCCCCACGGGCGGGACCACCGAGGGCACGCAAACGACGGGGCGCGGTGGCGCGACCGGCGGCGCTTCCTCGAGTGGCGCCGGCGGCAGCTCGCAGACCGGCGGCACGCCGG
>Ga0210133_1000711_pt1 | contig 10787 bp, 7 predicted proteins | sample Joice_ThreeSqC_D_2_FD_184874 | JGI IMG/M metagenome (GOLD analysis project Ga0210133, IMG submission 184874) | Wetland microbial communities from San Francisco Bay, California, USA, that impact long-term carbon sequestration - Joice_ThreeSqC_D1... | ecosystem: Environmental > Aquatic > Marine >...
CGTTCGACGAAAACAGCGGTCGCTTCAGAAACTTCATGAGTTACACTCGCCACTGGACGGAAAGATGCGGATCCGAGGACAGTCATGGTCGTGCACTTTGGGCACTCGGCACGCTCGGTGCGCGCACCGGCGATTCGGGACGGAAGGTCGTCGCAATGGAGCTTTTTGAAAACGCACTGCCCGCCGTCGTTTCATTTACGAGCCCGCGTGCCTGGGCGTATTCCCTGCTTGGGGTCGCCGAGTACGTTCAATCGCGGGGTCAAAATGGGCAGGTCGGTGCTTTGGGACGGGATCTGGCTGCGCGTCTCGTGGAGCTCTTTCGAAAATCTGCTCAGAAGGACTGGCCGTGGTTCGAGGACCAGGTGACGTACTCCAATGCGCGGCTTTCGCAGGCGCTGATCCTCTCTGGCCGGTGGATGCACGACGAGGCAATGCTCGCGATTGGACTACGGTCGCTCGACTGGCTGGCCACGATTCAGACCACCGACACCATCCTGTTCGCCCCCATCGGTTCGAACGGATTTTTCGCCAGAGGAGGCGGCAAAGCGGATTTCGATCAACAACCGATCGAGGCTTGTGGAGCAGTCGCTGCATACCTGCTTGGATTTCGAATCACTGGAGACCGTCGGTGGTATACGCGGGCACTGCAGGCCTTCAACTGGTTCTTGGGACAGAACCAGCTAAATGAATGGGTCTACGATCCAGCGACCGGAGGCTGCCGCGATGGTTTGCACCGGGAACGCCCAAACGAGAACCAAGGTGCCGAATCGACACTCTCGTTTCTGATGGCGCTTTTGGACATGCTCCAGAGCGACCGTCGCGTCGATCCGTACCTTTCCAGCCGACCCACGACGCTCAGAGCCGTGGCTTCTAGGGTGCTCGCATGAACAATCCGCGAGGATTCACGGATCTGTTCCGGCGTCATCCGAGCAATCCGATTCTGTCCGCAACCGACTGGCCGTATCCTGCTCACACGGTCTTCAATCCGGGGGCGACGCGGCTCGCCGATGGCAAAACGCTCCTTCTGTGCCGTGTGGAGGACCGACGCGGCCACTCTCACCTTTGCGCCGCTCGCTCGGTGAACGGAATCGATGGCTGGATAATCGACGAGCAGCCCACGTTGTTGCCCCAGCCCGACCTTCATCCGGAGGAGCTTTGGGGCATCGAGGATCCACGCATTACCTTCGTGCCCGAGCTCCGCAAGTATGCCGTTGCATACACGGCGTTTAGCCGCGGCGGCCCTGGCGTAGCGTTGGCGCTGACCGACGATTTCAAGACATTCGAGCGGCGCGGGTTGGTGATGCAGCCGGACGACAAGGATGCTGCCCTGCTTCCTCGGAGGATTCACGGACAGTTCGCGCTGTTGCATCGCCCCGCTACGGAGACTGCGGCGCACATCTGGATCTCGTATTCTCCGGATCTGAGCAACTGGGGGCATCACAAGCTGCTGCTCGCTGCACGCAAGGGGGCGTGGTGGGATGCCAACAAGATCGGGTTGTCGCCCCCGCTCATCGAGACGGATCGTGGCTGGCTGATGATCTACCACGGCGTACGACGCACAGCGTCCGGGGCACTGTATCGTCTAGGTCTCGCGCTCTTCGAGCTGAAGAATCCTGAACGCTGCCTGCTCCGTGGGGATTCATGGGTGTTCGGGCCCGAGGCAAGCTACGAGTGCCACGGCGACGTTGGCAATGTGGCATTTCCATGCGGGACCACCATTGCCGACGACGGTGACACCGTTCGCATTTACTACGGGGCGGCGGACACTTCCATCGCACTCGCGTCCGGCAGCATTCGCGAGATTCTTGGCTGGCTTGACGATAACGGAAGTTTGGCGGGCAAATGAGGGCGCACGGAGTGATGTGATGATTACCCTTCTCCGGGCCGAGGATCGCGAACATTTGCGCCATCGGAGGAGCGAGGCTTGGCTGACCTTTTCCCCCACGGACCGATCGCGGCTACTTGCGAGCGGATTCGGATCTCTCACGGTTTTCGCGGAAGGTCGCCTGCCACCCCGAACCCCCCATCGAGAGCCCATCCGCGAGGACACCGAGATCATCACGTACGTTCGCGAAGGTACGCTTTGTTACGAGGACTCGACGGGTCATGCGGGGATCATTTCAGCGGGCGAGTTTCAGCGCATGACCGCTGGCCGAGACGTCCATTACAGTAAGACGAATGCCTCGCCGACTCAGTGGGCGCACGTGTTTCAACTTTGGCTACGCCCCTCGACAGTGGGTCTCGAACCGGGCCACGAGCAGAAACGGTTCAGTCTGGCAGAACGCCGGGGAATCATGTGCGTCGTCGCTTCGCCGGACGGCCAGAAGGGCTCCCTGCGGATTCACCAAGACGCATTCTTGTTCTCGGCGATTCTCGAGCGCGGACAGCACGTGATCCACGAACTCGCCGAACGTCGATGCGCCTGGCTCCACATCGTACAGGGTACGGTGCACTGCGGTGAAACGGCAATGGGTACGGGCGACGGGGCGGGGATCGAATCCGAGCAGGCCGTTTCACTGACCGCGAAAGAGGAGACCGAGGTGCTCCTTCTGGACCTCAGCGAGCGCGCGTCCGCCGGACACGGACGCCCGCCAGATTCATGAAAAGCTGTGAAAATCTCGGGCTGGCTTTCTACTTCGCAGGCTCGCCGACCGTGATGCCTCTTCCGCCCGTCGAAAGGTAGACGCGCCCGTAGACGCGAGGGTCGCCGGTCAGGACCGTGACACCACCGTACTGGTGTGCGTCGTCATTGATGCGAATGAAGCTCTCTCCTTCGTCGTCTGAGCGGAAGATGCCGTTTACCCCGTCGATCTTTCCCGAAAAGTAGATGGCGGGGAAATTCTGGCCCGGCGCCGCTTTGCCAAAGCCAACGCCATAGGCCTGCTGAATGCCGTCGATGGTACTGAAGGATTTGCCCGAATCCGAGGAACGAGCAAGCTCGGCCTTGGTCGTGATCCAGACCTCCCCCTCGTGATCAAAAACGGCTTTGATGTAGGTAAACCGAAGATCGTAGTCGGGCACAGCGGTCAGACTGCTGTCGGTGGCCTCGAAGTGGGCGCCACCATCTTCACTGACATATACCTGACCCTCCAGCGCGTCGAAGGCGTAGAACTTCTTCGGATTGACGCGATCGGAGGTGAGCCGCAAAAACCACGGTGCCCAGTCCGGAGACTTCTTCGGGGCTGGCAGGCCGGCAGCCGGAAGCCAGGTCTTGCCTTGGTCGCGCGAATAGGCTGGATTGGCATCGCGAGGCGCCCACACCACGACGGAACCGTCCGCCGACAATGCCACGCTGCCGAGTCCGCCACAGCCCGGGGGTTCCTGAGCAAACGACGTCCAGGAGATCCCGCCGTCGGTGGACATGGCGCCGCGGGGCGATTTGGTACCGTCCCAAGGATAGTTGCCCACGCGCACCATGACGTTCGGCTTCTTTCCGGCAAAATCGATGTCGTCCGAGCTGGCACAGGGGGGCTGAAATGTCCCTCCCTGCGGCGAGGCGTCGAGCTTGTCGTGCCGGAAGCCGCACGCATCCAACACTGCGGAAAGCAACGGAGCGCCCTCGGGCGGGCTGATGAGGTCACGAGCCACGATCTCCTCTAGGTTCTTCGAAAAGAAGGACCAGTGAACCGTCTTTCCGCTGTCCGCAGCCTCGAGATCCTCGGTGTCCCATACGCCGCCGCCTTCGACCAACAAGGCGCGGTTGGAGTTGAAGGGATCGATCTTGATGTCGCCCATCCATTGTGGGGGATCGATCTTCTCATGGTGGTGGCTCACGTGTGACGCCTCGCCTTTATCGAGAATCGCGGTCGACATCACGGGCTTCCAGGACTTTCCTCGGTCCTGGCTGCGGAAGATCTCGGCGCCCTTGGTCCAACGGTCCATGGTCGAGGTGATCAGCGTGCCCGGTTTCGACGGATCCACCGAAATGCCGCCGTATCCGAAGGTGTCATCCTTGTTGGGCTTGAGCGGCGTGATATCCGTCCACAGCTTCTTGTTTGGCTCGTATCGGTATACGGCACCGTCGGTAAGCGCGTAGGGGCTGTCGCCGAGCGCGTAGGTCACGTACAGCGTGCCGTCCTTGTCGATGGACGCGCGGCGCGGAAGAAACCCGGTCGAGGGCTGGTCGGGGATCGCCGACCAGGATTTGCCAGCATCCTGGGTGCGATAGAGCTTTCCGTCCGTCTGGCTACCGATGTAGATGGTCGGCGTCGGCTCCCCGGGTTTGCCGCTGGTCGGATCGAACAGGACGATGGCAAGACCGAGCCCCTTGTCCGCGTCGTCCTCCACCGGAAAGTCGACCTTGTTCCAGGTCTCGGCTCGGTCGGTGCTCTTCCACAAGCCGTTGCGACGCGATCCGAAGTACAAAAGGTTGGTTTGGTGAGGATCGACCGCCAGTCGCTCACCGTTGGAGCGGCTGAGCTCGTTGCCGCCCATCTTGAAATTCACCGGAAATATCTTCCAGTTGTCCCCGCGGTCATCCGAACGCATGAACGCGCCGGTGCCGGCCCAGCTGGCCGTGTACATGCCGACGGCCATGTACACACGGTCCGCCTGCGTGGGATCGACCGCGATACTCTCGATGCCCATGTAATCGGCCTGGTCATTGCTCAGAAAATCCGTCAGCGGAATCCAACGTCCGTCCTTCTGATCGTAGCGATAGGCGCCACCCACGTCCGTCCGTGCGTATAGGATGTTCGCCTCGACGGGACTAAACGCCAGACCGGTCACGAATCCGCCGCCGTTGATGACGACACTCTTCCACTGGTAGGGCTCGCTCGGCACCTTGGAGCCGGCTTGCGCAGCAGCCTGCCCTTGACCCGGCGCACTCGATTTGAGCGGCGGGCGCAGGCACGAAGTCGCGAAGAAGACGAGACCCAGGGCCGACCCGACGAAAATCGGGAACCTTGACCTGGAAGTGAGTAGGCTGTCATACGCTGAACGGCGATCAGTGTTCTGAGCTGGCATGGGGCAGCTTTATAGCAGGACAGCGGTCAAATGTGAGGATTGGCTCACGAGTTCGCCGGCGGCGGACCTCGAAGGTGCTCAGGTCTAGGCTCCGGGACCGTCGGGCCGCGTTTGCCGCGACAGCCAAATCACGGCTGCTGGACGAGCGGGAGGGCGTGCGGCCGCCTTGGCAGCTCCGAAGCAGCTACGAACTGCGGTTTTGCCGCAGTGGATTCGCGGACGAGAGGCGATGAACTGATGGTTGCGCGGGCAGCTCGATCCCGAGCCTCGGCCAGCCGAGGCAGGACGTCCTCGCGGGTGAAGCGGATGACGTGCTCACCGTTGACCGCATGCGCTGCGCTACGCGCCAAGAGGCTTGGGCCGCGCCGCAGGACCTTGCCCATGAAGCGCCAGAATGCCCCACGATAGGGCGCACGAACTCCCATCCGCCAAATGACGCGCATTAACGTGCCTGCGGCGTACAAAAATGGGAACCGGAATTGGCTCTGGCGGTGTCTGGGCCACAGCTCGAGCACCCGCAAGCACCGGGTGAAATACGCTTCGGGTTCGTAGACTTGGGCCAGCAGCCTGGCATATCCGTCGAGCAACACCGGTTCGGGTAGCCGAGTCTTGAAATTGGTCCGGCCGAAATTGTCCCCCGACCAGTCTTCGATCAGGCGACCCTCACTGTGCAGGCGGCGCCACAACTGACTGCCGGGCAAGGCAGACAAAAGCCCTACCATGGCCAGGGGAATCGGTGAGTTTTGGATGAAAGCCGCCTGACGCTCGAAAATGTCCTCGTCGTCGGAGTCGAACCCCAGGATGAAGCCGGCCATCACTTCCAGACCCTTGTGTGTGAGCTTCTCCACGGCATCGTTGAGGTCCAGGCGCAGATTCTGGATCTTTTGGGTTTCGGACAGTGAGTCCCGCGAGGGGGTCTCGATGCCAATGAAGACGGAACTGAAGCCTGCCTTCAGCATGAGCTCGATGAGCTTGTCGTCGGACGCCAAGTTGATGGACGCCTCGGTGTAGATGTCGAACGGGACGTGGTGAGCGCCCATCCATTCGGCCAGAGCGGGCAGCATCAGCTTGGCCGCGCGCTTGTTGCCGATGAAGTTGTCGTCCACCAAAAATAGCATGCCGCGAAAGCCCGTGGCGTAGATGGCCTCGAACTCGCGCAGCAACTGTTCGGCGGGCTTGGTGCGCGGCACGCGACCGAATACTTCGATGATGTCGCAAAACTCGCAGTTGAAGGGGCAACCCCGGCTGAACTGCACCCCGACCGACTGATAGGCACCAATCCGGAGCAGATCGAACCGCGGCACCGGACTGCGCGTCACGTCTGGGCGCTCGGTGGCGCGATATTGCGGTTTCAGCATTCCGGCCTCGAGGTCCTCGCACAATATGCCGATGAGGTCCTCGCTCTCGCCGATCACCACGCAATCAGCTTCCTGGTTGGCCTCAGGCTCGGTGGTAGGATAGGCGCCACCCACCACCACGGTCTTTCCGAGCGCGTGAGCACGGCGAACCACCTCGTGGAACGACTCCTTCTGGATTTGCATCCCGCCGACGAAAACCACATCCGCCCAGCCGAGAGCTTCGTCGCTGAGTGCCTCGACGCTCATGTCCACCAACCGAGGCGTCCAGCCGCCGGGCAGCAACCCAGCGACGGTGAGCAGGCCGAGCGGGGGAAGCAGTGCGGATCGATGCGTCAGCAGTCGCGCGTATTCCATGCCCCAGTAGGTTTTCGGGAAGGCCGGGTGGACGAGTAGTACGTGCATGCGGTAAATGATGACGAGTCAATGTCACGGCCCCGTCATCGCGACATCATTTCTTCGCGTACTGCACCCTGGGCCGCACCTACCTCACATCTCTAGGAGCGCCGTTTCCCGGCGACGAATCATGGCCGCTCAAGACGCCCGTTCGCGGAGCTCACGGCCTCGAAGCAACGCGATTCCAGATCCTCGGCTGGTAGAGATTCGCCGGCTGGTCGTGTTGGTAACGGTGTTCGTCGTTACCCCGACGCTGTTGCTCTTGTCCATCGGGGTGCTGGTGCTCGTTTTCGGAAAGGCGATTGAAGACTACGTCTTCGGTATCCTCATCCTGGGACTGGTGCTCACGATGATAGCGGGCATCGCCGCCACCTTCGTCTACATCCGGCGCGAGGCGAGCTTGGCCAAGCTCCAGACCGATTTCGTTTCCAAGGTGAGCCACGATCTGCGAACGCCGCTGACGAGCATCCGAATGTTCGTCGACACGCTGCAGCTGGGCCGGGCCTCGGATCCGGCTATCCGTCAACAGTGTCTCGACATCCTTTCTGCGGAGACGGCGCGCCTGTCGATGATGATCGACCGGCTCCTCGGTTGGGCTCGAATGGAGGCGGGCAAGCGAGTGTACCAACCCAATGCTTGTGAAGTAAGCAAACTGGTGGACTCGGCGATCAGCGCGTTCGAGCCGCAACGCATCGCGCATCCGGTTCAACTGGAGTGCGACATTCCGGTCGGTGTCCCGGACGTCTTTGTCGACCGCGAGGCGATCGTCGAAGTCTTGCTGAACCTCCTTCAGAACGCGCATCGGTACACGGGTAGCGAAAAGCACATCGCCGTTCGCTGCAGCTACGGTTCGAGTCCCGAGGGCGTCGTGATTTGCATCGAAGACAACGGTCCCGGCATCGCCAAGCGGGAACACGGGCGCATCTTCGAGAAATTCTATCGCGCCGAGGACCCGCTCAAGCGCGGCCTGCAGGGAACGGGGCTCGGCCTCGCAATCGTCAAGCACATCGTCCGGGGCAACTACGGCCATGTATCGGTCGAAAGCGAGATCGGTCGAGGTACCACTTTTAGAGTGACTTTGCCGATCGCAACGTGAGGTCTTGATGGCAGAAACCATTCTCATTATCGAAGACGATCCATCGATCCTCCAGGGATTGACCATCAACCTGCAGTTCGAGGGATACTCTCTTCTGACTGCACGCACTGGCCTGGAGGGGCTCCGCCTGGCTCAAGAACGCCGGCCCGATCTCATCGTGTTGGATATCATGCTGCCGCAGATCGACGGCTTCGAAATCATCCGTGAATTGCGGAGCCACGACACCATGATCCCCATCGTGGTGTTGTCAGCGCGCGGTGAGGAAGCCGACAAACTGCTGGGCCTCAGCCTGGGCGCCGACGACTACGTGACCAAGCCATTCAGCGTGCCCGAGCTGCTCGCCCGCATCCGGACGGTGCTACGCCGCCAGCGGCAAGCCATTCCCGCCCGGGACACGACTCGTTTTGGCGAGGTTGTCGTCAATCTCGACGCTCAACGGCTCACGGTGGGCGGACAGGTCGTCGTAACCACTGCTCGTGAGTTCGATTTGTTACGGTATTTCATCACGCACGAGGATGCAGTCGTCTCCCGAGGTCAGATCCTCGGCAGCGTTTGGGGACTGGATCAGTCCGTGACCGAAAGGACCGTGGACAATTTCGTGGCACGCCTGCGTCAGAAAATAGAGCCGGATCCAAATTCGCCTCGATACCTTCAGACGGTACGCGGCGTGGGCTATAGGTTTGCCAGCGGCGGCTGAGGTTCGCAATCGGTGCGGCGAGACTTGCGCAACCGTGAGGTTTAGCTACGACCTCGGCACCAATGGTCGACTCGGTACCCCTCGAACCAGGGCAGTTGCAGCAGGAGCTGTGGCGCCGCGTCCGGGAGCTCGGGGATCGCGTGGGGAATTTGCCGCCGGTCGACGCTGCCGCGCTGGATGGCTACGATCAAGAGTTGAGCGAGCTGCGCCGGCTATGGAAGAGGCACCCCGAGCTGTTTTCTTCAGACCTGATCGCGACGCTTAGAAAGCTCGCCGAGCGATTGCAGATCCTGCCACGGCTCGAGGCGCGTCAACAAGCCACCGAGCGGCGACCTACCAACGAAATTGGGAGCGATCCGGAGCAGGTGCTGAGAACTACCTTTGGTTACGCATCCTTTCGCCCCGGACAACGCGAGTTGATAGACGAGATCCTGTCCGGACGAGACGCGGTAGGGATCATGCCTACCGGAGCCGGAAAATCCCTCACCTACCAGATCCCCGCGCGGATTCTGAAAGGAACCGCGCTGGTAGTCAGTCCCTTGATCGCCTTGATGAAGGATCAGGTGGACGCGCTTTCGACCGTAGGCGTTCGCGCGACTTTTTTGAACTCCAGCCTATCTGCCAAGGAGCGCAGCCAACGCAGCGAGCAGGCAGTACGGGGCGCGTTCGAGCTGCTGTACGCGGCTCCCGAGGGGCTCGAGGCGTCGGTGGGCGAGGTGCTCAGCCAGGCGCGCCTGAGCCTGATTGCGGTGGACGAGGCACATTGCATCAGTCAATGGGGTCACGACTTTCGTCCCGCCTACCGAAACCTCGCCGGGCTCAAGGCCCGATTCGGTAACGTGCCGGTGTTGGCGCTCACTGCAACCGCAACGCCGGAGGTAACGCGGGACATCATCGAACAGCTCGGGATCCGCCAACCGGCCCTGTACCGCGGTTCCTTCTTTCGGAAGAACCTCAAACTTACCTGCGTTGCCAAGGGGAACAAGCCCAACACCGGGACCAAGCCTCCCCCGGTGCGCGACCTGATTGCTCGGTGGATAGCGCAGCGCCCCGGCGACTGCGGGATCGTGTACTGCCTGTCACGTCGCTCGACCGAATCCCTGGCTCGATACCTGTGCCAGCACGGGGTGCGCGCGCGGGCGTACCACGCCGGACTCGAGAGCCCGGAACGCACCCAGGTTCAAGAGGCGTTCGCGAGGGACGATCTGGATGTCGTGGTGGCCACCATTGCGTTTGGAATGGGGATCGACAAATCCAACGTTCGTTACGTGATCCATCGGGACATGCCGCGCTCGATCGAAGGGTACTACCAAGAAGTCGGACGCGCAGGACGCGATGGGCTACCGAGCGACTGTATGCTTTTTTATTCTTGGGCAGAGGTAGCCACCTACGACAGATTCGCCGAAGAAGCCCCGTCTCCCTTTGCCGATCGTATCCGTCACCAGGCTCGAGAGATGTTCCAATACGCGAGCGGGTCCGGCTGTAGGCATCAGCGCTTGGTGGCCCACTTCGGCGAGAGTCTGGTCCCTTGTGGCGATGCCTGCGACGACTGCCAGCCGTCCGAGCGGAACATTTTTGCACCGTCGATGGAGCGCAAGGGCAAGCGGCCTGCGCTTGCCCTGTCGGTAGCATCGTCCGGTGCCGAGCCGAGCTCCTTGCTTGGCCAACTCAAGGCCCTGCGCCGCAGGCTCGCCGACGAGCGGGGCCTGGCGGCGTACCTGATATTCAGCGACGCGACCCTGGTCGCGATGGCAGCACGGCATCCCCAGAGCGAAGCAGAGCTGCTCGATGTTCCCGGCATCGGTCCAGTCAAATGCGAGCGCTACGGTCGACAGCTGCTGGAGATATTGCGGGACGATGGGCGCTCGTCCCGTCAAGATTGATGAGCTGACGTCGCCCGTCGGGGTCGGACTCAACGGCCTGTTCGGCTGGTGGTGGCCGACCCGGTGGCGGTGCTCGTCATCGCGGTTCTGGTCGTGCGCGAGGGACGCGATGCGTGCAATGGCGAGAATTGTTGCTGGTCTCGTCCAGGCTTGTGTGTCCCCTAATTTGGCCAGGCTCCGCGCCTTGGCATTGGGCCATGCGCAGCGCTACGGTGCCGGGCGTACCGACGAACGAAGGGGATTCTGACCTTGCCCTACCAAGTACGAAGAATATTGGACAGTGTGCTGCTCGGAATCGTCGGGGCCCTGACGGGGCAGAAGTTCCCGGAGTTGCCGGGTGTCGGCGGCGCGGGTGGAGGGATGCACAATGCAGCGTGGCAGGCACAGCACCCCTA
>Ga0210133_1000712_pt1 | contig 10777 bp, 7 predicted proteins | sample Joice_ThreeSqC_D_2_FD_184874 | JGI IMG/M metagenome (GOLD analysis project Ga0210133, IMG submission 184874) | Wetland microbial communities from San Francisco Bay, California, USA, that impact long-term carbon sequestration - Joice_ThreeSqC_D1... | ecosystem: Environmental > Aquatic > Marine >...
AGCGCCAGGTCCAGATCGAACGTCATCGGGACTTCCGCTCGCCTCATGAGGAAGAAGTAGCGCGCGACGTCCGTCCCGGTCTCGTTGAACAGGTCCCGGAGGGTGACGAACTGCCCCGCCCTCTTCGACATCCGTACCTCCTCGCCACCACGCATCACCGTCACGAGCTGTATCAGGAGGACCTCGAGAAAGTCCTCCGCGAGTCCCAGAGACGTCAGGGCCGCCTGCATTCGTGGAACGTGTCCGTGGTGATCGGCTCCCCATACGTCGATCGCTCGTTCGAACCCGCGCGCTGCCTTGTCGAGGTGATAGGCGATGTCGGAGACGAAGTACGTGTGCGACCCATCGCTCTTGACGAGGACACGGTCCTTCTCGTCGCCCAGATCTGTGGTGCGCAGCCAGACAGCCCCGTCCGCCCGATACGCCCTCCCTGATTCCATCATCCGGCTCAGCAGTCCCTCGACATCGCCGGTAGAGAACAGAGACGATTCCTCGAACCACCGATCCATGCGGATGCCGAACGCCGCGAGATCGCTGGCCTGTTCGTCACGGAGGATCCGGGCGGCCCTCTCGCTGAACAGACGCACTCGTTCTTCGTCCGGGAGCGCCTCGAGCGCCGACTCTCCCAGCTCCTCCACCAGACGGCTCGAGATCTCACGCACGTACTCGCCCTGATACCCCCCCTGCGGCATGCTGGACGGCAGTCCCTTCTGCTCGCGGCGGCGGGCTTCGATCGATTCGCCCAGCAGCTCGATCTGACGGCCGGCGTCGTTCACGTAGAATTCGCGCGTGACTTCGTGTCCGGTCCACTGGAGGAGCGAGGCAGTCGCGTCTCCGATGGCCGCTCCCCTTCCGTGTGCCACGTGAAGCGGTCCCGTCGGGTTCGCGGATACGAACTCGACGTTGTAGCGCAGGGCCTGATCCGCATCCGAGCGTCCCCAGTCCGGCCCGCTTTCCAGTACCGAGCGCAGACCGTCGCGCAGCACCTGGTCCGACAGCCGGAAGTTCAGGAAGCCCGGCCCGGCAACGCTCAGATCGGACACCCCTGTCGAATCCAGGTTCAGGCGGTCCGCGATGGCCGTTGCAAGGTCACGGGGCGCCTTTCCCAGCCTCCCGGACAACACGAGGGCAACGTTCGAGGCGAGGTCCCCGTGCGATGGATCCGCGGGTCGCTCAACCTGCGGATCGAAGTCCGCGGGTGCGCCGATCTCCACGGCGGCCCTCTTCAGGGCGTCGGCGAGCCGGCGCGCCGGTCCGCTTCGGATATCAGCCGCCGTCACCCGAGCTCCCCTTCCCCGACTCTCCCGACCCTCCGGCCTCGCTCTTCCCGGCGTCCTTCTTTGCGCTGGATCTCTCGTCGCCGCCCTTGCTGCTCCCATAATCGGTCGCATAGAAGCCGGGCCCCTTGAAGACGAGTCCCCCGCCTCTGGAAATCAGGCGTCGGACGCGGCCGCCGCACTCCGGACACACCTCCAGGGGGGCGTCGCTGATCCGCTGGAACTGCTCGAAGGCATGTCCGCAGTTTGAGCATACGTATTCGTACGTCGGCATGAGTCCCTTTCCCATGTTGCTCGTCTTCGTGTCAGACCGCGCGGTAGGCGCCCCATAGCTGGCGCAGGCGCTGGCTGATCTCACCCAGCGTGGCCCTGACTTTCACCGCTTCGATCAGGACCGGCAAGAGGTTGCTGTCGCTTTCGGCGGTTCCGGCGACCGCATCGAGCGCTCGTGCCACCGATCCTTCGTCGCGGCCCGCCTTTGCCTCCTCCAATCGTCGGCGCTGAGCGTCCTGAAGGGCCGAGTAGTCGACGTGCGGCATCGCCGGCGGCGGCGAATCCTCGACGTACGCGTTCACCCCGACGATGCGTCTCTCACCACTCTCGACCTCGAGTTGCCACGCGTAGGCGGCCTGATGGATCTCCTCTATCATGAACGAGACCGCCGCGGATACATCTCCGAGAACCTCGATGCGCTCGAGGTACGCGGTCGCCCGATCTTCGAGCTGGTCGGTGATCGCTTCCACGTAGTAGGAGCCACCGAGCGGGTCGACGGTGTCCCTGACACCTGATTCCTCCGCCAGCACCTGTTGCGTGCGGAGCGCCAGCCGCGCCGCCTCCGGCGCCGGAAGGGCCAGCGCCTCGTCGTAGCTGTTGGCGTGCAGCGACTGCGTTCCTCCCAGCACTCCGGCAAGAGCCTGAACGGTGACTCGAACCACGTTGTTCAGCGGCTGCTGGGCCGTGAGCGTCGAGCCCCCGGTCTGCGTATGGAAGCGCAGGCGACTGCAGCGGTCCGAAGCTCCGAATTCATCTCGCATCATCCGCGCCCACAGACGGCGCGCGGCTCTGAACTTTGCCGCCTCCTCGAACAGGTGGTTGTGAGCGGCGAAGAAGAAGCTGAGGCGGGGGGCGAATTCTTCTATCTCCAGGCCCCGGTTCAGGGCCCGGCGAACGTACTCTCGTGCATTGGCGAGAGTAAAGGCGATTTCCTGTGCGGCCGTCGCTCCGGCCTCCCGCATGTGATAGCCGCTGATAGAGATGCTGTTCCAGCGCGGGAGTTCCTCCGAGCAGAAGGCGAAGATGTCGGTCACCAGGCGGAGGCTCGGCTCCACCGGATAGACATAGGTCCCGCGCGCGATGAATTCCTTCAGGATGTCGTTCTGCACCGTCCCGGCGAGAGCTGCACGAGGGATGCCCCGCTGGTCCGCCAGGGCCACGTACATGGCGAGCAGCACTCCGGCCGTGGCGTTGATCGTCATCGACGTCGATACGCTGCCGAGCGGGATGCCCGCGAGCAGCCTGTCCAGGTCGTCCAGGGTGTCGATCGCCACTCCGACCCGTCCGACCTCGCCATCCGCGCCCGGATCGTCCGAATCGAGCCCCATCTGCGTCGGCAGGTCGAACGCCACGGACAGGCCCGTCTGGCCCGAGTCCAGCAGGTACCTGAAGCGGGAATTCGTCTCCTCGGCCGTTCCGAACCCGGAGTACTGTCGCATGGTCCAGGTGCGACCCCTGTACATGTCCGAGTATACGCCCCTGGTGAATGGCCATTCGCCGGCCTCGCCCAGGTTCCCGATGCAGCCCCTGTCCGTCGGACCGTACTGTCGCTGGATGTCGATTCCGGACGTCGTACGGGGGCGGAGTTCGTCCGTCATGGGTCATCCCTTCTCGAGTCTCAGCAGCACCATGTCCCGATCAACGGCCTGTCCCACCTCTACCTCGATGGAGACCACACGCGCGGGACCGTCCGCGCGAAGCTCATTCTCCATCTTCATCGCCTCCATCACCACGAGGCTGTCTCCTTCGGCCACCGCCTGCCCTTCCTCGACCTCGATCCGCACGATCAGGCCGGGCATCGGGGCACGCATATCGCGCCGCGTGTCGACCGGCGCCACATGCGAGGCGAGGTCGCGGATGAGGCGCGTTCGCTCGTCCTCCACCTCGACCCTGAATGACCGACCCTCCAGCTCGATGAGCCACGCCTCATCCTGTCGCCGGGCGAAGAGCGCTACGGAACGTCCATCCAGCCGCAGGTGCTGCCGATCGGAACCTGGCAGTGACGTGATGTCGGCGACGCCGGGCTCTCCGTCCACCGTGAGGAGATCCGAATCTACGACGACTTCCCTCACCCCCGAACCGATGGTGGCGAAGTAACGCACTCCCCTCGGGCGGGTCATGCCTTCCTCCCGCTCTTCATCGTCGCTCCAGCCAGGCGATGGTCTCGACGTGGGACGTTTGCGGAAAGGCGTCGAACGGTTGTACCTCCACCACTCTCCACCCCGGGCCAAGTCGTCCGACATCCCGAGCGAGCGTCGCGGGATCGCAGCTCACATAGGCGAGCCTTTCGGCCGAGGCCGAGCTCAGTCTCTCCGTCACGGACCTGGAGAGTCCCGCGCGAGGTGGATTGACCACTACGGTGTCTGCCGGGAGAAGGCGATCGACGTGTGTCTCCGCCAGGCCCGAAACGGCCTTCAGCCTCACCTTCATGGCCGCCGCGGCCTGCCTGCAGGCCCGCACCGCCGGAGACGAGACCTCTACCGCCGCGACGTCCGCGCCCGCCGACGCCCATCGGATGGCGCGCGCGCCGACGCCGGAGTACAGATCGAGCACGCGCCTGCCGGAGAGTGAGCCGACCCGCTCTTCCAGCCAGCGGTCCATCTCCACGGACACGCTGCGGTTCACCTGCAGGAAGACGTCCGCCGGAAGTTCGAAGTCGATTCCCTGCCAGCAATCCGCCAGGGTCTCCCTTCCCGCGAGACAGATCGGTCTCCCGCCCGTCGGGGCGTGGTGCCAGCCGGACAGATTCAACCGCTGCATCAGTTCGGCGAGCTTCCCGGGATCCGGTGACTCTCCCCCACGGATCAGCACATCCACAGCGCCACCGGCGGCGGACCTCAGCGTCCAGCGAGTCTCAGCGACGGGCGACGCAGGCCACCCGGCAACGTCCCACGCCTCGCGGACGGCGGTCCAGACGGCTCCGATCGCCGGCTCGGCGAGGAGGCACTTCCGAACGTCGACGACGCTTCCGGGGTCGTCGAGCCCGTGGTAGCCCAGACTCGATCGACCGTTCAACTCGCGACCCGAGAAGGTGACGCGATTGCGATAGCCGAACTCGGCGCTTGAGGGCACGAGGTCGGGAACCGCCACGTCCACTCCTCCGATCCGGCTCAGGGCCTGCTGGACCAGGTCCCGTTTGGCCGACCTTTGAGCTTCCAGCTCCAGGTGCTGGAGCTGACACCCTCCGCACTCCTCGTAGTACGGACACGGAGCATCCCTCCGCCCGCCCCCGGCGCTTACGAGCCGCGTGACACGTCCCCTGGCCCAGCTGGGCTTCTGCCGCGTCAGCTCCACCTCGACGACGTCACCTGGCGCGGTACGGGGAACGAACACGACTCGTCCGGACTCCTCCCGCGCGACCCCGTCCCCGCCGGCCGCAATCCGTTCGACCAGGATCCCGCTCTCCGGCCTCCCCTGCACCGCCGTCGCGCCCTCAAGTCCGGCTTCGCATCCGGGTCCACCGCGGTTCGGTTTCAATCGACCGCGTCCAATCGACGGCGCCAGTCGCTGATCCCGGAGCCGACTTGCCCCCCGGACTGCACTCCGACTTGCGGGACGCCGCCCCGCGACGCGTGCTGCAGCAGGACTGCCGCCACGGCTGCCGCGCGAGCCTGCCAGTCGGCGGCTCCGCCGTCCAGGAGCTCCGGGTGCGCTTCCACGTAACGCACGGACAGGTTCCCTTCTCTGAAGTCCGGTTCATCCATGACGGCCAGGTGAAACGGCTGGGTGGTGCGGACTCCTTCCACCTGGAGCTCCCGTAGCGCCCTGCGCATCCTGAGAATGGCCTGATCCCGTGTCGGCGCGTGGACGATCAGCTTTCCGAGCAGCGGATCGTAGTGCAGCCCGATCTCGAAGTGTTCAGTGATCCCTCCGTCCCACCGGACACCGGGACCGCACGGTACTTCCAGCGCCCGTATTGTGCCGCTCGAGGGGAAGAAACCGTTCACCGGATCCTCTCCGCTGATCCGGCATTCGATCGCGTGGCCGATCGGCCAGTCCGCACTTTCCTGGACCGAGAGCGGCAGACCTGCGGCGATCCGAATCTGCTCCTGCACCAGGTCCACTCCCGTGACGAACTCCGTGACCGGGTGCTCGACCTGAATCCGCGTGTTCATCTCGAGGAAATAGAACTCTCCGTCCTGGAACAGGAACTCGACCGTCCCTGCCCCCACGTAGTCGACGGCCCGAGCCGCCGCGACGGCCACGTCTCCCATGCGCTTCCGCAGGTGAGCGTCCACGGCCGGGGATGGCGCTTCCTCGATCAGCTTCTGGTGACGACGCTGAATCGAGCATTCCCGTTCGCCGAGATGCACTACCTCCCCGTACGCATCCGCGAGGACCTGGATCTCGATGTGACGCGGACTCGGAAGGTACTTCTCGATGTAGAGCCGCGAGTCGCCGAACGCCTGGCCGGCCTCCCGCCCAGCGGCCTCGAGGGCACGGGGCAGGTCTGCCTCCGACGCCACCACGCGCATTCCCTTTCCGCCGCCGCCAGCCGCAGCCTTCAGCAGCACGGGCCACCCGATTCGCTCTGCTTCGGGCAGGGCCTCTCCCGCGTTGGCGACGGGATCCGAGCCCGGCACGACGGGCACCCCGGCCGCCATCATCCGTTTCCGAGCGGCCGTCTTGTCTCCCATCGCGGCGATCGCCGCAGCGGGAGGACCGACGAACACGAGCCCCGCCTCTTCCACCCGGAGGGCGAACGCCGGGCTCTCCGCCATGAATCCGTAACCGGGATGGACAGCCTGGGCCCCCGTACGGCGGGCCGCCTCGATGATGGCGTCGGCCCGGAGGTAGCTCTCCGCCGCCGGCGCGGGACCGATCGGAATCGCTTCACCGGCAAGCAGAACGTGAGGGGAGAGTCGATCCGCGTCGGAATACACGGCCACGCTGCGGATGCCCATCTCGTGGCACGCCCGGATCACCCGTACCGCGATCTCCCCGCGGTTGGCGATCAGCAGCTTATCGAACACGCCCCGGACCTCACAGTGGGATGTTCCCGTGTTTTCGCGGCGGGTTTCGCTGACGCTTGTTCTGGAGAATCTGCAGTCCCGAGATGAGACGAGCCCGGGTCTCGCGCGGGTCGATCACGTCGTCGAGGAAGCCGCGCTTCGCCGCCAGGTAAGGATGCGCGAACTTCTGCCGGAAGTCCTTCTCGAGCTCGGCGACGCGGGCGTCCCTGTCGTCCGCGTTCGCAAGCTCCCGCCGATAGAGGATCTCCACGGCGCCCTTGGGTCCCATGACCGCGAGCTCAGCGGTGGGCCACGCGAAGTTGAGGTCGCCCCGAATGTGCTTCGACGACATCACGTCGTAGGCCCCCCCGTAAGCTTTGCGCGTGATCACGGTGAGCTTCGGCACGGTGCTCTCACAATACGCATACAGGAGCTTCGCCCCGTGCTGGATGATCCCGCCGTGCTCCTGCGCCACACCGGGAAGAAACCCGGGAACATCCTCGAAAGTGACGATCGGAATGTTGAACGCATCACAGAAGCGCACGAAGCGCGCGCCCTTGCGGCTGGCATCGATGTCCAGGACGCCCGCCAGCACTGCCGGTTGATTCGCCAGGACACCGACCGTGCGACCTCCCAGCCGGGCGAAACCCACGATGAGGTTCCTTGCGTATCCGGAGTGGACTTCAAGGAAATCACCGTCGTCGACGACCCGGCGGATCACCTCGTGCATGTCATAGGGTTGTGTCGCCAGATCGGGAATCAGATCGAGCAGCTCGTCGTCGGCCCTGTCCGGGGGATCATTCGACGGACGGTCCGGCGGATCCTCCGCGTTGTTGGAGGGGAGGAAGCCGAGCAGCCGACGTACGGCCTGGAGACTCTCGATTTCCGTCCGGTGAGAGAAATGGGCCACGCCGGAGCGAGTGCTGTGGACCTCGGCCCCGCCAAGGTCTTCGAAGGTGACGTCCTCGTGCGTGACCGTCTTCACCACGTTGGGGCCCGTTACGAACATGTGGCTGATCCCCTGCACCATGAACACGAAGTCCGTGATGGCCGGCGAATACACCGCGCCGCCAGCGCAGGGACCGAGGATCACGCTGAGCTGCGGCACCACGCCCGAAGCAAGGGTGTTGCGCAGAAACAGCTCCGCATATCCGCCGAGGGATGCTACGCCTTCCTGAATCCGGGCGCCCCCGGAGTCGTTGAGCCCCACCACCGGTGCGCCATTCTGCGTGGCGAGATCGACCACCTTGCAGATCTTCTCCGCGTGCGCTTCCGACAGAGAACCGCCGAACACGGTGAAGTCCTGACTGAACACGTAGACCGTGCGCCCGTCGATACGCCCGTACCCCGTAACGACGCCGTCACCTGGAATCCTCTGCGTATCCAGTCCGAAGTCCACCGAACGATGCTCGACGAAACGGTCCAGCTCAACGAAGCTCCCCTCGTCGAGCAGCACATCGAGGCGCTCCCTGGCCCCCAGCTTGCCCCGCTCGTGTTGCCTGGCGAGGCGCTCGGCGCCGCCTCCCTCGAGCGTCCGCTCGCGAAGCTCCTCGAGCTGTCGCAGCTTCTCGCGCGCGCTCATCGGCCATCCTCCTGTTGCTCCTTCTCCTCCTCCAGCGCACGGAGGAACTCCTCGAGCTGCCTCTGTTGTTCCACCCACTCTCCCATTTCCATGGGATCCGGAACTTCCAACGTCCCGTCCTGAATTACACGAACGAAGACCTCCCGGTGCAGCTCGTCCGTCGACGGATCCACGACCAGATCTCCCGTCGCTCCCGGGTGGACACCCCGGCGGACTGCGCGTCCGATCGAGCTGCGACGGGTCGGCTCCGCTTCCGGAATGCCGAGCAGGACCAAGTTCATCGCATCGAATCCGAGTGCTGTAAACATATTATCGGGTAATCCTTTGCGATATTTTGCTTCATATTCCGCTTTAAATGCTTGCCACGGAGTACCGGCGCTTGCGCGATCAAGGTACGTGGCCACGACCCGGTGATCGGCGTAGCTCGGGTCGAGTTGTCGGACGACCGACGGATCCGACCAGTTCACGTCCCCACCCGTGAGCCAGCGTCTGAGTCCGTAATAGACGAGCTGTGGCGCGAGCTGAAGGACGGTTCTCGGGCCATCGGCGAACACCACGACCGCGTCCGGTTCCGCCTCCGCGAGGGCCGTGATCGGCGCCCCGAACGTGGTCGAATCCGTGACGTAGGATTCCGCGGCGAGCACACGCCCGCCACCTTCCTCGACCTTCGACTCCAGCGCCGCCAGCGCCGCAGACGACCAGCCGCCGGGATACAGGACACCGAACGTTCCCATGCCCATCACGTCAGCCATCCACGAGACCAGAGCTACGGCCACGTCCGTCTCACGACGATCACGGTCCCAGAGACTGTAGGCATCAGGCTCGATCCCCTGCCCGCTCGCCGCGGTCGGGCTGATCAAGAACATGTCGTCCGAGTCACGTCTAATCGCCGCGGACACGAGGGCCTCGGTACGCACCGGACCGACGACCGCAACCACGTCCTGTCCCTCCAGCTGCTCGACGAGATCGATGCCCAGCTGGACCTGCGAACTGTCGTCCATGACCACCAGCTCGACGGGCGATCGCGTCGGATCGGACTTGTATCGCTCGACTGCCAGCAGGGCGCCCTCCAGGATCTGCTCTCCCACCCCGCTGAAGCGACCGGAGGCCGGCAGCACCACACCCACTCTCACCGGCGCGCGCGCCGGCGTGACCGAACCTTCGGCGACCTCCTCGGCCCGTCTGCGTTCCGTGCCGTCCGGATCTGCGTCGAGAACCGCCGCGGCCATCAGCTGCGCGCGATCCGGATGGCCCGCGACCGCCAGGGCGTGCGCGAGTTCGGCCTGCACGACCGACCGGCCCGATGCATTGCCCGCGGAGTCGGCTTGAAGCAGCTCCATCTCGCGGATCGACAGGCGGGCGACCAGGGCCCGCAACCGCTTGCGGTCGCCTCCATTCAACGGGAACGGAGCCTGCACCCAGAGATCTGCCGCCCGGTCCTCCGCCCCCACGGACTCCAGAAGGTCCGACAGATCCTCGGCGCTCTCGCGATCGAGGTCCCGGCGGCCGACCCAATCGGTCCACAATGAGTCGGCGAGAACGTACGCCGTCCCGCGTTCACCTTGCTCGAAGGCCTCACGCGCGCGCTCGAGACCCGTGGCATCGAGCACGCGCTCCATCGCTATCTCCGGCTGCACCGGCTCTCCCGGCCCTTCCGGAGCGAAGGAGGCCTGACTGCTCGCGCAGCCCGCTGCCAGCACGGCGGCTACGATGCTCCACCTGGACATTCCACCTCCCGTGCAACGACAGAGGGGGCCCGACGCCACTCGCCGGGCCCCCTGCGAGGCAATGCTCTTCCCGAGGCGAACCCTCCGCTCAGGAAGTCTCTTCTTCCTCTTCCGCCGTCTCGTCCACGTCAGCCACGGCGGCGCCGGGATCTGCTTCATCCCCCTCGCCGGCCGATTCCGCAGACGCTTCATCTTCGTCCCCTTCGACGACCGCGACGGTGAGATCGTCCCCTGCGGAGACCGGCTCCACGGACTCGCCATCGACGCGCGCCTCGTCAGACGCGGCCTCCGCCCCCGGGTCAGAGACCGGTTCCGCTTCGGGTGCGGCGGCACGAGCAGCTTCCCGCTCCTCGACCCCTGGCGCCGCTGTGACCGACAACACGATTCGCCTGTTGATCGGATCCGACTCGAGCACCTTGAGCTCCAGACGATCTCCCTCCACGAATCGATCGCCCGGCTCGCCCAGCTCCTCGTCGACTCCGAGCTGCGAGATCGGGACGAATCCCTCGACGTCATCCCCAAGGTCGACCACGAGGCCCTTGTCGAGCAGCCTCACGACCTGGCCCTCCGTTTCGGTGCCCGGCTCGAAGCGCTGCGCGAGCTCGTACCACGGGTCGTCGTCCACTTGCTTGAGACCGAGCGAGATTCTCTTCTGGTCCGGATCGATGCTGAGGATGACGACTTCCACCGCCTCGCCCTTCCTCACTACCTCAGACGGGTGCTGCACCCTCCGGGTCCAGCTCATGTCCGAGATGTGCACCAGGCCATCGATGCCCGGCTCCACCTCGACGAACGCACCGAAGGAAGTGAGATTCCGAACGACCCCGCTGATCTTGGTTCCGGTGGGGTACTTCGCCGGAAGGGCCAGCCACGGATCCTCCTCGGTCTGCTTCATGCCGAGCGAGATCTTCTTCTCTTCCTCGTCCACGCGAAGAACGACGCATTCGACTTCGTCGTTGATCGAGG
>Ga0210133_1000713_pt1 | contig 10773 bp, 7 predicted proteins | sample Joice_ThreeSqC_D_2_FD_184874 | JGI IMG/M metagenome (GOLD analysis project Ga0210133, IMG submission 184874) | Wetland microbial communities from San Francisco Bay, California, USA, that impact long-term carbon sequestration - Joice_ThreeSqC_D1... | ecosystem: Environmental > Aquatic > Marine >...
GCAGCGGTCGGCTTGGCCGGGAATGAATGGACTCGACCTGTCGGCTGGGGTGAAAATGCTTTCCTCAATTCACGCCTCGCCCGTCAGGGAAACTCCTTTGTCCGCTCGCCACCTTGCATCGCTGGCCCCTCTAGTCGGAACCCTGATTTCCTGCCAGGTCTTCGCTGCCCAAGTCCAGCTTGCCGTTGCTTCGAACTTTGCCGCGCCGATGCAGGCCATTGCCGCCGAGTTCGAGCAGGACCGGCTTGAGGTGGCTGGCCGCGAGCTCAGCGATGATGCGGCCGACCCGGGTCGAGCCGGTGAAGTTGATGCGCCGCACCTTTGGGTGGCCGATCAACGCCTCGACGATCTTGGCGGCGTCCTCGGGCGCGTTGGAGACCAGGTTGATGACCCCTTTGGGCAGGCCGGCCTCGCGGAACGACTCGACGATCAGCGCGTGGGTGCGCGGGCACTTCTCCGACGACTTGAAGACGACGGTGTTGCCGCAGGCGAGCGGCATGGCGATCGCGCGCACGCCAAGGATGATCGGGGCGTTCCAGGGCGCGATGCCCAGCACGACGCCTACGGGCTGGCGGTACGAGAAGGCGAAACAGCCTGGCTTGTCCGAAGGGATGACATCGCCGCTCACCTGCGTGGTCATCGACGCGGCTTCGCGCAACATGTTGCTGGCTAGCATGACGTTGAAGCCGGCCCAAGGCGCGGTCGATCCTGTTTCGCTCAACATACGCGCGGCTGCTTCATTCGTACGCGAGGCCAAGATGTCAGCCGCTTTGAGCAACTTGGAGCGCCGATCGCTTGGGCCCAGCGCCGCCCAAGCAGGAAACGCCGCCGCCGCCGCATCAACCGCGGTATTGGCGTCCGCGACCGAGGCCGCGGCTGCGCGTGTAGCGGGTGCGCCGCTCATCGGAGCGGCGCGGGTGTAGCTCCTGGCGCCGGTGGCGCCTACGTCTTTGTTGTCGATTAGCATGGCAATGTCGAACATTTACCGTTGTCCTTTCTTCCGGTCGACCGGGAGCCGTTCACTTCATCGAAGCGGCGCCTTCTGTGGCCGGCCAAATCCTCCCTCGACGAGAAATTCATGGTGCAAGTTCGATGCGACATGGGCTACCTAGCCGACCAGCATGAGGGCGTCGAGCGCCGTCACGCCCTGTCCGCGTGGATGGACGATGACCGGGTTGAGGTCGATCTCGCGTAGCGCGGGTTCGGATAGCAACAATTGGCCGAGCCTCTCCACCAAGGCGGCAACCGCCTCGATATCGGCCGCGGGGGAGCCACGAAAGCCCCGAAGCAGGCTGCTGCTCTTGAGTTGATCCAGCTCGTGTACGATCTCGGCGATGCTCGAGTCCGAAGGCAATATGCGTACATCCTGCAGCAGCTCCGCTTGAACACCGCCGAAGCCCACGAGAAGGATCGGGCCCCACTCCGCATCGTGACGGCCGCCGATGATGAGCTCGATCCCCGGCGACGCCATTTTCTCGACTAGCACCCCGTCGAGTGCGAGCCCAGGACGATGCTGGCTGAGGTTAAGATGCAATCGCCGCCAACCCTCTGCCAACTCATCCGCGTCCTTCAGGCCCAGGAGAACGCCGCCGACGTCCGACTTGTGTGCGAGAGCGGCGGCTTGGGCCTTGAGCACGACTGGAAAACCCAACTCGCCGGCTAGACACTTTGCCTCTTCCAGCGTGGCAACCAGACGTCCGGCGGGAAACGGGACACCTGCCAACGCCAGCAGGCGCTTGGCCGCATGCTCGGGAATCATGCCCGATGGCAGTGGAGCGCCGAAGGTCACGGGCGCGGCGGTGTTCACGGACTTGGGATCGCGTGCTCGCCGCACGCTCGTACGGGCCACGGCTCTTAGCGCTCGCTCGGGCGTCGGGAAATAGGGTGCGCCCAACTCGCGCAGCCGGTCTAGGTATGGAGGTGGAACCGAGGCGCCCTCGTCGACACCGGCCACGAGGACAGGCAGGTCTGGTTGCAGCTGCGCCAGGGCGTCGGTGATGGAGGTGAGCTTGCGCTGGGTGGCGTCGGCCTGAATGACACACGCGACGATGCAGCCGAAGCGGGGATCTCCCAACAAAGCCGCCAAGACTCGCCGATACAAGTCGGGATCCACGAGCGTCTGGGCGGTGAGGTCGACGGGATTGCTCACCGGTACGAACGACGGCAACGCCGCACGGAGCGCCGGCGTGTTCGCGTCGTCCAGTTCAGGAAGGTGCAAACCCACCGACTCGCACAAATCCAAGGCCAACGCTTTGAAGGCACCCGACTCGGTCACGACGGCGGTACCACCGCCGGGAAGTTTTGGGCAGCGCGAAGCAAGCTCCAGAATGTCGCCGAACTCCTCGAGTCCTTCCGCGAAGAGCACGCCATGATGTCTCACCAGCGTGCGCATGACCTGGTAGTCGCCGGCCATGGCACCCGTGTGCGTGGCAGCGGACTGCCGAGCCGCCGCGCTTCGTCCGGGATGAAGCAGCACCAGGCGTTTCCCACAAGCCAGGGCGCGATCGGCGAGGCCCAAGAATCGTTGGGGTTGCCGGAATTGCTCGACGATCAAACCGATGACCTGCGTATGCGGATCGTCCAGCAGGTAGCCCAGGTAATCCTCGACTCCGCTGGCTGCTTCGTTCCCCGTGGAGATGGAGCACGACACGGCCAGGGCGCGTCCGCCCAGCATGGTACCGACTACCGCGGCCATGGCACCGCTTTGGGAGATGATCCCAATCCCACATCGATCGCCCAGTCGAGTTGCGCGCACCTCGACGAAGGTCAGGGCCACACCATCGGCGTAATTCACCATGCCGAGGCAGTTCGGACCGTCGACGACCATGCCACTCTCGGCAGCGACGCGAGCGATTTCCTGCTGCTCACGCACGCCCTCCGGGCCACCTTCGGCGAAACCGGACGAAAAGATGATTGCCGCGCCTACCTGCCGGTCGGCCAGGGCGCGCAGTGTCTGCAGCACTGCCGGACGAGGAATGGCCAGGACCGCGGCATCAATCCCCAGCGGTAGGTGGTCGGGCGATTTCAGGCACGGACGATTACCGATCCAGTCTCGATTGGGATTGATCAGGTGAACCTCGCCGCGATAGTTCAGGCGGTCCAGGTTGGCCAGGACGGCCGCCCCCAGCGAGGCCGGCGCCTCGGACGCACCGACGATCGCCACCGAGCGAGGACTCAGCAGCCGCCTGATCGCCGGGGATGGCACCGCTGAGACCGCCATCATCGTTCCTTGCTCGCCGATTCCTTCGACCTGTCGTAGGTGCCGAGGCCCGGCTTGAACGACTTGTCATCCAGGAACTGCTTCATCGCTTCCTTCCGCCCCGCGCTGTCGAAGGAATTGGCCGCTTCCTGCGCGCGGACGAGGTAGTCCTCGGCGTTGTCATAGGTCATCTCGCCCACCCGGCGAACGGCGTCCTTGGCGGCTTTGAGCGCAACCGGGTTCTTCTGCAACAGAATCTGGCAGACCTGCTCGACGCGGATCATTAGCTTCTCCAGCGGCACCGCTTCGTTGACCAGTCCCCATGCCGCCGCGGTTCGGCCGTCGATGGTCTCGCCGGTCAGCGCGTGGTACATCGCACGCCGGAAGGAGACCAGCTCGCGTGCAATTTTGGTCGCACCGCCTCCCGGCAGGATGCCCCAGTTGATCTCCGACAAACCGAACTGCGCCTCTTCAGCGGCGAAGGCGAGATCACAGGCGAAGAGCGGTGCGTACCCGCCGCCGAAGCACCAACCATTGACCATGGCGATGGTCGGCTTGTGAAACCAGCGCAACCGACGCCACCAACCGTACGACTCGCGCTGCGCAGCGCGGATGGCTGGCAGGCCCTTGGCCTCGGTGTCGCGGAAGTACTCCTGAAGATCCATGCCAGCCGTGAAGGCGCTGCCGTTGCCGGTTAGCACCAGCACGCCGACGTCAGCACGGAACTCGAGGTCGTCGAGCACCATCGCCATCTGGCGATTCAGTCTGGGACTCATGGCATTGCGCTTTTCGGGGCGGTTGAACCCCACCCAGGCGATGCGTTCGCGCACCTCTACGGTGACCATTTCGGCCTGCGGCCGTTCGGACGATGGGGTCTCGGTTGACATGCTCAGTTGGATGCCGAGTTTGGGATGACAGACGGACGCCGCCGTATCAAAACGACTCGAAAGCATGCGCCCATCGAATCTGTAACACATCGCTCTGGAATCGATTGTGCACCGCAGTCTCGAAATAGATGTTCAGCCAGAAGGCATCCCTCGGTGGCAAAGGCCTTCTCCGCGGCAAGGCTCCCGCAGGCAAGAGTTGGAGGGAGTAAGATCCTGAGGCTTCGTTGACTGGGCATGTCCCCTCCTATTCCGGTTTCAAACCACCGAGTGCGTCTGGAAGACGGGAAACCCTGGGGTTCCTCCATGCCCCTCGCGCCGTTCCCGCGTGCGATAATCGCCCGCGCGTTCGATTTCACCATCGCGGTAACGATGTGCGGCGCGCACCCCCGTGTCCAATACCGTTTGGCTGGCATCTGATACTTCATGGATATCAGCCGAGATGACGAGGTTCGCAGGTTGTCGGCAGCGCACGGTGGGCGAACCGACGTCGCGCTCACTCTTGAATTGCGGCACATTCGCTATTTCATGGCGGTGGCCGAGCACTTGAGCTTCCGCAAGGCGGCCGAGTGGCTGAACATGGCGCAGCCACCGCTCAGCCGTCAGATAAGACAGCTCGAGGACAACCTAGGCGTGTCGCTTTTCGCCCGCGACAAACGAGGCGTGGCGCTCACCAAGGTCGGGCACGCCTTTCTCGCCGAGGCGACGAAGCTCATGGTGCAGGCCGGACATGTGGTCGAGGCCGCGCGCTACGCAAAGCTGGGCGACGCTCGGGTGGTCCGCATAGGCATCGCCTCCGGTTTGGGCGGAATCGTCAGTCGCATGGTGCCGGGATTTCGCAATCAGTGGCACGGCATCCAAGTCGAATGCCACGACATCTCTTCGAGCTATCAGAACCAGGCCCTACGCCAGGGCGAAATCGATGTCGGCTTCCTGCGACCGCCGATCGATTATGCGGCTTTGCAATGCGAGCTGCTCTACGAGGAGGAGTTCGTGGTCATCGTGCCGAGGACGCACCGTCTGGCCAAGCAGCGCTCGGTGCGCATCCGCGACATCGCAGACGAACCCCTCATTCTGTTCGATAGGAGCCTTTCCAGTGGCCTCTATGACAAAATTCTTGCCCTCTACACCTCGCATGGCCTGACACCGCGACTTTATCCGGGCCAATTGGAAGCCCATGAAGAGGCCGGCGCCATCACGGTTGCCTTAGGCCGAGCCATCTTCGTCGGCACGGGCGCAATCATGAACCGCACCGTCGCGGGCATCGAGTTGGTCAGCCTTCGCCTGCGCGACCCCGAGGCAAAAATAGAAGTCTACGCCGCCTGGCGCAAAGGCGAGCCGGCTCCGGCCGTCCGAAACTTTCTCGATTGCATGCGTTCAGCCTTACGGGGGAATCCGACACTCCCGCTCCCAGGTTGATCGTCAAGTCGGCCAGCGGCGAAGCTGAGATCGCCTGGCGCATGAAGGAATTCAGCACCGCAGCTGCGTGCGTGGACATTCCAGAGAATCCTGTACGCAAGAGCGGCATCCCCAGGATCACTCGGTTCTTCCACAAGCTGACCCGCGCTGGGTGATTCTCCCGCGATGGCCGCCAACCCCTCTCCTTTTCCGCGCAAGCGTCGCGCCTATGACCATCGCCTGTGCGAGCATGTGGTGCGTTCCGGCGTACGATCCCTTGGCGGGCACGTCGGCATTCCGCGCTCCACGGTTTCCACCTGGCAACGGCGTGGCCTTCGCCCGGTCGTCACCATCGAGCCCTTTGACCAGGACCAGCAGCACCTCCTCGAGTCCATCACCAAGCTCGACCGCGAGCGCGGCTGGCGACGTCCACGGCGGCGCCTTCATCCTCCCAAGCCCACCCTCGGGGTGCGCGCTACGCAACCCAACGAGGCTTGGCACGTCGACACGACCATCGTCGGACTTCTCGATGGAACTCGCGCATATCTGCATGCGGTCATCGACAACTTCTCGCGCAAGATCCTGGCCTGGACGGTCGCAGCCCGACTGGAGCCGGCGAGCACATTCGAGATCGCCTTCTCCAACTCGATGATCGAGGCGTTCTGGCGTTCGCTCAAGCACCAGTGGCTCTACCTCAATTCCCTGGACGCGATCGAACGGCTCCGCACCTTGGTGGAGTTCCACGTCGAGCAGCACAACACCCAGATGCCACACGCGGCCTTCTCCGGCCAGACGCCGGATGAGATGTACTTTGGCCTGGACGGTCGCTGCGCGCCTCGATCCAACGACCACATGTCAGACCCTCCTCGCCGCCGGCAAGCATCTCGTGTCTGCAGGCTGGCCGTCGCTGTACGCGGACTCGGGTATCGCAAACGTGAACGCCGCCGTAGATGACACCTTGCTGACCGCGTGTCTGCACCGCGTCCTTGCCCAGGTCGATGTCACCTTCTCCAACTCGATGATCGAAGCCTTCTGGCGATCTCTCAAGCACCAGTGGCTCTACCTCAATTCCCTGGACTCGATCGAACGGCTCCGCATCTTGGTGGAGTTCTACGTCGAGCAGCACAACACCCAGATGCCCCACGCAGCTTTCTCAGGGCAGATGCCGGACGAAATGTACTTCGGCGCGGCCGCCGGCCTGCCGGCCAGCTCCGAACCAGAAGCTTTTGGAGTTTCCCCTGTGCAACTGCAACCTCGGCGAAATCACCAAGGAATTCAACCCGCACCGATTTGCCTCCTGACCCTGCATAGTTGATCGTGGCACATGCAGATCTCCGCCTGCCGCCGCACCTATGACCACCGCCTTCGCGACCTCGTCTGCGAGGAGCGTGACCCCCGCATGTTCAGCGACCTCGGCGCGCCTCACTCCACAGCGGCAAGCTGGATTCGCCGCGGGGCTCGCCCGGTGGTCTCCGCCGAGGTCTTCACGCTGGACCAGCAGCAGCTCCAGGCTGAAGTGCTCCTCCTCGAGCGGCGGGTCAGGTTTCTTCTTGCTGTCATCCGGCTCGCCTTCCTGCTTGTGCGTCTGTCCGGATTCCGCCTCGACTCGCAGCGCGCGCCCGACGGCAGCGCGAAGCGTTCGATTCTGGCTGCGGTCACCCACACCCAGAAAGCTATCCCGCTGGCCGTCGCCCTCCGTGTCCTGCGGTTGTCCCCTTCCCGCTATCACACCTGGCGCAAGCTCGACGATGATTGCCCCCTCGACGACCGTTCGAGTTGCCCGAAAAGGACTCCTTCTCAGCTCACCGCCGCCAAGATGAGCACCATCGGCCCAATGGTCACCGACGAGTCGTTCCGCCACATGCCTCTCCGCTCTCTCTCCCTGCATGCCCAACGAATCGCGCGCGTGTTCGCGTCGACGTCCACATGGGCGCGCCTCGTGCGAGAACGCGGATGGCTTCGGCCACGGCGTCGGCTCTACCCTGCCAAGCCCAAAGAAGGCATCCGCGCTTCTCGTCCAAACGAATACTGGCATGTCGATGTCACCGTCATCAGGTTGCTCGATGGAACCCGCACCTTTCTGCATGCCCTCATCGACAATTTCAGCCGTCGTATTCTGGCCTGGAAGCTCGCCCCGCGCCTCGAACCGCAAACCACCTGCCAAGTTCTCACAGAGGCCGCGAAACACCTCTCCTCGGATGGCGACGGCGCCACCATCATCGCCGATTCTGGCGTCGAGAACGTGAACCGCGAGGTCGACGGAGTGCTCGATCTCGGGCAATTGCGCCGCGTGCTCGCCCAGGTCGAGGTTGGCTTCTCGAACTCCATGATCGAGGCGTTCTGGCGTTCGCTCAAGCATGGATGGCTCTACCTGCACCAACTCGACACCTTCGCCGGACGTAGCCAACCGTGTGCCTTCTATCGCGTTCCGCTCGGGGTTCCCATCACAACGAGCCTAGCTCCTCGTCCATCCACGCCCGACGGCAGTGCGATCCGCGACCGGGTGTGGTGCCTTTCGCTCCCCCGATCCCCGACCGGAGTGCGATGCGATCCGCGACCCGAGCCCCAACTGGAGGGAATGCCGATCCCGCAGTGTCCGGAAAATGTCCGCGCGCGCGGAGCGATTCACGGCACGGGTAGGTAGAACGAAAGGCAGCAGTTGGGATTCGCCGGTTTCGTGATCGTGCCGGTGAAGGCGTCGGAATCCATGGGGTGAGAAGGTGACGGGAACCCCGGCTGGCGTACCTTCTGGGCCGCGGGCGGTGTATCGATCAACCCGTCTGGCGGTGGTGGTCCTGTCACGCCCTGACCTCGGCATCGTGCTCGTCGGTTCCGGCGAGGCGAAGGTGAGATGCCTCACTTCCCGGTTCGCCCTGCGTGCAGGGTGTCCGTGGCGCGCTGGCGCCGGGCCCGCGGGCGGTGGAAGCTCAGCGGCCGTAGAGCGGTGGACCAGCGAGCGCCTCGCGCAGCCGTGTCTCGCTGAGGTGGAAGACCAGGATGGAATGGTGGATGTCGTCGTCGGGCTCGCGGCCACGCAGGTAGGCGGTCAGGCGGGCGAAGCGCAGCCACTCGAGCTCGCGCACCAAGCGGCTCAGGTCCTCCGGGGCATGACCATCGAGCAGGGTCTCAAGACGCGGCCTACCCTGCTCGGGCAGGAGCGGTGCCAGCAGGGCGAGCAGCTCCTGGTACCGGCGCTCGTAGGCCTCCCGCCAGGGCCCGAAACCTTCTACGTAGTAGAGCGGCTGCATCATGGTGGCGCTGATGAAGTAGGTGCCGGCCGTCAGCCGCAGCAGGCGCTGATGCTTGAGCATGACCAGCGTGCGCCCTGCGCCGGTGGATAGCCAACCCAATCCCTCGTGCTCGGGCCATGCCGCCGCCGCCCGCGCCAGGTGGTGCTCCGGGGATTCATCCGGCAGCTGCGCCTCGAGCACGACGGCCGGCACGCGGCCGATGCCGAGATACGCGGGCAGCAACACGGACGTGATGCCGTACGATCGCGGGCCCAGGCTGCCGTAGTAGGAGACGTAGGTCTTCCCTTCGGTACGGGCCACGGCGCGGGCCAAGCCGGGCAGGTCCTGCCCCCAGTCGAGCGAGCTGTCCACCAGGTGCCGCCAGCCGCCACGGGGACCGCCGGCCAAAGCATTGAAGTAGGCGAGATAGTCGGGGCTGCGCACGCCAATCTCCGCCACCAACAGCAGCATGCAGCCCACGAGCGCCGCACGCACGGACCGGCTGCCGAGGCGCGCGGGCTGCCACCGCCAGGCCGCTCCTGCCAGGACGAACAAGGGACCGCAGAGCGGCAGGAGGTGCCGATACCCCGAGTTCAAGCGGCTGGTCAGCGCCGCCGCCCCGTAGACCAGCAGCAGCGCCCAGAGCGGCGCGGTCCGCAGCAGCGCCGGTATCAGTCGTCCGCGCCCGCTGCCCGCCGCGATTCCGGCTGCGCCGGCCACGGCCAGCACGAGCAGAGTCGACAGCGGGGTCTTGACCAGGAAGGCGTAGGGAAAGAAGGCTAGCCAGCCGAGCAGGCTGACCTCGCCGTTCATGAAGGCTGGCCGCACGTGCTCGGGAGTGGTCGGGCCGAGGGTCGACTGGAAGGCAAAGCCGTAGAGAAACGGCTCGGGCAGCAAATGAAACCGTCTGCCCTCGTCGATGAGCCACGCGGTGACGCCGCCCGGAGAAAGCTGCGCCCACGGAATGCGCAGGAGGTCCCGTCCCTCGGTTGCGCTCGCCATGGTGGCGAAGCGAAAACCGTAGAACGACCACACCGCGACCATCCCGATTGCCAACTGGGCGGCCAGCACGCCCAAGCCGATGGCGATCCGCCGGCCGCGGCCGCGCGCGGGGCCGGCCGGCGCGGGCGCCCCTGCGGGAGCCGGCCAGGCGGAAAGCAGCGCCAGGGCCAGGCCGATGGGGACCACCAGCGCGCCCGACATCTTCGCGCCCAGCGCACAACCCGTGAGGATGCCCCCCCCGAGTAGCCGCGGTAATGTCGGGCGACGAAGGGCCGCCCACGTGGCCCAGGTGGCCAGAAGCAGGAAGAGCGTGACCGCGACGTCAGCGGCCATGAGTGGCCCGTTGGCCAGCACCCCGGGGCACAGCACGCAAAGTAGCAGCGACAGCATGCCCGCGCCCGGTCCGAAAAGCCGCCGCGCCATGAGATGGACGGCCAACGCCAGGCCGAGCGCCAGCACGGACATGGCCATGCGCCCGTGCAGCAGGAACGAGGCGTCGTGGCGCAGGCTGGGTTGGTCGAAGATCTGACGAGCCATGTCCCACTCGTCCGAGCGCCAGAAGGCCGGTTGCTGCTGGGCCGGAAAGCGAGCACCGGCCATGCCCAAGCCGGCCAGGCGCTGCGGCAGGATGCCGTTTTCGGGATTGAGACGATAGTCGCGCAACTGCCACGCGGCGAGGCCTCCGGCGGCATAGACCGGCTCGTCGAACGTCGGCGAGCGATCGCACACCCCGAGCATCATCAGGCCCCAGAAGCCCGCCAGCACGAAGACGACGGCGGCAACCAGCAGCAGCACCACCGGCCGTAGGCCGCCGACCACGTACTCCGGGACCGGCGTGACGCGGATGATCTTTTTCTGATCAGTCGACGGATACTCCTCGGCGAGCTCACGGGTGATCTTTGCCATGTCCTCGCGCGCCGCCGCAACGCTCACGGTCGGTTCGAGGCGGCAGATCGTCACCCAATCCTGCGCGAGCTTGCGATCGCCGACCGGCAGCTCGTCATGGAAGAGGCTCACTGGCAGCCAGACGTCACCCACGGAGGCGTGCCCCAGCTTTTCG
>Ga0210133_1000714_pt1 | contig 10769 bp, 7 predicted proteins | sample Joice_ThreeSqC_D_2_FD_184874 | JGI IMG/M metagenome (GOLD analysis project Ga0210133, IMG submission 184874) | Wetland microbial communities from San Francisco Bay, California, USA, that impact long-term carbon sequestration - Joice_ThreeSqC_D1... | ecosystem: Environmental > Aquatic > Marine >...
ACCTCGCCCTGGGAGGGGGTGACGATGCTGGTCGTGCACGCGTTCTGCGTGCTGCCACCAGTTCCGCCGGTTCCCGCGTTGCCGCCAACCAGCACGCCGCCAGTGCTCGCCTCGCCGCCAGCTGTGCCGGCCGTTCCCGCGTTGCCACCAACCAAGCTGGTACCTGCCTGCCCTGCGTTGGTAGAGCCACCAGCACCGGACGTGCCGCCCTGGTTCACCGTGATGCCAGCCTCGCCCCCGGTTTGACTCGAGTTTCCAGCTGTGCCGCCAGTGGTAGAACTTTCTCCACTGGAACCTGCTTCACCCGCATTGGCATTGCCCGCCAGGTTTGCACTGAAGGTTGCGGTCTCTCCGTCCCCACATCCCATGGAGAGCAACGAACCAGTCGCAAGCACGAACGTCATTACGCCAAAGCGAGTCATGTTCCCTCCCGGAGGTATCCCGGTGCCTAGGCGGCCATTGTTCAGGACACCAAGCGCGAATGCAATGGGGTAGCGCCATTGGGGACGCTGAACTTCCCTTGCCCGGACCGTCTTTGGACCGACGGATTAGGACCGCCCCCAAGCCGAAGAAGGTCTCAGCACGGTACTAGGACTTCTTCGATCATTCGACACTAGTGGCAAACCTGGCTGATACAGCAGAAGCGGAACCCCACTGCTGCGTACGGACGACCGGCTTGGCTTGGGGCGGTAGTCGAGCAGTGTCACGTGGGCTCTTTTGCGGTCCGAGATCTCGAAGAGAGCCTCCCTTGCCTTCGTGCAGGGCCATGGCTAACCTCGGCCGCTGCTGTGCAAGCTGCGATTGCCCATCGTCTTGCTCGACGGCTCTCCCTATTGGTCGCGTGGGGGGTTTCGAGCATTGCCCCTCAGGCTCGGGCGCAGACCGTGGACAGCAGCACCCGCGCCATGGTTCGAGACACTGGGGCCCAGGCCCTGGCAGATTATCGAGCCGGCAACTATCGGGCGGCCCTCGACAAGCTCGAGCGTGCGTACAGCCTGCTGAAAGTGCCTACCCTGGCGCTCTGGTCCGCGCGCTCCATGGCCAAGCTGGGGCGGCTGGTAGATGCTTCGGAGCGCTACTTGCAGGCCACGCGCCTGCCGGTCAGCGAGGGGGATACCGAGGTGCAGAAGCAGGCCATTGCCACCGCCAGGCAGGAGCGGGCCCAGCTGCTGCCGCGCATTCCCAAGCTGACCATCCTGGTCATGCCGGGCCTGCCCCAAGATGGGCTGGTCACGATCGATGGCCGAGCCGTGCCCCCAGCCACGCTGGGCCTGGCTCGACCCGTGGATCCAGGCAGACACCTGGTGGTGGTCGGCTGCTACGGGCAAAACTACCAGCAGCAGGCCGTGCTCGCTGAGGGACAAACGCAGAAGCTGGTTTTCAATGTCGGCAATGCCCCGCCCTTGGCCCTGGTTGCGCCGCCCAGTCCCATGCCCCCTGCCAAGCAAGTCGCTTCAGCCCCTGCCCCAGCCGAGGATGCGACCGCAGATCACGGTACGGACCAAGCGCCGCCGTCCATCAGTCAGCAACAGCTCGTGGGCTGGGGAGCGCTCGGCCTTGGCGGGGCGGGTCTGGTGGTCGGCACAGTGGGCGGGGTCATCACCAGCTCGAAGAAGTCGAGCCTGGACAGCTCCGGTGACTGCAGCGGCACCGGCTGCACCGAGTCCCAATACGACGCGGTCGATTCCTACAATCGTTGGCGCACTATCTCGACGGTTGGTTTTGTTTTGGGCGGCGTGGCCACGACCGCCGGCGTGGTCCTGCTGCTCACGGCTCCCGAGCAAGAGGATACGAACCGCGTGGCCCTGACCCTTGGCCCTGGGCACGTCGACCTGGCGGGGCGGTTTTGATGAACCGAGGGCGCGAGCTCTTGGCCGCGGCCCTGGCACTCTTGGCCGTGTACAGCTGCGCGTACCCGGAATATCACCGCATCTCGTCGGATGACGGCGCAGGACAGGCCGGGCAAAGCAGAGACGGCACCACGGCGGGCCATAGCGGTAGCTCGGGAGAAAGTGGCAGCTCGAGCGACGACGGGGGCGCTTCGGGCAGCTCGGGCTCGGATCCGGGCGCCTCGGGCCACGGCACCAGCAATGGGGGGCAAGCAGGACCGAGCACCGAGACCGGGGGCACCAGCTCGAGCGGAGGTGGGCTGGTGGTCATTCCCTCGGGGGGTGTGCCGGTGGGTCCGGTTGCCGGCAGTGCCAACGGCGACGCGGGAAGCGCTGCTACCGGCAACGGGCCTCAGGCGATCGGGGGCACCAGCTCGAGCGGAGGCGCGGACTTCAATCCGGGTGGGAACGCATTTACCTTGGGCGGAAGCGCTGGGAACCCCTTTGCCGTCGGCGGCGCCGGCGGATCTGCTCCACCGATTTTCGGAGGCAGCAACAGCGGAGGCAGCAACAGCGGAGGCCAGGCCGACACCTGTATCTCCTGTGGAGGCACGGCTCCCTCGTACTGCGAGCCCGCGATCCCGAAGTCATCGGTGCTGCTCGACTTCGATGACGGCACGGGCATCAACGGCGACTTCAGCTCATTTACCGCGGCCGTGCTCAGCTATCCGGCCACGGTCGAGCCCAACGCGTGCGATTCGGTGGGCAGCTATCCCGAGTACCCGATGGATCCGGACTATTCCGGGGGCAACCTGCACCTGGCCGGTACGGTCACGCCCGACCTTGCTCTCTTTGGCCTGTACTTCGGACCCTGCGGGGTGGTCGATCTGTCCAGCTACTCGGGGATATCCTTCCAGATCTGGGGAAATGCGGGCCCGGACGGGTATTTGACCCTGTCCGTCGGAACCGCGCCGACCACTGCTCCCTTCGAAGGTCAGTGCACCATCAACTCTGCTACCTGCTTGGGCTCCGCTTGCTGGTCATCTTCAGCTGAGGTGGAGGTGACGAGCACGCCGACCACGGTATCCCTGCTGTGGAGTGATTTCACCTCGGGCTCCCCCAATGACACCCCGGATAGCTCGCAGGTCACGAGCCTGATCTGGTTGTTCGGGTACACGTCGGACAGCTACCCGGTGGACATGCACGTCGACGACATCAAGCTGACGGGCGTAGCGGTTGCAGTGGCCCCACCACGGCTGCCTGGGCCGTAATTCCAGCCTACTGGCCGTTCGTCAGATGCCGTGGCCGCGGCAGACCGACCCAGGCCAATACCCACCCGCAAAGCTCCTATTGGTCATTTGAGCCAAGGCGGCTAGGATGGCGCCCGGTTGGCCTCGGCCCAGGCCTTGGTTCGGCCAAGGGGAACCAACCAGTAAACGGGGATTCTGAGGAGCGAATGATGTCACAACGATCATTGCGGTTTATGACCATGTTGGTGCTCGGTGCCGTAAGCCAGCTCGCGTACGCCCAGGATGCGCAGGACGCCGGGCAAGCGGATGCCGACCAAAGTGGCTCATTCAGCTTCGGGGCGTCTGCGGAAGGATCGGACTCGGGCGTGAACGCGGACTCGAGCACCAACGCGGACATGGGCGCGCCTGCCGAGCCCCAACCAGAAGCCCAGGCTGCTGCAGCTCCTGCCGCGGTTCCAGCCGAGGACGCCGGAAAGTCCTGGATCGAGCAACTGGTGCCGGTCGACGGCATGACGGAAATCGGCGCGGCTTTCGGCGTGCTGTTTCCGTCTTCCAAGCACAACCTGCAGCTCGAGTCGCTGCCGCACCAAAAGATCAAGGCCACGCCCGAGCTGGCGATTCGCGGGGCCTGGTTCCCGATTCGCTTCGTCGGAGTGGAAGGCGAATTCGCGGCGGGCGCCTCGTCGACCTCCGATGGCGTCCAGTCGTATCCCTGGGCGGTTCGTGCGCACGTCATGGGGCAGGCCGCGCTGTGGCGCATCACGCCCTTTGCGTTGATCGGCGGCGGGCGCCTGGGCAACGTGAGCAACCGCATGGGCTCGGACAGCGATCCGCTCCTTTACTTCGGCGTGGGCGCCAAAGCATTTTTGACCGATCGCTTGGCAGTGCGTCTGGATTTCCGTGACAACCTGACGCAGAAAAATAACGCGGGCGACGGCTTTCTCACCCATAGCCCCGAGGTACTTGCCGGCGTGAGCCTCACCCTCGGTCGCGCGGCGAGCACCACGCCTTGCCTGCCCGAGGATTCGGATGGCGACGGCCTGGTGGACCGCGTCGATCAATGTCCGTCCGTGGCGGGAACCGGGCGCAACGGCTGCCCGGAGCAGGACACCGACGGCGACGGCGTGATGGACGACGAGGACAAGTGCGTCACCCAGCCGGGTCCGGCACCGGACGGCTGCCCTCCGCCGGACGCGGATGGTGACGGCATCCCGGACCTGGACGACAAGTGCCCCAACGACAAGGGCGCTCCCCCGGATGGCTGTCCCGAGCCGCAGGATCACGACGGCGACGGCATCACCGACGACAAGGACAAGTGCCCGACGGAACCCGAAACCAAGAACGGCTTCGAGGACGAGGATGGCTGCCCCGACGTGGTGCCGGAAAAGGTACGGCAGTTCACCGGTGTGATTCAGGGCATCCAATTCGACTTCAACAAGGCGAGCATTCGTCCCGGATCGCGCCCGCTGCTCGACAAGGCCGCGGCGGTGCTCAACGAATATCCCAAGCTCCGGGTGGAAATCTCCGGGCACACGGACAACGTGGGCACCCGCGAGAAGAACCTCGACTTGTCCAAGAAGCGCGCCGAGTCGGTCAAGGATTACCTGGTCAGCAAGGGCGTGGCCGCCGAGCGCATCGAGACCCGCGGGGCCGGCCCAGACGAACCCGTGGACAGCAACACCACGGGCGCGGGTAGGCAGCGCAACCGCCGCATCGAGTTCAAGCTGATCTCGGGAAGCTAGCGCGCCCTATCCGAGCGGCACGTAGCGCGCCTCGGGATCACGGCCACCGAGCAGCACCCGACGCTCGACCAGCAGCCACGCGTGCGCGGTCAATCCCTCGCCGTCGCGGTTCACGCCGACCCGGAGCTCGGAATCGATACCGCGTCGACGCAGCAGCCACCATCCGGCCAGAGCCTGGGTCAAACAGCTCGCACCGGGGATACGAGCGCTTGCGCGCAAGATCGCGGTGCGGACACTGGACAGCGTAGCGCTGTTGGTCGGTACGCCGCGACCACGCCGAGGCGCGGACGAGCGCATGGCTCGCTGCACCAGCCGGCTGAGCTTTGCCGGGGGCAGAGCGCCCACGGCCGCGCGCGCAACCAGGACCACGGCCAGGGCCTCGAGGGTGATCCGCTGGTCGGCAAAGGGCAGCCGCACCCAGCGCGCTGCGTCCCTGTAGGGAGAGAACACGCTCACGGTCGGGGCCAGGGCGAGAAGCCAACCGGAGCGACGTCGCTGCATCCCGCGGTTGCGCAGCTGGACACCTGAACTGGCGGCACCACTCCGGTCGACGAATCGTACAGGTAGTACTCGGCCGGGCTGGCCGTGCCAGGATAGGCCAACAGCAGCAGGTCGACCGAGTCCGGAGACCAGCCGACGACGGAGATGCCGGTGCTGCTCTCGGTGGGGCTCGCCAGCTTGGGCACGCCCGGGCTGCCGTTGTTCACGCTCACCACGTAGCTTGTCACGGTGGTCACCGAGGTGCTCGACGTCACGCTCCGGACCAGGCCGAGCATCTGTCCATTGGGGGAGAGCGCGAGCTCGGTCACCTCCGAGCTGCTGCCCGAGGCCACCAGGGGCAGGCTGATCTCCTCGGGGGAGGAAGCGCCGTACTCGGTCAGCGTCGACACCCAGAGCCGATCGGATACCGCCAGCGAAAGGGTAGCCTCGTTGTCGGAGATCGCCCAGGTGTAGGGCGAAGTCCTAAGATCGTAGGTGCCTGCGACAACGCTCGGGGTCACGGAGCGGGCGTCGGGATCCACGCTCGCCAGGTGCAGCCGACCGTTGAGCGACGAAGGCCACCCCAGCACGCCGCCCCCCCGGCTCCAGCGCGACGAGCCCTCGATGTCGCTCTCGGTCGAAAACAGGATGTTGGTATCGAGCACGGCCAGGGGCTCGCCTCCCTCGAGATCTTCGGCAAGATAGAAGCCGAGCACCGGATCCTCTTCGGCGGAATCGGCTTCGAACCTTGGAACCACGCGATTGCTCGGGGATGCGGGGACACAACCGACGTCGATGGGGCCTTCGAGGGTCGAGGTATTGAACAGCAGCTGACTTTGGCAAAGGCCGGACGCATCGCGGTTGGACAGCAAAAGCCAGGCCGTGCCCTGGGACTGCCGAAGCTCTTGCTGCGCAACCGCGCCGGTATCAAGGCTCGACACGGTCTCGGGCGCCGCAAACGCCCCGCTGCTCTCGCGACGGGCCACCAAGAGATTGTTGTCGACCACTGCCGGCAGCACCCCATCGTAGAACGTGCCTTGCTGCGGCAGGCTGTCGGTGGCGCCGACCATTACCGCGACCGAAACAGAGGGCTGGGTGCCGGAGAGATCCACGGCGCGGATTTCGTTGTCAGTGGCGAAGGCCAAGGTATTGCCGTCGTCCGACCAGATTGCCGACCCAACGCTCTTCGACTGGTACAGCGGGACAGGCTGGCTTGGGGTCGAGGAGTCGAGGCGCACCAGATAGAGATCCTGACGATCGGCTGCCGTGCCATCCACGGTATAAGCCAGGGCATTGCCTTGGGGCGACCACACCACGAGCCCCACGTCTGCTCCAGCGCCAAGCTGGCTCGGTATCTGGCTGCGGGGATAGGTTGCGCGGGTGAGATCCACCAAAAACAGCGCCTGATCCGACAAGAGATCCGGGGTCTGCCGGTATGCCAGCCAGTGGCTGCGCAGCACCACCAGATCGAAATCCCGGCTGACGTGCTCGCCCGCCTGGTCCGACAGCTGCACGCTCCAGGAAAAGGTTCCGGTGGCAACGGGGCTGCCGCTGAGGGTCCCGTCCGCCGCGAGCACCAGGCCATCGACCAGACCGCCCAGGCTCTCATAGCTCAGCTCGCCGGTGCCGCCCTCGCCCACCAGCTGAATCGAAATCTCGGTGTTCAAGAGCAGGCTCGGCAGCGCTTCGGTGACGAAGCCGAGCGGAGCCGCAGCTTGACCCGAGGCTCCAGCGTCGGCCGCGCCTGCCTGGCCCGAGCTGCCAGTCTGTCCTGCATCGCCGCTGCTGCCAGCTGCCTGATTCGATCCGCCCGCGACTGCACTCGAGCTGCCCGCAGCGCCGGACGCACCGGCCAGGCCCGCTGAGCTACCGGATTGACCAGCCGTGCCGGCCTGCTCGGACGCGCCCAAAGCACCTGCCTGACCTGCCGCGTCCCCCTCGCCCCCAGTGCCTCCATCGCCCGCAGTGCCGGCCTGGCCCGCGGCCGAGCTCTGGCAGGTACGCGTCTCGTGGCAGTCGTTGGTCCCAAATCCGGTGCCGGCACAGCCCGCCAAGGCCCAGAGTCCAAGACCGACCAAGGTCCTACGCGCCGCCCGCCAGCCCTGTCTGCCGTACCCCATGCGGGCTTTCTTATCACGAGGCTCCAGCGCCTACCACTTGCCGATACAGCCGGGAGTGCTCTGCCACGTGCTCGAGGGCTCCGGCGGATTCGGGCCGCTTGTCGAAACCGAGCACGATCGCCATGGACGCTGCCCCGGCGATCTCTGCGCGGTGGGTGACCAGCACCACAGCGGCCGTGCGCCGGAGCTGCTCCAGCAGGGCGAGCAGGCGCGTTCGGCCTTGGCTGTCGAGCCACGCGTCGGGCTCGTCCAAGACGATGAGCCTGGCGCCCTTGAGCAGGGCGCGGCAAAGCGCGATCCGACGACATTCGCCTCGGGAAAGCTCGGCCGAGGGGTGGTCGAGCTCGACCGTCAGCCCCAAGGAGGCGAGCGTCTCCGAGATGGCTTCATCGCTCGCCAGGGGAGCCACCAGGCGTACGTTCTCGGCCACGGTCAAGGCTCCGATGATCACCGGCTCCTGAGGCACGAAGGCGATCGCGTCCGGATCGAGCCGGTGACAGGCCACGCCGTCGAGCTCGACGGTTCCCGAGCTGGGGCTGAACACGCCGGCAATCAGGCTGGCCAGCGTGCTCTTGCCCGAGCCGTTGCGCCCCACCAGCACCAGCGGCCCCTCGAGATCGACGTCCAGGGCCTCGGCGCTGACTCCGAGCACATCGCCATAGCGGTGCGCAAGGGCTCGCACCACCAGGTGCTTGGGACGTTCCGAGAGGGGTTGGTACGGCGCGGCCGACGGCGCGGGCCGGGGACGCAGCTCCAACAGCTCGTTGCGCGACCCGTGAAAGGCTTCGGCGTTGCGCGCCAGCATCAGCACGCTCGGGACCAAGCTGGCAAGCACGATGAGATCCACCAGGCCGCCGAGCGCGGCGTGGGCCAGGCGATCGAGCCAGAGCCAATCAATCCCAGAACCCAGGCGAATCACGGCCACTCCGAGCGCCGCCAGCGCCACCAAGGCCAGCACCGCACGGGTGACCAGACGGCGGCGCTCCACCCGCGCTTCGGCCTGCGACCATTCGTCGCTGGCACACCCCAGGGATTGCAAGAATCGCGCGCGCGCCAAGGGTGCTCGGATCTCACCGCGGTCGGCGTGGGCAGCCGCCATCCAGGCTCCGACCCGTTGCATGGCGGTGACCAGCCTTTGGTACAGCGGCCGGCGCTGGCGCGCAGCCACCCACCCGAGGAGGGCGCCAAGTGCCAGCAGCGCACCAAAGGCCCCCACCACCGAGACTCCGAGGCGCGAGATGCTCAAGGCGAGCAAGCTGGCAGTGGTCAAAAGCCCCGCCAGGACCGCCGATAGCTCGACGGCCACGGCGCGCTCGGCAACATGGGCGGCGCGCCAGGGGCCGGCTCCCTCGTTCTGACGCGATGGCGCCGCATCCAGAGAGGCTGCAGCAAATTCGGTCAGGCACTTTCGCCTGAGGCTGCGGCGCAGCCTCAGCAGCAGCACCAGGCGCAGCGGCTCCATCAACGCGCCCACCAGCAGCGGCAGCACGGCGGGGATGCGCGTCGGCACCACGTAGGCTGCCAACGGCAGGGCCAGCCACCGCAGCGCAGCCAGCATGGCTATCACCGTCAGGGCTGGCGCGGCCATGCGAACCAGGATCCCGAGCTCGAGGGTTCGGTCGGTCGGCGCAGGCTGCATGGGGGCCGAGAGCATGCGATTTGGGCCCGGCCGGGGCAACCAGGTCCGCGACATCGCAGCGATTTATGCGCCAGCTGCGGGTCTTGGCGCCGAGGGCTGGATTTGTCGAGGCTAACCTGGAATCATGCACAACTGCCGGGTGCGTGGTGCCGAAGAGTAGCGGTGCACCCGTTGCCTCATTGGGGAGAATCTCATGCTCGAACGTACGATATTCGTTGGTCTCGTGGCATTGTTGATCAGTGTGTCCTGCAGCGGCAGCGACGGAAAGACGGGCCAGACCGGCGAAACCGGTGACACCGGTGAAACTGGTGAAACCGGTGAAACTGGCACCGACGGCCTGAACGCGCTGGTCGACGTCGCCGAGGAGCCAGCCGGCGATCAATGCGATGCCGGGGGCATCCGGATCGACATCGGCATGGACGACAACGCCAACGGCGAGCTCGACGACGACGAGATTGGCACCACTCGCTATCTGTGCAATGGCGGCGCGGGCACCGACGGCGAACCAGGATCGGACGGGCAGGACGGCAGCTCCTGCAGCGTCGAGGACAACGGCGACGGCACCTCCACCATCGTGTGCGACAACGGCACCTCCACGACGGTCGTCGACGGCGCTGACGGGCAGGACGGGTCCCCGGGCGTCGACGGTCTGGACACCCTGGTCGAGGTCACGGACGAGCCGGTTGGCGTCAACTGCAGCAACGGCGGCAAGAAGATCCTGGTCGGCCTCGATGCGGACGACAATGGGGTCCTCGGTTCCGACGAGGTAAACAACGACGCTACCACCTATCTCTGCACCCCGCGGCCGCAGGCACCGAGCTGCGGCGGCAGCCTGCGCGGCCAGTGCGAGACCCTGCCCGTGCCGGGGGGCAGGTTCTTGTTGGGCCGCTCCGAGGACGGCACGGACGCGTGCCCCGAGAACATGACCTGCAACGACGACGAGCTGCCCGAAACCGAGGTGACCATCAGCGGATTTTATCTCGACAGGTTCGAGGTCACTGTCGCCAGGATGGAAAAATTCGTCGATGTGTACCAGAGGGGGTGGCGACCGCTGCCCGGTGAAGGCGCGCATCCCAAGATCGAAGGCTCGGGCTGGCAAGCGGATTTCGATCCCTATCTGCCGGAGTCGGAACTAATTGACGAGTCACTCACGTCCTGCCGTGGTGGGTCATTTTGGACGGACTCCCCGGATGCGTATCGACAATTTCCCAACAATTGCCTGCCCTGGTACTTGGCCTATGCCTTTTGCATCTGGGATGGCGGGCGTCTACCCACGGAAGCGGAATGGGAATATGCGGCAGCAGGCGGTGACGAGAATCGCCTCTACCCCTGGGGCCAGGATGAGCCCGTGGCCGATTTCTACAGCCCTGGCTGCGATCCGGCGGCGGGGGGATGTCCGCTTCTTGAAGTGGGAAGCGCACCCCTGGGAGCCGGCCGTTGGGGCCAAGAAGACTTGGGAGGCTCCTTGAACGAATGGGTGCGCGACAGCTATGCGAACGACGCGTATTCGCAGATTACCGACGCCGATTCGGTCAATCCAGTCCACCTCGAAGACACGGGTTCTTTCACGCTTCGCGGGGAGTCGTCGATGACCGGCACCGGCGCAGACTTCAGATCCGCACGGCGGATCGCCACCGCTGATGGTAGTGCCGCGTTCGGTGTCGGCGTCCGCTGCGCGCGCGACCTGTAGAGATCCGGGGACGTCGCTC
>Ga0210133_1000717_pt1 | contig 10734 bp, 9 predicted proteins | sample Joice_ThreeSqC_D_2_FD_184874 | JGI IMG/M metagenome (GOLD analysis project Ga0210133, IMG submission 184874) | Wetland microbial communities from San Francisco Bay, California, USA, that impact long-term carbon sequestration - Joice_ThreeSqC_D1... | ecosystem: Environmental > Aquatic > Marine >...
GCCGCCTGCCGGTACGCGCATCCGATGCTTCAAGATGATCCGGTCGATCCGTTGCAGAGGAAAACAAGGTGGCCGTGGGGACAACCGCCTGGTCTTGCCGCAGCCAGTCGCCATCGACGGTCTGGATGTAGGTCTGTCCGGCGTGGTGCTCACGCTGGTCGGTCAACGATACCCAACCGTGCAGGGGGAAGCGTTTTTCCGTGGGTTCGAAATCACCGGAGGCGCTCCTTCGATACCGCTCTGCCGTGGAAGTGCGAAAAAGGGCGATCGGCAATCGTGTCCGGTCGTCCAAGTGCACGCCGTGAAACCGGGTAATGGGATAGACGGAAATCCTGTCCTTGGGTACCCACTCGTAGTCGGAGGTGAGCAAGAAATCTCGACCTTGGTGGCGTACCTCCGCCGAGTACGCAATGGTCGAGCGATTGCGCAGACTCAAATAGGGCTCATGCACGCTCGGCAAGAGCGATGGCAGAGTCAGATCTGCCTCGGGAGAAGGCGCCAGATCGACTCCCACCAGCTCGGTCGGGATGACGTGTTCGTCTCGAGCCCGCTGCACCCGCGCGAGGTGCGCCGAAAGCCCGGGCTCCTGGGCCCGCTGTACGGGCTCCGATGGCAGCGAAACGTAGCGCGGGGTGCCTCGCGACTCCCCGTAGCGATGCGGCCAGGGCGAATCGGTGATGGGAGAGAAAGGATAGAGTGCCACAAGGACCGGGTCATCGGGATCGAGCGTGATCCGCTGCCCGTCGCCGCAGACGTAGCCACGGGGCAAGATGGCGTAAAATTGGGCGCACCCGATTCCCATGACGGGCTTTTCGGACTTGAGCCGCACGCTGCCCCCGGTCCATAAAAATCCTATCCATTGCTGGGTGGCATCCGCCGTGGGGTAGATCCAGACGTGACGTGTCTTGGCGTAGAGGCGAGGTCCATCGCGGGGGATGCGCCTTTGACGCAGGCTTTCGAGGCCAAAATCGGGGGGGCTGGGCACGCTCGCCTGCCGGGGGGTCTCGGGCGCGTTCGGTGCCGCGTCGGCCTTTGGGATTGGCAGTGCCGAGGGTGACGGATGCTCGGAGCCCGGGGGCGGAGGGGCTGGTCGCGGCTTCGATTTGCACCCTGGGACACATCCCAGCCACAGGCACGCTGCACAGGCGAGGTGGCGAAGCACGGCGGTAAGCTAGCGCAGCTTGCCCATCTTCCAAGCCGGGTCGAGGCGAGGGTCGCCCTGGCCCTGCCCCGGGGCAGCGCGTAAATATCGGGCTCACCGTGGTTGCCTCCCCGCCACCGCTCACAGAATCGGAACTTTTGGCACGTGCGCGCGACCTGGCCGGGAGCACCCTTGCCGAGGTTGCGCTGGGGTTGAATCGTTCGGTTCCGGGAGATCTGGTTCACGCCAAGGGATGGGTGGGACAAACTCTAGAGCTTGCCCTGGGGGCTACGGCGGGCTCGCGCGATCAGCCCGATTTCGAACAGCTCGGCGTGGAGCTCAAGACCGTACCCGTCGGTACCGGGGGGCGTCCCAGCGAGTCGACTTTCGTGTGTACCATCCCGCTTCTGGACGTCGCGCGCTCCGAATGGAGAGAGTCGCGAGTGCACCGCAAGCTGGCCCGGGTGCTCTGGGTCCCGATACAGGCAGACCCCGAGCGTCCGATCGCCGAGCGCTTGGTGGGTGAACCGCTGTTGTGGAGCCCGTCGCCTGAGCAGGACGCAGCATTGAAATTCGATTGGGACACCTTGGCCGGCCTCATTGGCTCCGGACAGATCGAGCGCGTAACGGGACATCTGGGAGCGGTGCTGCAGGTCAGACCCAAGGGGCGCAACGCGGCCGATCGCCGTTGGGGCCTTGATGAGGACGGGGTTCGAGTGCTCCAGCTGCCCAGGGGATTTTACCTGCGAGCTCGGTTCACCGAGGGCATCCTGCGCGAACACTATCTGTTGCCCGGGGACACCGCGGAACCGACCCGTTTACGAGGACGCTCGAGGCGTTGACCGACCGGACTCCCAGTCGCAGCGATTGCCCCCTCGACCACGAGTCACATTGAGCCTAGTACGGGCGCTGCATGAGAATCGAACGGTATCTAGACGAGCTCGGCAGCCAAGCCATCCTTGCCATCACCGGGGAGCGAGCTTCCGCCATGGTGCGCAAGACCACGGATCGGCGTCATGGTGACTACCAGTTGAACGCGGCAATGTCGCTGGCCAAACGCCTGCGAAAACCCCCGCGTGAAATCGCGGCCCAGCTCGCCGACGAGCTCAAGGCTCATCCGGAATTCGATCAGGTCGAGGTGGCCGGACCCGGGTTCGTCAATTTGCGCTTGTCCAAGTCCTGGATAGCGGAGCGCTTGATCGACTCGCTTCGGGATCGGGAGCGCGACGGCGTTCCCGCCGTGGATGTGCCCGAAACCGTGGTCGTGGACTTCTCCAGTCCCAACATTGCCAAGCAGATGCATGTCGGACACCTCCGTTCGACCATCATCGGGGACTCCATCGTCCGACTCTTGCGATTGATCGGCCATCGTGTCATCGGAGACAATCACCTGGGCGATTGGGGGACACAGTTTGGGCTCTTGATCGTCGGAATGCGTACCTGGGGCGATGAGGCGGCGCTGGATGCGGACCCGATTGCCGAGCTCGAGCGCGTTTACCGGCTCGCCTCGGCGCGGAGCGAGACCGACCCCGATTTCGCGGCTAGTGCCCGCGCCGAGCTGGCTCGGCTCCAGGCGGGGGATGCCGAAAATCGAGCTCTCTGGGAACATTTCGTCGCAGCCAGCCGGCGCGCGCTCGAACAGGTCTACCGGCGGCTCGACGTCACCTTCGACGAGTGGATGGGCGAGAGCGCGTACCACGATCGACTGCCCGCGGTAGTCCAGGATCTCTTGGCTCGAGGGCTGGCGCGCAACGATGCCGGCGCCGTGTGTGTGTTCTGGAACGAGCAATCGAATGTTCCCGAAGAGTTGTCCGGGCAGAAGGAACCATTCATCGTCCGAAAGACGGACGGCGCGTATCTGTACGCGACCACGGATATTGCGGCGGCACTGTACCGCAAGGAGCGGTGGCACGCAGACCGCGTCATCTACGTAGTGGACGCCCGCCAGGCGCTACACTTTCGACAGCTCTTCGCATTACTGTCCCTGATGGGGGTCGAAATTCGTCTCGAACATATCACCTTCGGCACCGTGCTGGACGAGCACGGCAAGCCGCTCAAGACTCGGGAGGGCAAGGCCGTGACGCTGGCGGCCCTGCTCGACGAGGCCGAGCACCGCGCGGAGCTCAGGATCCGCGAAGGTATCGCCGAGAAGATGCTTCAGATCGACGAATCCGAGGTCCCCGAGGTGGCCCGCGTGGTCGGTATCGGCGCGGTGAAATACGCGGATCTGAGGCAAAATCGTAGCAGCGACTATCAATTCGACTGGGACAAGATGGTCAGCTTCAAGGGCAATGCGGGGCCGTACATTCAGTACGCGTTCGCCCGCATCAGCAGCCTCTTTGCCAAAGGAGGATTGTCCATGAGCGACCAGCTCGGCCCGGTGGAAATCGGCCACGACTCGGAGCTGGAACTGGCGCGTACGCTGCTTGGCTTCGGGGAGGTGGTGCATCAGGCCGCCGAAGGCTGCCTGCCGCATCTGGTCACCGATTACCTCTACGATCTGGCCCGGGCGTTTAGCGCGTTTTACGAGGCCTGCCCGGTGCTTCGCGCCGAAGGCGCGACGCGACAGAGCCGTCTCGCCCTCGCGGCCCTTGCGGGCCGACATCTGCTTCGTGGCCTGGGTTTGCTCGGCATCCAAGTGGTTCCCCGAATGTAGCGGTGGTTGCTTGGCCATCTTACCGATGGCGGCGTGCCGCGGCCGGATCAACCGCTTGCGGTGGCCGAGCCGCTGAGCCACGGCTCGCGGGTGAGCTCGCGCGCCACCAGCGTGGCGTAGCTGCCGGCTCCGAGCGAGAAGCTCAACCGAACGTTTCCCGACGCTTCGACCGTTGCTTCGAGCCCTTCGAGCCGAAGCCAGACGTCGCGGTGAGTCCCGGGCGCCACTCGACCCAGTGCCTCGAGCTCAGGCTCGCCCAAGCCCAGGCCGGCAAGCACCTCACGTTCGAGCTCCGTAGCCCGGCTCGCGGACGCCAGCATCTTTTTGCCGAACAGAGGTCCCTGGGGGTGCAGCTCACCCCGGTCGTACCGGGCCTGCTCGCTCGCCAGGTCGTCGACGACGAAGCAGCTTCGCTTGCCGTCGAGACGCACCACCTCGCCGGGCAAGAGGCTTTTGATGCCGTGGTCGCGACGCACCAACAAATAGCGGTTGAAGAGCTCGGACTGAATGACGCTGGGGTAGAACTTGGTCAAAAAGCGAGCGCGTGGACCGCGCAGCTGCTCTTGGCCGCGAATCCAAGCCAGCGCCCGGCCGAGGTTCTCCCCGCCGTGGCCGAAACGCTGCGCCCCGAACGCGTTCCAGATCCCCCGCTGCAACCGTTCGACCAGTGGGGCAAGCCGCTCGCGGCTCTCGGGGTGGGTGCCGGTCAGCCGCAATGCGAAGCGATTACCTCGCAAGTGACCGGTTCGAAGCTTGTTGTGATGACGCCCAACCTCGAGGATGCGTATCGAGTCTGGGAGCTCCCACTGCTCCGGCGGCGTTGAACGAAAGGGCACGCTCAGCCACTGCGACGTGATCGCGTGCTTGTCTTTGAGCCCCGCGTAGCCGACCTCGCGCTCTTGGATTTTGGCAGCGCGCGATACTACCCGAACCAGGTCGAGCGTGGTCATCCCCACCTTTTCGAGGCGTATTAGACGGTGTTCACCGTCACCGCTGGCAGCGTAGGCGGGGATCTCGTCGACCCGAAAATCTTCCGGATTCGACCCCAAGTGCCCCAGGACCGGTTCGAGATCCCAGGCGACCAGGGGTGGCTCCACTGGGGTCGAAACCTGGGCGCTGGTGCTCATTTCACTACTTTTTCGCGAAGATGGCCCCGAGGCTCTGCAAAAGCTCGTCGCTGGCGCTGTCGTCCAGATCGATGTCTTCGATCCCCAGGATCAAGAGCTCCGGATCGGGAATCATCTGCTCGTGCGGGGCCGGCGGTGGAGCGCTCAGACCGGACGGCAACGCCCGATGGGGCCCTCCGTCACAGTCGATGACGACCGTGGCGATGTTATCGGGGCCGCCAGCCGCATTGGCCGCATCGACCAGCGCGGCAGCGGTATCGTCCGGCTTGCTCGTTGCACCGAGAACCTGGGCGATGCTGGAGGCTGCCAGCGGGGTGTACAGGCCGTCGCTGCACAGAAGATAGCGATCCCCCGCCACCAAGGCATGCGAACGGACGCTTACGCGGAGCGCAGCTTCGACCCCCAGGGCACGGGTGATGATGTTGCGGGGCAGGCGATCGAGCATGGTTTCGTCCAGCTCGGGCCGGTTTTCGACCACGTCGGTCAGAAGCGAGTGATCCTGGGTAATCTGCTCGAGATGGCCGGCGCGGAGACGATAACAGCGGCTATCCCCTACGTGCGCCACGTGAATCAGGCCGGATCGAGGCGTGAACAGCGCGGCTACCGCGGTGGTTCCCATACCGTGGTGTTGATGCGAGGTCCGGGATATCTCAATGATGTCGGCATTGGCCTTGTGGACCGCCGCCGAGATGCGGCGCGCTCCATTGGGGATCCCGAATCGGTCAAACTCCGGCTTCTCACGAGCAGAGCGCAACGTTGCTCCGACATAGTTGACAATGGAGCGCACGGCGAGCGCAGCCGCCACGTCACCGGCGTTGTGTCCGCCCGCGCCGTCACAGACGACGTACAGGTCGAGGTCGTCTCGCACGGCGAAGCGGTCTTCGTTGAGCTTTCGCTTGCGTCCCTTGTCGCTGTGCCCTGCCGCCCGAAGACGCACCTTCGGGACCTGCTCCGATGTCGCTGTCATGCGACGCCGATTATATGCACGCTCGTGCCAGTCTCGTGCGAGTCGCGCAGCCGCAACGAATGCGCCAGTGTGGCGAACGCCCGGCCGTGTCACATTCCCCATTTTTTTCGGTCGCCCGCGGAACCGTCCAGGAGCGGACCCGGGTTGGCTGCGGGGCGACGCAATTCATGCGCGTCCAGCGGACTGGGCGGCGCGTCCCGGCGCGATTCAGCGGAATTCCGACAAATACGGCAGGCGGGCCGCGGTTTCATCGATCAGCCGTCGATTGGCGAGCAGCTCGGCGGTGGTGTCCCAGCGCCCCTCGAGGAATTGCTGGCGGATCCCGTCGCCCATCTCGAACCGAAATGCTTGCGCGCCGAGCTCGACCTGACGAGCTTCGATATTCACACAGAGTGACGACTTCGGATCGGCTTCGACCGCTGCCATCAACCGAGAGACGTCCTCGGCACTGACCACGGCGCAAGGGAGGCCGAGGGCCACGCAGTTTCCGAAGAAGATCTCCGCGAAGCTCTCGCCGATGATTGCCTTGATACCCCGACCCCAGCGGGCGAGCGCCTGGGGCGCGTGCTCGCGCGAGGATCCGCAGCCGAAGTTGCGATTGACGACCAGGATTTCGGCTTCGGAAAATCGAGGATCGTCGAAGGGATGGAGCTTGCCCTCTTTCTGGGACTGGGTCCTGTCGTCCTCGAATGCATGCTGGCCGAGGCCGTCGAAGACGACTGTGCGCAGATAGCGTGCAGGAATGATGCGATCGGTGTCGATGTCGTTGCCGCGCAACGAGATGCCGCAACCGGTTACCTTGACGCGCTTTGAGTCTTGCATGGCGCTTATTCTCCTGATTCCTCAATTGTGCAAGTCGAACAGACGACGCGCGTCGGCCACTTTGCCCTCGAAGGCAGCGGCCGCCACCATCAGCGGGCTCATCAGCAAGGTTCGGCCCGACGGAGACCCCTGTCGCCCCTTGAAGTTGCGGTTCGACGAGGATGCCGACACCTGATTGCCTTGGAGCTTGTCCGGATTCATAGCAAGGCACATGGAGCAGCCGGCCTCCCGGAACTCGAAGCCGGCCCGAGTAAAGACCTGGTCCCAACCGCGCTCCATCATCTGCTGGCGAACCAGCTGCGAACCGGGAACCACCAGGGCCTGCACGTGAGGTGCGACGTGTAGTTCCTTGCCCTCGATGGCCCGAACCACCGCTTCGAAATCGCTCAGCCTGCCGTTGGTGCAGCTGCCGATGAATGCCACATCGATGGGCTGTCCGAGCATCGGCGCGCCCGGCTTCAGATCCATGTATCGGTAGGCCTCGACGATTCCCTCCCGCTCAGCCTCCGCGAATGCCTCGGGATCGGGCAAGCGGTCTCCAATCGCGACCGATTGTCCCGGAGTGATCCCCCAGGTGACCATTGGCTCGATGTCTGCAGCGTCGAAGCGCACTACGTCGAAATAGTCGGCATCCGGGTCACTCTTGATGCTCTCCCAATACTCGACGGCTCTGGTGAAAGCCTCGTCCACCGGGGCATATTGCCGGCCACGGAGGTAATCGTAGGTGGTCTGGTCGGGATTGACGTAGCCGCAGCGGGCACCTCCTTCGATGCTCATGTTGCGGATGACGGTCTGCAACATGAGCATCGAAGGAGGTGCCCGCGTATTCGTAGGCGTGGCCGACGCCGCCGTTCACACCCAGACGGTGGATGACGTACAGGACCACGTCCTTTGCGGTCACCCCGGGCCGGAGCTGTCCGTCGATCACGATGCGCCGCACCGTGAGCTTGTTCATGGACAGGGTCTGCGTTGCCAGTACGTCGCGTACCTGGGAGGTGCCGATGCCAAACGCGATGGCTCCGAAGGCCCCGTGGGTCGAGGTGTGCGAGTCGCCGCAGCAGATGGTCATACCCGGCTGGGTCAGCCCCGCTTCCGGTCCCACGACGTGAACGATGCCCTGCTCGCCGCGTTCCGGCGCAAAATACCGGATATTGTGGCGCTGCACGTTCTTCTCCAAAGCCACCAGCATCTGTTCGGCAAGCGTGTCACCAAAAGGCCGAAGCTGCGAAGACGTCGGGATGATGTGATCCACGGTCGCGAACGTCCGATTGGGATACGCTACCGATAGTCCGCGCTCTTCGAGCATGCTGAAGGCCTGCGGGGAAGTGACTTCGTGGATCAGGTGCAGGCCCATCAACAGCTGGTATTGACCCGACGGCAATCGGGCCACGGTGTGTTTTTCGAAGACCTTGTCGAAAAGCGACTTGCCCATTTCACTTCTTACCTTTCTCGTGACTTTCCGAGTAGCGCTCCAGGCGATCCGCCAGCCGCGCGCCAAATCGTGCAAAAGACTCGATTTCTACCGGATCGAAGCTTTCCCACACTTCTTGTATTGCCCGCGACCTTTGCTTGCGCAGTGTCTCGAGTGCCAAACGACCCCGCTGAGAGAGCTCGTAGCGCCGGCAACGCGCGTCTTGCTCTCGCAGGCGTACCGTGACCAGATCCTTCTGCAAAAGCTGGCGCAGTATCTTGGAGACCGCTGCGGCCGAGCTCGAACGCTGGCGCGCGAACAGACTGGGCATGAAATGCTCGGTCGCGATCTGCTCGAGTGCCTCCCACTGCTGCTCCGAGAGCCCCACGCTCTGCGCCAATTGACGCCTTCGCCGTTGAAACAGCTCGGTCAGCCGTTGCAGCGAGGCAATGGCGTCCGCGAGCGACGGCGAGGGACTGCCGAACATGAGCATTTACTAAACCATGGTTAACTAATTGTCAATCCGGCCTCGACTGTTCGAGGTCTCCACAACCCGACTGAACTGATTACAGGTACGCTAAATTTTCTTCCGGTTCAGAGGTTTGCGGCCCGAACGCATGGGCGCAGAGCATCTGCGGCAGGAAACGATCCTCGTCTTCGAGCGCCAACTTCGAAGCGGTCAGTCGAGAATCTTCTAGGCGCTCCCACAGAAACGTGGGAGAAATCGAAAGAGTGGACGGGTCGGGTTAGGTGAGAGGTGACCCTTGATTCTATTGGGGCAAAAGCCAGCGGCGTTGTCTGCCCTCTTCCTATTTCGATGTAGCTTCACTTGGCACTTGGCACTTTTGCGAGCGTGCCTTGCAGACAGAGCGATACTGATGTAGCCATATAACGCTGGTAGTCGTACCCGCGCTTACTGAATCGATGTTCGTGGGGCTTAGCCTTTCCGATGGCCACAGGCAATTCCACAAAGTCACATGAGGTCGTCTTGGAACGAGGTCCAGGCGCCGTAGTTGCTGGGCGCTATCGCTTGGTCAACGTGATTGGCTCGGGAGGAATGGGCTCGGTTTGGCTTGCCCATGACCTATCGCTCGACGCTCGTTGTGCGGTCAAATTAATCGACGACGACAAGGCTGCCAGCGAAGAGGTTCGCACTCGGTTTGCGCGTGAAGCCAAGGCGGCAGCCCAGCTCCGCGGCGCACACGTCGTCGACGTCTTCGATCGGGGCGAATGGAACGGCACTCTGTTCATTGCCATGGAGTACCTCGATGGCGAGGACCTCCATACGCGCCTCGATCGGGTGGGGCGCCTGGATTCTGCTGCCACCTACCGTGTGGTTGCCCATGTTGCGCGTGCACTTGTGAGCGCTCACGCGATCGGAATCGTACATCGCGATCTGAAGCCCGAAAATATTTTTCTGGTGCAGAGCTACGACGGGGAAGTGGCCAAGGTGCTGGATTTCGGCATTGCTCAGCACGATGCCTATTCGATTGAAAATCGCGCCACGCGTACCGGGTCGTTCCTCGGTACGCCGTTTTACGTCAGTCCCGAACAGGCTCGGGGAAAGCCTACCGATTTTCGCTCCGACCTATGGTCGTTAGCGGTCATCGCGTTTCAGTGTTTGACGGGCAGGCCTCCGTTCGAGAGCGAGGCGCTCGGCGAGCTGATGGGGCTCATCCTGTACGAGCCCCTGCCGAAGCCCACCGAGATCAACCCGGAGCTGCCGGCTGCACTCGACACCTGGTGGGCCCGCGCGGCGTCGCGTGACCGAGAGCAGCGATTCCAATCCGCCCGGGAGCTGGCTGACGAGCTTGGTCGGGCGCTCGGCGTCACTGCGGCGTTCAGTATTCCCACTACCACCCCGCACCGCTCCAGCTCCTATCCGAGCTTCAACGATAGTTCCGGAGTCATCATCCCGCCAATGCCGGACGTCCCCAAGGATCTGGCAGCGGGCGGGGCGCTCGGAAGCTCCAGCGCGATCATCGAGCGCCCAGAATCCTTTCCCGATCAGCAGCGCGAGACTGGCGCTCCGGTAACCCGGACCCGCCGATCGCTCTTTCCCCTGCCGTCTCGTCTCTTGGCTAGGGTCGAGCTGCTTTTTGCCCGGCTCGAGCGGCTGCGGCTTGGCAAGCTTACCTGGTACGCCATCGGGATACCCGTGGGAGTGGTGTTGGTGGCCCTCATCGTCTTCGGTGTCTTGTCGCTGAGCCGTGCCTGGGAGTCTCAGCCCGAAGGCATTGAGCCTGCAGCCCAGCCGTCGGCAACCAACCTAGCGGATCAACCGGGCACGACGGTGCTCGACATGGATGATCCCGTTGGTACCGCGGACAAAGCATCTTCTGCGGAGATTCGGGACTTAGAGACGCTGCCAGTGGCTCCGTCGGCTCCCGATTCCGGAGTGTCAGAATCTAGTGACGCTGAATCGAAGTCCAATCGCTCCACGGCTCCCGGAAGCCGGTCGCCGCCCGCATCGCGTCGCCCCGCGCCACGCGGAGCCGGGCCCCGGGGTATCCCAGATTACGGCATTTAGTTGGTCCCCTGAGTCGTAGCGTTTTCCGGATCTGGTCCGATGAGCATCCTTCGAGCGTCTCGTAGCGTGAGAGCCGGCTC
>Ga0210133_1000721_pt1 | contig 10674 bp, 7 predicted proteins | sample Joice_ThreeSqC_D_2_FD_184874 | JGI IMG/M metagenome (GOLD analysis project Ga0210133, IMG submission 184874) | Wetland microbial communities from San Francisco Bay, California, USA, that impact long-term carbon sequestration - Joice_ThreeSqC_D1... | ecosystem: Environmental > Aquatic > Marine >...
GCGCTCGAGCGATCGGACTCCGGCTTCCTTGGTGTAGTGGTGGATGATGGTGCGAATGGCGTTCTCGGCGACGTCCACCTTGACCTCGGCGAGTCCGCATTCGGTGAGCTGTCGCGGTACCAGGTAACGGGTCGCGATGTTGAGCTTCTCGAATTCGGTGTAACTCGATAGCTGGATGATCTCCATCCGATCCTGGAGCGGCAGCGGAATTCCTCCCAGCGTGTTGGCCGTCGTGATGAACATGACGTCCGACAGGTCGTAGTCCAGATCCAGGTAGTGGTCGTTGAACGCGTGATTTTGCTCTGGGTCGAGGACTTCCAACAGGGCAGACGCCGGATCTCCCCTGAAATCCATGCTCATCTTGTCCACTTCGTCCAAGAGAAATACCGGATTATTGGCGGCTACCCGCTTGAGGCTCTGCACGATCTTGCCGGGAAGAGCGCCGATGTACGTGCGGCGGTGTCCGCGAATTTCCGCCTCGTCGCGCACCCCACCCAGCGACACCCGCACGAATTTGCGACCGGTAGCCCGCGCGATGCTCTTGGCAATGCTGGTCTTGCCTACCCCGGGCGGGCCGACGAAACACAGGATCGGACCCTTGAGCTGCTTGGTGAGCGCCTGAACCGCCAGATACTCGACGATACGCTCCTTGCATTTTTTCAGGCCGTAGTGGTCCTCTTCGAGAATTCGCTCCGCCTCGGCGAGGTCGTACTGCTCCTCGGTCTTTTCCCCCCAGGGCAAGCTCAAGATCCAATCCACGTAATTGCGCACCACGGTCGCTTCGGCGCTGGTCGGGTGCATCATCTTGAGCTTCTTCAGCTCGCGCTTGACCTTGCCGACGGCCTCCTCGGAAAGCTGCTTCTCGGCGAGCTTCTCCTCGATCTCGGCGATCTCGTTCTTGAGCTCGTCTCGCTCTCCTCCGAGCTCCTTCTGAATCGCCTGCATCTGCTCGTTGAGGTAGTATTCCTTCTGCGTCTTCTCCATCTGCTTCTTGACGCGAGATCGGATCTTCTTCTCGACCTGGAGAATCTCGATTTCGGCCTGCATCAGCTCGTAGAGGCGTTCGAGCCGGGTCTTGACCTCGGAGGTCTCGAGTACCCCCTGTCGATCGGTCAGCTTGATGGTGGGCAGATTGGCCGCGATGGTGTCGGCCAGCTTGGAGGCGTCGTCGATGCTCTGTACCGTCATGAGCACCTCGGGCTGAATCTTCTTGTTCAGCTTCACGTACACCTCGAAGGTGCTCTGTACGCTGCGCACCAGGGCCTCGACCTCGACGTCGGATTCGATGGTGTCGGCTACCTCTTCCACTTCCACGTGGAAATATTCCCTGGTCTCCGCGTAGCGCGTGATGCGGGCGCGGCGACGCCCTTCGACCAGGACCTTCACCGTCCCGTCCGCCAAGCGCAGGAGCTGAACCACCACCCCGATGGTGCCCACCTCGAAGATGTCGTCCGGTGAGGGATCATTTATCTTGGCGCTCTTCTGGGCCGCGAGAAAGACCTCCTTGTCGTGAGCCATGGCCTCATCCAGGGCCGCGATGCTCTTCTCTCGGCCGACGAAGAGCTGAGAGACCATGTGAGGAAAGACGATGATGTCCCGCAGGGGGAGCGCGGGCAGCATCCGATGGGTGGGGTTTTTCTCGGTTTCGGTCTTGAAGAACATCGTTTTCGATCCAACGAACGCCCGTTCGAGCTTCGGGGCGCCGATTCTAGCCCGAGCTGCCTCCAGGTGCAGCGCGCTTCCAACCGCTGGCACCATCCAGTGCCGAAATCTTGGTCGATCGAGGCCGCGGACCTGGCAGTCCGTCGGCATACGGCCCGCTATCCGCCACGATCATGCCCCCGGCCGAAGTGCCGCGGGGGAGCGAACACCCAACGAGAGTATCCCGCGCCAGCCCGGTCAAACGCCGGTAGCTCCGAACGCCTGCTAACCGACCTCTGCTTCCTTCTGATAGACGATGATGGGAGGTTCGCCCTTGAGGATCACGTCCTCGCCGATAACGACCTCCTTGATGCCCTGCTTGCTCGGGACATCGTACATGATGTCCAGCATCGCCTCCTCGATGATGGCGCGCAAACCGCGGGCCCCGCTCTCCCGTTCGATAGCGCGCCGCGCAACCGCCATGAAGGCGCTCTTGTGGAATTTCAGCTTGACGCCATCCATCTCGAAGAGCTTCTGGAATTGCTTGACCAGGCTGTTGCGCGGCTTGGTCAGGATGTCGACCAGCGCGTCTTCGGTCAGCTCGTGCAGGGTGGCAATGACCGGCAGACGCCCAATGAACTCGGGGATCAGGCCGAACTTGAGCAGATCTTCGGGCTGAACGTGACAGAGCAGCTCGCCCAGTTTGAGCTCTTTCTTGCTCTTGACGTCGGCGCCGAACCCGATCCGTGACTGGCCCAGACGGCGCTGGATGATCTGATCCAAGCCCACGAAGGCCCCCCCGCAAATGAACAGGATATTCGTGGTATCGACCTGCAAGAAATCCTGCTGAGGGTGCTTTCTGCCTCCCTTGGGCGGCACGTTCGCAATCGTTCCCTCGATGATCTTCAAGAGCGCCTGCTGCACGCCCTCGCCAGATACGTCGCGGGTAATGGAGGGATTGTCGCTCTTGCGGCTGATCTTGTCGATTTCGTCGATGTAGACGATGCCCCGCTGCGCCCGCTCGATGTCGTGATCGGCATTCTGCAGCAGCTGCACGATGATGTTCTCGACGTCTTCCCCCACATAGCCGGCTTCCGTCAGCGTGGTGGCGTCGGCAATGGCAAAGGGGACCTTGAGGATCTTCGCCAAAGTTTGAGCCAAGAGCGTCTTTCCGCTGCCGGTCGGACCGAGCAAGAGGATGTTGCTCTTGGCCAGCTCGACGTCGTCGGGTGAAAGCTTGGAATCGATCCGCTTGTAGTGGTTATGAACCGCTACGCTCAGAATCTTCTTCGCCCGCTCCTGGCCCACCACGTACTCGTCGAGAACGGCCTTAATTTCGACGGGCTTGGGGATGGGCACCCCACCGTCGACCGGCTCGTCCTTCTCACCTTCTTCGGCGATGATATCGTTGCAAAGCGCGATACATTCGTCGCAGATATAGACGGTGGGCCCCGCTATGAGCTTTTTTACCTCCTTCTGCGACTTGCCGCAGAAGGAGCAGCAGAGGCTGCCGTTGGTCTCGTCTCGCCTACGCTCCACCTAAGGTACCTCGGGAGTCTGAACAGAATGGGTCGAACCGCACAATGGCGCAGAGAATTGTAGGGCCGCTCCGCGGTAGTCGCAAGCAACTCCGGTCCGGCGCTTGCCCCGAAGGCCCTGAAGGCCCCGACAACGCCCGATCCGGGGGGTCGGTCGTCCAGTCGCGGCCACGCCGCGCCGCGGGAACCGGGCGGCGCGATGGCCCCTCGGTTCCCGCTCTGGGTCAGGTCCGTTTCTTGTGGACGAATACCTCGTCGATGATGCCGTATTCCTTGGCCTGCTCTCCACCCATGTAAAAATCGCGATCGATGTCGCGCACGATTTCATCGCGGTCACGACCGGTGGCCCCAACCAGGATATCCACGCAGACGTCCTTGATGTGCCGTATCTCTCGGGCCTGGATCTCGATGTCGCTAGCCACGCCGCGAGTTCCGCCGTGGGGCTGATGAATCATGATGCGCGCGTGAGGCAGGGCATAGCGGCGCCCTTTCTCTCCGGCTCCGAGCAGAAGTGCACCCATGCTCGCCGCCTGACCGATGCAGATGCTGCTGACGGCACAGCGGACGTATTGCATGGTGTCGTAAATCGCGAGCCCGGCGGTCACCACGCCTCCCGGCGAGTTGATGTAGAGCTGAATGTCCTTGTCCGGGTCCTCGCTCTCCAGGAAAAGAAACTGCGCGATCACGATATTTGCGACATCGTCGTCGACCGCGCTGCCCAAAAAAACAATCCGATCCTTCAGCAGCCGGCTGAAGATGTCCCAGGTTCGCTCTCCCCGATGGGTGGTCTCGACCACGTGCGGGTAGATGATGTTCTGTCCCAGCGCGGGCGTCCCGGCACGCGCCGCGTGCTCGAGAATCTCCATGGCTTGAGCTCGGGTTTCTGGTCGCTTACTCATGCTTCGGAGTCCTTCCTGTTGCGGCAGCTGCTCAGGCGTCCTCGATTTTTGCTTTGGACTCGATGAGGTCGAGTACCTTGTTTTCCAAAATCATCCCGACCAGCATGTCCCGCTTGCCCTTCTCGCGGTATTCCGCGCGAACCTTGGCAACGTTCTTGCCGGATTGCTCCGCCAGTTCCTTGATGCCCTCTTCGATCTCCGCATCCCCAATCTTGATGGAGTTGCGCTTGGCGATCTCGGCGATGAGCAGGCCCGCTCGGACCTTCATCTCGCTGTCCTGGCGAACCTGCTGACGTAACTCGTCCCCGAGCGACCGCGGGTTGGAGCCGGTGGCACGGGCGCGCTGCAGGATTTCCTGCTCGGTAATGCGGTACTGCTGCTCGACCAGTGAAGAGGGCACATTCAGCGGGTTATTTTTGACCAGCTCCGCGACCAGCTGCTCTGCCACCGAATTGTCCGCCTTCTCCTTCTGCGCCTTTTCGAGGCGCTTACGCACGTCCTCGCGCAGTGCAGCGAGGGTTTCGAACTCCCCCACGTCGCGCGCCAGCTCGTCGTCGAGCGCCGGCAGGACGCGCTGCTTGGCGTCCTTGAGTTCGACCCGAAATTGTGCCTTGCGTCCGCGTAGCTTGGGATGCGGATGCTGGGCAGGCATTTCTATCTCGACCTCGACCTGGTCCCCGGGGTGCTTGTCGAGCAGCTCGGTTTCGATGGCTGGCAGGAGGGTTCCCGCCCCAAGCTCCACCTGAAAGCCCTGAGCGCCCGCGTCGCTGACCACCGCGCCGCCGACCGAAATGGAATAGTCGATGGTTACCACGTCACCGCTCAGAACTCCCCGCGGCTCGGAGAACGGTTCGAGGGTTGCGTTCTCCCGGCGAAGCCGCTCGAGCTCCTGATCCACCTCTTCGTCGGAGACTGCCATGCTGGGCCGTTTGGCCGCGAGTGCCTCGTAGGATACCTCGGCGATCTCGGGGAGCACCTCGAAGCGGGCCTTGTATACGAAGGGCTGATTCGCCAACACACGCTGAGGCTCGAATGCCGGCGAGCTGATGGGTTGGACTTGATTGCCCCTGACCGCCTCGGGAAAGGTTTCGTCCACCAGCCGTTGCGCGACCTCTGCCGCAATTCGCGGGCCAAACACCTGAGCTATTACCTGGCGCGGGGCCTTGCCGGGACGGTAGCCACGCACGCGGGCAGTGCGACTGACCTTGGCGTAGGATTTGTCGATTTCCTGTTGAACCCGCGGAGCCTCGATCTCGACGTTCAACTCGAGCAGCACCGGGCTGAGCCTCTGTACTTGGACCTGCATGTTGGACGGCGTTAGTGCCATCGCCCTGTTATCCGGTCAAGAGCGACTAAGCGCAACCGACATCGACCCGGGGCACCCAAGGTCGCCTCGGGCCAGCTGCAAATAAGGAGGCCCCCGCTGGAGGCAGCCAGCGGGGGCCAGGTGTCCCGGGAGGGACGCCAAGTCAATCAGCTGTCAAGCGTCATTGCTCGCTCTCTTCCACAGCCCTCAACGAGGCCTCGAAGGGATCGAGGTCGAAGTCCAACTCGTCGAACGTGGATTCCTCCAACTCATCCGCGCTCCACCCAGCGCGCATGCTTGGTCGAATCAGTTCACGCTCGAAATCGGCAAAGCTCTTGAATCCGCGGGGACCGTACATCGCGATTGCTCTCCTGTTGCGTGCCCGACACCGGCGTCGGATGGGAAATCGGACCCGGGGCTGATCTTGCGGCGCCAGGTCGACAGCTCCGTTGCCCCGGCTGTCTGGCCTGAACACTGCTGCCAGAATCCCCGCCGCAAGATGCGCAGACGAGCTGCCTCCCCGCGGGGACGGTCTTCGAATGCCCTGTGCAAGGGCAATCCTTGGCTGGCTGACGTTCCCAAGTTCCTTCTTCTCACCTCGAACTACCTTTACCTACATCTCGGTACAATGTAAGTTAGTTTGGTCAGAGCTCCAAGAATTCGGGCCAGATGGTTCGGATTTCGATAAGAGTGGTCGTGCACGGGCCCGGGACATGTCCAAGCGCTGCGACATCATTGCCATCGCCAATCAAAAAGGGGGGGTCGGCAAGACCACCACCGCGGTCAACCTCGCCGCCAGCTTGGCAGCCGCCGAGAAGCGCACGCTTCTGGTGGACTTAGATCCGCAGGCCAACGCGTCCAGCGGAGTAGGTGTGCCTCCCGGGACTTCGGAGCTGACGGTCTACGACGCCTTGATCGGACGGCGGGCTCTGGTCGACTGCATTCGCTCGACGCCGCTCGGCGATCTAATGGTCGTGCCATCGAGTCAGGATTTGACCGCGGTTGAGTACGAGCTCTTCGAGGACGAGCGCGGAACCCATCTCAAGCGGCTTTTCGAACGGACCCACCTGGACGACTTCGACTACGTAATCATCGACTCGCCGCCCTCGCTCGGTGTGCTGACCCTCAACGTGCTGGTCGCGGCTCAGCGCGTCATCGTTCCGCTGCAGCCGGAGTACTACGCCCTCGAGGGGATTACCTATCTCATGGCCACGATCGACCGGGTTCGGGCAACTCTCAACCCCGATCTGACGGTTCAAGGGATCGTCTTGACCATGTGGGATCCGCGCAACCGACTTGCTCATCAGGTGGCCGAGCAGGTGCGAGCGCACTTCTTCGTTTTCGAGTCGCTCATCCCTCGCAATGTCCGGCTGAGCGAAGCCCCCTCTCACGGGCTGCCGGCGCTCTTGTACGACGTGCAGAGCAAAGGCGCCCAGGGCTACCTGAGCTTGGCCCGCGAAGTGATCGAGGCCACTTCATGAGCGCGACGCCTCCGAAAAAGCCACTCCGAGGCTTGGGAAGAGGGCTCGACGCCCTGCTGCCGCTTCGTGCGCCCGCGGCTTCGCGTCCCGAGGCAGCGGCCTATGGCGAGGGCAATCTATTTTTATGTCCCATCGAGAGGCTCGCTCCTCAAGCCGGGCAGCCGCGACGGCACATCGATGCCGAGCGACTCGAGGAGCTAGCCGAATCGCTACGGCAGCACGGCCTCATCGAGCCCTTGGTGGTGCGCCGTCGGCCCGGAACCGAGCTGCTCGAAATCATTGCGGGCGAGCGGCGTTGGCGTGCGGCCCAACGAGCTGGAATCAAGCAGGTCGCTGTCGTGGTTCGCGACGTCTCGGCCGAAGGCGCGTTCGAGCTCGCGCTCATCGAGAATGTCCAGCGTGAGGACCTCGATCCCATCGAGTTCGCAGAAGCCCTGGACCGATTGGTACGTGAACACGGGTACACCCAGGAAGCCCTGGCCGCTCGGGTAGGCAAGGATCGATCAACCATTGCCAATGCGTTGCGGCTGCTCAGGCTGCCGCCACCCATTCGCGAGCTCTTGGTCAACGCAGAGCTCAGCGAGGGGCATGCCCGGGCGCTCCTCGGTGCACCCAGTGACGCCGAGATGGTGTCGTTGTCGGGCAAGGTCATCAAGGGCCACCTGAGCGTGCGGCAGACCGAGCAGCTCGTGCGCGCGGCCAAACAGCAGGGCGGAGGTAGGCTGGGATCGCCCAAGAGCCCAAAGCCCAAGAGCGCTAGTGTTCGCGATCTGGAGCAACGCCTGGTGCGCAGGCTCGGCACCCGCTGTGAGGTACGCGATCACGAGGGTGCGGGAGAGATCCTCATTCGCTACTCGTCGCTGGACGAGCTGGACAGGCTGCTGGATCTGCTGCTCTAACCGGGGATCGCCCCTCACTTGCAGCCGAGATCGCTCACTGCCTGCTTCGCTTCCGGGCCGACCCCTCGATCGCCTCCCAGCTCCGCAGCGCGCTTGAGCTCCTTGCAGGCCGTCTTCTTGTCGGTCTCGCGCAGGGTCATCCCCAGGTAGTAGTGGGCGGGAGCAAAGCCGTCGTCCATCGCGATCGCCTGCTCGAAATCGCTCTTGGCGCCGGCCAGGTCCTTGGAGTCCTGTCGGCACATGCCACGGCGCACGTGTAACGCCGGGTGATCCTCCAATTTCAGGGCACGATCCAGGACTGCTAGGCAGTCTGCGAAAGCTTTCAGACTGCGCGCCACGTTGGCGGCCACAGCCAGCAGGCGGGGATCCTTGCTGTCGCGGACTGCTGCAATCTCGCTGAGTGCTTCGCTGCGCCGGTTGGCACGGGCCAGGAGCTGGGCATAGCTCAGCCGGAGCGTCAGATTCTTGGGAGCCGCCCGGACCGCCAGGCCATAGGCCGAGAGCGCTTCATCCTTCTTGCCCAGAGCTTCGAGGGCCAACGCGCGATTCAGGGTCAAGTCGGGATGCTGCTCGGCCAGCTTCAATCCGCGATTCGCGGTCTCGAAGGCCGCGCCCGCATCGCCCGCGTCCAGCTCGGCCGCCGAGAGATTGACGTAGGCATCGACCAGCTTCGGATCAGCGGTAATGGCGCGTTTGAAACTCTCGATCGCCCCCTGCTTGTCGCCGAGGCCCGTCAACGCCACGCCCAGGTAGTACTCGGCCTGCGCATCCCCTGGGTGCTTCTGCAGAGCCGTGGTCAGCAGCTGCTTGGCTCGGTCGAACTCTTTGGCCTCGATGGCGTCGATGGCCTGGTTTACCTCGGGGCCGGAAGGCGTTGCCGCTTGCTCGGTGGCAGGCCCCCCGGTGGTGTCGTCGAGGGGGACGACCTCGTCCGGGCTGTTCGCCGGTGGGCTCTTGCCGCACGCGCAGAGGCACAGTGCCAGAACCATTCCCAGACCATAATGGCCTTTTCGCTTTGTCACTCGAATCCCTCCTCGGGGCTACTTGTCGCCGATGGCCCTGAGGATACTCGCTTTCAGGGTCTCGATGCGCGCTGGATCGGTGACTTTGCCCCCTTCGGCTTCAGTCACGTAAAAGACGTCTGCGACCTGGTTGCCCTCGGTGTTGATCTTGGCCAGGGAGATGACCAACCCCGCGCTCTGAAGGGCGTTGGCCAGCTCGAAGAGCAGGCCGAGATGGTCGCGAGTGATGACCTCGATGATGGTTCTGCGGGTTGCTCCGCGGTTGTCGAGATTGATCTGCGTGGGAACCGAGGGGGTCGTCCGGAGTGACCAGCGGCCGGCCGTGCGCAATCCGGCCACCAGATCAGCCGCGCTCACCACGCCATCCAACAGCTTGATCAGGTCGGCCTGGAAACGGGCCGTCAGGGTCCGTCCAGTCCTGAAACGATCGCCGGCCTGAACCCAAAATAGATCCAGCGCCCGGGCCCGTCCGTTCTCGTCGGTAAAAGAATAGATCTGGGCGGCGACCACCTCGACATGGGCGGCCGCGATGCTGGCGGCGATCATGGCGAGCAGCCCCGGTCGATCGTCGGTGACGAAGGCAAACTCCGCGTAGGGGTGGTCCACGCCGACAGCGCGAACCAGGGCCGCTTGACCATGAGCCTCCAACACCAGTCGGGCGTGCTCGACGATGCGTTCGGGTGTGTTGGAAAACACGTAACGCTCCGGCATGCTGTCGAGGAACCGTTCCAGGCTTTGGCGCGTCTCGGGCCATCCCCAGCGTTCCAGCACCGCGGAGCGCATCGCGAGAGCCGCCTCCCCGAGGTTGCGCCGACCCTGATCGAGATGCGATTCGGCGGCCAGGTAGAGTTCGTCCACCATCCGGCTCTTCCAGTTGGTGAGCGACTCGGCGCTGGTGGTGCCCACGTCGCTCACGGTCAGGAGAAAGAGCTCCCGCAGCCCCTCATGACCGTGCACCAGACTGCAGAATTCCTCGATGGTCTTTGGGTCCTCGATGTCGCGGCGGGTCGCGGTATGATACATTTTGAGGTGCTGTCGGATCAGGTGCTGCACCTCGTGTATCTGAGCCTCGCTGAGCCCGATCCGCTCGAGGATGACCGCGGCCAGCTCCGCGCCGCGCCCCGAGTGATTGGTTCCGCCGATATCCTTGCCCACGTCGTGCAGCAATACGGCGTAAAATAGGACCTTGGGGCGGGCGATCTCCGCTGCCAGTCGGGACGCCACCGCGTAGCGTTCCGCGAATTCGCCGCGACAGAGCGCGCGCAGCCGCTCGACCGCCTTCATCGAGTGCACGTCCACGGTGTAGACGTGATACACGTCGTGGTGCACGCGGCCGACCACCGGCGCAAATTCGGGAATCATGGCGGTCAGCAGGCCAACCTCGTGCAGCTCCATCAGCACCGAACCGTGGGGAAACGGGGCCCTCGGCACGAAGGTGACCAGTCGGGTGAAGATCTCTCCTGCTTCGGGGCTGGCGCGCAAGTGCTCGCAGAATGCGGGCGACGACGCCTGGCGCGAGATCTGGCTGCGGGCGAACGGATAAAGGGGCACGTTGCGGCGCACCGCTTCCTGGTACACGCGCAGGGCCAGCACCGGGTCGGCCTCCAGAGAGCCGGAGAACGTCACCTGGCCGTTGATGAGCTTCAGCCCCTCGGGCAGCCGGATCTCGTGCGGGCGCCGAGTGGGTGGCGGCGCGGCGCGCAAGAACAAAAGATCGCGAGCATTCGAAAGCACCCGTGCATGGCGATAATAATCGCTCATCAGGCGCTCCACGCCGGGCCCGTCCGACCCGTAGCCGAGCGCCTGGGCTACCTGCTCCTGGCGTTCGAAGGTCAAGCGGTCGTTGCGGCGTCCCCCGAACAGGTGCAAAAGGTTGCGCACCTGCAAG
>Ga0210133_1000722_pt1 | contig 10671 bp, 9 predicted proteins | sample Joice_ThreeSqC_D_2_FD_184874 | JGI IMG/M metagenome (GOLD analysis project Ga0210133, IMG submission 184874) | Wetland microbial communities from San Francisco Bay, California, USA, that impact long-term carbon sequestration - Joice_ThreeSqC_D1... | ecosystem: Environmental > Aquatic > Marine >...
TTTGAATAAATTGCAGGAGCTTGATTTATCAAGTTTCTACAGAACTTTTTGTGGATTTTGCAACATCCTTCTGAGAGAATTATCGAGTCCTCCTGCTGCTTCAACAGGACAAACTCTATTTCTATTAGTATTCATAAATGAACCTCTCCCTCTTGTAATTTAACTTTCACTAAATAAACATTTTAATCTTTTGCCAAATTTGATTCATCGGCATCTTAGGTTTTCTGCAAATAAAAATTTCTACATTCTCGAATGGCATTCCATACTTGTTTGAATGTCTAATAGCAAGTTCTACTTCTTCAAAAAATTCACAATTATCTTCATAATTAGATCCAATTACTATTAAAACATTTCCTTTGAAATTTTCGGGATAATCCCATAGCCAGTAGTTGTTATGTGCCGATATTGCGGGTGGCAGTTTATATTTATTTCTATAAAAATTAACTGCACCGGCTTCTCCATAATTCTGACCAAATATCAACGCTTCTTTCTTTTCTTCATCAGATAATTTATTATAAGCTATTGCAACTTCCTTTACCATTTGTTCCCAGCCGAACCTGTCGGAATAAAACTGCGGGAGCAAACCGAGTTCTGATCTTTCAGCATTTTGGGCTGTAACTCCTAAAGCTTTAGAATAGTTAATGAATGAATCGACGTTTAAGATCGGCACTGCGAATGGAGCTACTATAAAAGAAAAGGGAATTATGATAATAACTAATACGACCCGAACAAAACGTGGTGTGTACATTTGAATCAGGTAATCAGCACCAACGATACCGGCAGCAAGCATTACCGGGAACAGCACACCCATATAATAAGGCTTGCCATTATTAAAAACGAAAACTAAAAACACCGAAACGAAAATCCAGCCAAGTATACTATATGTTCTTCCTTCTTTATTAAAGAACAAAAAGTAAAGACCGGTGAGAATAAATAAAGTATAACCGGGATTTAATTCATTAATAGAATTAAGTGAAAACTCCGTTAAGCTCATTGATCTGTTTTTATAAGCGGCTGCATTATGCATAAATTCGAGAGTGGGGAAGTTGTTGCTAACCTGCCAAAAAATATTCGGCAGCAATATTATAAATGCTATTGCAGCGCCAATCCAGATTTCTTTTGTTTTAAGATACTTCCGGTTTTTGGTTAGGATTAAACCAAAAGCTAATCCAAATCCGAGAAATAAAAATGTTAGTTTATTTTGAAGTCCTAATCCAAAGAGTAAACCAGTAATCATCCAGAGTTTTTGATTCCCCGTATTTATAATTCGAATAAGAGTATAAAACATTAATGTTGATAAAAGAATATCAAACGAGTTCATTGAAAAGTAATTACTTGTTCCTAATACTACTCCTGAAAAGATGACACAGAATGCCGTTAAAATTTGTGCAAACTTACTTCCGTGCAGTTCACGGGCGATTAAGCCGGAAATGAAAACGGTAGTCGAGCCAGCAAGGTATGAAAGGATTCTTATCCCGAATATTGATTCACCGAACAAAGTTCTTGATACAGCAAGAATAACGGCAGATAAAGGCTGCAGATCAACATAACCCCAGGCAAGAAGTTTTGAGGTTTCTATGTAATAATACTCATCTCTGAAAAGTCCGTAGTTACCTGCAAAGATTATCAACAGTAGTAATTTGAAAAGAGATAAATAAATCAGGATAGCATTAGTTGAAGTTAATTTTTCAGATGAAAGGATTTTCTGTTTCATATTTTTTTATGCTAATTTTTTGAAAAAGTATTTATGGTCATTTCCAGTTTATTGATTTTCAAATTCAATTGAAGGAGCTTTCCAGGTTACAGAGTTGCCATATAGCTTATACTTATAATTCACAACTTCTAATCTTTCCGGGACAATTTTAATTAACACAAGAACGTTCTTCCAATCAGGAACGGCTTGTTCCCAGTACTCTCTTTTCTTTTTTACCAATAGAAGCTTATCATCGATAATTTCAGCTTTTCCATTAATCGCCACATAACCGGATGCATTTTTATGATCTGCAAAATACACACATACATTCGGATTATATAGAATCTCTTTAGCTTTACCGCTCAGCCTGTTCGTTGCCATCCAAATAATCATATCGTCTTCAACAGGATATGGATTCATTGTTCTTACATCCGGCAAACCTGCAGAATCTAAGGTTATAAGAGCACAATAGTTTTGCAATCCTATAATCTCTTTCGCTGCTATTATTACAGAATCACGATTTAAAGTTGATTGTTTTTCTTGTGCAAAATTCTCCACGGACATTGATAGAAGAGCACATAAAGATAATAGATTAATACATAGATGATATACTGAGATAAGTCTTCTCATGGTTTTCTCCCTTGGTCTCTTTATAAAAATAATTTGTTAATCTGTTTCAGATATTAAACCAATAATTAATTTTTAACAGAAATACACTTGCCGGGTAGACATCCTTTAAAAGACTGAGTACATCATTCACCGGTTTGATCGCAGGATTTTTATAATAATTCCTTTCGTTCGACCAGACGAGATAAATTTGTGAACCCGGAAGATATTCCCACCTTAAAACAAGATTGGATCTAAATTGTGAAAAGTTGAAATCCGGGTTATGAAAACTAACCGGGTTAATCAGTCCCGGATGATTTTCAACAATTACATATTCATCACCGTTTGGAACAACAGATAAAATTTGGAACCTGTCACTATAATTATCTGCCCGGGGGTTAATTATTTTTTTAAACTCAGAATATTTTCCCACCGAAGCAAAAGGACTTCCGTAATATTGAATTGAAAGCTCCGGCGTGATTATATAATCGATCCTGAAAGTTATACCAAGTGTGTGTTGATTAATTTTACCAAGAATATAAATCGGTTCATTACCGGATGCAGTTGTTTCAACATATTGTAAATCATCAGTGTTAGAAGAATAATTAACACCAAGACCCAGCTTTAAAGTATTCGAAAGTAATAATGTTGTCGTTGGCTCTACACTAAAATATTTTTTACTCTGATAATCAGACAGCGATAAGTTTGTGCTTAGCTCAAAATATAATCTTTCCGAATAATCGGTTCTTGCATAAAAACTATTAGACCAGTATGCCGGGATAAGCATCCCATTTCCACCGCGTAAAATTCTTGTATCTAAAGCCTGAGATGTATAGTCAAGCGTTATATTCGTTGCCCATTTGTTAAGGAATTCAAGGTAAACACTTAACCCGCTGCCGGAGGATAAATGATTAACTCCAAAATCAAAATTGTTGAATTGATTTAATCCTACACTGTAGGTTCTGAAAATAGATTCAGGCTGATTGACAAAATATGAAACAGAGTTTTCCTGTTTTATCAGATCAGCCATTTGCATGTACCCGATATCGTTAAGATCGAGACCGGGAGAATACCATGAAAGTCCACTTGAGTATCGCCAGAATCCTTTGCTTCCTTTTCCTACTTTAATTGTTCCTCCGTATCCCGAAAGCTGAGTGAGTGTACTATCAAAGGTCAGATGATTTGCATCAGGACGCTGGTAATATCTTGCCGGAGAATTTTGAAGAATTGTAATTGCTTCCGCACTGCCCGATATTGTACTTCCAACTAATTTTGCATCAACATAAAATTCTTTATCGTTCCAATGATGAAGAAAATCGATACCACCTGTAAAAGCGTTGCGATTTATAAATTCAAGTTGGGGATCGTTTATAAACCGGTTAGTAGAAGTTAATATACCGCCGAGCACGGTGTTACCTTCGTTAAAATCCTGCTGAACTCTTGCCAGAACATAATTAGTTAATGGCTCTACCTTTATATCCCGGCTTTTTCCTTCGAAGCTCAGTTCCGCATTTTCAATTGCAGTGAGACTTTGCAAAACCCCGATTGAAAATCCATCTGAAGTTTTACCACTGAGTTTTAACGCGCTGATTATTGTTGTGTTATCAGGGTAATCAATAAACTCGTTTTCATTTAAACCTGGAAAATAAGTTGGTGAATGACCAATTCTTCTGCTGTAAAAAATTGTCGCATCATCAAATTCAAAATTGAAAATATTTTTTCCCTCAAGAAAGAAAGGTCTTTTCTCCTCATAAAAAGTTTCAAAGTCAGTAAGGTTAATTACGGAAGGATCGGATTCTACCTGTCCGAAATCAGGATTTATTGTGAGATCAACTGTGAAATTACTGGACAATCCAATCTTACCATCAATACCAAAATTTCCCAGCAATGATCTTCCTTCATCTGCAAAAGGATTTCCTTCTTCTCTTTTAAATGTTTTTAATCTTCCAACAGAGTAGGGAAGTATTTCGATTCGGCGGGAAGGAGGAATTCCTTTTATACCATGCAGCTCACCAAATTGATAAAGCATACCTGCACTTAGTGAAGATTGCGGTTCCCAATCACTTTCTTCCTGTAAACGATCTATCCATCTCCAGAAATGCATTCCCCAAACCTGTTCGTAATCGTTACTGTAACGAAGCTGGCTTAATGGAATTTCGTACTCTGCAACCCAGGCGGAATCTTCAAAACCGGTTTTTACATACCAGACAGCATCCCAATCGTAATCAGCATTCATTGGGTTGGTTAAAATAAGATCGATCTTTTGTCCCGCAGCAGTAACGTTAAATTCAAATCCTGTACGGTGATCATGGTAACTATCGAAATTAATTCCAACTGCATCACCATTAAATTGATCTCTTCTTCCGGGTCTGATAGAAATTTTATCCGGCTCGTTATCAAATGCTCTTATTGCCACATAGATATTGTTATCGTCATAAAGAATTTTTATTTGAGTTGGTTCCGAAGGCTTAGCCCCTTCATTTGGAATCCATTGTGTGAAATCGCCAGCCCATTCACCAGTTTTCCAGCAATCGTCGTTAAGTATACCGTCTATAACTGGTTTTTCAGTTTGTAAACGAATTGTACTATAGATTCTTACAGGTTTATTTAAATTATTTTTTGTTGTATCAACATTGAAAGGAACGTTAGAGAATCCTTTATAATTAATAAGAAGAGAGAAGACTATCACACACAGGATTTTATAATTCATTTAAAAGCCTTTGAGAAAATAAATGCAGCATAGACTTTATACTCTGGATATTGTTAATATAATTGTTTCGATCAATTCATGTTTTGCTGTTGAACTATTCTTTTTAGTTCGCGAACGTTTAATGCTGTTTGAATTCCTTCATTGTGCCAATGCTTTTTGCAGCCGCAATAATCAAGCAAAACACACTGAGCCGGGATATCGTATCTCTTTAATTCCCAGCCGCCTTCAACAAGAGTTGTAACACAAGCCGAAGCGATAACTCCGCGTTTAGGTCTGCCGTCTTTTGAGGACCAGAGGGAAAGATCGGAAGCATGAGGAATGATATAAACATCAAAATTCTCTTCACCCGGTTTCTTTCCCATCAAACGCAGCTTATTCACATTACATTCTGTAGAACAGCCACGGCAGATCAATCCTTCCTTAACTTTTTTTGCTTTACACTTATCGGCAGGTCGACTTCTCATACAACCGGGGACGAGTACAACTTTAGAATCCGTTTCATTGTACTCGCTCCTGAAAGTACGGTTCATTAACTCAGCGCCAACCATGTTAAGATGATATTCTAATCTTGTTCTTGTACAGGAAATTCTGTCTTCGCGCCATAAATATTTTTTATAGGTGTTTTGTAAAAAGTTTTCAACATTTGCCGTGTATCTGCCAAGCATCTGTTCTGATTTTTCTTCGAACCAAAGAGTAAATTCATCGATAGCGGAAAAAATATTAAATAGGTCATCACGACTTTTGGTTTCCCAGTGAGCACGCCAGCGGATAAAACGAAGCGCCTGTTCCCGGAACTCACCTGTCGCTTCAAACCATTTACAAACGTGATCGACTTGTTCTAGTGTTGGTAATTCTAATTTAGCTTTCCATTGGCTCTTAACCTGTGAATTTTTCCCGATCTTCTCCGGCAGAAGAAATTTTGTTATAAAGATACCACGTACAAAATCAATTGCGGGTTTTATTTTCTGATGTTTCTTTCTCCATTCAGCCATTTTTGAAAGAGTGATGAAAGGAGCGTGTTTTACAGACAACGCTTTATCAGAATAAACGTTCCATAATACACCGAAGCTCAAGAGCTCTAAAAAATATTCTTCTTTTTCACGTATTTCTTCAAGGTTGTAAGAACGAAGATAAAGGATGTAATCATCAACTATCGGCATTATAGAATCAGCAGCGTGTAATAAAACATAATCACAAAAAGCACGAACATCGCGGTAATAAATTTCCGAGTTCTTTTGTTCGTTTAATAAAGAATAGGTTATCGTTTCCATTTCATTATCCGGTGTTGATCACTTTTGGTGTTAAGCTATTTCTTAATTATTCTTCCAACTCCGGATATTGAAGTTCTAACTGTTGATGGATTTCCATAATAATATATGTTTCCCGCACCGTTTACCGTAGCATCAAGTTCGTCCGTAACATTGATTGTGCAATTGCCTGCGCCGTTAACATAAGCTTTGCATGTTGCAACTGGAAATTCTTTTGCCGTAATATTTCCTGCACCGTTTATCAAACTATTCAGATAATTTCCATTTCCTTTAACCGTTATATTACCCGCACCATTAATTGTGATGTAAAGATTATCGCAGCTTAATGAATTTAGAGTTGTTATATTTCCTGCACCGTTAATAGTTAAGCTTTCAATGGTTTTCAAGGAAACGTATGCTTTAAGTGTTACATTAGAATAACTGCCGTCTTTCAATCCAACCACAAGCATGTCGTTCTCTTTTTTTGTTATTACCAGGTTGATAATATTATCATCCGCTTCAATTACAATAGATTGATTATCATCCTGAGTTAAATAAACATTGCCTAAATTTTTTATCATCAAACCAGAACACTCATCAACTGTTCTTATTTGCGATACTATTTTTCCTGAGCCGTGTATCGTTTCTCCATTATCATCATTTATGTTTACGGTATTGTTGCATCCATAAAAAATAATTATTGATAAAACGAATAACATTACCTGTTTAATTAGTTTGTTTTTCATTGTTTACTCCTTTTTTATTTCAACTGATTTCAGAATTAATCTTACTATCATTTTTATTTTTTAATTTTTTTCCAAGGTCAATTGACCATTTTAATATGTCTTCTCTATTCCAGCTATTATATTTTATATTACCTTTTTTAATTACCTTTCCACCAAATGCCATCTTGCTGATTGGCGTAAACCTGAACTTGTTTGTATACTTATCTATATATTTTTCAATTGCCTCATTAATAGCTGCTTCTTTTGTTATCCCGTATTTCTCAACCTTGTTCATAATTCCGCCTGCCGTTACGAAAACTGCTATTTGTTTGTTATTGAAGATATCCCGCTTTGCAAAGGATAATACTTTGCTTTTTCAGCGTCCCGATACTATCGATGAACCTATAATTATGTTGTCATACTCAGCAAGTCTTTTCTTATAATACTTTAAGTGTTTTGTATCGGATACCTCAACAGTGTATAAAAATCTTCTTCTAAGGGTATCGGCAATGATAATTGCTGTTTTTGTCGTAGTTCCTTTTCTTGTTCCGTAAACAATCAGTGTGTAGTTCATTTTTTATTAAAAAAGAATATTCTGTGCTTTGTTTAATATTTTGAGAGAAGTAATCTTAAAACTTTCCGAATTTAAAAGTTAATACTCCTGAAATTCCTGCAAGATCGCTGTTCTTCAGATCGTCGAAATTGACACCGGATATTAATCTGTAGCTTACACCGGCGTTTATCCTGAAAAAGTCAATTACATTCAGTTCAACATTTGCACCCGGCTCAAAGACGAAGAAAGCATCGCTCGGAGAATCCCAGTTGTTCCAGTTATCCCTGTGTTCATCGAAAAAAGAAGGGCGGTATGATACGCCACCCGCACCAATAAGAGTGTTAACTGAAAAATGAACCATTTGATCCGATTGGACAATATACTCTAATTCAAGACCACCGTAGCCAAAATTTAAATACGGTTCTGAGAGCATAGCAGCAAACGTATTGTTTGCATCTATATTGTTAACTAATCCGTAACCGCCGCCGCCAATAATGAAGGAATGATTAATTATCCATCCGCCTTTTCCTCCAACTAAAATGGCTGGCTCACCTTTTATCTGTGTGTATTTAATAACCGGTGCGCCGTATCCTCCGCTTGTTATTTTGCCGCTGCCGAGTAATGTTTCTTCCTGGGCAAAAGCCATTAAGCAGAAGGAGAGTGAAAAGATGAATATTTTAATTAGTGTTTTCATGATATATGCCCTTTATATTTCATAAATAATTTTTTTTAATGGGATTTGATTAGAAGAATTTTTGCTGCCCTGATTGAAAACCAAATCCTCTGATTTCCTGTTACTAACTTATAGTAACTTTATTTGAACTAATAAAAAAATTACTTCAACGGTTAATTAATAATTTGAATGAACTTCCTGTTCATGATATTTAGTTTTTATTTATTAACTATTTCTGATTGTGTTGTAAATATTTTTTTTAATGATTCTAAAAAATGACGCGCTAACTTAATAATACGTTTCTGTTCAAATATTGATCTAACGCATGTAAGAAATTATTTGTGCTGGAAATCATTCTTCGGAATAAGTTTTCTATTTGTAAATTAAAGTAAGGAGAGAAATGGAATGAAAATAATTTTGAGGAAATAAAAACTTGATTCACCGCAGGAGGGGCAGGTTAATCAATGTTCTTGTTGAATGATTTGTATCTAATTTTCTGCGGTTATTGATTTTATCTTTTTTAATTAAAACTAAAAAGATTCCTGCTAATTGAGATTGTCAATTAAAACTTAATCATTCTTTCTATTAATGACTTGGCATCTAAATGAAAGCAATCCGGAATTTTTATCAGGTTTGATTAAAAAGATCTTACTGCACGGGCACCAAAAGAATTTGATTCTTTTGACATCAATGTTGGGTAGCCAAAGCCAAAGGAATACAACCAGGCACCTGTGCCAGCTTCTTCTGTCGATGACCAGTAATATGAACCTAATTCCTTATCAAAAGCTGATCCTCCATAAGCGATTGCTATCGAATCAATGACCTTTCTATTCTGAAACATCAAATCTATTTCTTCTTTTGTCGGCAGGCGCCACTTCTTATAAGTTTTTCCACCTTCGAAGATAGTTAGCGATTTACATTTTTCCACGGCTTCGTGCCAATCCCCAAACTGCATCTGGTCGAACTTAACACAGACTAAACCATGCTTGCTGCTTTCATCGACCGAGAATACAATGCCGCCTTTCGCAAAATCGCCAACAGAATAAGTTTGGGCAAGTATGTTTACAGGTATAAAAAGTAAAACGAATATCATTCTTAAATTTTTCATACTTCACTACTTTTATTTATAAAAATTTGTCTTCAATTTCCAAACTGACTTCACCTCAGGTTTTACTGAACAGTATATCATATTCGTGGGTAGTGAACTAATCAATAATTATATGTTATTATTATTCAGATTCAAATTTGAGGTTAGTTATTAATAAGGCTACCTGTTATGTAAATAAGAAAGATAAATTTTTATCCTTCAATTGATAAATTAAAACAGTTAACAAGGATGGAATTAAAGAATACCATTTGGATTTTCTGAAGAGACGATTTAGCCAAAGTCCCGTGAGAATCTTTGAGATCTATTTATCTAATCAATGAAAAGTCTGTGTCCCAAAATCATAAACTTCTTTTCTGATCCATTGATATTCACCACTTACATTCTCAACTCCAAAGAAATCAAAAGTCTTGGGAATTCTGTCTCCTGCTTCGTTGAAAAGAACTCTGCCTGTAGCACCGAAATAATTACTACCGGTTTTTCTGAATGCTTCGGCAAATTCTCTTGGATTATGTATATCGCTGATTAAACTTGTTGCAACTGCCAGCCACAGCGCATCATAAGTATTATATGAATAAATATTTGCACTCAATCCCGATTGGCTTTCAACATAAGAATTAATGGCGGTGTATTTATCTTTTGCGTTATCATCCAGTCCATGGATAGGGCATAGGAATCCAACCTGTACTGCAAATGCAGACGCTGTTGAATTAGCTAAAAACGGAGAAGATTGTGAAACGGCTGACGAACCATACAATTTTATATTTATAATCTGTGAACTACTGACGGAAGCCTTTTCGAGAATACTTTCCGCTTCATTAAATGAAAGTAAATATATCGCACATTCCGAAGCAGGGTAAGTGTTAAGCATTTGATCAGTTTTAGAAGCTAATTCAACAATAACAGAAGAATAATCTGTAGTTGACGGATCATATTTTAAGCTGTCGAAGACAACTCCGCCGATATCGCTGAAACCTGATTTAACCAATCCTGATAAATCATTACCCCATACATCATCGCGCCATATTAAAATAATATTTTTAATATTATCCCGGTCTAATAATTTAAGCATAGCTTCTGTTTGATAACTGTCATCGGAAGCCATCCTGAAAATGTAATCATCTGAAAAAGCAATGTTCCTGGCGACACTGCTCGGACTAATCACGACCATACTGTTTTCTTTTGCAAATTCCCGGATGTTTGAAAGTTCAGAGCTTGTAAAAGGACCAATTACAAGATTAATTCCCTGCTGCTTAAACGACATTAATTCCTGGAGGCAAATATCTTTATCGCTTTTTGTATCTACTATAACTGAGTTAAATGAGACATCTCTGCCATAATATTCATTCAAATCATTAA
>Ga0210133_1000724_pt1 | contig 10646 bp, 5 predicted proteins | sample Joice_ThreeSqC_D_2_FD_184874 | JGI IMG/M metagenome (GOLD analysis project Ga0210133, IMG submission 184874) | Wetland microbial communities from San Francisco Bay, California, USA, that impact long-term carbon sequestration - Joice_ThreeSqC_D1... | ecosystem: Environmental > Aquatic > Marine >...
AAGTTTGTAGTGATAGAAAATAATGAGGGGAATTTTCCACGACTCGAAAAGTTGGGTTATCTCCATGATACGGGGGATGCTTCACAGGATGCCACTTTATTAAGAACAGGAATTACAAAAGCAAAAGGATTGGTCGCCGTTCTTTCTTCCGATGCGGAAAATGTTTTTACTACTCTCACAGCTAAATCACTTAATCCTAAAATATTTGTCGTTGCCCGTGCAGTAGATTACAGCACGGAGCCAAAACTTTTAAAGGCGGGAGCGGACAGAGTTGTAAAACCTTACGAGTTAGGTGGACACAGAATGGCTGAAATTCTTTTACGTCCCGGCGTGCTGGATTTTATAGATGTAGTTGCCGGTAAGAAAACTGTGGATTTAAGAATGGAAGAGATAACAGTAAGAAAAGATTCTAAGATGAATAAAAAAACTTTAGCCGAACTTCCGTTAAGAACAGATTTAAATGTAATTGTAGTTGCAATCCAGAATGAAGAAAAAGGAATTTTTGTTTATAATCCAAAATCGGATACTGTTGTTGATGAAGGTAATAAATTAATTGCTATTGGTGAGCGATCGAGCTTAGATAAGATGCGAGAGCTATAAAATATTAATTGCCACGACTTTGAGAGGCTGTGTGATAATTCAATTTCGGGGAATAAATATTAATAATTACGAATTTAAATATCTTGTCAGACATTTTAATTAATATTTATTCGTCAACTCTTCATTTTCACACAGCCTCTTGAGATCGTGGATTATGATTAAAAAAGTTTTCGGCTTCAGCCACATAAAAGAAACATAATGTAGACATTGAGGCTAAAGCCTATTTATGTTTTCATTATTTCCCCGACCTAAAGGTCGGGGCCATTCAAAAACGATATATTACTAACATCGATTAATCTTTATATCAGCATTTAATTCTGATATCAACAGCGAGGATTTCATTTTCATCAGTTACAATAAGAGGATTGATATCACACTCATTAATTTCGGTATTATCTAGCATCATCTGAGCAACCGATTTTATCGCACCCTTTATTTTAGTCAGATCAACTGAAGCTTCTCCCCTCACACCCTGAAGAATCTTTCCAATCTTTGTCGAGTTTATCATTTTTTCGATATCTTCATCTGAAAGATACGCTGAATACATAATCGAATCCTGAATATACTCAACATATTTTCCACCTGTGCCAAACATTATCATCGGACCAAAACCCGGATCGCGAAATCCACCTACAATTAATTCGAACTTTGATCGGATGAATGGTTGAATGAGAAATGAATTCAGCTTGATGTTTTGTTTCCCAAAATTCTTAATCATTTTATCAGCTTTTTGCAGTAATTCATCTTTGTTCCTTATATTCAATATCACAGCATTCATTTCCGATTTATGAACTATCTTCTCACCGACAGCTTTCAATACAACGGGAAATTGGAATTCTCCTGTTTCAAGTTCATTAAACCTTAGAACGTGGGTTTCTATAACCGGCAAATGATATTCTTCGGAAAGTGTTTTCACTTCTTCATGTGATAAAAATTTGCTTTTCCGATCGCCTGCAATATTCAATTTCGATTTTGATGGCTGAAGTCGTTTTACTTTAACTGGACGATTTTTAAACTTCAGCATACCTGAAATCACAACCGCGGGGTCTTCGGGATTTCTGAACAATGGCTTTCCCGATTTCGAATTTTTACGGTACTCATTCCAAAATTCAGGTAAAGGCATAACAACCTGGAATATCGGTTTTGATAAATCGATTTCATTTATACCTTCAATAACCGGAAATGCTTTTACCATAATCGGTTCAACAAAAACTGAAATGATAGCATCCACATTTTTATCTAATGCAACAATCTTATTTACTTTTTTAAACTGATCCGCCGAACCACCCGGCAAAAGATCAACGGGATTATTTACACTTCCTTCGGGATGAACAATTTCTCTCAATTTTAGTTTTGTTTCTTCGGATAATTCAGCCAGGACTAACCCGTTCTTGTCAAGAGTATCGACTGTTAATATTGCTGGACCTCCTGCATTCGTAATCACTACAACTCTGTTCCCCTTCGGCAACGGAAAGTTTTCAAATCCTTTTGCAATGTTAAAAAGATCATTCAGATCGTCAGCCCTGATAATTCCAAACTGATTCATCACCGCATCTACAACTTTATCGCTGCTTCCGAGAGCGCCTGTGTGAGACGAAGCAGCTTTAATTCCGCTGGAAGTTCTCCCGCCTTTAACAATTACTACCGGTTTTGAAATTTTGTCTTCGATAAAATATTTTATAAAACTTTCGCCATCGTTAAAGCTTTCTAAATAAAAAGTAAGAACTTCTGTGTTCACATCCTGCTGCCAGTATTCAAGAAGGTCATTTTCAGAAACATCTGCTTTGTTTCCGATGCTTATAAAATGTGAAAACCTTATATCCGTTTCTCTTAAGGAATTTAGCACTGCTGCACCTATTGCACCGCTTTGCGAACAGAACGCCGTCTTACCGCACTCCGGTTTTTCAGCAACGAAAGTAGCGTTCATTTTAACTTCAGGCAGAGTGCTAATGATTCCCATACAGTTTGGTCCCACTAATCTCGCATCGGAATTCTTAATTAATTTAATAATTCTTTTCTCTGCATCTTCGCCATCCTTACCTGTTTCCTTGAATCCTGCCGTAACTAAAATTATTGCTTGAACTTTTTTCTTCACAAGATCAGCAATCGTACCTTCTGCGAATTGCTTTGGAACCATTATAATAGCGAGATCAATCTCATCATTTACTTCGCTAAGTGTTGGATAACATTTGTATCCAAGTATTTCTTCCGCTTTGGGATTTACTAATAAAAGCTTACCGGTGAATCCATAATCTTTCACACATTTAGTCAGTTCATAACCAAGACTTCCCGGTTTTGAAGATGCACCAACGATACAAAGTGACCTGGGATAGAAAAACTTGTTAAAGATGTTTTGCATTGCTCGTCCGCATTAATTCGAATAATCGTATATCAAACTTAATTCATTCTCAAGAATTATCCTGCGGTCTGTATTTCTTACACTCTAAATCCCCCATAATGAGTGATTTATTTTACTGTAAAGAAGCCGTATATTTTTATCGATATCAAAATATTATCCCAACAACTGAAGATTAATCATGAAAACCAAAAATAATTTAATGCCTGGCAGATTTTTAACAATTGCAATGCTGATACTCTTTTCATTCGGTGGTTCAATACTCAGTCAACCGGGTGAACAGCAGTTTATAAATTTATCGCTTGAGAATGGAATCCCTCTAAATCAAACTTTCGCTATGATACAGGATCACACAGGCTATTTGTGGTTTGGAACTATGCACGGACTTATCAGATTTGACGGCAGAAATTATAAGGTTTACACTTACGATCCCGAAAATCCGGGATCAATATCTTTCAATGATGTTGTTTCAATCTTTGAAGATTCAAAAAATAATCTCTGGATAGGCACATGGGGCGGCGGATTAAATATGCTTAACGAGGCAAGAACAAAGTTCAAACGATTTGTTAATGATCCTTCGGACAAAAACAGTATCGGAGATAATATAATATGGTCTATTACTGAAGATAAGAATGGTAATATCTGGATTGAAACCGGATCAAGCGGAATTAATAAATACAATCCGGTGAACAATGAATTTACAACTTATAAGTTGACAGATTTTAACAATCCTGAAAATCATATTCACATTAATTATCTGTTCACAGATAACGATGGAATAGTCTGGGCTTGTGGCGCTTCTGGACTTGCAAAATTTTCGGAAACAAGTAATAAATTTGTTTCATATACTCTTACTCTTGATGAAAATCAACCTGTTGTAAGTAGTGTATTAAGCATATATGAAAGTTCTCGAAAAAAAATATTTGTTGGGACTTCGAATGGATTATATCGATTCGATAAAGACACTAAAGAATACTATTTGGAATTACCCCTATCGGGAAGATGGATTCTTTCTATCACGGAAGATCATAACGGAATAATCTGGTTGGGAACAACAACCGGATTGATAAAATACGATCAGGTAAATTCTACGTACTCAATATATTTACATTCCGATCAATCAGGTTCAATTTACGGCAATTATGTTAAAACTGTATTTGAGGATCACTCAGGAGTGCTGTGGATCAACTGCTATAATTCCGGTATTTCAAAGTTGATTAATAGAAAAAGTAATTTTTCTACCCTTCAAGAAAATGTGGATGAAAAAATATCACTAAGCAACAATGTAATTACCTCATTAGTTGAGGATAAAAATGGTGTTGTATGGATTGGAACCGAACAAGGTTTGAACAAATACAATCCATCAACTAAAAGTATTGAACAAATTTCAAACCCGGAAATTTCAAAACATTTAATAAAAGCATTAGCAGTTAATGTTGATAACTCTATAATTTTTTCATCTGGTTCCCGGCTTTATAATTACAATCCAATAGATAAAACACTAAAGAATTTTTTACCGGAAAAACAAAATGAGTTCAAGAATAAATCAATTAATCATTTATTAATAGATAAAAATGGATATCTCTGGATTGGCACTTACAACAATGGGATTTTTCTTCTGAGAGATGGAAAACTGAATCACCATTATTTATCAGGCGAAAATTCAGTTGAGAAATCCGCCGATTTTGTTTTATCATTTTATGAGGACAGTAAGGGAACAATCTGGATAGGTACATACGGAGGACTGTTTTCATATAATAAAAATGAGAACACATTTACTTCCTACAGACAGGAATTGAATAATCCATCCACGCTTAGCAATAATTATGTTTTTTGCCTGACTGAAGATGCTAAAAATAATCTTTGGGTAGGTACAGCAAGCGGATTAAATTTATTTGATCCGGGAAACGCTTTATTCAAATCATTTTTTGAAAAGGACGGACTGCCTAATGATGTAATCTGCGGGATTGCAAATGATAATAATGGCTTTTTATGGATAAGCACACAAAAAGGAATTGCACGTTTTGATCCTCTGAAGAATTCATTTACTAACTACAATAAAGATGACGGATTACAAAGTAATTTGTTTTCACCCGGGGTATTCTTAAAAGGATCGGATAACGAAATATATTTTGGAGGAAGAAATGGTTTAAATTATTTCAATCCGCAAAACGTGGTTTTAAATAAATATGAAAGTCCTGTCGTTATAGCCTCAATTGAACTTTTAGATGATGATAATGAATTTCATAGGATACCGGAAAATACCGGAACTTTGGAATTAGATTATGATCAAAATTCCTTAATTATAAAAGTAGTTTCATTCGATTACTCGAATCCCGGACGAATTATGTTTAGATATAAACTAAATGATCAAAACAATAACTGGATAAATCAGGAGACCGGGGATGCTATTAAGCTTCAAAATCTTAGACCCGGGACGTACAACCTTGCCGTGCAGGGAACCAACGGCGATGGAATCTGGAGCAGTAATAAAGCAGAACTATCTTTTATTATTCTTTCACCTTTTTGGGAAACTCCATGGTTTTACATTGGAGTTTTTATTTTCTTTATTTCAACTGCTTACTTAATACTCAGATTAATTCTTCGCTTAAAAGTAAAAAGAGCATTAGAAATTAAAAAAATTAAAGAGGAAGAAAGTACAAACCTAAGGAAAAAAACTTCTATCGATTTTCATGATGAATTGGGACACCGGCTGACAAGAATTTCGATGTTGACCGAACTCATAAAATTGAAGATTGGAAATACCTTCACTGAAGTTGATTCATTTTTGGAACAGATTTCGGAAAATTCAAGGCAGCTTTACGAAGGCACCAAAGATTTTATCTGGTCAATAGATCCGTCCCAGGATTCTCTTTATGAGTTGATGATTCGATTGAAAGATTTTGGCGATGAGCTTTATGATAAAACAAATGTCAGGTTTGAAATTACGGGTCTCGATGAAAAGCTTCAGAATTCATCTTTAAATATGGATTGGAAAAGACATCTTACACTTATTTTTAAAGAAGGTATGAACAATTCTTTAAAGCATTCAGGAAGTGATAAAGTACTACTGAATACCCGGTTAGAAGGTGACGAGATTATAGTAAGTCTGGAAGATAACGGAACAGGTTTCATTCAGGATGAAAGCAAAAACGGTATGGGACTAAAAAATATGAGAGCCCGTGCCGAAAAATTAAATGCAACTTTATCGATTAACACTGACCCCGGTAAGGGAACCAAAATTTTATTGAAGGGTAAGTTTCCGATTAAATCACTAAATTATAATTGATTGATGAATTCCTGTATATACACAGATAACCGGATAACTGTAAGTCCTTTCATTATGGAAACCAGAAAAGAATTAGTAAGGATTGTTGTAGTTGAAGATGATGATCTCATCCGGGAAAGTTTTGCGACCTTGATTAATGAAAATGAAAATTACATCTGTATCTCCAACTATGATAACTGCGAAGATGCAATTAACAATCTTTCTTCCGACAAACCTAAAATAATTTTAATGGATATTGGTTTACCGGGCATTTCGGGTATTGAAGGAATCAAAAGAATAAAAAGTAAAGAACCGGGTATCGATATTATTACAGTAACTGTTCACCAAGAAGACGAAAAGGTCTTCGATGCGCTTTGTGCTGGTGCAACTGGTTACCTCACAAAAAATGTTTCGCCTCAAAGAATGATGGATGCAATAAACGAAGTGCTGAAAGGCGGTGCACCAATGAGCACAAATATCGCACGTATGGTAATCAGTTCTTTTCAGAAAAGTACAGACTCCCCCCTTACTTCACGTGAAACGGAAATATTGCAGCATCTTACAAAAGGAAAAAGCTATACAATGATTGCAAATGAACTTTTTATTAATAAAGAAACCGTTCGCACTCACATCAAAAACATTTACCAGAAATTAAATGTAAATTCAAAAGCAGGGGCAATAGAAAAAGCCACTAAAAACAGATTGATCTGATATTCCCATCTCAATTCTTTATTCTTAATTGTTACTCCTTAATTAGTAAAAATCCCCCAAATTGTAGGATACCCACTCGCTGCGGATTTACCAATATTGAATTCATAACTATATATAATTATCGGAAGGCGATGTTATGAAAATATTTAAGGCACCTTATTTCAGTTTAATATTAATTTTCTTGAACTTATCCGGGTGGAATTCATTTGCACAAATTTTTGTAAAGGTAACCGATCAAACTAATCCTGTTGTAACCACTGTAACTGATGGAGGTTATACGGGCGCTGCCTGGGTCGATTTTGATAATGACGGCAATCTTGATTTATTTACAACTAAGAATTTCTTATTCAGAAACCTTGGCAATGGTAATTTTCAACGAGTAACCGATTTCCAAAGCTTGAGTTCAAGCCAGCTTGGTAACGGAACAAGCTGGGCAGACTATGATAATGACGGTGATATCGATTTGTTCCTTTCCGGTAACCCTTCTCTTGTTTACAACAACGATGGATCAGGAAATTTTGAAGCTGCCAATGAAGCTCCCTTGGGTACTTCCGATGATAATCGCGGCTGGACAGGTGCATGGGCTGACTACAATAACGATGGTTTTGTCGATCTTGTAATTATTCATCCTGATGGTTTTATTGGCAATCCCGGAATCCCATCAAGATTTTTCATAAATAATGGTGATGGGAGATTTACAAAGATTACCTCATTCGAATTCACGTTACGACGCGCAGCTTACACTGTTGGAACCTGGTCCGACTATGATCAGGACGGCGATATGGATTTATTTATCGGAAGTGGTCCTGTAAGCCATGCAGCTATTGACTATCTGTACGATAATACATTGGTGAACACAGGACTTGAAGGTTTTGATAGAATTACTACTGATCCTATCGCAACAGATCTCCAGGATGGACAGGTTTGGAACTGGATTGATTATGATAATGACGGTGATCTTGATGCAATGCTGACAAATTACGGCTCGGCACCAAATCGCTTATATAAAAATAATGATGGGGTTTATGAAAGTCTGACAAACAACTTGACGGCGGGGGGTAGTTATCTTGGCAATAGTTGGGGCGATATTGATAACGATGGAGATTTGGATGTAATATTAACACATGAAGGTGGAGTCCGGGTTTTTCTGAATGATGGAAATGACTCATTTACAAATGAGACCAATTTTAGCGGCGCAGCGAGAAGCAGTACTCTTGGAGATTATAATAATGACGGTGACCTGGATATGTTTATATCTGCTCCTAACACTGTTAGAGGTTTATATGAAAACACAATTTCAAATGGCAATAATTGGGTGATCTTTTCTTTGACTGGAACAGTATCGAATAAATCCGCAATAGGAACAAAGGTAAAATTAAAAGCTACTATTAATGGAAACCCAGTATGGCAATACAGGGAATTATTGGCACAGAATAATTTCAACGGACAAAATAGTTTACGTGTACATTACGGATTAGGAGACGCTACAATAATCGATTCGGTTATTATTCATTATCCTTCAGGGCAACAAAAAGCATTAATTAATCTTGCTGTAAATAATTTTTATTCCGATGAGGAAGAATATCCCTCAGGATTTTTGAGAGCAAATTTCAAAACAGATTCAATTAAAGGCGAGGGGCAATTAACGGTTCAGTTCACAGATCTTTCTGTAGCCAATCCCAATTTTCCTGTTTCATCATATGAATGGGATTTTAATAATGATGGAGTAATAGATGCAACAGATCAAAATCCAATGTTTACATATTCTTCTGCAAATACATACTCGGTAAGGCTTGTAGTTTCTAATGGTACTTCATCAGATTCCCTCACCCGCGGTGATTATATTACTGTCAATCCTGTTTCTGATGTTGAAAATAATCCCTTCCAATTTCCAGACCAGTTTTCATTAGAACAGAACTATCCAAATCCCTTTAATCCGGCTACTAAAATAAGATATTCAATTCCGGAAGAATCAGATGTTATTTTGAAAGTATACAATTCTCTCGGACAAGAAATTACGACACTTGTTAACGAGAAAAAACCACAAGGATTTTACGAAATCAATTTTGGAAGTGAAATCCTGCCAAGCGGAATTTATATTTATCGATTAACAGCGGGAGATTTCACATCTGTTAAAAAAATGCTGATTATTAAATAACCATTCTCTTGTTGCAGATTGTTTAACAAGTATTTTATTACTCGTGATACAAGTTCCTTTGCAACAGTAATTTTTCTTTATTGAGGTTTAACTATGAAAACTAAATTATCAGTTTTTTTACTTTTCGTATTACTTACAAGTATTGCAAATATATTTGCACAAAGTGATTCGGCTTGTGATTCTCCTGAATGTCATCAATTCGATTTCTGGATTGGGAACTGGAAGGCAACCTGGCAGGATTCAACCGGTAGTGAATATATTGGAGCAAATTCTATTAATAAAATACTTGGTGGTTGTGTTATTGCAGAAAATTTTGATGGAAATCCCGGAGTTAATTTTACAGGGAAAAGTTTTTCTGTATTCAGTCCAAAGGAAAACATCTGGAAACAAACCTGGGTTGATTCACAGGGAGGTTATATGCTTTTTAGCGGAGGTATGGAGGACAACAAAATGATTTTATTTAGAGAAGTTGAAACAAAAAAAGGAATGGTTTTGCAGCGGATGGTATTTTATAATATAACTAAAGATAGTTTCGATTGGAACTGGGAGGCATCTTTCGATAATGGAATGAACTGGAAATTAAACTGGCTCATTCATTATTTAAGAAAGTAGAAATATTCTTCTGTGTTTTAGACTATTAATGGTAAATTTCCGGATATCAATGGAAAACAGTTTTGAAAAAAAATAACACCAAAATTTTACGGGTTGAATTTATGGTGTGATACTTTACTGCGTGAATTTTACGTTTATCACCGATAGGATGGGGAGTTATTCCGTACGGGAGGCATGATATTGTTCAATTCTTAATTATTCTTTGCTGCGCTTAAAGAACCGGTGTTAGCCATCCCTAATACCGGTTCAGCAGCAAGGATTTGCTATTTCATAGCTAAAATAAAATTCCTTTAATTTATTTTTATCACTTCTTTTTACTACACGCATAGAAATTATCCTGATTTGTTTTACCTGCCGTTTTGGGTAAATTTGCATTAAATTTTCACAGAATTCAATCAAAAAATGAGATACCCTTTTACAGAAATAGAACCCAAATGGCAAAAATTTTGGGAAGAAAAAAAGATATTTAAAACTGATCTCGAAGACATTGCGAAAAAACTATACACGCTTGTAATGTTCATTTATCCTTCCGGTGCAAAGCTGCACATCGGACATTGGTACAACTACGGACCAACAGATTCGTGGGCAAGATTTCAACGTTTAAAAGGTTACAATGTTTTTGAACCGATGGGTTACGATGCATTCGGTCTCCCTGCGGAAAATTATGCAATCAAAACCGGAATTCATCCATACGACAGCACATTAAAAAACATTGAGGACATAAGAGAGCAGCTAAAAAAAATGGGATGCATGTACGATTGGAATGCTGAACTAAAAACTTGCGATCCTGAATATTATAAATGGAACCAATGGCTTTTTCTTCAACTCTATAAAAAAGGATTAGCTTATCGGAAAAAGGCTCCTGTTAACTGGTGCCCTAATGATCAAACAGTATTAGCAAATGAACAGGTGCTTGCAGATGGAACATGCGAAAGATGTGG
>Ga0210133_1000727_pt1 | contig 10627 bp, 6 predicted proteins | sample Joice_ThreeSqC_D_2_FD_184874 | JGI IMG/M metagenome (GOLD analysis project Ga0210133, IMG submission 184874) | Wetland microbial communities from San Francisco Bay, California, USA, that impact long-term carbon sequestration - Joice_ThreeSqC_D1... | ecosystem: Environmental > Aquatic > Marine >...
TCAAGGTTTCATTCGGGAGAGGAATCCGGCACAATAAAAAACACCGCGTTACAATTAGCTAATTACTATGAGAGTGAAACAGTATTCAGATTGAAAAACCTCATAGAAATTATACAGGTTGTAATTGCAATGTTCATTATGATTATAATGATAGCGTTAACATTGGTTTCTGCTGAAACTGCAACTGTACGCCCCAAAACACCGGGAGTAAGTTCCAGTGTAATTCATATGGAGAATAACATCGGATGATAGAGACGAATCTCGAAATGACGGATAAAATTGGTTATCTGCTTTTTAAGAAAGGCATAATCGATTCATCAATGCTTGAAAAAGCCTTGTTGGCGAAGGCTAATGATAAAAGTAAAATAAGAAGAAATCTCGCGCAAATTCTGGTTCAGGATTTTAATTTTGATCACGATAGAATATTTAGAGAAGTTGCAATTCTTTATGCTTTTCGTGAGTTAGATACCAAACCATCTGAAATTCCGGATGAACGAATTGAAACTATCAGGAAAATGATTGAGGAATCGGGTAATTCATTAAAAGAGTTAATGCTGAAATCCCGGGTTATTCCTTTTATGTATGATGAAAGAATAAAAGATAAACTCATTCTTGCCGCCATCGATCCTACGGACAGGCATATACCACGAATTGCCTTCGGCTTAAATGCTAAAAAGTATGAAGTAATATTTATAAAGAAATCAGACTATGAAGAACTGGTAAAAAAGATTCTTCCCCCTGAAAATGAATTCCTGAAAGCGCTGGAACAACAAGATAGCGATGATTTCCAGGTTGAAGAGTCGGAAGAGAGTTCCGTTGATGAAGACGAACTTGATGCGGAAATAAATAAAAGTGCACTTATCAATCTTATAGAAGGCGCATTAGTTGAAGGTGTTAGAAAGGGCGCAAGCGATATACACTTTATTCCAAGAGAAGGAAAAAAAACTGAAATATTCATTAGGATTGACGGTGTTTTACAGTTATGGCACGTTCAGGAAAACACACTTCCCGAAGCCGTAGTTGCAGTTGTAAAAGATCGTGGCAAAGGTATGGATAGATTTGAAAGAGAAATTGCCCAGGATGGATTTATACAACGAGAAGTCGACCATCATGTAATAAGGTTTCGTGTTTCGGTTCTCCCTATTGTTGGAACCGAATTAAAGAATAAATATGAGAGTGTTGTAATAAGAATTCTTGATGATCGTAAAGTAATTAAAGATCTGAAAAAACTCGGATTGCTAGGATATTCAAATGATGTTTTCGTAAAAGCTATAAATCAACCGCAGGGTATGGTTATTTTAACCGGTCCTACAGGAAGCGGTAAAAGCACAACTCTTGTTGCAGCACTATACCAGGTTATAACTCCAGAAGTAAATGTATTAACGGTTGAAGATCCCGTAGAATATGTTATTGAGGGTGCCAGACAATTAAAAATCGGTCATAAAATGGGATTCGAGCAGGCGATTAGAGCAATACTGCGACACGATCCCGATATCGTTTTAGTAGGTGAAATGAGAGATAAAGAAACCGCAGAGACAGCCGTCAAATTGGCAAATACAGGACATTTAACTTTTTCAACCCTTCACACAAACGATGCCCCAAGTGCAGTAGCCAGACTATTTAAAATGGGAATAGAACCCTTTCTGATTGCTTATGCAATTAATCTTATTGTAGCACAGAGGTTAGTAAGGCGGTTGTGTCCTCATTGCAAAAAACGATTAAGTAATTTTGATGAAGCATTAATGAAAGCCGCAAATTTAGATATAGCAGAGTGGAGAAATTTTACGGTATATAGAGCTGAAGGTTGTGAAGAATGTAATAAAACAGGATATAAAGGTAGATTGGCGATTCATGAAGCTCTTTATTTTACAAAAGATATCAGGCAATTGATTGTTAGATCGGGAAACGAGGTTGACGAGGAAAGCTTAAGAGTTCAGGCTAGGAAGGATGGATCCATGAATTTACGAGATGCCGGGTTAGAAAAGGTTAAGCTTGGATTAACTTCTATAGAAGAAGTATTGTCAGCAACATCAGATGAATAACACGGTGCAACAAAAAAGATTAAATCGTTCATTTAATTATTGTCACATAGCGATGCCGTAATTTATTATAAAACAAAGCATTAAAAATATTATCTAATGTTATACTTTTAATCGATATTTTATATATTTTATACAATGAAAATAACAACAATCTACTTACACAAGTAAAATTGGAAATTTATAGTGTTTGAGAGCCATAAAATAGTTGCGACTGAAGAAAAACAGATTTTAGGGAAATTTGTAAAATCTATACCCGAATCTCGAATGGGACCAGACCGGGTTGAGTTTTTAATTATAGAGGCTAAGAAACTTGAAGAGCAGCATAAACTGGTTCTTCGTAACTATATAAATAAAACGCTTACGATGATGATAGAAAGTGAAGCCTCGGATATTGAAATTGGAGGTCACGGAAACGAAGGTCACTTCTGGATGAGAATTCATGGTAAGAAGGAGCGGGTTAGAGAACTTCCGCAGTTTACGGTAGATGAGTCGGCATTATTAATTATTAATCTTTTAAATGAGAATCAAAGAACTCTATTATTACAAAAACGTAATCTGGATTTTAGTTACACCTATTTTTATGAAAAAAGAAAAATAGGGGTTCGATTCCGTGCAGACGCTTACTTTGATCTCGATACACTTACTTTAAATATGAGGCTTATAAATCTGTCCACTCGTCCATTAGCTTCTTTAGGATTTCATCCTCTTGCTGTAAGATCACTGAGTCATAACTATATCAAATTCGGTTTAACGTTAATTACCGGGATAACCGGTTCAGGTAAATCAACCACGTTAGATTCCATAATTGATCACCATAATAAATTCGATCCTGCACATATAATAATTATTGCCGCACCTATAGAATATGTACACAACTCTAATATAGCTTTAATTAAACACAGAGAAGTCGGGCGTGATGTAATGTCTTTTAAAGAAGGTATTACGCAGGCATTAAGACAGGATCCGGATATTATAGTAGTGGGTGAAATGCGAGATGCCGAAACAATTATGTCCGCACTTGAAGTAACGGATACAGGGCATAAGGTATTTTCAACTTTGCATACCTCATCAGCCACCGAATCGCTGGATAGAATAATTGCCGAGGTTCATCCTAATGAACAGGAGCGAGTACGTAACAGGCTTGCAGATGTTTTGATTTCAGTAGTATCTCAAAAACTCGTCCCCACATTGGATGGCAGAAGAGAAATGGCTAAAGAGGTTCTTATTGTTACTCCGAGTGTGAAGGCTGCAATAAAGAATAATAATACAAGCGAGATATATATGATGATCAACCAAGGCGGAGCCTTGGGAATGTTAACGATGGAACAGGATCTTAAAAGACTTTATATGCAAAAGAAAATTTCACTGGAAACAGCGATTACATACGCAAATAATAAAACAAGAATTCAACAAATATTATCGGCAAATTGAAACCATTAGTTTGTATATATTGTGAAGGTAACGATACCAAGCTGGCGGTAGTCGGCAAAGGAAAAAACAATGACAAAGTAAAAGTCATTCGCACAGCGGCAATTAGTGTTTCTGCTTCCGCCGTCGATATAGAAGCCGAAGCAACCGGACTTCATCTGGATGACGATTCGCTTCAGTTTGAAGGTATTGAAGGGGAACCTGCCCCGATACATCCGAAAGTTGATAATTCTGCAGTTGGTGAAATAAGAAAAGCATTAGCCGGATTAGACTTAACTAATTACTCGTTTATCCCCGTTCTAACTGAGCCATCGATTTATTATCATCTTTACGAAGGTTCGCGATCCGCTAAAACTCATAAGTTAAAAGAAGCCATAATAGATGAAATTCTTGAAACTAAAAACGTTTCTGTTGATAAAGAAGGAATAGATTTCACCGAACTTTCGGATAAATCTTTGCTTTCGGTTTTCATAGTTGGTGAAGTTGCCTGCATTAACTTAATTAATGAAGTAGCACACCAGAATAACAAACGGTTTTATAAAATACCGACCGTTAAGAGTTCCGACATATCATTATCGTATTACATTGCTAAGAAAAAGAAATTCTTTCCTGACGATCATTCCTTAATAGTATACATCGGCAGAGAGTATAGTAAATTAATATTCCTGCAAGGCAGGAAGCTTAAACACATAGGTACAACCCTTGATATCGGCACAGCCAATCTTCACACTTATGACGTTTACTTCTCAAAAATTCTGCTTGAGATGGAGAACGGTGGAATACCATCATTAGATAATATTATAGTATGCGGTGAAGATGATTCGGAAAATATAATTCTATCTTTTTACGGAACATTTCCGGAAGCTAATGTCAGCCGGCTTGAATTCGATGATCTGGACCTGGAAGATATTGATCAGGAGACCAGGGATAAATTTTCTACTTTCAGCATTCCCATATCTGTTGCAATCGATTATTACGATGAACAAAGCCAGGTTCACCAGGGTATAAATCTTCTTCCGAAATCAGTCAGAGAGGAACAAAAGTTCTTCCAATTTTCGTGGCACAGTTATGCGTTGTTGCCGATACTCTTTCTTGTTGCATTTTGGGTAACGCAGAAAGCACTTTCAAATACAAGTGAAATCAGCAAGCTCGACACTCAGATAACAGAAAAGACAATACTAATGAAACAGAATCAGCAAACACTTGCAGAAATAGCTGACCTTGAAGGAAAGATAAGCGGCTTCGACCAGACACAGTCTATTCTAGATTCAGCTTCACTTGGAACGGGAGTCTGGAATCAGGTTCTGCAGGACATTGCAAGTTTTACAAGTAAGAAGAAAAGTATATGGTTAACAAGTCTTACTCGCAGCGACCAGCAGACCATTCTTGCTGAAGGTTATTCTTTATCAAGAAATGCATTAACTGATTTTGCGTACTCTGTAGAATCGGCAACATTAAACAGCATGTTCTATGAAGCATTGAGAGACCGAAGCGCGTACAAGTTCAATTTAACTTTTAATATTTCAACTTATCCTAAACAGAAATGAATAAGAAATTAAGAAGTACCCTTAGTCTTATTGCTTTATTGCTGCTTATTCTGGTAATCGGCGGGATTTACATTTTTGTAATTCAGGGTGGAAAAGTATCAGAAAGGGAAGAAAAGCTAAGTGAACTTAATGCAAAGTCTTATGACCCTGTTGAACTGGAAGCAAAGTTTGAAGAAGTTAAAAAACGCTCTGACGTTCTGGACTCTATTCTTTCACACAGGAAATTTAATATTCCGAAAGATCTTTCATCCATTAAGTTTTACAATTTTGTAAATAATATTATTTCCGATTTTTCTGAGCACACACAGGTCAACATAGAATTTGCTGGGCAAATTGCCGATAAAGCATTCTTCTATTATGAATACAAATTAACAGGCAGCGGATTCTTTAACGAAGTTTACAAACTGATATATTCAATTGAGCAAAGCAAAGAATTGAAGAAAATAACAACGTTGAATCTGGGTAATCTTATTAAAACCGATTCAGACGGAATTCCGTTATTCCTGGTAAATTTTGAAATGACAGCCCAGGTATATTTTTCTTCCGATCGCCGTTTTGCACCCGAGGTATCGGTTGAAAATAATCTTTCCACTGGTCCGATTTATGATGCCTTCTATCCATTAATAAGGAATGAAATTGAGCCAAATATTGATGAATTACTCGATGTTCAGGGAGCCAAATTATTAGCACTTATTCCCGAAGGCGCGTTTATTGCCGATACACATGGAAACACGTACCTCGTTTGGGAAGGAGAACAGGTTTATCTGGGATATTTGACCAAAATAGATTATGAAAACAATACTGTTGGTTTTATTCTCAACAAGGGTGGAATTATAGAACGGGTTACTCTTGAACTGGAACGTGTAAAATAAAAATTTAATCGTGAGAATAGTTATTATGAAAACAATTGCAACGTATTTTATCTTATCCCTTTTTCTTGTCATAGAAGTTCTTCCACAAAATCATTTGGAGCGAAGGTTTAAAGATTACAACAATCCTGATGAACTTGTAACCATGTCCGAAACACTTCCGTTTAACCAGGCAATTGAACTGATAAGTAAAGTAAGCGAAAGTACAACCGGGAAAAAAATTGTTAGTGCCGTACAAAGAACCGACCCGATTGGTGTGCAGATAGTAAACCAGCCTTTTGATAAGGCTTTGCTTGTTATCGTTCAATATGCAAATCTTGAATATGAAGAAAAGGAAAATTTAATAGTTATTAAAAGTAAATTGGAAGAAGAACAACATTCGGCAGATACCTATGCCTCGGTCGATTCGAGAGAGGTAAAAATATCTGCAGTCTTTTTTGAGATGGATGTTGAAAAATCCAGAAAAATAGGCTTTGACTGGAAGTTTTTATTATCCGGAAAGAGTTCTGACATTGCGGGTCTTTTAAGAACCGAATCGGAAACATCACAACAAACCACCAGCAGTACAGATGGTTCAAGCAGCAGTGGAAGCGGTACAAGCGGATTGCAACCGGAATTTAATCTTGGAGTTAGTTCCGATTTTTCACTTGGTAACTTTTTTGGTCAGGCTACTGCGGTATTTAAATTTTTTGAAAACGAAGGAATAGGGGAAATTATTGCAAGCCCAAGTATAATAGTAAGAGACAAGAATAAAGGTAATATTCAGGTAGGTTCAGATTTTTCTGTAAGAACTAAAGACTTTGCCGGAAACACAGTGGAGAAATTCTTCCCTACAGGTACTATAATCGATGTTACACCATTTATATATAAAGAAGAAGGTATCAACTACATTTTACTTAACGTTACCGTTGAAAGAAGTTCATTCTCACAGAACGAAACGACAACCCAGATAAATAAAACAAATGCTGCCACACAAGTACTATTGCTTGATGGTGAAGAGACTATATTGGGCGGTCTGTTTGTTAATGAAGAAACAACCACGAGAAACGGCATACCGTTCCTGAAAGATTTACCATGGTGGGTGCTTGGTATCAGGTATATAACCGGATTCGATGAAAAAATAGAACGTAAAAAAGAACTCGTTATTTTACTTAAAGCTGAATTAGTGCCTACACTTAAAGAAAGATTTGCCAATCCAGAATCAAAAAGCCTGATTCAATCACAGATAAATAGAGATCAAAAAAGAATACAGTATTATAAACTGAATGAAACACCGGTTAACGATGTGAATTAATGATGGAATCAATATTAATAGTTGATGATGATGTAAACCTTTGTACAGTGCTTTCAGAAGAACTTACAGAGGTTGGATACGAAACCTACTTCCTTACCAACGGTAGTGGTGTGCTCGAATATGTAAATAACAATCAGGTAGACTTGATATTACTTGATTTGAAAATGCCGGTGAAAGATGGATTTGACGTTCTCCACGAACTTATAGATGCACATGTTTCTGTAAGAGTTATAGTGCTTACGGCTTACGCCGATGTGCAGAGCGCAATAGATTCGGCAAAATTAGGGGCAAGTGATTTTATAAGTAAACCGTACGATTTTGACGAATTATTAATCACTATTCGTAAAGTTGTTCAGCGAGAAGCATAGTGTATGAAAATAAGCCTGAGAATAATCTTAATAAATTTCATTGTTGTTGTAATGATTATGGGCGGTCTGGCAATTGCATTTTATTCTATTATGTACAAAGCCCTGTCTTCTCAAAAATCTCAGAGCCTGATAAATTCGGCAAACAATTACATATACGCATACCGTTCGAAGCAGCTTGAAGCCGAGGATGAATTCCTCAGTTTAACCGCCAATAATTTAGATAATCCACTTCGTTATAACGATTTAAAAACAAATGTTCTGGATTTTATTTTAAAAGCAGATCTAAAAAATCCCGACCAGATAACTAAAAGTTCATCAACATCGGTAATAAACATTCCGAACAAACCGTTTAAACTGGATAAATTTTTCGATTATAATCCCTATGCGGTTTTATCTGAAGTTAAAGATTCCTTAAATGGAGTATACTATTTCGGCTTCATCTTAGATGAAAATCTTCTTAATAATTTTTCTGAAAAAATAAATTCGAACATTGCCATAATATGGAATGGGACATTAACGGATGTTTCTAATTCGTCAATTAACCAAAAATATATATATACGCTTACACAGGCAGCTAATGAACTCTCGGGCAAAGGGAATTATGAAGTATATTCCCAGGGAGCCAATTCGGATGATATTATAGCAACTCTATATAGACCGTCAAAACAAATTTCAAACAGTAACGATATTTCATTTCTGATTTTTACCCAGGTTGGTGAAGCGGCAGAACTAAGAGCGACCCTTAGAGATGTTTTCCTTATAATGGGTGTTACGGGAATAGTCCTTTCTCTTATCCTAACTTTTTTATTCACGGGTAAATTAAGAAAGCAAATTACAGATCTTAGCGATGCTACCGAAAAAACCAAAACGGGCGATTTTAAAAACAAGATTAAAGTTAGAAGTAAGGATGAAATAGGCAAATTAGGGCAGGCTTTCAACCGGATGCTCGACGAATTAGCGAAAAATCAGAAGGCGAAAAACGAATACTCTGAATTCATAACTCTTCTAAATCAGAATCCCACCCTTAGTGAAGTTTCTGAGGCAGCGCTCAGCAAAATAATTAGGACTTGCGGGTTTATAGTAGGAGCCCTATACCTGGTTGAAGAAGAGACCTTAAAGGTATTAAGCGCATATGGTCATGAAAAAGAAAAGACTATCAATAAAAAAGATTTTGGCTTTCTTAACCAGCTCATAAAAGAAAAAGAGACTCTGGAAATTACTTCCAACGAGGATCTTCCAATTGTTTCCGTAGGATTAACAAATTTCAGGTTGAAATATCTTTTACTTGTACCTGTGGTTTATAACAATAAAGTAATTTCAATCCTTGAATTAGGTTCTGTTGACAAACCTTCCGAAGACGTAAAGGAATATCTGCAAAAAATAAAAGATCAATTGGCGATTGGAATAACCAATGCAAACGCTCTGGTACAATTAGAAAATTTCATTGGAGAACTAAAGAAGCTAAACGACGACTATCAGATACAAAATGAAAAAATAAAGAAGCAAAACGATTCACTTGTAAAATTGCATCAAGAACTAAAAGAGCAAGCCGAAGAACTCGAGGTGCAGAAACTCAAAGCAGAAGAATCGACAAAACTGAAATCCCAATTTCTTGCAAGTATGTCGCATGAACTCCGTACACCAATGAATTCTATTTTGGGACTTACGGAATTAATCCTCGAAAAATCGGACATGTCGCCGAAAAATCATGAAAGACTTGAAGTTGTACTAAACAGCGGACGACGGCTCATGACATTGATAAACGATATTCTTGACCTTTCTAAGATTGAAGCCGGTAAAATGGAGATAAGAATTGAAGATGTTTTACTCGAAGAAATGATTGGTGAAATTTCAAGCTCGATAACTCCTTTGGTAATGAATAAAGGAATAGAGTTTAATATAGATCGTAAAACGAACACGAGAGTTGTCATACAAACGGACCGGGGCAGAGTTGTTCAGGTGCTAATTAATTTACTAGGCAATGCCGTTAAGTTTACGGATCGCGGTGAGGTTAAGCTGAGTGTTTCTGTTAAGGATAACGATAGACTGATATTCGATATTGCCGATACAGGTATAGGCGTTTCTGAAGCAGATCAGAAACTAATATTTGAAGAATTCCGGCAAGCTGATGGTTCAACCTCAAGGAGATACGGCGGTACGGGATTAGGATTATCAATTTGCAAAAAAATATCCGACCTGCTTGGCGGTGACTTGACAATGAAAAGTGAACTTGGCAAAGGTTCGGTGTTTACATTTAATATTCCTCTCAATTTTGTTTCGGAGGAAGAAAAGGAATTTGGTGAAACTGTTAACGTACAGAAACTTATTAGCAATATAAAAAATCCAATACTTGTTATAGATGACGACAAGGAAATTCGTTACACAATCGGCCAGTATCTTTCTTCTAAAGGTTACGATGTAATGTTTGCTGAAAATGGTGAAAAAGGAATTAAGATGGCTATTGAAAAACAGCCGTTTGCAATCACGTTGGATTTAATGATGCCGGATAAAGATGGCTGGAGTGTCCTTAAGGAGTTAAAAGAAAACGAAGCTACTAAAGACATCCCCGTTATACTTATATCGATTAATGGAGATAAGCAAGTTGGTTATGGATTAGGCGCATTTGAATTTTTTGTAAAACCAATCTCAGCCGATAAATTATTATCTGCTTTTTCAAGACTGGAACATCTTGCAAACAAGAGAATCAAAAAAATAGTTATTGTGGATGATGACGACATTGAGTTTGAAAAATTCAAAGGTGAATTTGAAGACGATAATATTTCAATCGAATATATAAGGGATAGCGAATTTGCATTTAATAAAATAGCTGAAGTACAGCCGGATATTATCATTCTTGATCTTATGATGCCCAAAGTAGATGGAATTACGTTATCATACAAATTAAAATCGGATGTAAGAACAAAACATATCCCTATCATCATAAGCACAGCGAAGGATCTTTCACAGGAAGAGAGAAATTCACTTAATAATATTGTGGAAGGAATAGCCGTTAAATCCAAAGGACATCCTCTTGACGTATTAAAAGTAGTTAGAGACAGAATAAGACAACATGAAGTAA
>Ga0210133_1000728_pt1 | contig 10616 bp, 9 predicted proteins | sample Joice_ThreeSqC_D_2_FD_184874 | JGI IMG/M metagenome (GOLD analysis project Ga0210133, IMG submission 184874) | Wetland microbial communities from San Francisco Bay, California, USA, that impact long-term carbon sequestration - Joice_ThreeSqC_D1... | ecosystem: Environmental > Aquatic > Marine >...
TGGCGATGATCACCGGATCGCTGTGGCACGTGCCGCAGAGCTCGACCGCCAGCTGATTCGAGTGCGTGGCCGCGTCCGGGTCGTCGGGGCGGAGGATCAGGTGCTCGCCGTGGCAGTCGGTGCACGTGGGGCTGTCGCCGACGCCCGCCATGACGGCTCGCCCGTGAATCGACCGATCGTACTCGGCCCGGATGTTCACGTGACAGGCGCCGCAGGTCGACGCGACGTTGAGCCGGTTGATCTTCGAGCTGGGGTCGTTATGTCCCTTGAGGTCGTGGACGCCGTGACAGTCTGTACACGTCGCCGCGGCCATGTCGCCGTTGCTGCCGGCCTTGCCATGCACGGATTGCGCGAACTGCAGGGCCGGAGATGGCAGCTTGACGTACTGATCCGTCAGCAGACCACCGGTGCTGTGGCACGCGGTGCAGGTTTCCGCCACGTGTCCGTGGTAGGTGCGGCTCTCCGGATCGTCGCTCCTCCGGATGTCGTGCTCTCCGTGGCACCCGGCGCAGGTCGGGGCTCTCTCGTTGCCTCGTGCGAGGGCGTAGCCGTGCACGCTCTCGGCGTACAGTCGGTTCTCGGATCCGTGGCACGCCTCGCAGCGCACCGGCGTGTATTCGTCGGGGTGGGGAAAGGCGAAGCCACTGTGACAGGTGGTGCACGCCATGCCGAACCCGCCGTGCACCGAACCTTCGAATTCGTCCCGGGTCACGATCAGCCGGTCGCCGTCCTCCCGCGCGGAGAAGTTCTCGGGATCGCCGTGACACATGAAGCAGGTCCGATTCGGGTCCTGCGTCGCTTCCTGGGCCGGCAGCGGCCCGGCCCGGAACGCAGCCACCGACAGGACGCACGCGACGGCTCCGAGGCCGCGCGCGAGCGCGGGTCGCCGGACGAGCAGGGACAGCAACATGGGCGATCTCCGGTGTATTCCGCTCAACGTGAAGCGGGGAAGCGCTTCACGGCCCGGAACAGCATCTTTCGTGCCGGAAACGACTTGCAATCGTAGGGCACTCGGCGCCATTGCTCAGGACGATTCGTCCGAGCCGAGCGGCGGCTGCGGATGACACGCCACGCAGTCGTTCGGGGCGTAGTGATCCACGCGATCGTCGTGGCACACCGTGCACACGTTGCGGGACCACGAGTCGATGCCGGCCACGGCCTCGCCGTGACAGATCGCACAACCCTGGTGCACCACGGGGGGATGGATCGCCTTCACTCCCTCCCGGTGGCAGGCCAGGCACCTCACCTCCGGCTGGTGGTGAGCACCGTGGCACCGTTCGCACAGATCCGCTCCGGGGCGCGTCGGCGGGTTGCCGTGGCACATGGCGCAGTCGAATCCGAGCTCCGTGTGCCGGGCGTGCGGAAAGTCCCCGACGCCGGTGCGAATGACACCGCCGGGAGGTCCGGGCGTGCCCTCGTGACACCGTTCGCACGCCATCGCGCCGCTGTGGTGGCAGTCCGAGCATATCTCGGGCGACGCGAGCGAGATCTTGCCGTGGTCGTCCATTGACGTGTGGCAGAAGGTGCACGACAGGTTGGCCCGCGTGACGTGCGGCTCGTGCCGGAACGAACGCCCCCGCCATTCTCCACGTTGATCCTCGATGCCCGAGTGGCAGCGCAGGCACTGGTTCTCGCTCACCGGCTGACCCAGATCCACTTCCGGAGTCTGGTAGTCGATTCCTCCGCTTTCCGAAGCCTCCCGGACGAGCTGCAGGGCGGCGCGGAGAGTCGCATCAGCGTATTCCACATTGTGGACGCCCTTGCCCACTCGCACCAGTTCCACGTTGCCCCGCGCCAGCTCGAGCAGACTGTCGGCCGCAGCGCGCTGCGTCTCCGATCCGCGGCGACGGCTGCCCGATGCGGCATCGACCACCTTCGCGACGCGGTCCAGCTTGCGCTCCGCCTCGGCCTGCCAGCCCGGGAGGATGTTCGCGTACCGGATCCCGTGGCATGAGAGACAGGCAGCTTCACCCGCTGCCTTCACGTTCTCGTGACCCACCAGTTCCCGCGGAAGGCGGTGACAGCTCTGGCAGGTGACCCTGGCGAGGAACATCGCACTGGGATCGTCACCGGTCCCATGCGCTCCGGTGCCCGTGAACATGCGCTGCTGGGCCACGTGCGACCCCTCGTGGCACGACTTGCAGTCGAGGTCGAACTCGTCGGAGAGGGAGACGATCGCGTGATCGATCGGTCGGTGACAAAGCTGGCACTCCACGTTGTGCTCGGTGAGATGGACCTCGTGTATCAGGGTCGTGTTCTCGTACTCGGCCAGTCGCTCGGGGAGGTTGTGGCACACGTAGCACCGGTCCTGGTCGGCGGCGCCGGTTCCCGAGGTCACGCGGTCGTGGCACGACACGCAGGACACCATGTCCGCCACGTACTGAGGGTGGTCGATGACCCGGCCCTCGACTTCCAGTCGGGGCGGTGAGGAGTGGCACCCCGTGCAACCGGCGATCGGCTCGCCTGGCGGCTGACCCCTGAAGTGACACAGGAAGCAGGTCTCCTTCGTCACGGCCAGGTGTTCTCCCTGCACGATCTGCGAGTGGCAGCTCGTGCACCGGAGCTGCTTGCCCCGCCTCAGCTGTATGAGGTGCTGGCGGTGATTGAATCGCACACCGGAGAACACGAGCTCGCCCTCGAGCTTCCGTGTCGAGTGACAGCCGGATCTGAGACATGCCGCGTCCTCGATCTCGGCCCACGGGCGCGTGCCGTATGATCCCGTGACGTACTTCACCACCTGGTTCGCCGCCTGCACCTTGCCCATCGCTTCCGCCTTGATGCCCGGCGCGTAGTGGCACTTGATGCACGGCACGTCGTTGTGGCTCGAGCTGGCCCACGACTCGTAGTAGGGCTTCATGTTGTGGCAGTTGGTACAGAAGCTCGGCTGGGCGCTGTACTCGATGAACCCGAGCGTGCTCAATCCCGCCAGCAGTCCGAACAGGAGCAGGACCTGGATGCCGATCAGGACGAGCTTCGACCTGGACTTCCCCCTGAGGAAAGCCATTTCAGCCTGCTTCCGTCGCGTCGGGAGCTCTCGATCGCATCTGGCGGAGCCGGCTCCCCGCCAGGAAGATGATCCCGAGGGCGAAAAACCAGACCGGCAGGAGGAACAGCTTGTGTTCCCACCGCTCCTCGGCGCTCACCTCCGCCTTGCCACGAATGTCGAGCGAAGCCGAGGCGATCAGCCGTTCGATGTCCGTCATCTGCTCCAGGTCCAGCGTGTGCTGGATCTTTTCGAGCCGCCCGAAGTCGGTCACCGCCCCGCGGAAGCGAAACCTCTCGTCCGATGTCTCGTGCCCGGCGCGAACGAGCTCCGACAGCGCCTCTTCCGCTCGCGCGATCTCGGTCTCGGCGCGGATCATCACCTGCTCCACTTCCGCTCCGAGGGTCGCCTCGGCGCTGCCCGCCCGGTGACAGCCCTCGCAGGTCTGCGCGATCCGGTCCGTCTGCACTCGTTCGGTGCTGTGGTTCGAATGGCATCCCGTACATCCGAGCGGCGCCTTTCCGCCCTCGACCCGTCCGTGTGGCCCGAGATCGAACGCCTTCCGCACGTTGACGTGGCATCGCCCGCACACGTTCGAGATCTCGTTCACGTTCGGCGGAAGGGCCGCGTGCGAGCCATGGCATCCGACGCAAGTGGGAGCCGCGAAGTTCTCCCGCTCGTACAGGGCGACCCCGTGGGCGCTGTGTCGGTGCGCCTCCACCTGCCCGGTCGGGATCCCGTACGGCGCCATCAGGTCCTTGTCGTCGTGACAGCGGGCGCAGGTGGCGGAGATGTTGGTGGGGTAGACTCCGCTGCGCGCGTCGTCGGGCCGCAGTGTCGTGTGGGGGTCGTGGCAATCCGAGCAGGTGGGTGCGTCGAGGTTCCCCTCGTCCAGCAGGAGTTGCCCGTGCCGGCTGGTGCGGAGCTCGGCGATCTCGTCGGCCGGGAGCCCGTACTGTCTCATCTGGTCGGGGTCGCCGTGGCACGACGAGCAGACCTCCACCGTCTCGAGCTTGGTGAGCCGCCCCCTGAAGTCACCGGAATGCGCCTGCGCGGTCTCGAACGCCGCAGGGTCGCCGCCGTGACAGTCGTGGCACCGGACTCCCCGCTCGGAGTGCACCCCCATCTGGTACGCCCGGCGCTTGTCCGCGTGGCACAGGAGACATCCGTACGTCTCCTGCGAGGCGTCGTCCGCCTGCTGAACGGCCCGAGCTTCGGGACGGCCGTCCGCGACGATCGGCACAGCCCCGGCCTCCATCGCCAGACCGGAGGCCAGCAAGCAGAACAGTCCGAGACCGATCTGAATCGGAGGTCTGATCATGGTACCTGCCCCGCCTCCGGTTCGGGAACCGCGTCCCGATCGGGCGCTTCGAGGTTCGGAATCGCGCGCTCTTCGATGATGCGCCTTTCGACCTGGGTGCTGGGCGGCACCGAATCGAGCTGTCGTCCCACGGCCCAGAAGGCGACGAAGCCGAGGAAGAACAGCAGGCCGACGCCAAGGACGAGCGGCTTGCGACGCAGCGGCTTCGCGTCGTCACGGTCGACCAGCGGCAGAATGATCAGGAGCAGGCCGAGCGCCGAGAAGCCGACGAATCCCCACACGCCGAGCGTGCGGAGCAGGCCGAGGGACACGTCCACCACGATCCACGATGACACCAGTCGGTCCGGGACCTCGAACGGCGTGGCCGGATCGCCCATCGGTCGGGGGAACAGCGCGGCGAGCGAGATCGTAACGGCGAGGACGAGGGCCGAAACGAGCACGATGCGCAGCAGCTGGTTGGGGTAGAAGGGGACTCCCGCACGGCCGTCGTCCACGTAGCCCTTCGGCGGGGCGGTCCCGTGTTTCCGGACGACGACGAAGTGGAGCACGAGAAGACCGAACGCCGCCCATGGAAGTATGATCGCGTGCAGCGCGAAGTAACGGCTCAGCGTGGCCCCCGACACGAACAGGTCGCCCGTCAGCATGCCGGACAACGGCCCGCCGACGACAGGCGTCCGCCGGATCACGTCCATGACCTCGGTCGAGGTCCAGTAAGCCCACTGGTCCCACGGAAGCAGGTAGCCGGTTCCTCCGAACGCGAGCACGACGAAAAGGAGAAGCACGCCCACGAACCAGCTCGTCTCCCGCGGCGGCCGGTAGGCGCCCGTGAAGAACACTCGAGCCATGTGGGCCATGATCGCCAGCACGATCAGGTTTGCCGCCCAGAGGTGCAGGTCGCGCAGCAGCCAGCCGAACGGGACCTCCGTGGTGATGTACTGCAGGCTCGCGTACGCCTCGTCCACCGACGGTCGATAGTAGAACGCCAGCAGGACTCCCGTGACGACGAGGACCATGAACAGCAGGTAGGAGATGCCGCCGAACGAGTGTCGCCAGCCGACGTACGGGGGAAGACGCCGCGCCCGCGCCTTTCGATATGCTTCGTCGATCGGGAGCCGGCGGTCGATCGGGCCGTACAGCAGGCCGAGGAACCTCAGCGCGGAGAGAAGGCTGGCGTCCGTGCTCTCCTTCAGGTCGTCCCCGACCTGTACCAGCCACGCCCGAGCCCTTTTGAGCATGCGTCTTCCGTTGTTCAGTCGCGAGTGACGTAGACGATCTCGTTGCGCACGAAGACCGCGTACCGCTGAAGTGGCTCGGTCGTGAGTCCCTCGACCGAGTGACCGTGCAGGTCGTAGACCTGGTGTCCGCACGGCGACACGATCCGCAGTGCTTCGGGGTCCCAGTTCAGGATGCAGCCGTCGACCGGAGATACGGCCTGGAGGGCAGCGTACTCCGTCTCGCCTCGCCGAACCACCAGAATGGCCTGCTCTCCCCAGGTCTCGAGGCGGCTGCTGCCCACCGGAAAGTCCCCGGTTCGCGCTATCCGCGCCGCGATCTCGCGCTGAGGGATGATCAGGTGCTCGGGTGGAATCGTGTAGAGACCCGTGATGAGGAGCGCGCCGAGGAACACGACCCCGATCATGGAGTTCAATACGAAGGAGCTTAGGTCGCGCTCGGTACGGTCAGAGTCGGCTTTCATCAGGGTTCAATGCCTCGTGCGTGGCCGTGCTTCGATTCGGAGGCCGGAGTTCCGCCCCGGATGAGCGCTTCGGACAGGCCGGAAGGTACCGTGGCGGGATCTGTGATGCCAGAAGCCGCCTGTACTCCGGCCGGGGGTGGATGCTCGCGTTAACGGGCGAGATATCCTAATTTCAGGCCCACTTGGGTCGCGCGCCGGCAGAGGCTTCGTGCGTTGAGGTTTGCGCGACCGGCGCGATACCAATCGCAAGGAGAGCGTAGGATGATTCGGAACATCGTAATCACCACGGCCGCGCTGCTGTTCGTCGTGGCCGGGTCGGCGTTCGCCCAGGACGCCACCAAGCCGCCGGTCATGTCGCATGACATGGCGGGCAAGGAAAACTGCACGATGTGCCACTCGGGGGCGATGGAGGGGATTCCGGCGGAGCCGGCGGACCACGAGGGGCGTGCCGTGGACACCTGCGTCCTGTGCCACGCGCCGGACGCCGAGATGCAGACGGCGACGGCCGCGGGGATCCCGCACGATCTCGCGGGCAAGGACAACTGCACGATGTGCCACTCGGGCGCGATGGAGGGCATGCCGGCAGCTCCGGCGAGCCACGAGGGCCGCGGGACGGATACCTGCACCCTGTGTCACAAGCCGAGCAGCTGATCCGGGCGGCACGGCCGTCGGCGAAGACCTTTCGTCTCCGGCTGGATGAGGAAACGCCCGCGACCGCCAGAACGGCGGCGCGGGCGTTTCACATCCGATAGACCCGGTGCCCGATACGGGGACACCAGGGGATGGCGCTACCCTAGGGAGCGCTCACCCCGTACTCGGCTTCCACCGCGCTGATGCTGGCTGCCAGCAGCGCTCGGATCCAGGGCGAGTTGTGCACGGTCGCGGCATGCACGTCACCACCGTGATACGCCAGGTTGTAGTTGAAGAAGGCGCCCTCCGCGATCGTGAACGTGGAGACGCTCGCATCGATCTCGCCCCCGGGCTCGTCCAGATTCGGATCCACCTCCTCGAGCAAAGCCAGGAGCGTGGCTGCCTGGTTCGCTACGAACTCAGACCGCAGGCTCATGATCGCGGCCGCGTTCGCCTGCGTGGAATGACAGCCGGAAGCCACACAACCGACAAACGACCTCGAAGCCGTGTCGATGGGACAGTCGTGTTCGCCGGTCGGGATGCCATTGGCGTCCACGCAAGCAGCCGCGTCGAATGTGTGCCCCACCGAGTTGAGCAGGAGTTCACCCGTCGCCTGATCCTCGATTTCGTACATGACCACGTGACACGTCGCGCAGAGCTTCTCGTTGTTCTCCGTGCCGTGCGAGGCGACGATCGATCCGAAGTCCAGGTCGGCGCCCGGCGGAATCCATCCGGCCTCTCCGACCAGGAGCTCGGTTTCGGGGGCGTGCGGCGCCAGACCGTGTGATTCGTTGGGGTCCGGGTTGGAGCGGCGGTTGTGGCAGCGCGCGCAGAGGTGCGCGGTCACGTCCGCCGTGTTGACGGGGAATCGGAGCTGGCCCTCGAACGTGGCGTCGTGCGGATCGTGGCACACGCCGCATACCACCGGGAGCGGGTCCGCGCTGTCCTTCTCCAGGTACTCCGAGCGGACGCCCCAGGCCAGGAGCGTGCCCTGACCCCGGTGGCAGCCCGCACACTCCGGATTCGATGCCGCGAAAGTGACGACCTCCGAGTGCTTTGACAATTCCCATTGCTCGACGAACGGGTGGTGCGTCCCGTTGTGGCACTCGCCGCACCCGTTGGTGAGGCCCTGCCCGACGGCGAGCGACGGGATCGGTTGAGTCGCCTGCGGATTCGCGATATGCGTCTGGCCGGCTCCGTGGCAGGCCTCGCACTGGACGTCCAGATAGCGCTCATCTCCGGTGGACGTCCACCCCACCGCCGCGGTCGCGGCGTTGCCGAGCTGGCTGACGGTATGGCAGGCCTCGCAGAATTCCTGGGCGTGCCCGCTGCCCTGGAGGGTCTCCCAAGCGCCCGCATGGGCCGTGGTGGTCCAGCTGGCGCTCGGCGTAGCGTGACACTGGGCACACGTCGGCTGCCCCTGTTGGCCCTCCACGTATCCCAGCATGCCGCCAGCCGACGCCGGTGGGTCGTTGCCGAACGGCCGGTCGTTGTACACGGTATCCTCGTCCACGCAGCCGCCCATGACAGCGGTCAGGGCGAGCACTGCGAGGCTGGTTCTCATGGTCCGACGAAGGGAGCCGCGACGGAAGTCGGAGTAGCCCACGGTGACCTCTCCTGAAGTTGAATATGCCGGGGTCATGCGCGACGCCGGCCCGACGTGCCAACGCTTCTCGGGAAGCTGGCTTCCCGCGGTCGAATGTGCAAGCATCCGGGGAGAGCGGTGCCGCACTCCGCCGCGAGGTTGCGTCGTTTCCCGCGGGCGCGAGATTGCACCGCTCGAGAGGCGCGGTCACGCATCCGAGAGGCGTACCGATGAGCGATGGGACTTTCCTGGTACTTCTGATAACGGCGGGGGTGCTCGCCCTGGCCGCCGGCGTGTGGATCGGCCTCGGATATCCCGGTCTTTACGAGCGTTACGAGGACACGGGAGCGAAGGCCCCGCGGAAGGCTCCGGTCCGCATGCTGCTCGACCGATTCGGCGTTTCGAGACGAAGGGGACGGGACCGGACACCCGGCACGGGTCGATGGTCCCGACGCTGAGGCCGGATCGGCACGCCGCCGTACGCCGGGTCCTGTGGGCCGTCCTGCTCGCCAATCTCGCCGTGGTCGCCGCCAAGGTGTGGGTGGGAGTCCGCTCGGGCTCGCTGGCGGTTCTGGGCGACGCGGCGCACTCGGGAGTCGACGCCCTCAACAACGTGGTCGGGCTCGCTGCGGTGGGCGCTGCCGCGGTCCCTCCCGACGAGGATCATCCTTACGGCCACGCCAAGTTCGAGCTGCTGGGAGCTCTCGCTGTGGTCGTCTTCCTGTCGATCACTTGTTTCGAACTGATCAGTGCGGCCGTCGGCAGGCTGCTGGGCGATCAGCCTCCGCCAAGACTCGATTCGCTCACGGTCGTGCTTCTCGGAGCGACCATGGCGGTCAACATCCTCGTCGCGTGGACCGAGAGCCGGGCCGCCGGTCGTCTGCGAAGCGTCATCCTGGCGGCCGACGCAAGGCATACCGGTGCCGACGTCCTGATCACGGCGTCAGTTCTCGCCGGCCTGTTCCTGGCGAGTCGCGGGTGGCCCGCCGCGGATGCCTGGCTCGGGATCGTGGTGGCGCTCCTGATCGCGCGCAGTGGCTGGGAGATCCTGCGCACGGCCGTGCCGGCCCTGGTGGATCGGGCCGCCGTCGAGGCCGCCCGGATCGACCGATTCGTCTCGGAAGTGCCGGGTGTCCGGAGCGTCACGGAGGTACGCAGCCGGGGGGCGATCGAGGGGGAGGCGTTCGTCGAGCTCACCATTGAAGTGGATGGCGATCAGACCGTAGTTGAGGGACACCGGGTGGCCGACGCCGTGGAGAGAAAGCTCGTCGAAAATGCGGGATTCTCGGCTGCCGTGGTGCACGTGGAACCGTGGAGCGGCCCTTCCGCAAGCCCCGGCTCCGACCGAGTCTGAGAAGCCGCTCGTCCGGCTAGTGCTCGAGTGGCGCCACTTCCCAGCGGCACGCCTCGTCCCCCCGGCTCTCGCACGTCGGATGGCTCACCGGCGCCACTTCTCCCAACCCATGGGCACACGCCGTGAAGGCTGCCGTGATGATCCCGCACGCTACGCCGGAATCGTCCGCCGCGGCCGGAAGGCACCCGGCGACCGAGACGGACGGATCCGTCCGATCGGATCGGATGGAGCTGCCCGGGCTCAGAGATGCCGCCACCCTTCGCAAGTGGCGGAGCAGGGCTCGCCGGCGGATGCCCGCCGGCGCCAGACGCCGGGCGAAACCGCCCGCGTGGTGGGTACGGGAGACGTACTCGGACCCGAGCCGATCGCCGGCGGCCTCGAACACCATGCGCGCGTCCGGCCGCCGGGCGATCAGCCGGAGAAGGTCGACGAACTCGCTCGCCTCCAGCTGGCGACGGCGCTTCCGCATGTCCGCGTAACGCCTCATCTGTCCGTCGATCACGTCGCTCAGGCCGAGCCTCCGCGGGAGACTGATGTGGAAAGCCTCGTCCTCCAGCACTTCCGCCGGAGTGTCGACGTCGCGCAGAGACTCAAGGAGCACGATCGCGACGCCGGGGCTCAGTCGGCCCTCTAAGTGCAGGTGGGGTTCCATGAAAAGCTACGCTAGGTCGGACATCGCGTTGGAGCAAGACGCTGGCGTGACCCGACCGAGCTTGTGACCGCGAGAAGGCCGTCCCATAATCCCTCGCTCAGCATTCGGGGCCGCCGGCGATGCCCGGCAGGGCTACGCCCTCAGTCGAGCCCGACACGGCCGGCCACTTCCTGCGAAGAGACATGTACGATCCACAGACGGTAGAAGAGAGATGGCAGTCCTTCTGGGCCGCCCGCCGGACGAACGAGCCCGATCTCGATCGGGCCCCGAGTCCGTTCTACAACCTGATGATGTTCCCGTATCCGTCGGCGGAAGGCTTGCACGTCGGGAACCTGTATGCTTTCACCGGCGCTGATTTCCACGGTCGATTCCAGAGGTTGAGGGGCAGGGACGTG
>Ga0210133_1000729_pt1 | contig 10612 bp, 12 predicted proteins | sample Joice_ThreeSqC_D_2_FD_184874 | JGI IMG/M metagenome (GOLD analysis project Ga0210133, IMG submission 184874) | Wetland microbial communities from San Francisco Bay, California, USA, that impact long-term carbon sequestration - Joice_ThreeSqC_D1... | ecosystem: Environmental > Aquatic > Marine >...
AAGCCTGTGGCAGAAATAGTAAGACTATTGAAGAGAGGAGTGCCTTTCTCTTCCTTAAAAACCATTCCGCAAACGGTTTTGAAACTGGATAATTCTGTGCCAATTCCCCCGAGAGATAAATGGAATGATCTGTTAATGAATTCACACGAGCTTTGTGTCTCGGATAAGAAATCATTTGCTGAGAATTTTGTGTCGTTCGAAAAAGAGTCGAACAGGACCAAGGCTTCAAGACTAATTGAACCTCACGGTGAATTCCGGGTGATTGTCAATCCTCCTTTTCCTCCTTCCGATGAAAGTGAGGCCGACAGCTATTATGATCTTCCCTTTAATTACCTGCCGCATCCAAGGTACAGAAACAAAGAACCGACTGGGATAAAGCACCTGTTGGTATAGAGACTTCTGCAAATTACAGATTGAAAACATCGGATACAGGAATGTTAAAGGCATTTGCATCTTATGCATATTCCGATCTTTCACTGCATATTGAAAATCTTGATAACCTTTCAGTAAAAGATTTCCTCGGCATCAGGTCAGATAATTATTATACAAACATTAATTACGGGGATCTTGTTGGAGACGACTTGACAATTTTTACGGGCGCTTCATTCAGCTATGATAAAGATAAATTTAATTTGAACAGCGACATTGTTAAACAGGATGAACAGTTAAGCCAGGTTAAAATAACAATTACAAAGCAAGCATTCGGAAGTTCATTTATAACTTTCGGAAGTGAGATTCAGGATCTCGTTTATAAAAGCTCATTTAATGAATTGGCAGCAAGACTGGATGAATTAACTGCTGCAGGATTTTTAGAGACAGATATTTATTTTACAAATGATTTTGCTGCAAAGATCGGAATGCGCGGCGAGCATTCTAAATCACTTGAATCTTTCAACCTCGCTCCGAGAATTTCGCTTGCATACAGGCTTGGAGCTTACGATCAACTTAATTTTGCTTTCGGAAAATTTTACCAGACACCTGATAAAGATCTTCTTATTCAATCAAAAGATTTTACTTTTGAAGACGCAACTCATTACATATTTAATTACCAGTACATCGGTACACACAGAACTTTCAGGATAGAATTATATTATAAAGATTATAATAATCTTGCAAAAGGAACATTATACAACAACTCTTATATTAACCTGCCCGATGTACCCTTTGGCAGTTACGGGAAAGGATATGCAAAAGGTGCAGATATTTTCTGGCGTGACCAGGAAACGATTTCACTTACTGACTACTGGATTTCATATTCTTACCTTGATACGAAAAGAGATTTTTTAAATTATAAGGAGCTTGCAAGACCAACTTTTTCAACCCCGCACACATTCTCTGTAGTTATAAAACATTGGGTCCCACAGATAACAACAAGTTTCGGTTTAACTTATACTTTTGCAACCGGCAGGCCTTATTTTAATCCGAATAATCAGGAGTTCCTAAGAGATAAAACAAAAAATTATAATAATCTCAGTCTGAATGCCAGTTATCTTACAACCGTATTTAACAGCTTTACAGTTATTTTCTTTTCAGTAGATAACTTAATAGGTTTCCGTAATGTATTTGGTTACAGGTATTCAACTGACGGAACAGTAAGCCGCCCTGTTTTACCTCCAGCTCTGCGTACTGTTTTTTTAGGAATCTTTATTTCAGTAGGACAGGCAAGTCCGTTTTAACAAGGAGTAAATATGAAAATTTTATTAATTTCTATTATCTGCTTATGTGCTATCGCATACCTTAGAGCAGACGACAGCAAATATGAAAAAGCAATGAAAAAAAATATTGCCCTGATTGATTCTGCAATGGTAACGGGCACAATGCTGGAAGTTGCCAACAACTTTGAAAGGATCGCTCTTACAGAAAAAGACAAATGGCTTCCCTATTACTACGCTTCTTTTTTATACGTGATTACAAGCTTCAGCGACACAACAAATGAAAACAAGGATAACTATTTAGATAAGGCAGATCAGTTTATTAATATAGCTGATTCTCTTCAGCCGGATGAATCTGAAATCTATACTTTAAAAGGAATGATAGATCAGGCAAGAATGCAGGTTGACCCGATGAACAGGTGGATGAAGTATGGTGCAGCAGCAAACAATAATTTTAATACGGCAATGAATCTCGATTCTTTGAATCCCCGCCCGGAATATCTTATGGGAATCGGGTTATATTACACACCTGAACAATTCGGCGGCGGACCTAAAACCGCCAAACCTGTTTTGGAGAAATCCCTTGATAAGTACAACCGGTTTGTTCCCGATAATGATGTAATGCCGGTCTGGGGCAGGAAGATGGTTGAGCAATTACTGCAAAAGATTAATGAATCACTGAAAGACACTACAAATGTTAATTGATCAGAAAATATTATTTAAAGATCTTTAAGTATAACACGTGCCTTTTCTTATCGATAAAGATTCGTTAATAATTTTTAACAATTCATTAATTGTTATAGCTTAACACTATAAATTTTAACGGAAATCCGGTTATTTTTTCTTATCAACAAATTATCCACAATTATTTAACATTATCTAATGGTAAAATAAATTAGACGGATCCTGCATTTTTATTATAATTCTTCTTGATTACGTGCTATCAATATGATATCATAGTGATAGCAATTTTTAAGAAGTTATACACAATGGAAAAGATTACTGAGAAAAGCGCTAAAAGAATAAGCGGATTCTTTATGCTGTTCATTTCAATACTAATCCTTGCACTTGATGTTTATTTTTTAGTTATGGGAATCCAATCCCGGAACTTGCAGTTGCTCTGGATTTTCTTCCCGCTGATACTGCTATCTGTTTTGATTCTTATAGGCCTGGTTATAGTACACCCGAATGATTCACGCGTACTAATCCTGTTCGGTAAATATACCGGCACTGTCAGCAGCTCGGGTTACTGGTGGGTTAATCCTTTCACTTCCAGGAAAAAAGTTTCTTTAAGGATAAGAAACTTCAACAGCCAGAAAATAAAAGTAAATGACCTTGAAGGTAATCCAATAGAAATAGGTGCGGTGGTTGTTTGGAAAGTTGTTGATTCTGCAAAAGCAATTTTCGATGTGGAAAACTACGGGCTGTTTGTAGATATACAGAGCGAGACTGCAATCCGCCAGCTTGCGTCTGAATATCCGTACGATACAAACAACAATGAAATGTCATCTCTCAGGGGAAACTTGCAGGAAATTTCTGAAAGCCTGAAGGACCTGCTTCAGAAACGTCTCGATATTGCCGGTGTGGAAATTATCGAGGCGCGTATTTCTCATCTTGCCTATGCACAGGAAATTGCACAGGCAATGCTTCGCCGTCAGCAGGCACAGGCTATTATTGCGGCGAGACAAAAAATTGTTGAGGGGGCAGTGGGAATGGTTGAGATGGCATTGAATGCTTTAAGTGAACATAATATTGTTGACCTTGATGAAGATAAAAAAGCAACTATGGTTAATAATCTTATGGTGGCTTTGGTTTCAGAAAGCGAACTGCAGCCGGTTATTAATACAGGAACATTATACCAATAAAAAATGAAACTGATCTCTCAATATTCGGGTAAACCGCTTAATGTAGTTACTGCTTCTGTATGGAAAAGAATATACGAGCTTAAATATTCGGATGAAGTGATTATGACAATGAGATTTCCAAAACGTTTCATCAGTACAGCCATTGTTGAAGGATTTGGCGGCAGATGGACAATTAAAAAAGAGAATTTCTGGAAAAAATATCTGTTAATTTTTAAGTCCGGATACCAGCTTCCCTTTTCTGTTTATGAAAATACTTTCCTGGGACGAAAAGGAACATTAAAACTGCCTCGCGGTAACAGGTTCACTTTTCAATTCGGATTGTTTAAAAAATCCTGTTGTGTTTTTTTAGCTGCTGATGTTCTGCTCATTGAAATAAGTAATAAGATTGGTCTAAAAGAGAAAGCAGAAATTAATATAGTGGAACAATCTGAAACGCTCAGCGAAAATCCATGGGTGATAATGCTTGCATGGTACCTGATTTTAATGAATAAAAAACGAGCTGCCCATGCTGGCTGAAACAATTTGGTAAACGATGACAGAGGAAATGTAAATGGCTGATAAGAAAAAATTTTTATTAAGAATTGATGATAAGCTCCATACAGCTTTAGAAAAATGGGCTGCAGATGAGCTGCGAAGCATAAATGCGCAGATTGAATTTCTTCTTAAAGAAGAATTAAGAAAAGCCGGACGACTTCCGCAGACAGAAACAAAAACACAAGAAAAGGTTTAACTTTATTAAAATGCTTCATAAATTTTAAAAGAATAATTTCAAAAAAAAAGAAAGGGAAACTATGAGCAGAAAAGTTGAAGTTGCAGGAATAATGGGACCAATCTGGTTCATGGGCTGGCTGTTCACAATTGGATTTCTGAAGCTTTCCTTTTTCCAGGGACTGATTGCACTGCTGCTCTGGCCGTATTATATCGGTGACTTTCTTTCGGGCAAAGTAATATAAGCTGCTGAAATAATCTTTGATTATTCTGACAGTAATACTTTAAAATTAAGTTACGCTGTTAATTTTTACCGGAACGTTTCATTTCCATAGAATTAACTTCCTTTAAAAACAAAGGAGACATTAATGAAAAATCTATTTTACAGTTTATTCATACTTATTTTTCTTGCGGGTTTTTGCAGATCAATAGCACAGGATATTTCTAACGAAAATATTGAAAGAGCAGAAAGAATAGTCGGTCTGCATTTTACTGATTCTGAAAAAGATTCTATGATTCAGACACTGGAGGATCAGGAAGGTAATTATGAAAAAATAAGAGAAGTTAAACTTGATAATAGTGTTCCGCCTTCAGTTTTATTCAACCCAATCCCGCAGGGATTTGTTTTCCCAAATGATCAGAAGCCGCTGAAGTTCAGCGATTATTCTATAACCAAAATGCCCGCCGGTAAAAACGAGCTTGCTTTTTATACAATTGGTCAGCTTGCAGAATTGATCAGGACAAAACAAATTTCTTCAGTTGAACTCACAGAATTATTTATTGATCGTTTAAAGAAATTCGATCCGGTACTTCATTGCGTTATTACATTTACTGAAGAACGCGCATTAAAGCAGGCAAAGATTGCCGATGAAGAAATTGCTGCCGGTAAATACCGCGGTATGCTGCATGGAATTCCTTTCGCAGTAAAAGACCTTCTTTCTACAAAAAATTATAAAACCACCTGGGGTGCAGCTCCTTTTAAAGACCAGCTTATAGATATGGATGCAACAGTTATTACAAAGCTTGAGGATGCCGGTGCAGTGCTTATTGCAAAGCTTACAATGGGTGCGCTTGCCTGGGGCGATGTATGGTTCGGCGGAATGACACGTAATCCATGGGATACTACACAAGGCTCGAGCGGTTCGTCTGCAGGATCGGCTTCTGCTGTTTCTGCCGGACTTGTTCCATTCGCAATAGGAACAGAGACATGGGGTTCGATTGTTTCGCCTTCGACTGTGTGCGGAACAACAGGATTAAGACCGACGTACGGAAGAGTAAGCAGAACAGGTGCAATGGCTTTAAGCTGGTCAATGGATAAAATAGGTCCGATTACAAGATGTGCTGAAGATCTTGCAATTGTGTTCAATGCAATTTACGGACCCGATGATACAGACCAGACATTGTACGATGTGCCGTCCAACTATGAGCCTTCGATTAATATAAAAGGATTAAAGATCGGTTACCTTAAAAATGATTTTGATAAAAAATATGATTTTCATCAGAATGATTCTGTTACTTTGGCTAAGCTAAGAGAACTTGGCGTGGAATTAATTCCTGTTGAACTTCCGGATTTTCCCGTTAATGATCTTGCATATATTCTTACCGCAGAAGCCGGCGCTGCTTTTGATGAACTGACGAGAAGCAATAAAGATGATTTACTGGTAAGACAAATTAAAGATGCCTGGCCAAATATATTCCGTGCTTCGCGTTTTATTCCCGCAGTTGAATACATTAATGCAAACCGGGTAAGAACTTTGCTTATCAGGGAAATGCAAAAGCTGATGAATGAAATAGATCTTTTTATTGCTCCCTCCTGGGAAGGAGATAGTTCATTGCTTACAAACTTAACCGGCCATCCGTGCGTGGTTTTCCCTAACGGTTTTTCAGAAGATGGAACACCAACAAGCATTACACTAATCGGAAGGCTGTTTGATGAAGGAAGGTTGATCGCATTTGCAAAGTTTTACCAGGATGCAACAGATTTTCATAAAAAACATCCTGATATGTTTATGAAATAATTCCCATAAAATTTAAATAAAAAAGAGACTATATGTTTAAGCAGGCACGGGACCCGGGGCTTGGCGAAAAATATTTCAAACACACCAAGCGGATAATTAATAAAGACGGTTCGTTTAATATTATAAGAACCGGCGGCGGGCTGTCATCTATTAATGCGTTTCATTATCTCATTAATATTTCATGGACTAAATTCCTGCTTATTATTTTTACAGGTTTTGTTTTAGTTAATTTTATCTTCGCAGTTCTTTACCAGCTTGCCGGAATTGAAAATCTTACCAATGCTGCAGCAGGCAACGGAGTGCAGTCCTTTCTAAATACTTTTTTCTTCAGTGTTCAAACATTCGCTACAGTCGGCTACGGTGGAATTCATCCTACAGGAATTTTATCTAACATTATTTCATCACTGGAATCAATGACCGGTATTTTGAGCTTTGCACTTGCAACCGGATTGCTGTACGGAAGGTTCTCAAAACCATCTGCAAGAATTATTTTCAGCAATACGGCAATAATAACTCCTTTCAAAGATGGAAATGCTCTTATGTTTCGTATTGCAAATTCGCGCCAGAACGTGCTTATGGATATGGAAGCAAATGCAATGGTCGCATTCCTTGAAAAAGATGGTGACCGCTTTACTAGAAAATACTACCCGCTAAATCTCGATTTGAAATTTATTCATTTCTTCCCGCTGCCATGGACAATAGTACACCCGATTGACCAGGACAGTCCGCTAAACGGCAAGACAGCAAACGCCCTTAAAGATCTGGAAGCCGAATTATTAATTAAGATAAAAGGATTCGATGATAGTTTTTCTCAACAGGTTATCACTAAGTCCTCTTATAAATATGATGAAATAGAATGGAACGTAAAATTCGTACGTGCGTTTTCAACTGATGAAACAGGCGAGACAATTGTTGAACTTGATAAGATAAATGAAACCGAACCATTGAATTAAATTTTCTATCTGTTATTTTAAAATAGTTTTTCAAATAATATGCACAACTTTTTATCAGTCATTTATTAAGAGGTCAAGATGAAATCCGAAGAGCTCAGGACAATACAGGCACCGATAAAAGAAAATTATAAAACCAATCCCGGCGATGCATTCATAACACTTAAAGCCGAAGGAAAAATTGGTGAAGGCGTAACCTGCAATGTAAATACAGGAAGAGCTTTGGTTGATGCCGGGCTTCATCCGGCAACAGGAGGAACCGGATTAAATATTTGTTCGGGAGATATGCTGCTTGAAGCACTTGCGGCATGTGCAGGAGTTACAATGTGTGCAGTTGCAACAGCGATTGGTATAGAAATAAACGAAGGAACCGTAGTAGCGGAAGGCGACCTGGATTTCCGTGGAACTCTCGGGGTTGCAAAGGAAGTACCTGTTGGATTTCAGAATATCCGTCTTAATTTTATTTTAAATACAAATGCTAACGAAGACCAGCTTACATCACTAATAAAGCTGACCGAAAGATATTGTGTGGTTTTCCAGACTCTTAAAAACTCCCCGCAGTTTGAAATTTCAAGGACGATTAAGAATTAGAGAGAATATTTCGTATAACAATTTATATTGCCTAACAATTGTTCTTTACCAATTAATACCTTATTATTTCTAAGTTACTTATATCAATTAACTACATTAATTAATCTCATTCATAGGAGGCTCTATGTTTAAACTATCTGTTTCGTTCTTATTGTTTTCAGTTCTTATTTTGTTTACCACAAAATTATCAGCACAAACTTCTGATGATACGCATGTAATTCATGTTCAGACAAATAAAATGAATATGCAGTTTGAAGGCGATGATGCCAAAGCTTTTGGAGATATGATGAGAAGGCAGTCAGAAGTTGCCAATAAAGATTCAAGACTTTTAAGCTTCAGGGTTTTAAGACATAACTGGGGCGCCGACAGCCGTGACTTTGTTATCATATCCGAATTTGCAAGCCTGGATGATCTTTTTTCTTTCTACGATGATTACGGCTCAATGATGGAAGGTGCATTTACTAAAGAGCAAATAGAGAAGGATGATGCTCTGTGGAATAAATATGTGGGTTATCATTCAGATGAAATATACAGAGAGATCGCCGGAACAAGAAAATAAGATTTTCATCCTAAAATATTATTAGTGCTGTTTAGCAGGGCTAAGCAGCACAGTTTATTTCAACTCCTACCCTTAATTCAAATTAAAAAAAATTTCCAGTTAGAGAGAATGATTTTTTTCAGCGATGCGGTGTTTGCAATTGCAATAACCCTGCTTGTTCTTGAAATTAAGGTTCCGCATATAGAGGGTAATGAATCTGTTACTCTTCTTAATAAGCTTTTAAATATGACTCCGAAATCGGATTCTTTATCAGTTTTTTTGTTATCGGTCAATACTGGATTGTACACCATAAGCTGTTTGGATTCGTTAATAACTATAATAGTAAGCTTTTTATGGCTAAATCTTTTTTCCTTTTAAGCATTATACTTATGCCCTTCAGCACTGCTCTGTATAGCGAGAACATACTGGTTAATCTTTCTTTTATTATTTATTGTATAAATATTTTCTTTACCGGCATCTTATCATTCATATTGTGGAGATATATAGGAAGTGATAAAGCGGGTTTGTCAGAACTGAACAAACAAAAAGATTTGCTGAAATATTTTTCCGTAAGATCACTTGCAGTACCGGTGGCTTTTATACGCGGGGCAATCATTTTACCTGTAAATTCATTTATTGCAAAGTTTTCACCTGTGCTTATTTTCCCGCTCTTAAAATACTGAACACCAGGTATAAGAATGTTTTACAGAAATACCTCCGTAATTAACTTCATAAGTTATTAATTAGGTTCTCCGTCTTAGAATCGGTAATTTTGTGACCCCGGTATTTAGACCGGATTTTTATTTATTATTTATTAGAGGTTCTTTGTGAGCACTAAGTTATTCGTGGGTTCTCTCCCATGGTCGGTAAACGACGAAGAGTTAAAGCAAACATTTGAAAAACATGGAACTGTAGTTTCTGCAAAGATTATTACAGACCGCGATACCAGGAGATCCAGAGGTTTTGGGTTTGTTGAAATGGAGAGCCCGGATGATGCTCTTAAAGCTATAAGAGCATTAAACGAATCAGAATTAAATGGAAGAAATATTGTAGTTAATGAAGCTAAATCCAGAAACTAATTAGATATTCTGTTATAAGTTCTGTAAGTCCGGTTTTTGCCGGACTTTTTTTTTATTTTCCCGCCTCAGTACAACTAATATTATTTTTGTTTTATGAAAAAACTATTTGGCGTTTTAACACTAATAATTTTTCTATTAATGCAGGCTGCCTGCAGCGAACCTCCGCAGCCTGTAAATGCGAAGAATGGTATGGTAGTTTCCGCAAGCTCCTATGCAAGTAATGTTGGTGTTGAAATTCTGAAAAAAGGCGGCAACGCAATTGATGCCGCGGTTGCAGTAGGCTTTGCACTTGCCGTTACTTATCCTTCTGCCGGGAATATAGGCGGAGGCGGATTTATGGTTATCCATCTTGCAAATGGAAAAAACACCACTATAGATTTCCGCGAAAAGGCTCCGCTATCTGCTTTCAGAGATATGTATTTAAATAAACAAGGTAGCTTTGTTCCTGAACTGAGTCAGCAGGGAACAACTTCCGCAGGTGTACCGGGCAGTGTTGCCGGATTAATTTATGCACTTAAAAAATACGGTACACTTACTCTCTCCGATGTAATCCAGCCCGCAATTGATCTTGCAATAAACGGATGGAAGTTAAATGAAAGAGATGCCAGGTATTTCAATAATAATGATACACTTCTTGAAAAATATCCTCCAACTAAAAAAATTTTTAAGAAGGACAGTATCACTTACAAAGAAGGCCAGCTTTTCATACAGAATGATCTTGCAAGCACACTGAAACAGATAAAAGAAAAAGGGAGAGACGGATTTTATAAAGGCAGGGTTGCAGAGCTTCTTGTTAAACAGGTTGATTCGCTGGGCGGTTATTTAACAATGGAAGATCTTGAAAATTATCAGCCGGTAGAAAGAGAAGCTGTTACAGGAAGTTACCGCGGTTACGATATTGTTTCAATGCCTCCACCCAGTTCAGGAGGAATTGCACTTATAGAATTATTAAACATTCTGGAAAATTATTCCGCCGGCGGCGGATTGAAAAATGAATGCTGGAACAGCGCAGAATATATTCATCACCTGGTAGAAGCGATGAAATATGTTTATGCCGACAGGACATATCATCTCGGCGATCCTGATTTCTACCCGGTTCCGGAAAAAGAATTAATTTCTAAAGAATATGCAAAGACAATCTTTAACAGGGTTGAAGAAGCAAAAGACAAAGCTGTTCCATCTGGCGAAATCAAAAGTCTTGATGTTGCGAA
>Ga0210133_1000731_pt1 | contig 10592 bp, 9 predicted proteins | sample Joice_ThreeSqC_D_2_FD_184874 | JGI IMG/M metagenome (GOLD analysis project Ga0210133, IMG submission 184874) | Wetland microbial communities from San Francisco Bay, California, USA, that impact long-term carbon sequestration - Joice_ThreeSqC_D1... | ecosystem: Environmental > Aquatic > Marine >...
CCGCGATGATCTGCTCTTCCTTGTACCTGCTCTTCTTCATAGGTCCTCCGTCTTGGAGGACTCACATCCTAGCTGGACCAGTTTTCGGGGGGCAGGTCAAGCGATCGAAAGGATCTTGTTTGGTCTCGCTAGGCACGTGGCCGTTGTGTCTCAACCCATACCTGGGTGGCCAATGGCACAATTCCAGGGTCAACTCGCGCTGGGCTTCGAGCATGGGGATGATGCGGCTCTCCACGGTGGAGAAGAAAACCTCTTGCTTGCCGCTTTGTGAGCGTCGGAGAAACAAGCGCCGTTATTTCCTCATCGAATCGCATCCACACGCCGTGTCCGACACAGGAACGTTTTGGTCCTTTTCACCGGCGCCATGGCGGCGGCCGGGCATAGGGGCGTAGTTGACGTAATCGGTGTTATCGGACACGCTGGGATGCGATGCGGCGACGCGAATCCGGCGCTCGAAACACCTACGCGCCGGCCAAGGCCCTTTGCCACGCGCCGGAAGGACTGGCCAAGTACAAGCCCCCTCGACAGCTCTTCGCGCTCCGTACAGGAAAGTCGCCGCGGTGAGCGCACCTTCCGCTTCCTCATGAACATACTCCTATCGTCTAGTAGCCGTTGAATCGACTTCGTTGAACAACCGATAGCCGCCGCCACCTTGACGAAGGTCTCTCCTGCCGCGATTCGACGATGAATTTCATCGCGTTCCGTTCCGGTCAAATGCTTTCCCCGTCCATCTCCCCAACGTCGCATGTAATCCTCCGTTCGAGTCGATTACCTCGTCGAACTGTTGCGTCGTTGGCTTGAGACCGCCCTCTCTTGCCAGACATTCTGCGCTACGGATAGGCGGTGCGAAGATGGCGCTTCAAGGGACTGCGTGCCCGCATCCGGCGCTGCCCCGACACGAGGCCAGCCGGCGCCAGGGGGGCTGCTTCGGCAAAACAGTGTTTGCACTGGACCAAGCCATGGCCCAGAGTCAGCGTCGGAACGTTCCGTTGGTACACGCTTTCATTCATCCTGACGTTTGGCCTGAAGGTCCTCGATCCAAGGAAATCCCATGAGCTCCACCCTACGTGGTGCCGCGCGCGTCCTGCTGGTGGGCCTGGCGTGCTGCACGAGTGGCACGAAGTGTCGGTCCGACATGCACGACTCGCACATTCAGATGGTTGACCACGCTGCCCGGCCCGGGGGGCCGCCCGGCCAGCCCGCCGCTCCCGCGAAAGCCGCCAGTGTCCGGCCTGGGGACAACGTCGGCTCGACCACGGTCCCGCTGATGGTCAATCTCGGCTTCGACTGTTACTACTGCCAAACGCCGGTATTCGTCGACCTCATGAAGGCGGGCGAGCCCTGGCGTTATGGCTGGACTCCCGCGGGCGGCTACGCCTCGGACAAGTTCACGCTCGACGCCAACGATTGGCCGACCGCGATCGCCAGCGGCGACGTCGCCCGTTCCTGCTTGGGGTCACCGCACCGACTCGGCCGCTATGTCGTGAAATGGAAGGGTCAAGGGCAATTTTCCATCGCCAGCTACGATGGTACGAGCAGTCCCTTTTCGGTGGAGACCACGGCCGCGGGCCAGTCCGAGCTCACCGTCACCAAGGCTGGCATGCTGTGCGTGGAGATCCGGAGCACCCAAGCGTCCGATCCCTTGCGAGACATCTCGATCGTTCACGAAAGCCTCGCCGAGGCAGCCGAGACTCAGCCCTTCTATCCGGAGATGCTGGGTTTCCTCCACGACTTCGCGGGCATCCGTTTCATGGATTGGTTGAGTACCAACGACAGCAAGCAGAGCAATTGGTCCGACCGACCCGGGCCGGACCGCCGGGTGGTGCGCAACAATCTCGAGTACGCCATTCGCTTGCTCAACACGATGAAGCGAGACGGCTGGTTCAACGTCCCGCACCTAGCGACGGACGATTACGTGACCAAGATGGCGGAGCTGCTGCGCGACCGGGTGAACCCGCGGCTCAAGATCTTCATCGAGTATTCCAATGAGACATGGAACGGTATGTTCCACCAGAACGCCTACTGCATGCAGCAGGGCGAGGCGCAGGACCTGGCTGGGGCGGACGCCCACGAAAAGGGGTTCCGCTTTCATGCGAAGCGCTCGCTCGAGGTGTTCAAGATCTTCGAGAAGGTCTTCGCCGGCCAGCTCGACCGACTGGTGCGCGTGGTGGCCGGCCAGACGGGCAACACTTGGATGGCGGGGGTTCACCTCAAGTACGGGGACCTGGCCAAGCACATGGATGGTTATGCCGTGGCTCCCTACTTCGGCTACCACTCCATCGATGACTTTGGCGGCCAGGCGGCCTCGTGGAATCTCGACCAGCTCTTCTCGCGGTTGACCACCGACGACTTGCCGGCGGCCCTCAAGTCCATGCAGACGATGAGCGAATTCCTCGAGCGGTTCGGCATCTCCATGCTGGCGTACGAGGGTGGCCAGCACCTCACGAACAACCAGAAGGGGGCAGCCACCGATCTCTACGTCGCTGCCAACCGTGACTCGCGCATGGGCAACCTCTACGCCACTTACCTTGCCGGCTGGAAGAGCGCGGGCGGCCACGCATTCGCGCTCTACAGTGCCGTCGGTCCCTACGGCCGTTTCGGCAGCTGGGGGCTACGCGAATCTCTCGATCAACCACGCACAGCGGCGCCGAAGTACGACGCAGTTCTCACGTTCATGGCCAACAACCCGAGATGGTGGTAGCTGGACGCTCCCTGAGTGCAGCGGTCGACGTCGGGCATTGGGGCGTGGTCACCACGTGGTTGACCTAATCTCTCTTGCCAGACATTCACCGTTGCGAATAGGCGGTGCGAAGATGGCGCTTCAAGAGACTACGCGCCACTCTCTGCAATGGCTGGTTGTCCTCGTCGAATATGTCGACTCGATGCTCACCGGGCGCCTCGCCGCGAAGCCACAACTGCGTACCCGTCGAAGGAATCGCCCCTACGGCCAGCATTTTGCGAACCTGATTTGTTCCGAAATTGGGCATGCTCGTCTCCTTTGCCGTCCCATAGATGCCGGCTGTCAGAAGGCGGTGCTCGGCACTGCGAGAGCTTCGGTGTGCCGCCTGCTTTACCGCGGCGGACGCTCTCGTCGAGAGCGGCTTGGGTGACCATGGCGATGCCCCGCACCCGCATGACACGATCACGCGGACGTGAGAGACTCGCAAGCCTCCGCTGCGCCCCGCAAACCCTCCGCAGGACGCACCTCAAGTGGGAGCCGAGGCAATGACGTACCGACATTCTCTGGTCGCGCTTCTCCTGGCGATGGGAATGGCAACCTCCTGTTCCAGCTCGTCACCTCTGCGTCCGGTGGATGCGGCGACCTTGTCCGGAACCGGGGGAAGCGGCCCTCGAGGTACGGACGCTGCGATGAGCCCGGGTGGTACGGGCGGCACGGGGACGGCAGATGCCGCCATCGGCTCAACCGGCGGAAGCGCGTCGGGCGGCGCGGGTGGACAGGCAGGTGACGTAAGCACCGGAGGCGCCGACGGTCAACCGGCTGCCGACGTCGATCTCTCGCCCGATCTCTGGCAACCGCACGTCGATGCGCCCGAACCCACGGTGGACGCCGGTTCTGCGCCCGGCACGGGAGGAGCCCCGGCTGGCACCGGCGGCGCAGCGGGGACGTCGGGCAGCGGCGGCGTTCTCGGCACCGGGGGCGGCTCGACGGCTCCGGCGCGAAAATTCGTCGGCAACTTCACCCAGCGCGGTGCGGTTCCGGGAGATTTTCTCCTGTACTGGGATCAGATCACGCCCGAGAACGAGGGCAAGTGGGGCTCGGTTTCGACCGGCTACCTGAAGTACGACTGGTCGCGATTGGACGGTGTCTACCAGTTCGCCAAGACGAACGGCATCCCATTCCGCGAACAGGCGCTCATCTGGGGCACCGGGGGACTCCCGGCCAGTGCGGTGAGCGGTACGTTGGAAGAGAGACGGGCGGCGGTCGAAGATTGGATCAAGTCCTTCTGCGAGCGCTATCCCGGCGCGGAATTCATCGACGTCGTCAACGAGCCTCCTCCGCACACGTCGCCTCCCTATGCGGAGGCCATGGGCGGCAGTGGCGAGAGCGGCTACGAGTGGATCGTTCAGGCGTTCGTCTGGGCCCGCACCTACTGTCCGCGCTCGGTCCTCACGCTGAGCGACTACAACATCGTCGAATATCAGCAGGACCACGACCACTTCCTCGACATCCTGGCGAAGATTCGAGCCGCCGACGCGCCCGTGGACGCGCTGGGCGTCGAGGCGCTCATGGCCTACAAGCAACCGACCGACCTCGTGCAGGGGCTCCTCGACGACCTGGCCGCCACCGGTCTTCCCGTCTACGTCACCGCGTACCAAATCCCGCTCTCGGATGATGACGAGCAACGGGCCGTGATGGAGGAGCAGTTCACCGTGTTCTGGAACCATCCGGGTGTCAAAGGAATCACCCTGTACGGCTACGCGTACGGTGCGACCTTCATGGCAAACGGCGAACTCTTGAGCTCGACCGGGATGCTGCGCCCCGCGATGCGCTGGCTGATGTCGTTTCTGGGAAGATGACCTGCAAAGCCCTGCGTCCAGAAGAGCCGTCAGGAGACGCAAGGGCCACGGACCCTAAGGGCCGGGCATAGGGCGTAGTTGACGTAATCGGTGTTATCGGACACGCTGGGATGCGATACGGCGACGCGAATCCGGCGCTCGAAACACCTACGCGCTGGCGATCTCCGGTATGGCCAGGCCGACGGGCTGGCCGGCGCCGACAAGATCTGCTCGGAGATCGCCGAGTCGAGCATGGCGGGTGCGTCCGCCAAGGGGTGGCGGGCCTTCCTCAGCACCTCGAAGGTGAACGCCATCGACCGCGTGGGCACCGGCCCCTGGTACGATCGCCTGGGCCGCCTGGTCGCCAACACCACGGCCAATCTCGCCAGCTCGCGACCGGTGGGCGCCAACACGGCCATCGCCAACGACCTGCCGAACGAGACCGGAACGCCCAACCACAATCCCGACGGGACCGGACAGGTCGACAACCACGACACGCTCACCGGCTCGAACATCCAGTGCAAGTACTACGGCTCGGCCGCGAGCACGTGCAACGACTGGACGAGCCTCGGCAGCGGCTCGCCCAGGGTCGGACACTCGTGGCCAGGCGGTCCGTCGCAGAACTGGAGCGACGCCATGAACGCCTCCGGGTGCGCGGCCGGCGTGAACCTCCCGAGCTCGATGGGCGGAGGCAACCCCTCGGTGGGCGAGGGCGGCGGCTACGGCGGTATCTACTGCTTCGCGCTGTCGCCGTAGCGCCGGGCCCGCGCGCGGCGGGCGCGCAGTCTGGGACTACCCGGCGTGGGAATGTTGTGCCAGAAAGCGCGTGTGCATCCCCTCGTCACGTTGGCCGCCTACCAATCCTCGCTGTCCGACGGCGGTGGCTGGATCGGCGGCTGGAGTTCCGGGATTGGCGATCCGAACTTCGTCGGTTGGCTGACCGTCGTGGCTTATTTCGCCGCGGCCTTCGGCGCGTTTCGGCTGCGCGGTCGCTTCTCCCCGCACGCCGATCTGTTGCGCCGGCGAGAGCGGCGTTTCTGGGCCGTCCTGGCCGCGATCCTGCTGTTCCTGTGCATCAACAAGCAGCTCGATCTGCAGACCGCGATGACCGAGCTGTTCCGCATCTGCGCGCGACGCGAGGGCTGGTACGCACAGCGACGGCTGCCCCAGCTCGCTTTCATCGCCGGGCTGGCCATCGCCTTGCCGGTCGACGCGGCCGTCGTCTTCCGCGTCACCCGGGGCATGGCGGCCGCGACCAAGCTGGCCCGCGTCGGGCTGGCGGTCATCGGCGGATTCGTCCTCATTCGCGCGGCGTCGTTCCACCACGTCGACCGACTGCTGGGAGCGACCCTGCTTCACTTCAAGCTGAACTGGATCTTCGAGCTTGGCGGCATCGCCATCGTCCTCGTGGGCGTCGGGCGACGATGGAAGCAGCTCAACCTCGGCCCGCACGGCCGCTGACCAGCAGCTAGCCCGCGCCGACCTCGCGGTAGATCTCGAGGATCCTGTCGATCTTTCGCTCCCACGCGAACTCGCGTTCGACGCGAGCGCGGCCGGCGGCGCCCATGCGGCGGCGCAGCTCGGGATCGCCCGCCAATCGGATCAGGGCGTCGCGCAGGCCGTGGACGAATGACTCGGGCGCACGCGGTTCGACCAACACACCACAGTCGTCGTCGACGTAGTCGGCGGGGCCGCCCCAGCGCGCGGCGATGATGGGCAGGCTCATGGCCATCGCCTCGAGGACCACGGCACCGCCGCACTCGTGCAAGCTCGGCAGCACCAGCCCGTCGGCGTCCGCCAGCGCCGCCGCGCACTGGCTTTGCGGTAGGAACCCGCGGAAGACGACGCGATCGTCGAGCGCGAGCTCCCGCGCCAGCCGTTCCAGGCGCGGCCGCTCCGGGCCATCTCCGATGACGTGAAGCTCGAGGTCGATGGCCGTGGCGGCCAAGGCGACCGCGCGCAAGAGGAGATCGACGACCTTGAGCGGAATCAGGCGACCCACGTGCACGAAGCGCGGGCGCGCGCGCGCCGGGCAGGGTTCCGGCGGTTGCCGGAAAAGCGACAGGTCGACGCCGTTCTCGACCAGCTCGATCACGCGCGCCGCCGAGCCCGGGGGCAGCGCTTCGCGCGTGCGGCGGTTGGCCACCAGCAGCGCCGCCGCCTTGCGTTTGCCGGGGACCATCGCGTTCATGATCCCGGCGGCCCGCCGCGCGGCCGTCGACATGAATCGCGTGACCGCTCCCTCGAGAGCACCGAAGCCCGGCGGGTAGGTCATGCCTCCGTTCATCGGACCGATCACCACCGGCACGCCGACGTCGTATGTCATCGAGGGCAGCTTGGGCGAGACCGGGACCGGCTCGTGGACCACGCTAGCCTTCACGCGCGCAACCACCTCGCGCACCAGTTGGCGCTGGGTCCACTGGGTCACGCCGTGGATGAGGGGGGTCAGGGTGACGTCCGCCAGGCGATCGGGCAGCCGGGCCGCCAGCCGCGCCCCCGCCACCTGCACGCGCCGATCGGGCACGTAGAAGATGCGGTCGCGCTCGTGGGGGAAGGTTTCCTGGAGCTCCGCGCGCGTACGGTCGTGAACCACCAACCAGGTCTCGACCCCGCGCTGGCGCAGAAAGCGGAAGTAGTGCAGGGGCAAGATCGCTTCGCCGCCAAACCGCGCCGAAGCGCTCTCCGCGACGATGATGGGCCTGACCGACATGATTGAGGCCGACGATAGCACGGCTGGGCGAACGGCTGGCCCCTTGCGGGTGCGGTTTGCGGGTTGGCTCAGCGGGATGGCGTCGGCCGTGTCCTCGGCTCGAGCAGGAACCAGTGGGTCACCGGTGCGGCCGGCAGCGTGAAGGTCAGCTGGTCACCGGCGCGCTGCGGTCGCACCGCCTGGCTCTCGCCGGCGGCCGGGACAACGGCGGTCATGACGAGGTCCAGGCGTTTCGAGCGCAGCGTGAAGCTGCCACGCACCGGCTGGGACAGGTACGGCAGACGATCTCCGGCGGTCGGCGTCACCTGGGCGACGACCGTCACCAGGATCTTCTTCGACGCGACCAGCGGCTCGCCATCCAGGCTGGTGAGCGCGGCGCTCGCCTTGGGCGTGTCGATGCGGAAGATGACGTCGCCGAGGTCGAAGGTGCGTCGCCCGACCCAGCCGGCCACCGCCCGTGTGCGCGGCGTGGTGATGGTCTGGGTTCCCGCGGCCCAGTCGCGCTCGAGCTCGCCCGTGTCCGACCGAACGCGATTCTGGCCGGGCGGGATGAAGTCGTGATCCGGATCGGTGATCGTGGTGGCTCCCGGCGCGACCGCCTGGTGCCGGTCGTCCCACGTCGCGTCCGGCAGATCGGGCGGCACCACGACCAGGCGGCTCTGTTCGACCAACGTGCGCACCGTCGCGCTGGAATCAGGCGTCAGGTCGCGGTCGTAGAAATCCGTGCGGCTCGGGGCGAAGCGATAGGTCGCACGAGCGGCTTGCACGTGCTGCTGCCGAAACAGCACCGCCGCCGCCGGCATGAGCGCGGTCAGCGCCGGGTCGGCGCTGGTCTCCCAGGGGGCGGCGCTGCCGGGCGGCGCGGGCGCCCCTTGGGTGTAGGCGTACAGCATCGGAGCATCCCAGCCTTGCAGGGCGGCGATCGAAGCGAGGTAGAGCGGCGCCCTGAACCGATCGCGCGTGGGGTAGGGGACGTTCCATTCGGTGATCGACAGGGGCTTGCCGGCGATCTGTCCGGCTCCGATCCAGGCCACGAAATTGGCTTCCGCGCGGGGGTTGGCCGACAGCGCCTTGGCCTCGCCGTAGGCGTGAACGTCGACGACGTCACCGACCCCTAGCGAGGCCAGGGCGTAGAGCGGCTCGGCCCCCCAGTAGCTGCTGCCGGCGACCAGCCCGCCGAAGCCCAGCGTGCGCAGATCGCCCAGGTTGCGCGCGAAGAAGGCGGCCTCGACGTCGGCGAGCGCGATCTTCGCGTCGCCGGGCTCCCACCAGCGCAGCGCTCGCCGTTTCGACAGGTGCAGACGATCCGCCGCCGCTTCCACGCGGGCACGCAGCATGGCGCCGTGAACGGCATTGCCTTTGTCGGGCAGCATGAGGTTGCCGAAGTGGGTGGTCAGATCGTCCTCGTTGGTCACTAGGACGGCCAGAACCGCGGGGTCCTCCAGGTACGACAGGTGCGTGTACGGGTTCACCCGTCCCAGGAACTTGGCCGCGAAGCTTCGCTCCAGCTCCTGCAGGCGCTCGTCGACGTAGTCGAAGCCGCGGCCGGTCGGCTCGCTCCGTTCCAGCTCGGCGAAGGCCGGGATGCCGTCTCCCGCGCGGAACTTGCGCCCGACCTTGAAGTCCAGCCAGACGTAGATGCCCTCGTCGCGCAGGCACTTGATCCACCAGTCGATGCCGTCGAGCGCGGTTGGTTTCAATACCTGGGTGGTGGGACCCTCGGCGATCACGTTGGGCGAAACCCAGTCGGAGTCGTGATAGTGGATGCGGACCAGATTGTAGCCCAGCCCGGCCAGGCGCTTAGCTGCCCGGGCCACGGCGCCGCGATCGCTGGCGAAGAGCGCGTAGGCGGTCACGTTGGTGCCCCAGAAACGCGCCGGCGATCCGTCGGCGAAGACCAGAACATCGCCCGCGGCCCGGACGCGGCCGTGCTGGCCGCGGGGCGGTCGCCGTCATTGAGGAAGCTGACGTCGACGGGGGCGATATCCCAAGGCAGCAGGTTCGCGGCCCAATCCGGACCGGGCGTGGCGCCGTAGCGCGAGGTCAGTGACGGCCGGACGGCACCGCCGGGGGGCAGTCGCACGGTCAAGGTGCGCGAGAGCTTGCCCGGACGGAGCTCGCCGTCGACCAGGTAGAGGCGAATCTTGTTCTTGCGGCCGCCTTCGAAGCGCACGCCGGGAATCGCCCGATCGAACGCGAACGCGAGCTTTTGGTTGCCTGCGGACCACTCGCAGCCCCGTTCGCCGGCGAGCAACGTGACGTCCTCGGCTTGCGCGGGCAGGATGGGCGAGTCGAGCTTGAGGTTGAGCTCGAGCCCGGCGCGGACCGTGTCTGCGACGGACTTCGTTGTGGTGAGCGTGTAGTCGAACGCGAGTTGTCACGCGTTCGAGCGGACGGGGGCTTCCAGGGTCAGGCCGAGAGCGGCGACGTCGAGGCGAAATCGCTCGCCTGCCGCGACGGCCGGCAAGGCGGTCTTCTTCACGTCGACCCACGACCAGTCCGGTCCCCAGAAGACATACGACAGCTCGCCCACGGCGACGTCCTTGTAGCGGACGACGGCCCCGCCGTCCTCGGCGACCAAGGTCCAGTCTTCCGCACGTGGACCGGCTTGCACCGCGCCCGTGCGGACCTGCGCCGCCAGCGCGGCCACCGCCGCCACCGTAACGATGGCATCCGCGTAGCGCATCACGGGTGCGCGGCCAACCAGTCGAGCACGCCCTTGTACTTAGGCGACCCGTCGAGCGAGTCGCTGGTCTTCGCCTTGAGCCCCCAGCAAGCGCCGACGTGGGTGTACTGGTTGAATGGGCCCTTCATGCCGGCCGCGACCTGAGCGTCGTAGTACGCCGCATAAAGGTCGTGCACGCCCGGGTCGCGCTGCAGCTTGACGCAGCCGTCATTGGGGGCGGCGTAGGAGTCCGAGCCGCCCTCGTAGCCGATCAACGGGAGATTGAGCGCCGCCACGCACTTCGCGTGCGAGGTGGTGTACTTGACCGTGGTCGCGATGTCGGTTTGCAGGGCGGCGATGGAGTTGCCCTCGAAGTAGGGTGCAATCGCGTAAGCCGTGGGCATGGTGCCATTGGGATTGATGGTCGCGTTCTTGAGCGCGCGCATGTGGACCTGGCACGGGCCGTCCCAGCCCGCTTGTCCCGACAGCACCTTGACCACGCGCGGACTGCCCTTGCCGAAGACGGTCTCGAATTGCTCGAACAGGCGGACCGCACCGTAGACGTAGCCGCTGCCTATCTTGATGGTGTCGGTCTCGCAGCAGGAATTGGCCTCGACCGGCAGCTTGTACTTGTCGGCCGTGGCGAGCGCAACCGCCGACTGGGTGGGGCCGTCGGCCCACACCTCGTTGCCGTATTCG
>Ga0210133_1000735_pt1 | contig 10528 bp, 8 predicted proteins | sample Joice_ThreeSqC_D_2_FD_184874 | JGI IMG/M metagenome (GOLD analysis project Ga0210133, IMG submission 184874) | Wetland microbial communities from San Francisco Bay, California, USA, that impact long-term carbon sequestration - Joice_ThreeSqC_D1... | ecosystem: Environmental > Aquatic > Marine >...
GCGTGGCTGGTCGCGGGCCTCGTCCTGTTGAGTGGCGGGTGGATGGCTTTCGACGGCGGTCGGGCGCTCGTCGTCGGCTCCTACGTGTCGCCCGACGGGTCGGGCCGGCTCGGTCCATGGGCGGCGCTCGTGTCGGCCGTCGGCATCGATCCGCTCTCCACGCTCATGAAGTGCGTCTTCATCGCCTACGGATCAGCGTACGTAGCCTCGACGATGGCTCTTCTTCTGGGTTTCCCGTCAGCCTGGTGGTTCGTTGTCGCGATCGCGATGCTGGGTCTCTGGTACGTCCCGTTCGGCACCGTGATCAACCTCATCGTGCTGCTCCTGATGATGCTGACTCTGCGGCCTCCGGGAGCAGGATGAGACTCGGCCTCAGGCCAGGTTCAATTCCCCGAGCAGGGCCTGGAACCGCGGGTGCGACCGTAGCGGCGCGAACAGGAATGAGCTCTTGAGTCCGTGCAGGGCTCCGGCCCGCTCCCGGTAGGCCTGCTCCAGGCAGTCCATGGCCCGCTCGTGCTCCCCGAGACCCGTGTAGACGTACGCCAGGTGGTAGGGCGAGACGTAGCGTGTGGCAGCAAGCTCTTCGATCTCCCGCAGCACCTGCCTGGCTCCTTCGCTGTCCCCGGTCCGAGCCAGAGCCTGTCCCAGCTGCGCCAGGAACATGGTGTTGCCGGGGGCCAGGGACGTCGCCTGTCTCAGCTCCGCCATCCCCTCCTCCGGGCGGCCAAGCTCGTGGTAGACCCATCCCAGTGTGGCGCGAGCGTGCGCGAGATTCGGCTCGAGCTCGACCACGGCCAGCGCCGGCTCCAACGCTTCTTCGGCCCGTCCGGCCCGCAGGAGGGTGGTCACGCGGTCGACCCGGTGCGCCAGCGGGTCCAGCTCGTGAGCCCGCTTCTGCATCTCGAGGGCCTCGTCGTACCGCCCGAGCCCGACCAGCAGCCGCCCGTAGATGTCCAGCGTGTCGGCGCTTCTCGGATTCAATTCGAGCGCCCGCTTCAGGTCCCTTTCGGCCCCTTCGTAGTCGAAGTCGCAGGAGAACCTGATCTGGCCCGAGGTCGAATGCGCCTCGGCGAGGCCGCTGTCCAGCTCGAGTGCTCTGGAGACGGCTTCCCTGGCGCGGCGGTAGGCCTCCGTCGGCTCGATTCGGGCGCCTCCGACGCCGGCTCCAAGTTCCGCGTAGGCCAGCGCCATCGTCGTGTACGCGAGCGCGTACCCGGGGTCCTTTTCGATCGCCCGCTCGAAAAGCTCTATGGCCTGCTCGAAACCTCTCTCCGTAAAGCGGTTGAAACAGTGACGACCCTGCAGATAGAGCTGGTATGCCTCCAGGTTCGTCGTGGGCTGCCGGGTCAGCTTGCTCTTCTCCCGGGGCGAGAGCTCCGCCTCGAGGGCCTCCGCGATGTGCAGGGCGACGTCGGTCTGGATCGCGAATATGTCGGTCAGCTGGCGGTCGTAGGTCTCCGCCCACAGGTGGCGGTCGGTCGCGGCGTCGACCAGGTGCGCCACGATTCGAACCCGGCCGCCGGACCTTCGCACGCTTCCGTCGAGGAGTGTCGCGACCTTCAGCCTCGCCGCGATGTCTGCCGTCGGCTGATCGCGTTTCTTGAAAGGCATCACCGAGGTGCGCGAGATGACCGTGAGGCCTTGAATGCGCGACAGCTGGGCGATGACGTCCTCCGTGATCCCGTCGGCGAAGTACTCGTTCTCCGGGTCGGCGCTCAGGTTCAGGAACGGCAGCACGGCCACCGACCGCGAAGTCGGCCGCACGGCGACCGGTTCGGCGAGCGCCTCAGCGAATGCGAGAACGGTGGGATAGCGGTCCGCGGGGACCGTGGAGAGGGCTCTGGCGAGCGCCCGTTCGACGCCCGGCGGCACCGAATCACGAAGCTCGCGAACCGGGGGCACCGGCTGCGTCAGCCGCCTGGCGATCGTGGCCTGCGCAGTGGCTCCGGCGTGGGGCGGCTCGCCGACGAGCATTTCGTACAGGATGCAGGCGAGACTGTACTGGTCGCTTCGCGCGTCCAGCACCCGCTCTCCGGCCGCCTGCTCCGGGCTCATGTAGAGGGGCGTGCCCACGAGCAGTCCGGTCTGGGTGAGTCGAACGCCGGCAGCGGCGCCGGCCGCGAGGGCGATCCCGAAGTCCATCAGCATCGGCTCGCCCGCATGGAGCAGGATGTTCTCGGGCTTCACATCCCGGTGAATCACGTTGCGCGCGTGGGCGTAGGCCAGGGCCGAAGCGACGTGGCGTGTGATGGCCACGGCTTCCTCGACCGGCAGTTGCTTCTCACGGTCGATCCTCTGCCGCAGGGATTCGCCCTCGACGTACGGCATCACGTAGAACAGGACGGAGCCGGCGCCCCCCGAGTCGTAGAGCGGGAGAATGTGGGGATGATTCAATCCGGCTGCCGTCTCGGTCTCCCGAACGAAACGGTCGGCCCCTATGGCCGCCGCGATCTCCGGGCGGAGGACCTTGATGCCGACCTTGCGGTGATGACGCAGGTCGTCAGCGAGGTAGACGACGGCCATGCCGCCGCTGCCGATCTCCTGCTCGATTGCGTACCGGCCGGAGAGGGCCGCGTCCAGGTCCGGAGTCGATACGGACGGGCGCGTCAATTCCCGGGAGGACGTCGGCTCGTCAGTCACCATAGCGCGCGTCCAGGACTTCCAGGTGATGTCGGACGTGGCCGGCGATCACGCAGGCGAGTGCGCGAACACTGATCGGCTGGCCGCTCGCCGATCCACGCCGCTGCCAATCCGGGGCCTGGAAGCTCTCGAACAGGCTGAGGCTCGCGCTCCTGACACTCTCCCACTCCCTGGCGACGCTCGCCAGAGAACGATCCGCCGCACGCATCTCCGACACGTACGACTGGTCGTCGAAGGCCGGCAGCGGCGTCTCGTCGCCGCGCCCGATGCGAAGCGCCCGATAGGCGAAGACCCTCTCGGTATCGGACAGGTGTCCGATCACTTCCTTGATGCTCCACTTTCCCGGGGCATAACGGTAGTCGCCGCGTGCCTCCGGGATCCGGTCCAGCCTGCGTAGCACTGCGTCCCGCTGGTCACTAAGAACCCTGAGAACCGGCTCATCATCCTCGATGCGGTCCACGTAGTCGGCGAAGGCCGGGTCGTACTCGTCTGCCCCCGGACGCCCGATTGCGTTGCTGATGTAGTGTCTCCTCTGTCGGGTCACGCTGTCCGCAACCTCCGGCCCTGTGACGCGCGTCCGGCGTGGGCCGGGCAGGGCTCCTCGCCCCGCCCGGACCCGTACGCCGGGCGTCAGGGCGTGGCCACGTCGAAGGTGCTGCTGATGGCCGTGAGGCCGCCCGAAGCGGCGTTCAGGGAATACCCTGCCCCGGGTCCGTCAATCCACAGGTCGTCGAACGCAGCGACTCCATTCACGGTCGAGAGGGTCAGCGTCCCCGACAGGGCCGCGGGAACCAAAGCGATCGACTCCCCGTCGTCCCCGTCTCCCATCACGACGAGCAGCGTCATCGATGCGTCGGTCTTGTCGACCGTGTACAGGGACTCGGCGGTCGCTCCTCCCTCGCCAGTACTGACGAGCAGCGTGCCGTCCGGCAGAAAGGCTGCCGAGGACACGCCGTCGATCGGCAGCGTCCCGATCGTCGTCGCGATCAGAGTGTTGAGGTCAATCGTCACGAGGTCACGGATCCTGCGGGCGGGGTCCGGGGGCACGATCTGCGCCTGCTGCACAACCGCGTAGAGAGTTCCCGTCGTCGGATCGACCGCCATGCCGTTGAAGCCGCCAACCGTGCCCGTCACTGTACCCACCGTCCCCTTGGCCCCCGTCGCCGGGTCGATCTCATACAGGGTGGGATTGTTCAGGTCACCGGCCAGCAGGTGGGCACCTGCGCCAAGAGGCGATCCATCCGGCGCCCACGCCAGCGGACGAACGTAGGGCGGGAAGTCGCCTCCGACGCCCGGCTGGATCTGTCCGATCTGTCCGTACGTGCCGTCGAGCGGGTTCATGGCGCACAGGGTGTTGCCGGTGGCGTCGAACTCCGTGCAGAGCACCAGGCCCGTCGACGGGTCGTACACCATTCCGATGATCTCGGCCGTGCCCGCGGGATGCGCGTTCGGAAGAGGTGGAAGCACGGCGGGGGTCAGGGGATCGATTCGCTGGACGATCGGATCGCCGAGGCCGCTGGAGTGGAAGATCATCGTCCCCGGATTCGTCTCGAACGAAAGTGTCACGTCCCCGCTGGCCGGGTTGCCGAACGCATCCAGCAGTTGCACCTCGACCGGCGCCAGCGTCGCCCGGGCGTCCGCGTTCACCGGCTGCGCCACGAACTCGATCGTGGCCGCCGCGGCGGCGGTCACAACGAACGTGTTGCTGGTCGCAGCCGTCAGACCAGAAGCGCTTGCCACCAGCGTATAGCCGGTGGCGGCCTTTTCGATCGTGAGATCCGAGAAGGTCGCGACCCCGTTCTGCGCAGCCACCGTCGTCGTGCCGGACAGGGTACCGCTGCCGGGATTTGCGCCGAGAGCGAGGGTCACGTCGTTGGTGGCCGTGGTGAGCCGGTTGCCGCTCGCATCCTGGATCTCCACGGCGGTAACGACGACCGATGCGAGCTCCACCTCGCCGCGAGGCGCTACGATCGAGGCGCCGGCCACCGAGTTACTCGGCTGCGTGGCAAAACCGAGCTTGGTGGCGACGGGCGTCACGGGCTCGTTCGGTCCGCCGTTGTCGTCTCCGCACGAGACGACCGCCAGCGCGGTGAGCAGCACCAGTAGGTTGGACGTCATTCTGAGGGCACGGTTCATCGTCGGCTCCACGAGAAGTGTGAGGCGTGGTTCCGAGCCGCCCGGACAGCCGGGCGAGGTGACGCCGGAACGGGCACCTGCGACGCGGCGCTAGTCCACAAGCTCACTTCTCGGGAGGAGACGCCACCACGGCGCCTCGCTCTCCACCATAACAGCGGGATCCCCCGAGTTGAAGGTCCAGGTGGATCAGAAGCAGGCCCACCGATCCTCGGACTCTCTCTGAAATGGATCGCCCAGCCGATTGGAACCGTAGGGGCGATTGCTCCGGCCTTGCTGTATAGTCATGGACAATCGAGCGACCGCCCGTTCGGGTCGCAGCGCGATGTCATATCTGGAGGAATGAAGGATGGCCGAGAAGAAGATCATCGCCGTGGTGGGAGCCACCGGCGCCCAGGGTGGAGGGCTGGTGCGAGCGATCCTCGAGGACCATGAGGGAGAATTCGCAGCCCGCGCCCTGACGCGGCACCCGGATTCGGAGACGGCACGGGAGCTCTCCGCGATGGGAGTCGAGGTCGTGGCGGCGGACCTGGACGATCCGGAGAGTCTGAAGGCCGCTTTCGAGGGCGCGTACGGAGCCTACTGCGTCACCTCCTTCTGGGAGCACTTCTCTCCGGCGAAGGAGCTGGAGCAAGCTCGCGCGATGGCGGATGCGGCGCTCGTCAGCGAGCTGCAACACGTGATTTGGTCCACGCTGGATGACACCCGTAAATTTGTGCCTCTGAGCGACGACCGAATGCCGACGCTGCAAGGCAAATACAAGGTTCCCCATTACGACGCGAAGGGGGAGGCCGACTCCATCTTCACCGGGGCGGGTCTGCCGACGACGCTGCTCCTGACCTCGTTCTATTGGGACAACCTGATCCATTCCGGCATGGGGCCGCAGGCCGGCAAAGACGGTCGTCTCGAGTTCGCGCTGCCGATGGGGGACAGGAAGCTGCCCGGGATTGCCTCCGAGGACATCGGGCGGTGCGCGTACGGCATCTTCAAGGCGGGCGATGAGTACATCGGGCGCAAGGTGGGGATCGCCGGCGGGCACCTCACGGGAGCGGAGATGGCGGCCGGGTTGAGCCAGGCATACGGACAGCCGGTGGCCTACGTTCCGGTTGCGTTCGACGTGTATCGGGGGCTTGGATTCCCGGGCGCGGAAGATCTCGGCAACATGTTCCAGTTCAAGCACGACTTCGAGGACTACTACTGCGGGGCGCGGAGCCTCGATGTCAGCCGTTCCCTGAATCCCTCGCTGCTGACGTTCGAGGACTGGCTGGACAAGTACGCGGACCAGCTGCCCCGCCCATGAGGCAAAGGGCCCGGTGCCCGCTCTTCGCGGCGGACACCGGGCTGACCGAAGCTCCGGGCTGATCGGGGCTCGCCCGGGAGACATTCACTCGGGCTGATGCATCCGGCGGAACTTGTCCATCTGGTTGCCCACTGCACCGTCTACCGGGTCCGGGCACCCGGCCCTGATCGCCACCTCGCCGCCGGCCAGACAGGCCGTCCTCGCCTGGGGGCTCTCGATCGCAGCATCTTCCGGTCCCATCAGCGCACCGCCGTCACACGCGCCGAGGGCGGCGAACAGCACCGCGGCGACCGCGAACTTCAGATTCCTGATCAGCATGGTTCTCTCCTCTCGATCCTGATGCGCCGCGGCACAGGTTTCGGGCGGCGGCGAAGTCTCCGTTCCGGCTCCGGTTTCAGGATCGGCGGCTCCCGTCATTCAGCCGTCACTCGTCGTCGCCGCCCGCCACGGGCGGGCGAGCATTGCCGCGACGATGGTGAAACACGTATCACGGGGTGTCGTAGTATCTTGATGTCACCACACGCCCTTCCCTCGAGCGGGTGCCGGCATGACCAGGATGTGGCAGGAACTCCGACAGAGCGTCCGCTCTCTGCGTCGCGGCGGACTGCTGATCGCGATCGCCATCTTCTCGCTCGGGATCGGGATCGGATCGGTCACGACGATCTTCAGCGCCGTCGACGTCTTCATGCTGCGGCCCCTGCCGTACCCCGAGTCGCAGGATCTCCTTTCCGTCTACACGACGAACCAGGACCGCGGCTGGACGAACGTGTCGTTTTCCGTCCCCGACTTCGTGGATTTCCGGGAGCGGAGCCAGACGATGGACGTAGCGGCCTCGCGCGGCACCTCGTTCAACCTGTCTGAGGGAGACCGTCCCGAGCGGGCCGAGGGCCGACTTCTGACCTGGAACTGGCTCCGTGTGCTCGGGGTGCAGCCGGCTCTGGGTCGAGGTTTCACGGAAGACGAGGAAGTCGAGGGCCAGGACCGGGTAGCGCTCATCAGCCACGGACTGTGGCAGCGCCGTTTCGGGGCCGACCCGAACGTCCTCGGCTCCGACATCCTTCTGGATGGGGAACCCCACACGATCGTCGGCGTGATGCCGCCGGACTTCTGGTACGCCTCGATCTTCGATGATGTCTGGGTACCGTTTCCCGTGCAGCGTGACGAGGCTCGAAACAGTCATTACATCAACGTGCTGGCCCGTCTCAGGGAGGGTTTCACGCCCGCGCAGGCGGCCGATGAGGTCGGACGGATCGCCGAGCAGCTGGCCGGGGAATACCCGGAGACGAACACGGGAAACGGGGCCAGGATCGAGACCCTCCACGAGGACATCTTCAACGAGGGATTCAGGGTAGGTACGACGATCTCGAGCCTCGCCGTCCTGTTCCTGCTCCTCATCGCCTGCGCCAACGTGGCGAACCTTCTGTTGACGCACGCGGTGGGGCGGGAGCGCGAGATGGCGATCCGTTCGGCGCTGGGGGCCGGTCGAGGACGCATCGTGCGTCACTTTCTCACCGAGAGCCTTCTCCTGTCGTTCGCGGGTGGTCTTCTCGGGGTCCTGCTCTCCGTGGTCGGAATCCGTTCGCTGGTCTCGGTGATGCCGAGCTGGTTCCCGCGCGTGAACGAGATCGGACTGGACGCGAGGGTTCTCGTGTTCACGGCGGCGATCGTGATCCTCAGCGCCCTCCTCGTGGGGACCGCTCCCGCGATCCAGGGCGCCCGGATCAGCACGGCGGAGTCTCTGAAGGAGGGCGGGCGCGGAGGGACCGCCGCTCGCAGCGGGCGACTGCGAAAGGGACTGGTGATCGGCGAGGTATCGCTGGCCCTGGCCCTGCTCATCGCATCGGCACTCCTGGTGCAGGGGTTCTACAACGTCCGACTGGCCGATCGAGGCTTCGATGAGAGCGACCTGCTCGCGTTCCGCGTCGCCCTGCCGCGCCAGGAGTATCCGGACGAGGCGGCCGTGGTCGCGTTTCACGAGGAGCTCACGGAGAGGCTGGAGGCCCTTCCTGGCGTCGAGTCGGTGGGAGCGACGTCGATCCTCCCCTCGCAGGGGAACAACAGCTGGTATTACACCCTCCCGGGCGATGATGTGAAGACCGATCAGGACCGGAAGGTCACGAACATCCTCGAGATCACGCCCGGCTATTTCGAGGCGATGGACGTGCCGATCGTACGGGGCAGGGGCTTCGAGAGATCGGATCGGCAAGGAACCGCGGACGTGATCGTGATCAACGAGGTGCTGGCGGCCAGGCACTGGCCGAACGAAGAGCCGATCGGCCGCGAAATGGTGTTCGGCAACACGACGAGCCGGATCGTGGGCGTGGCGCGGAACACCGGGGTGGCCAGCACCACGCCCGGTGAACTGCCGATGGTCTACCTCCCGGTCAACCAGACGGGCCGCAGGAACCTGGCTTACCTGGTCGAGTCGGAGGCACCCTTCTCATCCCTCATCGAGTCGATTCGGGCCGAGGTCGGTGCCATGGACCCGGACATCCCCGCGTACAACATGCGTCCCCTGAAGGAGATCATCGACGAGTCGCTCGGGGGCGACACGATCATGGCCAAGATCATGAGCGTCGTGGCCGTGATCGCGCTCGTGCTGGCCCTCGCCGGCGTGTACGGGGTGATGGCCTACTCGGTCTCGCAGCGCAGGCAGGAGCTGGGAATCCGTATGGCGCTGGGTGCGCGGGACGGAGACGTGGTCGGGATGATCCTCCGCCAGGGGACGATCCTGTCCGCGATAGGCATCCTGATCGGCCTGGGCCTCGCCTTCGCGATGGCGCGCGGCGTTTCGTTCTTCCTGTATGGAGTGGGCGCGTTCGAACCGGCGACCTATGCGGGGATGGCGGCGGCCTTGCTCCTCGCAGGCGTCGTAGCCACCTATTTTCCTGCTCGCCGTGCCACGCACGTCGATCCGGTGGAGGCGCTGAGGGCGGAGTGAGGCGAGGCGCGTGCCTTCTGGCTCAGAAGCGGTAGACGGCTGACACAGTGAGGTAGTGAAACCACGCAAACGTGTAGACGTCCTCGACGTCCGCACCACCTTCCAGCGTCCGATAGCCGGCCGACAGCGACCAGCGGTCTGACAGGTCGCGGTACAGCTTCAAGGACACGTCGAACGCGCGGCCTTGAGGAGCGGCGGCGCCGTCGGCGTCGAACGCCAGGGTCCAGCTTACCGAAGGCCGCCAGGCCGCGTGCAGGTGCAGAAGAGGGACGAAGCCCACGTTGTCGTATGACGACGTCAGATCAGCCTGCTCGAGATCGATCGCGGCGGACCGGAGCTTTGCCGTCAGGCCGAGGTCGATCCTCCAGGTAGGATCGGCAACGAGCCGGTAAGCCCAGGTGAGCCGGTAGGAGTCGAAGCGATACGTGGCGCTCGTGGGCACGCCGGGATCGAACGTCACCTCGTTGAACCGGGTTGGCTGCGTCAGCGTGCCCGTGCCCTCGAGGGAGAGCGGGGCGACCAGCAGCCGCAGGAAGTTTCGGCTGCCGAGCCGTGCCTCTGCGTACAGGCGGAACGCCGGGAAAGGACCGCTTCCCGTCAGCTCGTCGAGCGCGAAGCGCGTGCCCGAGGCATCGTTGGGGATCTGAACGTCGTTTCGCGTCTGCCAGGCGGGACCCGCCTCCAGCTCCACGCTGAATCGGCTATCCCGTTCGTCCATGCCGCGGGACTGAGCGAGCAGGTGAGGGGAGCACGTCAGGATAGCCGTGCCGACGACAGCTGGAAGCCGCGTCCCTGCGAAAGCGCGTCGCATCGGCCGGTTCGCTCAGCCAGACACGCGGTTGGCGACGAGGTAGCCGACCGCCGAGACCGCCGCGCACAGCATGGTGCCCCAAGTCATGTCGACGAGCGCAAGTTGCGCTCGAAATCCTCGCAGGACGGCCAGGTTCGTGAGGTCATACGTCGCGTATGTCACGAGCCCGAAGAATGCGCCCATCCCGGCGGCGCGCGCGACCGATTCTCGCTCGACGGCCGGAATCACGACGAACACGATGATCCCGGCCACGAACAACGCATAGAACGCCAGTGCGGGGAGCCACAGCACCCGTTCCCGCATCAGCGATCCCATCTCGGTCCGGTAGAAAGACCCTGCCACGACTCCCAGCCAGGCGAAGTCCAGGGCCAGGAAGGTGACCAGCGCTGCAGCATAGATCCGAATCATCGCACTGAATTCCACGTTACCTCTCTGTTATATGTTTGTCATAGACAATATATGCACAAACGAGCGCCGTGGACAGTCGGTCGACGTCCGTGCGGTGCAGCCGGGTACGTCAGGCCGACAGGTTCATGCGCCGGAGGAGGGACTCGAACCGGGGGTCGGATCGGATCGGGTCGAACCAGGATCCCGTCTTCACGTACAGGAGGAGGTTCCGGGTCAGTCGGAACATGCACCAGCTGTCATCATCGAGCGCCCCGTTCAACAGCTCGAACGCGCGATCCGCATCGCCGAGGCAGGC
>Ga0210133_1000736_pt1 | contig 10512 bp, 6 predicted proteins | sample Joice_ThreeSqC_D_2_FD_184874 | JGI IMG/M metagenome (GOLD analysis project Ga0210133, IMG submission 184874) | Wetland microbial communities from San Francisco Bay, California, USA, that impact long-term carbon sequestration - Joice_ThreeSqC_D1... | ecosystem: Environmental > Aquatic > Marine >...
CCAGTACCGGAACTTCTCCCTCGACGAGATCTCGCAAGAGATGCTCTCCTGCAACGAGCGTTTCTACTCGACCTGGCGCATTCTGCGCCGGTTGTGGCGCAACTTCTTTCGCCGCCGGTCGCCCATCATGGGCCTGGTCGCGAGCCTGTCGTGCCGAAGCGCCATTCCCCAAGAACGGAAGGGCTACGCGGACTTCATTCGCTCGCGCCGATCCCCGCCGCGGGCGGAGCTGGGGGGAGCCTAGCCGCCCGGTGCTCTAGAAGGAACCAGCCAACCCCGTGGAGGCCATGGCGGGGGTCGTTCCCGAGCGCGGCGCCAGGTAGAGGAAGAAGCCGCCGGTGGTTGCCGCGACTGCTCCTACGCCCATCATGGCCGCGCCCCACCACTTGGTCGAACGCACCCAGGGGCAGTTGTTGTTGATGTCCTTGTCGTCGGCGGAACAACCGATTTGCTTGTTGTCCAGGGTCATGGTGACGATGCCGGCGACGAGCAGGGCCGCGCCGCTGCCCAACGAGCCCCAGCCAGCCGCCCGGTAGGGGAACTTGGAGGGAAGGGCCACCAGATCCATGTCCAGCGTCTCGTCCACACCGCTCACCACCGTGAACGAGCGCGAAAGCGTATCGTGTCCTGACTTGACCAGCTGAACGTGGTGCGTGCCTCCGCGCAATTCCACGTCGAGCGGGGTCACGCCGGTTTGCTGGCCGTCGAGCACGACGCTGGCGCCGGCCGGGCGCGATCGGATGATGAAACGGGCAGGCGTTCGCGACACCGCTTCCAGACGCTCCCGCAGGGCCGACGCCGCCAATCCCATCTTCTCGCCCGCTTCCTCGGCGCCACAGGTTTCGCAGCGGTCGCGGTTACTGGCCAGCACGCCCCCGGTGCGGCCGTTGATGATTTCCATCACCATGGTGTAGGTCTTGTTGCTCTCGGCAACGCTGGCGGTGATGAGGTAGCTCGCGGCCAGGGCGCTGGCCATGGCGGGATAGCAGCTGGCGGACTGGCAGGTCGCCAGGGGTTGATTGGCGCCGGCCAGACGTTGCTGCACGTCGCTGTCGCGCAACACCTCGAAGCGAGCCGCGGAGAGTCCCTGAACCAGTCGCTGGGCGAAGAGGGCCTGCAAGCCTTCGGGAATCTTCCCCTCGAAGGAGAGCCGGGCAATGGCAACCCGCTGAGCTGGGGCGGGCGCTTCCTGTGCCCAGCCGGCGGACGTGAGCAGGAGCACGACTGCAAGACAGATAAGCAAGCGACGCAAAATAGGCATGCGGGCTAGATTTTACCGAGGATTCATCGTGCTGGACATCCCTAATGCTAAACTGCAAGAAAACTTGTGACGGAGAGCTAGCTTGATGACAAAGCGCTTCTACGTGGTGGCCGCCGGACTGTTTCTCGGGTTGGTTGCGTCCGGCTGCCGTGAGCGCAACCCGGCCTACATCCAGAAGGTGGTGCCAGACGACGCTTCGGTCTTCAAGGACGCGCCCGCGGATGTCTTCGCCACCGATGGCGGGGCGAGCGACGTGTTCGTCCCGCTCGTCGATGGGCCGACCGTCGTCGTGGGGCAGGACGCCGGGCCCGACGCGCCTTCGCCAGGTCCCGACGGGGTGGACCTCGACGATGGCGGTGCGATCGACCGTGATTCGGGGCGCGCGGGGGACAGCCGTAACGGGGCTGACGACGCCCCGGATGCGCCGGCAGATCTCTTGCCAACGGCGGAGGCCGGAGGTGGTGCGGCCGAAGTCGGGCCCGTCGCGGATGCCAGCGACGCTCCCATCCTGCTCGTGGATGGCGGCGTGGACCTGGTTAGCCTCGACACTGCGTCGATCGATGCACCGCCGGCCTGCCAGGAGTCGCAGAAACGCGCCTGCTCGACGCCGGGCAACCCGCTGGTTGGCGCCTGCCGAGCCGGCTCCCAGACCTGCACCGGCGGTGCTTGGGGCGCCTGCACCGGCGAAATCCTGCCCGCCGCCCAGGAATCGTGCAACAACGTGGACGATGACTGCAATGGCCTGACCGACGAGGGCTGCAGCGAAGGATGCGTCGTTGTGGCGCCCGGCGGGAGCGACAGCGCTGGCGATGGCACCGCCGCGAATCCCTTCGCCACGCTCCAGGCGGGCCTGGCCTTCGCCGCGAGTGTGGATGGTGGCAACCCCAGGCGGGTTTGCGTTGCGGGAGGCGGAACCTGCGCCGACTCGAACACCTACAGCATGGATTCGACGCTGACAGTGCCGAATGGCGCCCGTATTCAGGGAAACTACGCCCTCGCCGATTCGACCCTGAGCTACTGCGCGGCTACCCAGCCGCCGACCACCAGGCTGCAGCTCACGGCGGCGGACACGTCGGTGCTGTTCGGTGACGCCGTCACGCTGCACACCGAGCTTGGCGGATTCGTCATCGAGCGATTCTCCCCCGCGAACCCTGCCCCGCAGGGTGGGGTGAGCACGGCGGTGCGGGTCGGTGGCGCCAAGAACGTCACGCTGAGCGGAATCTTCGTGACCGATGCTCCCGGCGGCGACACCACTTACGGTGTGGACGTGGAAGCTGGTGGGCAGGTCACGATCGTCGGTTCGTCGATCGGTGGGGGTGACGGACGACTCTCTTCCGTCGGGGTGTACGTGAACGGCGGCTCGGTGAATCTGCGCGGCAACTGTGACACCCTGACCCGGGGGCTGTGCACCACGTCGTGCGGCGGCGCGGGGGGCGTGCTCGGAATCCGCGGCCGCAGCGGGACGACGGTCGTCAACAACGCGGCCGATTCGTCGGCTGTCTACGTTGCCGCCGGCTCGCCAGCGTCGGCCATTGTCGCGAACATGCTGTGTGGTGGACCCGGTACCGGGAACGGTGACGGGGGCGCGGCCAACGTGGCCACCTTGCGCTGCGAGGGCAACGGTTGCGCGAACGTCTTCGCCAATACCATCTCCGGGGGCATCGGCCAACAATCCCTGGCGGTGAGCGTGTCGAACGGTGGGGGAACGATCGATTCGAACGCCATCGAAGCTGGGTGCGGCAGCGAGGAGGCCACGGGCGTCCTGCTCAGCGGGGCGTCCCCACACCTGTGGAACAACCGGATGCTCGGCAGTGAATGCGCCTCCAGCCCCGGTACGACTCTTGGCTTGCGCATGGTGCTAACCTCGGAGGGCGGCGAGCCTGACGTGAGCTCGAACGACATCGATCCGAGGGGCGGAACCGGCGACTGCGAGAGCACGGGCGTGAGCATCGATCGTACGCAAGGTCAGCCCACGCCGGCGGGAATCCTGCGCAACAACATCATCGCGGCGGGCAATTGCCGCACGCGCACTGCGGTCGTCGAGGGGGCGAGCGCCAGCTTGCGCCTGATCGAAAACAACGATCTCTACGCGATCGCGTCCTCGGGAACCGGCCTCACCACGGTCCTCTTCCGTCGCGCCAGCACGGACGCCACCACGGCCACGCAAGTCAACGCCTTGGTCGGGGCCGCAGCGAACATCTCAGCGGATCCGAAGTTCGTGTCCTATCCCGGCGATCTGCACCTGACCGCCGGTTCTCCCTGCATCGACCAGGGAAGCGCGACGGGAGCGCCGCCGGACGACGCGGATGGCGTTGTTCGTCCGCAGGGCGCCAGTCTCGACATCGGCGCCTACGAATTTCTTAGCCCTTGATTGCCAGCCACAGCGCGCGCAGGCGGCGGGTCCTGGTCGAGGCCTCGGGATCGACGGCGAAGGACCACTTGCGCTCGGGGTTGTGTACCAAGCGGACCGTCGCCGTGGTCAAGCGGTCTTTGCGGAAGAAGGACACCTCTGCTCGCTGCCCCGGGGCATGGTCGGCCATGCGCTTGTTGACCGTGGCGGCGGTGACGCGGACGCCGTCCACGGCGACCACTTCGTCGCCGAAGGTGATGCCCGCGCGCCACGCGGGCGAGTCGGGAACGACGTTCTTGACCACCGCTTTGTCACCGTCCCCGTTGGCGGCGAAAGCCAGGCCGCACCAGGCTCGCAGACGCCTCGACTTGACCGGATCGCTGGACTCGTACGCCGCCTTGGCCTCGACTTTCACACCGGCCTCGCGTAACAGCTTCGTCACGGGCAACTCGGCGGTGCCGTCTATGTAGAGGCGGAAGTACCCGGAGAGCGAGCGACCACCGAGCGCCTCGGCCGCCTGCCGGATGACAGCCGCATCGATACCGCGGTTCTTGGCGCCGTGGGTGCGCCAGAGCCTAGCGAAGAGTTCGGGCAAGCCGCGTCGTCCGGAGGTTGCCGAGCGAAGCATCAGATCGAGGACCAGCGCGGCCCAGCGTCCCTTGTCGTAGTAGCTGACCACGCGGTTGAGGTGGTTCTCGGCGGGCTTGTACTGCTTGATCCACGCCTCGTAGGACAGCTCGGACAGGGGCGTGACGTTGCGGCCAGGCCGTGCGGCGTAGCGGGTGAAGTCTTCGGCCAGATCCTTGAGGTGGCGCTCGGCGGTGACCAAGCCGGCGCGCAGGAGGATGAGTCCTTGCATGTGCTCGGTGAAGCCCTCGTGGAACCACAGAAGGCGCGTGTAGTTCTCCTTGGTGTAGTCGAACGGTCCGAGGCTCTGGTCGTGGATGCGCTTGACGTTCCAGGCGTGAAAGAACTCGTGGGCGGCGAGCTCGGCGAACGCTTGGTAGCCCTTCTCGTCCTCGAAAGAAAGCCCGGCGATGTCGAGCGTGCACGATCGCGCGTGTTCCAGCCCTCCACCGCGGCCGGGCAGGGCATGGATGATGAACAGGTAGCGCTCGAAGGGAAATCCCCCGAACATCGCTCCGGTGACGCCCACGATGGCACGCAAGGCGGCGAGCATGCGGGCGCGGTCCGCGTTGCTGTGCCCCTGCAAGGCCACCTCGAAGCGCACGGCACCGATGCGGAAGACGTACCATTCGTGCTGGCCAACCTCGACGGGAGAATCGACAAGCTCGTCGTAGCCGTTGGCGCGGAAGCTCTTCGTTCGCCCGCGCAGCGCTGGCAGGGCGGTGCTGATGCGCCAGCCGGCCGGTGGCTCTAGCTCGAGCACGCAGGCGCGATCGACCTCGCCGTCAATCAGGAAGAACAAGCTGGTACCGTTCAAGAAGGCGTGGCTGTCATCGAGGACCGAGGTGCGCACGCTCGTCTCGAAGGCGAAGACGCGGTAGCGGATCGTGACGGGCCTGCCGGCCGTGGGGATTCGCCAGCGTGATTTGTCCAGGCGCTCGACCGCGAGCCTCTTCGCGCCCGCATGTACCTCGAGATCGTAGATGTGGCGGGAGAAGTCGCGCACCAGGTAGCTGCCCGGCGCCCACACGGGAAAAATGATGTCGAGGCTGCGCCGTTGCGGCAGCGAGGGGATCTCGATGGTGACGTGGAATTCGTGGCTGTGTGGCTCGGGCATGGCCACGCGGTAGCGGATGGGGGCTGGGAGCATGGCCGTAGCTTAGCCGCGATCGGCCGAGTTCGCCCTACGCCACGGTCTGCGGTGGGGGCGTGTCGCCAGGTTTCGGTCGAACGTCGGACGCTTCTTCCGTGGGCAGAGGCAGGAACACGCGGAAGACCGCGCCGCCCTCGGGCCGATCGCCGACCTCCATCCACCCATCGTGGTCCTTGACGATGCCGTGGCTGACGGGTAGGCCGAGGCCGCTTCCTTCGCCCTTGTTCTTGGTGGTGAAGAAGGCGTCGAAGATGCGCGCGCGGTCGGCCTGGGGCACGCCTGGTCCGGTGTCGGCGAAGGCCATCATCAAGTACGGCGAGGGCGGCGCGAGATCGAGCCCCTCCTTGCGGCGGATGACATATTGAATGTCGATAGCCAGATTGCCTCCGTCGGGCATGGCCTGGATGGCGTTCATGATCAAGTTCAGGCACACCTGTTGGATCTCGTCCGCGTCGCCGGGGATGGGGTGCAACTCCGGGTCGCAGCTCAGGGACACGTCGATCTTGTGCTGCTTGAGGTCTTCCTCGACGAACTCCAGTGTTTCGCCCACGGCCTTGCCCACGTCGAGCTCGCCCGTTGTGGCGCGACTCTTGCGCGAGTAGTCAAGAACCTGGCTGATGATCTTGGTGATGCGATCGACCTGGGTCGAGATGATCTCGGCGTTCTTCTGCACCTCGGCGGGCTCGGCCGCTCGCCGGGCCAGCGAGCGCGCTCGCCCGCCGATCACGTTGAGCGGCGTGCCCACCTCGTGCGCGATCTCCGCCGCCATCTGGCCGATGGTCGCCAGCTTCTCGGCGTGGCGCAGGTGCGCCTCGGTGGCTACGCGGGCCGCGGTGGCGCGCGCCTCCTTCTCCCGTGCCTCACGCAGGTAGTTCATCATGGCGTTGAAGCGACCGGCCAGGCTGCCGATCTCGTCGTTGCTTTCAGGAAGCACCGCGCGCGACAGGTCGCCCTTGGAGGCGCCGTCGATGGCCTCGACCAAGCGGCGCAAGGGCGTCGCCACCCGGCGCATGAGCATCACGTAGACCGCGGCGGCGAAGGTCAAGATGAAGACCAGCAACAAGGGCGCCAGTCGCTTCGTCGAGGACAGCACCTCCTGTCCGATGAAGGTTCCGTCGCGCACGAGGCCCAGGAATGCCACCACTTGCCGCCTCGGCTCGCCCGGGGCGGCGTCGTGTAGCGGGATGGCCATGGCGTAGAAGGGCGCCATGCCCTTGAGGTCGAAGAGCCGCCCGACCGGGGCGTCCTGCTTGGTCGACTCCTCGACCAGGCCGGCCCAGGAGTTGTTGGGCCGCTGAGCGCCCCAGGCCACGGCCTCGAGTCGAAACGAGCCGCGTCTGTTGCCGAGGGCCGCGACGCGTGCCTTCAGGGCCTCGCCCGCCCGCTCGGCCGGTAACGGCTCCATGCCCGTCGTGATGGCATCGGCGAGGGCGTGCGCCTCGCGATCCATATCGCCCAGCTGATCGGAGTGCAGGACGAGCAGAATGGCGCCCACGGCGGCCGCGAGCACGGCGGCCATGAAGAGCGTGGTGATGACGGCGACGCGAGGACCGAGCTTCATGGAAAACGTCAATTATAGTACCGTCGCTTCGTCACCAAGGAGGTGTCCAAATGCGTCGAACGATTCTCACCACCAGCTTGTTCGTTTTCGCAGCATGTTTCACCGTTTCCGCCGCCCAAGCCCAGACCAGCACCGCCAACGCAACAGTCAGTCCCGCCGCTTCGGGGCACGGCCGCGGCATCGGCATCGGGGCGGTGACCATGCTCAACGGCACCAGCGGGGCACTGTTCACCTGGGGCAGCGCGGGCGGCGGCCTGCACGCTGACGGGATTTTTGGCCTGCACCACTACCGTGACGGGAACGGCAACTACAGCACCAGCTTCGCCCTGGGCGGCAGGTTCTGGTACCACGTGCACGCGGCGTCCTTTGCGGACTTCTCGCTGGGTGGGGGAGTGGGATTCATCTCCTGGACGGCCAATCCGGGCAACCCCGGCTCCGACTCTCGGCTCGACCTCTCGATAGAGGTTGGGGGGCAAATGCGAGCCTTCATCGTGCCCAACGTTGCGTTGCTTGCCGACCTCGGCCTGGGCGCCACCTTCGGCAACGACGACAACATCATGATCGGTGGCCAGGCCATCACCGGATCGAGCGAGCCCGAGGGCGTGGCCAACAATTTCGTCGTGGGAACCCTGGGCATCGCCTATTTCTTCGAGTAGACCTTCCGAAAGGAAATGAAGCACGAGCGCAGCGCCGAAGAGCCGAATTTCGTTGTCGTCCGCGGCGCGCGCGAACACAACCTGCACGTCGACGAGCTGGCCATCCCCAAGCGCCAGCTCGTCGTGTTCACCGGGGTCTCGGGGTCGGGCAAATCCTCGCTGGCCTTCGACACCCTGTACGCCGAGGGGCAGCGTCGCTACGTCGAATCGCTGTCGTCGTACGCCCGCCAGTTCCTTGGTCAGCTAGAAAAGCCCAAGTACGATCAGATTCGCGGACTGTCGCCCACCATCGCCATCGAACAAAAGTCGGCCTCGTCCAACCCGCGCTCGACCGTGGGCACCGTGACCGAGATCTACGACTACCTGCGCGTGCTCTACGCACGGGCGGGGGAGCAGCGCTGCCACCTGTGCGGGGGCGAGGTCGCGGCGCGCTCGGCCGGCGAAATCGTGGCCGAGCTGCTGACCTTGCCAGCCAAGACCCGTGTGACCCTGCTTGCCCCCAAGGCCGAGAACCGCAAGGGCGAGTTCCGCGAGGTCTTCGAGGATGCGCGCAAGGCCGGGTTCGTCAGGGTTCGCGTCGACGGGGTGGTGCGCCGGCTCGACGAGGTGACGGCGCTCGACAAGAAGAAGAAGCACACGGTGCAGATCGTCGTGGATCGCTTGTCGCTAGACGCGGCCGAGCGGGCGCGTCTATCCGATTCCATCGAGACCGCGCTTCGCGCCGGTGGGGGAACCCTGCTGGTCGCCGTCGAGGGCGAGGGCCGCGAGCGCGCGTACAGCGAGGAACGCGCCTGTCCGAGCTGCGGCGTGGGCCTGCCCGAGCTGTCGCCGCAGACCTTCTCGTTCAACAGCCCGCTCGGCATGTGCGTCGACTGCAACGGCCTTGGGTCGAACCTGGAGGTCGAGCCCGATCTGGTCGTACCCAACGGAGATCTCTCCATCGCCGAGGGCGCCATCGAGCCGTGGGGCGAGCGCTTTTCGCGCGAGGAGGGCTGGACCACACGCATCGCCTCGGCGCTCGAGCGTGAGATGGGAATTCCGCTTCGGAAGCCATGGAAGCAGCTCACTCCGCGCCAGCGCGAGATCGTCCTTTACGGGTCGGGCGAGAAGCGCATGCAAGTGAGCTGGTCGGGCAAGCACGGTGGTGGATCGTGGGCCATCCGCTTCGAGGGCGTGGCCAACAACATCAAGCGGCGCTGGCGTGACACTCACTCGGAGATGATGCGGCAGTGGCTCGGGAAGTATTTCCGGGAACGTTTGTGCCGTGCGTGCAAGGGCAAGCGCCTGCGCCCCGAGTCGCGAGCGGTCTTTCTCGGTGACAAGAGCATCGTGGATGTGACATCGCTGACCGTGGGCGAGGCCGAGAATCACTTCGCGACCTTGCCGCTCACTGGCGCGCGCGCGCAGATCGCCGCCGAGATCCTGAAGGAGGTGCGTACGCGCCTCGGCTTCTTGCTCAACGTCGGACTCGACTACCTGACGCTCGACCGCGTGGCGTCCTCGCTGTCCGGTGGCGAGGCCCAGCGCATTCGCCTGGCCTCGCAGCTCGGTTCCGAGCTCTCCGGCGTGATGTACGTGCTCGACGAGCCGTCGATTGGATTGCACCAGCGCGACAACCTGCGCCTCATCGCCACGCTGCGCCGGCTGCGCGACCTGGGCAACAGCGTCATCGTGGTCGAGCACGACAAGGAGACCATCGAGTCCGCCGACCACGTCATCGATTTCGGGCCGGGGGCTGGCCGCCTGGGCGGCCACGTCGTCGCGGCGGGATCTCCCGAGGACGTCGAGGCGAACAAGGCGTCGCTCACCGGCCGCTATCTGTCCGGTGCCAAACGCATCGAGATCCCTTCCGTGCGGCGCAAGCCGAAGGGATTCCTCACCGTGCGCGGGGCGCGCGAACACAACCTGCGCAACATCGACGTGAAGTTCCCTCTCGGCGTCCTTCTTGCCGTCACCGGCGTCTCGGGCGCGGGCAAGTCGTCGCTCATCAACGGCATCCTGCATCCGGCGCTGCGGCGCAAGCTCTTGGGTGGATTCGAGCAGGTTGGCGATTACGACCGGTTGGAAGGAATCGACCTCATCGACAAGGTCGTGGACATCGACCAGAAGCCCATCGGCAGAACACCGCGGTCGAATCCCGCGACTTACACCAAGGCCTTCGATCACGTTCGCGAGCTGTATTCGCAGACGCCCGAGGCCAGTGCCTTCGGCTTCGCGCCCGGCCGGTTCTCCTTCAACGTGAAGGGCGGACGCTGCGAGGCCTGCGAGGGCGACGGGGTCAAGACCGTCGAGATGCATTTCCTCGCCGACGTGCACGTGACCTGCGAAGTCTGCCGCGGTCGGCGCTACAACGATGCCACCCTGCGCGTGAAATGGAAGGGGCTCGATATCGCGCAGCTGCTCGACACCAGCGTCGCGGAGGCCCTGTCCCTGTTCGAGAACCACCGGCAGCTTTCGCACATCCTGCGCACCCTCGACGACGTGGGCCTGGGCTACATCGCTCTCGGCCAGTCCGCGACGACGCTTTCGGGGGGCGAAGCCCAACGCGTGAAGCTGTCGCGCGAGCTGGCCAAGCGCGATACCGGGCGCACCTTGTACCTCCTGGACGAGCCGACGACCGGGCTTCACTTCGAGGACGTGCGCAAACTGCTCGCCGTGCTCGACCGTCTGGTGACCGCCGGCAATACGGTGCTGGTCATCGAGCACAACCTGGACGTGATCAAGACCGCCGACTACGTCATCGACCTCGGTCCCGAGGGCGGCGCTGCCGGCGGGGAGGTCATCGCGGCGGGCACGCCCGAGGAGGTCGCGGCCGTCCGGCGGTCCTACACCGGGCAATTCCTGGCGGAACTGCTCAATGTGCGTTCCGCGAGGACGCGGCGGGCGGGATAGGGCCCCTCATCC
>Ga0210133_1000737_pt1 | contig 10508 bp, 10 predicted proteins | sample Joice_ThreeSqC_D_2_FD_184874 | JGI IMG/M metagenome (GOLD analysis project Ga0210133, IMG submission 184874) | Wetland microbial communities from San Francisco Bay, California, USA, that impact long-term carbon sequestration - Joice_ThreeSqC_D1... | ecosystem: Environmental > Aquatic > Marine >...
TGGCGGGCAGGCCGTAACTCGGAACGCGAACAAATGTCAAACAGAGAAAAAATAATTGTTGCTCTCATGGTCCTGTCGGTGGTCTACGGGGTTTATATCATTTTTTTTGAATCACCCCGGCAGGTCAAGACTATCAGTGCCGGCGGCGACCGGGAACTGGAAGCGCTCAACACCTTTATCACCAAGGTCGCGGATAAAGCAAAGAGCGGTGCTTCCAAAGAGCAGGCCTATGCCTTGGCTAAAGCCCAAACGGCCTGGAAGCAGGACCCTCTAGTTCAGCTTGAGGCCAAAAAAGGAGAAGTCAATACCGGTCCGGAGCCCGTGCTGGACACCCGGGTTCAGTATACCGGTTTTCTGCAGATGGGTGATACCACAATGGCAATTATAAGCGGGATGGAATATGAAACCGGTGATCGGCTGGAACCAGGGGGATTTATTATCCGCCGTATTTTGCCCAACCATGTCGTGGTGGCGCCGCCGGGCAAAAACAAGAAAACTATGATCCTTCCAATGGAAGAAACTGAATAGGATAAATGGTATATGGCTAAATATCAGCGTCTAATCAAAATACTTATTGCGGGGATTTCTTGTCTATTCCTGATGACCGCATGGATGAGCGGTTGTTCTCATAAAAAGGGTTTGAAGGATGTCCAGGACCCATTCTATGAGGAATGGCGAGTTAAAGCAGAAGAAGCTAAAGGCACTTCTCCGGTCAAACCGCCTCCGATAGATGAAAAGCCATTTGAAATCGCTTCCCAGGACGAGAAAGAAGAGGTGAAACCCGAGATTCCCAAGCCGCTTCCTACGCGCAAGATCAGCCTTAAAATGAATGACATCGACGTCGCCGTCTTATTGCGGGCCCTTGCCAGAGCTGCGGATCAGAATATCATCCTCAACGAGAAAGTGTCCGGCAAAGTCAACATCAATATACACCAGGCTCCCTGGGATCAGGTGTTTAACGGTATTTTGCGGACCCATGGTCTAAGTTACGCCTGGGAAGGAGACATCATCCGTATCATGACCGCCGAGGACATGGATGCGGATCTCAGAACAAAAACCCGCGAACAGGCTTTGAGGCTTACCCAAACGCCCTTGACACGGATTGTAGCCGTCAAATTTTCTGAAGCCAACAAACTCAAAGAAAACCTTGAAAGATTTGTGACGGTGGACCGCGGCGGCAAAAAAACCGGATCGATTCTGGTGGATGATCACACAAATTCATTGATAATACAAGCCATTGGAAGCGATATGGACAGGATTCTGGCGGTCATTAAAAAGCTGGACCGCCCCACGCCCCAGGTATTGATCGAAGCGATCATTGTCGAGGCCAACAAAGACGTCGCCCGGGAACTTGGAATCCAGTGGGGAGGTGTCTATTCCGGCAAAAGCGGCAGTAAAAACGTGATTGTAACCGGAGAGCAGGGTGGGTTAGCAGGCGGAGTGCCGGTCAACCCGAATTTAGGTGCTTTGGATGTCACCTCGGGCTCGGTAATCGACCTGCCGGCCATGGGGTTGGGCGGGTTTAATCCGATGACCTTGGGTCTTATTTATACCAAGGTAGGGGAATACTTGCTGAGCACCCAGCTTTCGGCGCTGCAGGATCAGGGCAAGCTCCACATTCTGTCGAGTCCCTCTATCACAACCTTGGACAATCAAACCGCCTTGATTGAGAGCGGTCAGGACGTTCCCTTTCAATCGGTGGAAGACGGAGAGGTCAAGGTTGAGTATAAAAAAGCGGTGCTTGCGTTGCGAGTCGTTCCCCATGTAATTGACGGGGAAACGCTTAAAATGTACATAAAAGTGAACAAGGACGAACCTGATTTTTCCAGAACCGTCCTTGGGAACCCCACAATCATTACCAAAAACGCCGAAACCAATGTCATCCAGAATGACGGACAGACCATCGTTATCGGCGGTTTGAGCAAAGAATCTTCAAGCCGCAGTAACACCGGAACACCGTTTCTGGAAGATATTCCCGGCCTGGGCTATCTGTTTAAGCGCAAGAGCAGCGCCGATCAAATGGAGGAATTGATCATTTTTATAACACCGCATATTTTAAAACCCCGGGAGCTAAAATAGACGGGGCAGACGGTAAAGTATTCCGGGATATCCTAAATAAGGCGCAGGGATAGAAATAAGGCTATTTGGCTCGCTTTAAGCATTCTTTTTTACATTCATCAAATTTGCTTTCTTCGCAGACTGATATCTCCCGGAATGCACGCAATCCAACGTTGGTAAATAAATGGATTACTTCAGTATACTAAATTTAAAAAAAGAGCCCTTCTCAAATTCTCCGGATCCCGAGTTTTTTTTCCATTCCCGGCAGCATCTGGATTGTTTGCAAAAATTGGAGCTTTCCCTGCTGCTTCGGCGGGGTCTGAATGTGATCATCGGAGAGGTGGGCACCGGTAAAACCACTTTGTGCCGTCAGCTCATTCGCCGCTTCGCTCTGAAAGAAGAAATAGAAACCCATCTCATCCTCGACCCGCACTTTCTCAATGCTTCCGAATTTCTGGCAACCGTGACCAAAATGCTTGTCGGCAAAAAGCCGGTCGCCGGAAGTCATGACTGGCAGATCAAGGAGCATATCAAGCAGTACCTTTTTCACAAAGGAGTTGATCAGAAGAAAACAGTCGTTCTCATTATTGACGAGGGACAGAAAATACCGGCTTTTTGCCTGGAAATCCTTCGTGAATTTTTAAATTATGAAACCAATGAATTTAAACTTCTGCAGATAGTCATTTTTGCCCAGAAAGAGTTTGAAAATATTATCCGCAAGTACCCCAATTTTGCCGATAGAATCAATCTTTATCACGAGCTTAAGCCTTTGAGTTTCAGGGATACCCGGTTGATGATCAAATTTCGGCTGGAGAAATCCAGCAATTCTCGTAGAAAATTGAATCTTTTCACATATCCGGCGTTGGGGGCCATTTATCGCCTCACCGGTGGGTATCCCCGCAAGATTATCAACCTGTGTCACCAGAGCATATTATCAATGATCATCCAGAACCGGTCTAAAACCAGTTATTTTCTGGTTCGAGCCTGTGCGCGCAGGGTGTTCCCGGAAGAATCCCGCCGCAGAAAAATAATTTTGGCAGGTTCCGTTCTGGCCGGTGCGGCCGCTGTTTTCTTGCTGACCTTACTGCCCCTGGATGGCATCCTAACCCTGCCCTCCCGGGGGATCCAAAATATTAAGGCCTTATTTTCACAAAATTCCGAACAGAAAATCAGCACCCCGCTGCCCCAGGCCAGTACACCGACTGTTAGAGCCCAGCTGGCGCCGTCAGAGTTTTCCAAGCCATCCCAGGAGGAAACAGGCAGTCAGCCGGTAACACCGGAAAAGAAGGCGGAACCGGTCAAAAATGATGAAAAGCTGAAAACACCCACCGAAATTGGAAAGAATGCTGAATCGGTCAAAGCCGACCAAGCACCTGAAATCGAAAATAAGATCCAGGTTGCGGCTGTCGCGGAAACGGTGAGCGATGACATCCAAACGGTCTCCACTCCCGCACCTGCCCACTCTTCGATTCTGGGTAATATATCCATGAGGCGCGATGAAACGCTTTCAAGGATCATTCAAAGAGTGTACGGCAGCTTTAATTCCAAATATTTTAAATTATTTATTCTGGCCAATCCCGATATAGAAGATCCCGATCGGGTTGAGGTCGGCCAGATTATTTCCCTGCCCGCCATACAGGTTGAGGTTACACCTCCTGATAGGACCGTGTGGTGGGTTAAAGTTGACGAAAAAGATCGGCTCGAAGACGCCTATAATGTATTGAGAAACTATCCTGACAAATCTGCTTCCATGCGCCTGATTCCTTACTGGACGCCTGAAAACGGCACGCAGTTTTCGGTGGTGCTGAACACCCTTTTTAAAGATGAGCAAACGGCACGCAATGAGCTGTCAATGATGCCTGCAGGACTTTTGTCCAACTCAAAGGTGGTGTCTTCATGGGATAGAAAATCGGTTTATTTTGCTGACCCCTATTTTGGTCAAAAACACTAACACCCGGCAAATAAGAGAATAAAATTGAAAGCAAGAAAGAAATTAGGTGAAATTCTGGTCGAGGGCGGGCTGCTGACCCAAAAGCAGTTGGAAGAGGCGCTTCCCTTTCAGAAGAAGAGCAATTTGAAACTCGGGCAATTTCTGGTGCGTGAAGGCATTGTCAGCGAGAGCCAGATTGTCGATCTGGTATCCAACCAGTTGCGACTTGAAAAATACCGACCGGATAAATACACCGTCGATGTGGACCTTGCCAATCTGCTTCCGGCTGACATTGCCCACAAATACCAGGCGGCACCGCTTCAAAAAAATGGCCTGCTGCTGACCATTGCCATGATGGACCCCTTGGACATCAACGGCCTGGATGCCATCGAAGTGTACACTAATTGTGAAGTCGAAGCCATCATCTGTACCGAATCGCATTTAAATCAGTTGCTCAACAGTCTGTACGGCTCCTATGCCGGCATCGGCGGCGTGCTGGAAGACATGGAAGAGATGGAAATCGACAAAACAACCGAAAAAGCCCATGCCACCGAGGATGTGGAAGTCAGCTCTCTGCAGGGCATGGCCGAAGAAGCGCCGGTAGTCCGATTGGTCAATTCCATTTTATCCCAGGGCGTGCGGGAAGGTGCCAGCGATATCCACGTCAGCCCCGAAAAAGAATCCGTTCAGGTGCGCTTTCGGGTGGATGGCAGGCTTCACGAAGTGCCGGCTCCGCCGAAATCGATGTTTTTGCCGATTATTTCCCGGCTGAAAATTCTGGCCAATATGGATATTGCCGTGTCAAGGATACCGCAGGATGGTCGTTTCACCGTAAAAATGAAAAACAAGGATATTAATATCCGGGCGTCTACAATTCCTTCAATTTATGGAGAAAATATGGTGTTGCGTCTGCTGGATACCAGCACCAGCATCTATTCTCTTGAGCGGCTGGGCATGAACGAAAAAGACCGCCAGAAGCTTGAGCGCATGATATCCAAGCCCTACGGCATGATATTGAGCACGGGTCCCACCGGGAGCGGTAAGAGTACCAGTCTGTATTCGATTTTAAAGAAAATCAACCAGCCGGACATCAACATAATTACGGTGGAAGATCCGGTGGAATACCGTATCGAAAAGATTCGTCAGGTCCAGTTAAACCGCAAGGCCGGCATGACCTTTGCCAGCGGGCTGCGGTCTATTTTGCGCCAGGACCCTGATGTGATCATGGTTGGTGAGATACGTGATTCCGAGACCGCCACTATCGCCGTCCAGGCAGCCCTAACCGGACACAGGGTGTTAAGCACACTTCACACCAATGATTCTCCCGGAGCGATCACACGGTTTGTCGATATGGGGATTGAGCCTTTTTTGGTGGCCTCGGTGATGATCGTTGCCTTTGCCCAGCGTCTGGTTCGAAACGTTTGTGTGAGCTGCAAGGCACCCTATACGCCGCCTGCAGAGGCGTTAAAATTTTGGGGGCTGGATAACGTCAAAAATGCCAACTTTTTACAAGGTCAGGGATGTTTCAACTGCATGCACACGGGTTACAAAGGCAGATCCGGAGTTTATGAAGTCTTGCTCATCGATGATTTGGTCAAAGATTTAATTCTTAGAAGAGCGTCCGCCCACGAAATTGCCCGGGTTGCAGCCGAAAGCGGCGATTACCACACGCTGAAGGAAAATGCGGCCGAGAAAGTCATCCTGGGAATTACGTCGCTGGAAGAAGCGGCATCGGTGGTGATGGTCTAACCGGCAAGTTTAAGTCACAATGAACTTATTCGAAACCTGAAACCGCAACACAACGATTGCTATTAAAACCATTGATCTGCCTGGTTTCTTCAAACAGGAAAGATAGTTTAAAAACCGAGACTAATATGCCGAAATACAGTTATCGCGCCATCAACGAGGGGGGGGCGACTGAAACGGGGGCCATCGAAGCCGAATCCGCTGAAAAAGCCGGCTCAATGCTGGCAGACCAGGGGTTTATCCCGACCCGGATAAAGGAAGAACGGCCGGCCATGCCCGGTTTCAAACTGGGCGACATGCTCGAAGCTTTTTCTCCTGTTAAAGCACCCGAGTTGATCCTGTTTACCAAGCAATTCAACACCCTGATACGCGCCGGGGTGCCGATGTTATCCTTATTAAAGGTGCTGGAAGAACAAACCGAGCATCCCAAACTGCGCAAGATTCTCGGCATCATTCATCAGGACATTAAAGAAGGTTCCAGCCTGTTTGATGCCTTTAACCGCCATCAGAAAGTATTCTCGCCGCTATACTGCAACATGCTTAAAGCCGGCGAAGCCAGCGGCGCCTTAAACGAGGTGCTCGATCGCCTCACTTACATTATCGAGCACGAACACAAGGTAAAATCCGACATTAAGTCGGCCCTGATGTATCCCATCATTGTTGTCTGCTTTCTGACGATTGCTTTTTTCGTGCTGCTGACGGGCGTCATCCCTCGCTTTGTCAGCATATTTAAATCCTCGGGCCTGACACTGCCATTGCCGACCCAAATCTGTATGCTCATGTATGAGTTCATCATTTACTACTGGTATGTGGGTCTGGGTATTCTGGCGGTCGGCGGCATTGGGTTGTATTATTATCTTAAGACCGAAAAGGGCAAGCTCCTGTTTTATACAATAATGATGAAAGTACCTATTATCGGTCCCCTGTTTATAAAAAGTGCGATATCGCGCTTTGCCAGCATCTTTGCTATTTTGCAGTCCAGCGGGGTCGATATTCTCCAAACCATGGATATTCTAACCGACACCATCGGCAATGCCGCGATATCCCATGAGCTCAACGGTATCAGGGATCGCCTGGCTGCCGGCCACGGCATTGCAGGCCCCCTGAGCTCGGCGAAATATTTTACGCCCATGCTTATCAATATGGTGGCCATCGGTGAGGAGTCGGGCAATCTTGAGGATTTGCTCCAGGATGTCGCCACCCACTATGATACCGAAGTTGAATATGCCATGAAAAAAATGTCCGAAGCCATCGGCCCGATACTAACCGTCGGCCTGGCCGCGGTGGTTGGCTTTTTTGCCCTGGCCATCTTCCTGCCCATGTGGGATCTGACATTGCTTGCCAAGTAATGAAATGCCTAATCCGCCTGAGGCGGACTAAAGTGCGCTAAAATGCCTAAAATTAAGGTATGTTATCTATTTTATAATAGAACGCTCAGCGCACCTTGGACTCATCAGCTTTTGAAATGAAATTTGTGCCACATTTCTATGGATATTAGGGATTTTGCAAAAGAGCTTGAAAAGCGTACTCTTAAATTTGCCGTTCAGATAATTCGTCTTTCAACCACCCTGCCGAATACACCTGAGGCTAAAGTTGTAAGAAACCAAATCACAAAATGCGGAACATCAATTGGTGCTAATTACCGGGAGGCAAATCGATCAAGGAGCAAGGCGGATTTTAGAAACAAAATTACAATATGTGAGACAGAAGCCAGTGAAACCCAGTATTGGATGGAAGTAATTGTAGAAATGGGTTGGAAATCCTACGACCAGGTGAAATCAGAGTACGAAGAATGCAGTGAATTGCTGGCGATATTTACTTCTATCGGCAAAAAATAAAAAAAGATGGAGTTTGCGACACATTCATTTTAGGCAATTTAGGCAATTTAGGCATTTTAGGCATTTAAGTGGATTAAGCCCTCAGCCCCAATTTTTTGCACTTTATCAACAAAATTTATACAAAATATCAGATAACCCACTGTGAAACATTCCCGCTTTTACATAAGCCTTTATGTCATTTTTCCGTTTATTTTCACCGGCTTTACTATATTTGCCGCCATTGTTTCCTTCCGGTTGACAAAATATGGCATGGTAAATGGATTGGATCCGGCCCGTCCGGTTTTCTGGTTCATCATCATTATCAGCTGTCTGGCATATATTTGCGGGTTTGCCCTGGTGCGGCTGATTTTAAAACCGGTGGAGAAATTTGTTGAAGAAGCCAGTAAATTCCCTTCATTTGCAGGTTCAAGAAAATCAAAGAAAAAAGAGTGGTCCGTCGACAAAATCCAACAGTTCACCAGCGTGTTTGATCAGGTAACGTCCGTGCTCAGTCGCATGGACGCTCGCAATTTTTTCCCGGATATCATCGGAGAAAGCATGGCGATGAGGGGCCTGTTAAGCTTGATTAAAAAGGTGGCTCCGACCGATTCCACAGTTCTCATTCTGGGCGAGAGTGGAACCGGCAAAGAACTTGTGGCCACCAGCATCCACGACAACAGCGAGCGCACGGATCAGCCCTTTATAAAACTGAATTGCGCTGCTATCCCCGAGGAGCTGCTGGAGAGCGAATTGTTCGGCCACGAAAAAGGTGCGTTTACCGGCGCCACGAAGTCCAAGCCCGGAAAATTCGATATGGCCAACGGCGGGACCCTATTCCTGGATGAAATCGGTGATATGCCATTTAATTTACAGGCCAAAGTTTTAAGGATTCTCCAGGAACAGGAATTTTACCGGGTCGGCGGCAGTCACACAATCAAAGTAGATGTGCGCATCATTGCGTCGACCAATAAAAATCTTGAAAAAATGGTTCAGGAAGGGACCTTTCGCGAGGATTTATTTTACCGATTGAATGTTTTTACCCTCCATCTGCCCCCTCTGCGGGAGCGCAAAGAGGATATTCCCCTTCTGGTCGACAATTTTTTGCAGAATGTGCCCAAAAAAGTGGAGATTTCATCGGTGGCCCTTCAAATGCTGGTGGCGTTCTCGTGGCCGGGAAACATCCGTGAATTACAGAATACGATTGAAAGTGCATCCGTAATCGCTGAAGACGGCTACATCGAGCCGGCCCAGCTGCCGGGTAAAATTACCGGCGCATTTAATAATCCGAACCAAAAGGATTTCAAGATGCCGGCCAATATCCCTCTGGACGAGCGCCTGCAGGAAATTGAAAAAAGCATGATCATCGAAGCCTTGAGAAGGACCGGCGGGATTCAGGTAAGGGCCACTGAGCTTTTGGGAATTAATCAGCGCAGCCTGTGGCATCGTATAAAAAAGCACAATATCGATGTCAAGGGCCTAAAGAATACCGAAATTTGATGTATTTAAGATCCCGGAACCTTCATATTTTGTAGGGTTTTGATTATGTCTTTATGGACGATAAGAAATGTAATAGTTTTTTAATTTTTTAACTATTTGTAATAATTATAAAATATATAATACTGTACCAACATGAATTCCCGGCTGGCATCTTTTATGCACTATATCCGAGGTATAAATAATAATTTTAAAGAATTATCTTTTAGACAAAAATTTGTAAACATTAAATCGCAATGGGAGGGACAGTTACCATGAAAAAGCAAAGTTTGCTGCACAATCAAGACGGTTTTACCCTGGTCGAGATCATCGCGGTCCTGATCATTTTAGGCATTCTGGCCGCCGTGGCCGTACCGCGCTATATCGACCTGGAAGCCAGCGCCAAAACTAGAGCCATCGATGCCGCTGTGGCCGAACTAAACGGCAGAGAAAGCCTGGTTTGGGCCGATGTTAAAATATCCGGAACTACCGGATGGTCAACTGACAATAGTGTTTGGAATTACCCTAATTACGATAAAAACTTGGGGACTGATTACACTTGGGTTACCAACCCGCCAAATCAATCCGGCCACACAAACCTTAAATTTAAAGGTGTAGAATACACATTATCGCGAACGCCGTCTACTAATAATAAACCGGGTGTCTGGAAGAAACCATAAAACGTTGTTCAGATTTCTAAAATTTTATGCCGATTGGAGCTGGCCGCACAACAGATTGCTGTCGGAAATGAAAAACGTTCTGTCAAAACAGCAGGGATTCACATTAATTGAGCTTATTGCGGTTCTGCTGTTGATAGGCATTTTAGCTGCTATGGCAATACCCCGTTATATCGAGCTGGATGCCACTGCAAATTTGAGGGGCGTTGATGCGGCGGTGTCCGAACTAAACGGGCGGGAGGCCCTGGTTTGGGCGGAAATAAAATCTACGATAGAATATGACCCGGTTAGCGGTGACGACGAAGTCTGGACCAGGATGAAAAACGATAAAACCTCGACTTATCCAGATCTCGGCGACGCTTATATATGGTCCACATTACCCGACAAGTCAGGTGGAGGACTCAAATTCAGGGAAAGCCCGGAAGTCACCCTGAATCGGAGTCCATCCACTATGTCGGGTCCCGCCCGCTGGTCACAATAGGCCCCGGGTTTGAAGTCTTCTTCTTGCGTTACTAAGCCTGGCTTAACCAAAAGGCAGCTGAACACCGCTGCCTTTTGGCTTTCTCAGCCAACCCAATAAATCCATCCTCTTGCCCGCACGATATCCTGTGTTATATTGGTAGATGTTGTTGAATGGCCAATTGATTGATTGGGTAAGTGGAAAAATAGGTGATTGATTGAAAAAGTTGATTTAGGTGACTGAGTTGATTAAGTTGAATAGTTTTAGTTGATTAAGATGATTGGTTTATTGGTTGATTAAGTAAAAGCTGAAGGTTCTGATTGTCAGATTTTTTAACTTAATCAACT
>Ga0210133_1000738_pt1 | contig 10499 bp, 11 predicted proteins | sample Joice_ThreeSqC_D_2_FD_184874 | JGI IMG/M metagenome (GOLD analysis project Ga0210133, IMG submission 184874) | Wetland microbial communities from San Francisco Bay, California, USA, that impact long-term carbon sequestration - Joice_ThreeSqC_D1... | ecosystem: Environmental > Aquatic > Marine >...
CCTGCCTGGTTTCACCGTTGTCACTTTGGGTCTCTTGCGAGGAACCAGCCGCCCGGGACCAGATCCTCGGCCTCTGGCGGTCCCCAGGTGCCGGGCTCGTACTCATGTGGTGGCTCCTTGTCGCTGAGCACCGGATCCACGATGCGCCAGGCCTCCTCGACGTAGTCCTGACGGGCGAAGCGGAAGGTCTCGCCCACCATCGCATCGCCTAGAAGCTCGGCATAAGGATTGGATTCGGCATCCTGTTGCACGTGGCTGGCGATCAGCTCCAGGTCATGACCGCCGCGCTTGCCTGAATCTTCGCGCACACTCGCCCCCAGGGCGATGGTGAATTCCGGGCTCAGGCGGAAGCGAACGTGATTCGGCGTCGGCATCAAACCGCGCACGACCGGCGGGGGCCGCCGCAGCACGACCGTGACCTCGGTGCGGGTAATGGGCAGGTTCTTCCCCGCCCGAATGAAGAAAGGCACCCCCTGCCAGCGCCAGGAGTTCACCTCGACGCGCAACGCGGCAAAGGTTTCCGTGCGCGAGTCGGGGGCGACACCGGGCTCGCCGCGATAACCCCGGAACTGGCCGCGCACCACGCAGCCCGGCGCGAGCGCCGGTATGGCCTTGAGCACTTTCACCTTCTCGTCGCGGAGCGTCTCGGTATCCTCACTATCCGGCGGCGGCTCCATGGCCACATTGGAGAGCACCTGTAAGATATGATTCTGGATCACGTCGCGAACCGCCCCGGCCTTCTCGTAGAAGGCTCCGCGGCCGTAGATCCCGAAGTTCTCGGCCAGGGTGATCTGGACGTTCTCGACGTAGCGACGGTTCCAGATGGGTTCGAGGAAGGTGTTGGCAAAGCGGAAGAAGACCAGGTTCTGGACCGCGGATTTTCCGAGGTAGTGGTCGATGCGGAAGACGGAGTGCTCGTCGAAGCTGCGGTGCAGGATGGCGTTCAAACGCCGAGCGGAGGTAAGATCGTTGCCAAACGGCTTTTCGAGCACCAGCCGAACACCCGTGCCGCGGTGGGTATCGGCGATGTGCGTGACCACGGTCTCGAACAGGCCCTGGGGAATCGCGAGGTAATGTACCGGCAACTTGGCATCCCCCAGCGTCTGCCGCAGTGCTTGGAAGGTCGAAACCTCCGAGTAATCGCCCTCCACGTAGCGGAGCAAATTCATCAGCTTGGGGAACGCCACCGGGTCGGCGCCGCCGCCGTGCTTCTCCACGCTTTCACGCGCCCGCGCCTGCAGGCGCTCGAGGCTCCACCCCTCTCTGGCAACGCCAATGACCGGCACGTCGAGCACGCCACTTTGAACCATGCACTGCAGCGCGGGAAAGACCTTCTTGAAGGCGAGATCTCCGGTAGCTCCGTAGAAGACCAGAGCGTCGGCTCGCTGCTGGGTCATGGCTTCTTCTCCTCGTGGCCGCCGAACGCGTAACGCATCGCTGAGAGGACTCGATCCGCGTAGTCGGCATTGCCCCGCGAAGAGAAGCGCTGGTAGAGCGCGGTCGCGAGCACCGGCGCTGGCACGCCCTCGTCGATGGAGGCCTTGATGGTCCAGCGTCCCTCGCCGGAGTCGGAGACACGCCCGGCGAACGAGCTCAGATCGGGATCCTTCGCCAACGCACCGGCAGTCAAATCGAGGAGCCAGGAGCCGATGACGCTGCCACGCCGCCATACCTCGGCCACCTCGGCGAGGTTGAATTCGTATTGATAGCGCTCGGGGTCGCGCAGCGGTGAAGTCTCGGCGTTCGACTCTTGGTCGAGTCTGCCGATTGAGGCACCGCGCAGAATATTGAGCCCCTCGGCGTAGGCCGCCATGAGCCCGTACTCGATGCCGTTGTGGACCATCTTCACGAAGTGGCCACCACCGGTTGGCCCACAGTGGAGATATCCCAGCTCGGCGGTCCCCTGGCCCGCAACACGCCCCGGCGTTGGCGATGTCGCAGCTGGATCGGGAGCCAACGAGGAAAAGATCGGGGCGAGATGGCGGACCACCTCGGGCTCGCCGCCGATCATCTGGCAGTAGCCGCGTTCGAGCCCCCACACGCCGCCGCTGGTGCCCACGTCCACGTAGTGAATGCCCTTGGGCCCGAGCTCCTTTGCCCGGCGGATGTCGTCGACGTAATACGAGTTGCCGCCGTCAATCACAATGTCGCCCTCATCGAGGAGCGGCACCAGCTCCGCGAGGGTATGGTCCACCACCGCCGCCGGCACCATCATCCAGACGGCGCGGGGCTTGCGGAGCTTCGTCACCAGGTCAAGCAGGGACGACGAGCCCACCGCCTTTTCCTTGGCGAGCTGCTCGACGGCCTTCGGCGACACATCGAAGACCACGCACTCGTGTCCGGCGCCGATCAGCCGCCGCACCATGTTGGCGCCCATGCGCCCGAGCCCAATCATTCCGATTTGCATGACATATCTCCTCGCTGAACGATGTGGGCCAGCATATCATTCCAGGATTTTGCGAAAGCCTTGGTCCCCTCCTCTTGGAGCCGCAGCGCCAGCGCGTCCAGGTCCACGCCCGCGCGGGCATGGCGAGCGAGCAACTTCTCGGCATCCACACCGTCGTTGGCCAGAGGAGCCTCGATATCCCCGTGGTCGGCGAAGGCAAGCAGCGTCTTGTCCGGCATGGTGTTCACCGTGTAGGGCGCGGCAAGCGCTTTGACGTACAGGATGTCCGAGGCTCCGGGGTCCTTGGTCCCGGTGCTGGCCCAGAGCAGCCGCTGCGGCCTGGCCCCAGCATTCTGCGCGCGCTGCCAGCGCGGGGACGAGTGCAGAGCACGCACGGCACAGTAGATCCGAGCTGCCATGGCAATGCCGAGTTGGTTCTTGAGCTCTGGCGGAACCTTCGACGCCACAGCCACGTCCCAGCGACTGACGAAAACCGAGCCTACGGACCGGACGTCAGGGGCGGCGCCAACCTCGATTCGACGCTCCACCCCCCGCAGCCACGCGTCGGCGGCCGCCAGGTATTGCTCCCGCGAAAAGAGCAACGTCACGTTCACTGGAATGCCGGCGAAGGTGGCCTCCTCGATGGCCGGGAGCCCCTCCTTCGTCCCGGGGATCTTGATGTGCAGGTTCGGCCGTCCGGCGCGAGCGAACAGGTCCTTGGCGGCTCTTAGCGTCGATGTGGTGTCATGGGCAAGCAGCGGAGATACCTCGAGCGACACCCAACCGTCGAGGCCGTTGGTTCGTTCGAAGACGGGCCGCAAGAGATCGGCGGCCCGGGTGAGGTCGTCGATGGCGAGATCGAAGAAGAGCGCCTCGCCGGTTCGGCCGGACTTGATTCCATCGCGAATCGCGTTGTCATAGGCAGAGCTGTTCTCGATCGCATGGTCGAAGATGGTCGGGTTCGAAGTAAGCCCGGTAACCGACAGATTTGCGATGTAGCTTTCGAGGGTGCCAGAAGAAAGGAGATCCCGGGTGATGTTGTCGAGCCAAAGGCTCTGGCCCATGTCGTGCAGTCGTTGGGTCGGCTTCATGATGCATCTCCTTCAGGGGGTCCGTTTCGAATCTCCGCGTCGGCTTGCACACTGTCGTAGGCGTACGACGTCCTTTGGCGCGAAGGCAATCCTTCCGCCTTCGCCCCGGTCGTCATCCGTACCACGCGTCCCACCGTCAGGCCTTGAACGAGAATCGAGAAGACAACCACGAAGTACGTGAGCGTCAGCACCAGACTGCGCGACGAGCTGGCCGGCAGCGACAGCGCCATGGCCACCGAGATCCCCCCTCGCAACCCGCCCCAGGTAAGAATCGTGATCGCGCCCTTCGATTGGGCCTTCATTCGGCTGAGAGACCCGATGACCCCCGCGACACCCAGCCAGCGCGCGGCCAACACGATGGGGATGGCGAGGACTCCAGCCACGAGCCACTTTCGCTCGATCGGGAGCACGAGGAGCTCCAAACCGATCAGGAGAAAGAGAACGACGTTAAGGATCTCGTCGACGAGCTCCCAGAAGGTGTCGACGTGCTCGCGCGTCTTCTCTGTCATGGCAAGCGCGCGCCCTTGATTGCCCACGAAAAGGCCCGCGACGACCGCAGCGATCGGCGCGGACAGATGCAAGGCATCCGCCAGGGCGTAGACCCCCATGGCCAGGGCGAGCGTGAGCATGATTTCGACCTGATAATTGTCCACGCTCTTGAGCATCTTGTAGGTGGCGAATCCCAGCACCAAGGCCAGCAGCAGAGCACCCCCCACTTCCTCGAGCAGCAACAGCCCCACCGTGCCGACCTTGCTCGAGAGCGGGGCAACCGCACCGGCGGCTTCGCCCGCGCCGGAGAGCTGCAAGAGAACCAGGAAGACGACAACGCCGAACCCATCATTGAAGAGAGACTCGCCGGCTATCTGCACCTCGAGTTGTCGAGGAGCGCCGACGGATTTCATGATTCCCAGCGTTGCGATCGGGTCGGTCGGTGAGATCAGGGCACCGAACAGCAGTGCATGCAGGATGGGAATTCCCAGGCCCAGCCATCCGAAGACCAGCCACGTCACGATGCCGACGATGAAGGTGGAGGCGAGGGTCCCTAAGATGGCGAGCGACCCGATAGCTAGCCATTCACGGCCAAGCTCCTCGAGATTCACATGGATAGCGGCGGCAAACAGCAAAAACGCGAGCATGCCGTGCAGCACGAGCTGATCGAAGTCGATCCGTGATACCAGCGCCGTGGCCTGCTCGCGAAACCCTCCAGCGAAGGGACCAGCCAGGACCAGCGCGAGCGACCCGATCAGGGCTACCAGCATGACACCGGCCGTCGTCGGCAGCTTGATATAGCGGTAATTCACGTAGCTCGACACCGCCGCGAGCGAGATGAGGAGGCTAATCAAGGAAAAGAGGCTCACGACCGCTCCTCGAGAGGCCCGAACGGCCGAGCGCCACCGGGCGCCACGTACTGCCCGTTGCTAGCCCACTGCCAGATGCCGATGCCCTCGGTGCAGTGGTTGACGGCAGCGTCCGCCGTCAGCCACTGCGGTGCTGGGTGCTTGCGGGCGATCACGTGGTTGACGTAGGTGGGCATTTTGCCTCCGCGTTCGGCGCTGAGCTTGCGCTGGGCGCTATCTCAATCCCCTAGGTCGGCACCGTGGACGCGGCAACCAGCGATGGTTGGCCGCTGGCAAGATCCGCGCCACCTAGGTCGATCGAGAAACGTTCCGATGGCTTCCTCTTCTCATCGGTTGCAGCGCTCAACGCCCGGGCAGAGCGCGCGGTAACCCCATTGGAGCGACCTTCAGACTGATGGATCACTCATTCAATGTGATTGGCTCACGCGGTGCGCGCTTGCAGAGCCGTGGGCGCCCCGTTGTTCCACGATGCTGCAGATTGTCTCGGAACCGCCGCCCCCGCCGTGTGGCTTGAAGATTGCAATAGCATCACGTGAGGTCCACACCCGACAATTTCTGCAGCAGTGGCGACGCAATTGCTTCGTCACGAGGCGCACATGACTCAAGCGAGCAAGCCCTATTTGATTTTGGTCGGTATCGACTATTCGACGCCAAGTGAACTCGCCCTGCAGCGGGCACTAGAACTGACGGCTGAGCACCCGGATGCGGAGCTGCACGTCGTTCATGTGGTCCCCTCCTTCGATACCCCCCCATCACAAGACGCAGGCAGCGATCAGAACATGGATATGCTCTCGATCGACCCGCAGGCGTACCAAAAACTCCAGATGCACGTAGGAATGACTCTCGGGGCTTTCGAGAAGAAGCGGAATGGCGCAGCGGACAGACCTCTACGCGTGATCTCCCACCTGCGGCTCCACACCCCCGCCCATGAAATTGCGCAGCTTGCCGCCGATCTCGAGGCGGACTTGGTCGTCGTCGCGATGTCCGGGCGCGGCAATGTTGCGCGATATTTCCTCGGTTCGGTCGCTGAGAGTGTCACTCGCCTCGCACCTTGCCCTGTCCTCGTGTTCCGCCCCAAGGGCCTCCCGCCGGAATATCCGAAGATCGAACCGCCGTGCCCACGCTGTCTCGAGGCGCGAATTGCATCCGGAGGAAAAGAATACTGGTGCGAACAACACCGTGAGCGGCACGGTCAGCGGCACTCGTATCACGAGGTAAATAGCATGTCCCAAGATGGGAGCCTACCGCTCTTCGTCAAGGAATGAGCAACGTCCAGATTCACAGTTCGGTTTACGTTGCCGGCATGAATCGTGCACTTCCTCGCCTGTGGACACGACCGTCGATGCCGGCAGACCGGGCCCGGAAAGGCGCCATGACTCAGGGCATACTTGGACCGCGGTCGTCAACGGAGTCCCTCTCGTGCGATTGGGTTGGTCCGGCGTGGTCGACGGCTCCTAGTCCACGTCACGATCTCACGAGGCCAAAGCAAAGCGTTCGCGATACGTTGCCGGCGTTACCCCGAGGTGCTGCGTAAATACGCGCCACAGGGTGCTCGGGTCACCGAGGCCGGTGCGGGCCGTGATGTCCTTCAACGGGAGCGAAGTTTCCTCGAGCAGACGCCGAGCTTCGTCGATACGAAGCCGGCGCACCAGCTCGGCGGGAGACTCGTTCAAGTGTTCGCGACACCAGCGGCTGAGCGTACGGACGCTCATGCCCACCCCGTCGGCAATCCTCTGCACGTTCAAGGGCTCGTCGATGTGTTCGAGAACGAACCCGGAGATGTCGCGCTGCTTGGACGGCTCCTTTCCTTGGCGCTGGAGCGCGGAGCTAAACTGCGCCTGATTCCCCGAGCGCCGCAAAAATAGCACCAAGAGCTTGGCAACCTCCATGGCCACCCCGTGCCCGTGCTCCTCTTCCACCAGCGCGAGCATGAGATCGATCCCCGCGGTCACCCCCGCCGAAGTCCAAACCTGGCCGTCTTTGACGAAGATGCCCTGATCGACCACGGTCACTTCGGGAAACCGCGAGCGAAACTCGTCCAGGTAGAGCCAGTGTGTGGTGGCGCGACGGCCATCGAGCACTCCGGCCTTCGCCAGGGTAAACGCACCGGTACACGTGGAGACTACCGTTGGGATCTTTTGATGGTTTCGGCGCAGCCACGGCACCAGGCGGTCGTCGATTTCCACCCCTGAATCGATCGGTGAGCCTGCCACGATCGCGATGTCCGGCAGCCGCACCCCCGATCTCGGCAGTGGGCGAATGCCGCTCAGGGTCACACCAAACCGGCTGCGCGAACACGGCGCGCTTGGGCCCACGAGCTCGACCGCATAAGCGGTGCGGCCCAGCACTTGATTGGCGATCCCGAACACGTCGGACGGCCCCGCGATGTTCAGGAGGCTCGTGCCCGGCACCACGAGAATCCATACCCGCTGGGTGGAATTGGACATGTGTCAAGTCTGACCCGAACGGCCGAAAATGCAATTTTATTGTCCTTTAGGCCATGGGGATTTCGCCCTAGATTTTGGGGGAAGACACCCTCATGGGAGATTTCACATGGTCAAGATTGCAATCAACGGCTTTGGACGAATCGGCCGCACCGTGCTGCGCGCGGCCATTGACCGCACCGACGTGCAAGTAGTTGCCGTCAACGACCTGCTCGAGCTTCCACATCTGGCCTATTTGCTGGAGCACGACTCGGTTCACGGCAGGTTCGGGCACCAGGTGCTGGCAAAGGATGGCTCTCTAGTCGTGGACGGGCACCCCATCCGCACCACGGCGGTAAAGGATCCTGCCGAGTCCGCCTGGGACGAGGTCGAAGCAGACGTCGTGATCGAGTCGACGGGTATCTTTTTGACCCAAAAGAAGGCCGAAGCGCATCTTCGAGCCGGCGCCAAGCGCGTGATCCTCTCCGCACCAGCCAAGGACGACACCCCAACCTTCGTGTACGGCGTCAACACCAACCGCTACGCCGGGGAGCCCATCATCTCGGCTGCTTCGTGCACGACCAATTGCCTGGCTCCCCTGGTCAAGGTCATCAACGACGAGTTCGGGCTCGCGCGCGGCCTCATGACGACCGTGCACGCAACCACGGCCACACAGAAGACCGTCGACGGCATTTCCGGCAAGGATTGGCGGTTTGGCCGCGGGATCCTCGGCAACATCATCCCGGCCTCGACCGGCGCAGCCAAGGCCGTGACCAAGGTCCTGCCCGAATTGAAGGGCAAGCTCACGGGCACGGCCTTCCGGGTCCCGGTGTCCGACGTGTCCGTGGTCGATCTCACCTGTGAGCTGGTTCGTGCGGCCAGCTATGCCGACATCTGCGCGGCCATGAAGCGCGCATCGCAGGGCGCACTCAAGGGCATCCTCCGCTACACCGACGATCTGGTCGTTTCCACGGATCTGCGCGGCGAAGCCTGCACCTCGGTGTTCGATGCCAACGCGGGCCTGCAGCTCGACCCAACCTTCGTCAAGCTGATTGCCTGGTACGATAATGAGTGGGGCTACTCGAGCAAGCTCGTGGACCTAGCAGTGACCGTGGCGGCTCGAGCCTAAGCGCGAATGCCCCCCCTGCAATCAGTGATGGCGTTGACGGCCCAAGGCGGACGTTCGTGAGCCGCCAATCCAGCCCGCTACGAGTCAGCTCGAAGACGACGCCTGGCGAAGCCGGGATCGTTACCTCGAACCGGCTCAGGGACGCGAACGATCCTTGGGCTTGTTCCAGCCGCTCTTGCAGCGATTCCCCGGTTGCCGCTGGGAGCTGCGCCTTCACGAACGCGGCTCCGGTAAAAAGTCGAGCCAGACCCGAAGGCGTCACCAGGGCATCGACCGTGTTGTCCACCACGCTGCCGGCGATACCGCCGACCATTTGCGACAAAAGACCATTCGGCACCACGGAGTTGATGCTGCTGTTGGCGCGCGCCAATAACTGCAGCTTCAAGTTCTGCCGCAACGCCGGAAAATCGACGAATTCGGGCAATGCGCTGGCATCGCCCGCCACCAGCGCCGCCCGCAAGCCCGACAGGGTTCGATAGGGCCCGGACACGACAAAGGCACCGACCCCCAACAGCCCCACCACCAACACCAGCCCGAGCCACAGCAGCCCGCGACGCCGACGCCGGGGAGCTCGAGGGATGGCAGCCTGCGGTCCCTCCGGGGCCTGTTCTTGCATCGGCTGGGTGTCGTAAGCCACGCGCTAGCCTAGCTGAATCGGCCCTGGCCGCACGTGACTCGATTCCATGAGGCGCAACTTTTTTTCGCCGCGATTGCCGTGGTACAGTTGTCTGCGATGCGAAAGAGGCTTGGGAGATCATGAGCCGAAAAGACCACGCGCTGAGTCTGTTTTCACAGCATTTCAACTGCAGCCAAGCCGTATTTGCCGCCTATCGCCTACCTGACGCGCTCGACGAATCTGCGGCCCTAAAGCTCGCCTCGGTCTTTGGGGCCGGCGTCGCCTCCACGGGACGGGGCCTGTGCGGAGCGGTGACCGGCGGCTTGATGGCGCTCTCGATGAAGCATGGCCGCGGGGATCTCGACTCGGTCGAAGCCAAGGCGAAGACCTACGAGCTAGGTCGCAAGTTCATGGAGACTTTCGAGGCTCGCCACGGGTCATGCGTTTGCGAGAGGCTCCTCGGCATATGCATCGGCACGCCCGAAGGCCACCGGCAGGCCCAAGAGGCGCGGCTCTTCGAGACCCAATGCCTCGGCTACGTGAGCTCGGCAGCAGAAATCCTGGACGACCTGCTCTAAAGCCTTTTCAGCGCCGGACCGGAGCTTTACCTCGAGCCTTGAAGAAGGTGTAGCAAAAACTCCCGCGCTTGGATTCACGCAGCTCAGAGATACCTGCGTCCCAATCGCTCGCGGTCATCATGCCAGCGGCCAGGGCTTGCTCCCGAGCCCCCGCGACCATGGCAATGTACGTCCGCTCCGTGAACCACTCGACCCAGTCGGGGCGGCTTGGGTCTGCGTAGACGAGTCGGGGATCGACCTGGACGTCCGTGATGCCGACACCAGAGAAGAGATCATAAAGTCGCCGACCAATCAGGGCATCGCCGCCTTGCGCGGCCTGCAGATCGATGAGGCATTGAATCGTACGCCACCCGAGCTCGCTCTGGGGATGAAAGAAGGTGGAGCCATGGTCTCCTTCGATGGCCATCAACGTGCCACCTGGTCGAACCAGCGTCATCACGTGTTCGAGCACTCGTTCTGGGTCCGGCAAGTGCTCGAGCACGAAGCAGAAGAAGGCAGCATCGAATGGATGCGACGGTCTTGGCAGCGCTCGCGCGTCACCCAGTTGGAAGCTCACATTGGAGAGGTTGGCTTTGCGAGCAGCTGCCCTGGCAGCATCGAGTGAGGCCTGGTTGATATCGACGCAGGTGAATCGAACCTCGGGGTTACGCCTGGCCACGATACGCGTTTGCGCACCCACCCCGCAGCCCAGCTCCAGAACACGGCTGCCCGGCGCAAAGGTGGTGTCGTGATGCAAGAGGTCTTCGAGAATATGTGACTGGTCGAGCAGCCGTTGGCATTCGGTGTCTTCGTACCCGTGTACGTAACCCAAATTCATCTCGAGCCGAACCTACCACGGCCCGGGCATTTTAGCCTCGGGGTCGGCAGGGCTAGAGCATCTCGGTCACTTCGACGGTTTCGCAGCCGAAGGTCACGGCT
>Ga0210133_1000739_pt1 | contig 10497 bp, 11 predicted proteins | sample Joice_ThreeSqC_D_2_FD_184874 | JGI IMG/M metagenome (GOLD analysis project Ga0210133, IMG submission 184874) | Wetland microbial communities from San Francisco Bay, California, USA, that impact long-term carbon sequestration - Joice_ThreeSqC_D1... | ecosystem: Environmental > Aquatic > Marine >...
CCACGAGCAGGGCGCAATGGTCATCATCGCGGGCGGGATGGGATCCCGCGCGCAAAGTCTATTCGACCAGAACGGCATTCGGGTCGTGGTCGGGGCGTCGAGCGATGAGCCCGATGTGCTCGTCTGCGACTTCCTCGAGGGCCGCCTGACGACGGGCGCCAACATTTGCGATCACTAGGAGCTCCAGATGCCAACGTACGTGTACCAGTGCACACGATGCGGGGGGCTGGAAGAGCAGCAGTCGACCTCAAAGTATCCGGCGGCCCACGGCACCGAAACCCTCGGATATTGCTCCCAGGCCTCACAGGCGGAGTCGATCGCGCCTTCGCGGTGGGCAATGATCTCGTTTGCGGTGCTCAGTCTTCTCGGCGTTGCGGTGGCGACTGAGCTGACCCGTATCCATGTGTTCGTGCACACCGACCCCAGGTACCACTCCGTCTGCGCCATGAGCGAGGGGGTCAACTGCGAGACGGTCGCCGTCTCCCCATACTCGGTGTTCGCAGGGCTGCCGGTATCGGTATGGGGGATCGCCGGCTACGTGGTCATGGGCGGCCTCGCACTCTGGTCCCTGGACAAGAGACGCCTCCATCCGACCTGGCCACTCGGACTGCTCTTGGTGCTAACCACCTTCTTGATCGCCACCTCCGCGGTCCTGGCCTTCATTTCCGCGACCAGGATCAACTCGTTCTGCCTTTTTTGCATGGGGTCCTACGCAATCAATACGGGACTGTCGATCGTCAGTCTCATCGCCTGGAGACAGACGCGCACTCACGCCTGCGGTTTGGTGCTGGATGACGTCAAGGCACTCGTCGCGCGGCCCCTGCTTCTCGCAGTCCTGGCGATCGGTGTTGCCGCCACCCTGAGTGCCCTTGTTTCGCTCGTACCTTCCTACTGGAGGACTCCCGGCTGGTCAGATTTGCCCAAGCTCGCCTCCGGACGGAACCAAAGCGGGCATCACTGGATCGGCGCGCACGACCCCAAGCTGACGATTGTCGAATTCTCGGACTACGAGTGCCCGCACTGCCGGGCTGCCCACAAGGCCATGCGATCCCTTGCAGCCAAGTACCCCGAGCAGATCCGCCTGGTCCACCGGCATCTGCCGCTCGACATGGCGTGCCACCCGGGTCTGGGCCGGCCGTTCCACACGCGAGCCTGCATCTTCGCCGAGGCGGCCGAGTGTGCCGGCGTTCAGGGCCGTTTCTGGGAGATGAACGACGCGCTCTTCTCCATCCAGGAAACCGTGAAGCCAAAGGACGTCGATCCGGTGGAGCTTGCCGTCCGGCTCGGCCTGAACCGCTCCGACTTCAAACGCTGCCTTGAAAGTCACGCGACGGACGGGCGCATCGCAGTCGATATCAGGGAGAGCATGTCCAAAAAGCTCATTGGTACGCCGAGCTTTCTGGTCGGTAAGCGACTCTTCATGGGGAGGATACCGGAGGCAGAGCTCGAGCAACTGCTGGAGGCAAGGCCATGACGATGACTCCCCAAGAGAGGCTGCGCGCCTTTCGCGCAAAAAATCTCGAATACGTTGGTCTCGGCCACGACCGATTGGCCGCAGCCCGCTTCGTGGTTGAGTCCGCGGGCGCGCTTCGCGGCCCTGCGCTCGATGTTGGCACCGGCAAAGGCCTGCTCGCCATAGATCTGGCTCGGAGGGGTCTGCAGGTCGTGTCCATCAGCATGACGTGGTTGTGCTTCAGAAGCAGGCGGCCATGAGCGAAGCCTTTTCAGAAGCCCGTTCGCAGCGCACCACCGTCGAGGTCGAAAAAAGCCAAGCCACCCTGGAATCGCTGTGCGCCGCAGAGCACTCGGAGTGTCTCATGTGCGGCCCGGCGAACCTGCTGGGCCTAAAGCTCAGATTTAGGGTCCAACCCGACGGCTCCGTTCTCGCGACATTCGCCTGCCGTGAGGCGTTGCGGAGCTATCCAGAGACGCTCCACGGGGGAGTCATCTCGGCGCTGCTCGACGCCGCGATGACCAACGCGCTGTTCTCGCTCGGCGTAGCCGGGGTCACAGCTGAACTCACGGTACGTTTTCTTGCCACGGTCGCACTCAACCGCGACGCCGTGGTGCGCGCCTCCATCGAGAAGGATGCTCATCCGCTTTTCTATGTCCGTGCCGAACTCCAACAGGATCGCAAGCTCATGGCGCGCGCCACTGCCAAGTTCCTGGCCAAGGGCCCCAAGTAGGAAACCCCATGGAAGACGAAAGCGACAACAGCAACCGCAAGCACGAGCCGCTGTCTGGCCCGATGCTGTTCTACAATGAGGTCGTGATCGACCACTTCATGAACCCCCGCAACGTCAACGAGCTGCCGGAGGCCGAAACGGACGGCTTCGGGCTGGTGGGTGACCCGTCCTGCGGCGACCAGATGAAGCTCTGGATCGCGGTGTGCGACGAACGAATCGCCAGGATCGCCTTCAAGTCATTCGGCTGTCCCGGAGCCATCGCGACAAGCAGCATGCTGACCACGCTCGCCGAGGGCAAGAGCGTCGAGGATGCTCGTCGAATCACTGACGACGACGTGATCGAGGCATTGGGCGGCATTCCGGAGAAGAAGCGACACTGCTCACTTCTCGGCGTGCGGGCGCTGCAGGCCGCCATCGAGGACTGGGAGAAGCGGCGGACGCGAACATGATCTATCTCGACCACAACGCCACCACACCGATTGACCGGCGTGTCTTCGAGGCGATGGTGCCCTTTCTCCATGAGCGTTGGGGAAACCCATCGAGCCCCTACCGCTTTGGCTACCAGGCCAGGGCAGCGGTCGAGCAGGCGCGCAAGCGGATCGCCGACTGCATCGGCTGTCAAAGTGACGAGCTTCTCTTCTGCTCGAGCGGGACCGAGTCGGACAACCTAGCGCTGCGCGGCGTGGCCCGCGTTCTGCGGTCCAAGGGAAATCACATCGTCACCTCGGCAATCGAGCATCACGCCGTGCTCCACACCTGCAGGGCGCTGGAGGACGAGGGGTTGCAGGTAACTTACGTGCCAGTGAACTCGGATGGCGTCGTGGACGTCGAGTCGCTGGCCCGGAGCCTACGCCACAACACCGTGCTCGTGAGTGTGATGCATGTCAACAATGAGACCGGCGTGATTCAGCCGGTGGACGAGATCGCCGCGATCACCAAGAAGCGCGGCATCGTATTGCACACCGATGCGGTGCAGTCCGCTGGCAAGCTACCTCGCCGCCTCACTGAGCTCGGCGCGGATCTCGTTACCCTCGCGGCGCACAAACTCTACGGGCCCAAGGGCGCGGCGGCCCTCTACGTTCGCGCGGGGACCCCGCTGGTGTCAATTACGACCGGGGGAGCGCAGGAGCACGGGCTCCGCGCGGGCACGGAGAATGTCGCCGGTATCGTCGGGTTCGCGGAGGCCGTGGTGTTGGCCTTCGAGGGAGTCGAGAGCGAGGCGGGGCGTTTGCGGGCTCTGCGGGATTGCCTCGAGCGAGAGGTGATGTACGCGGTGCGCGGGACGCGAATCAACGGTGCGCAAGCGTCGCGCGTGTCCAATACCTCGAGCCTGAGCTTCCAGGACGTCGACGGCGAATCAATCGTCCTTGGGCTCGACGTCCAGGGCATCTGCATCTCGACGGGCTCCGCTTGCTCCACGGGAGAACCCGAGCCCTCGCACGTGCTTCGGGCGATGGGGCTTTCGTCCCGCGACGCGCAGGGAACCATCCGCGTATCGCTCGGCCACGCCACGCGTCAGAAGGACATCGACCGGACGGTGTGGGCCCTGCTGGCGACCGTTGCGCGATTGCGGCAGATCTCTAGCGTGCGAGGCGCGGCCGAATGAACACCTACCTCGATTGCGTGCCGTGCTTTCTGCGCCAGAGCCTCGAAGCGGCTCGTGCCACCACCGAAAAGGTCGACCTCCACGAACGGATCGTCAGGGACGTGCTGCTGATGACGGCTGAGCTTCGGCTCGACCGCCCTCCGGCTTTGGTCGGGCAAGCGATCCATCGGCGCCTGCGCGAGTTGACCGGGGTGAATGACCCATATCGCGCAGCCAAAAAGCACTTCAACCGGCTAGCCTTGGAGGCCCTGCCCGAGCTCGCCGAGCGGGTACGAAGTGACCAGGATCCGCTGTTTGCCGCCGCGCGGTTCGCGGTGTCGGCCAACGCCATTGACATGGGCGTGGCCTCGGCCCTGTCCGAGTCCGATGTTCGCGAGGCCCTGCGCGGGCTCTCGACAGAGGCGATCCATGGCGACTGGGACACCTTTTTGGGGGCAGCGGCCGCAGCCACCGACATCCTGTACCTTGCCGACAACGCCGGAGAGATTGCGGTCGATCGCCTGGTCGTTGAAGCGCTTGGACCAGAGCGAGTGACGGTCGTGGTCCGTGGGGGTCCCGTGCTCAATGACGCCACCCTGGACGACGCGCGAGAGGTGGGCCTGGACACACTGGTCCGCGTCATCGACAATGGCTCGGATGCACCGGGCACCGTGCTCGATGACTGCAGTGACTCGTTCCGCCGGCGCTTTCATCGAGCCGATCTCATCATTGCCAAGGGGCAGGGCAATTTCGAGACGCTGAGCGGTGCTGGCGAGAACATCGCCTTCTGGTTCAAGGTAAAGTGCCCCGTCGTCGCACGCGAGCTCGGGCTGCAGTTGGGCACACAGGTCCTTCTGCCGCCCACCGGTCGAGCTCCGGCTTCGGCGCGTGCATCCGAAGCAGGGAAACCCAAGAGAGCTGGAGAGGGAGCCGACCGATGACCGACCAGGCCAAACTCACCATCGTCGTCGACAACCAGGCTGCAGAGGGGCTGGTGTCCGAGCACGGGTTTTCGGCCTGGCTCGAGATCACCGGCCGACGGCTGCTCTTCGACACCGGACAGGGAGCGGCGCTCGCGGTCAACGCCGACGAACTTGGCATCGCTCTTGGTACCGTAGATACCCTGGTGCTCAGCCATGGGCACTACGACCACTCCGGCGGTGTCCCGTTGGTGTTGTCCCGAGCCTCGACCGCACAGGTCTACCTCCATCCGGCGGCGACCGGTTGCCGGTACTCGCTTCGAGATGGGGTTGCCTGGTCGGTAGCCATGCCGGAAGCGGCGCGTGCTCGGCTCGAGGATCGATCGGCCAGCGTTCGCTGGATCACTGAGGAGCTGCAGCTTGCGACCGACCTCGGGCTGACCGGCCCCATTGCACGACGAACGGACTACGAGGACACCAAAGGGCCCTTCTTTCTCGACGCCGACGGCATGCAGCCCGATTCCATCGAAGATGATTTGGCGCTGTGGCTCCGAACCGACCGAGGTCTGGTGGTGCTCGTTGGATGCAGCCACGCCGGTCTGATCAACACCTTGCGCCAGGCGCAGAGGCAGAGCAAAGAGCGTCGGCTGCACGCAGTGGTTGGTGGCTTTCACCTCAAAGAGGCCAGCGAGAGCCGCGTCGCGCGCACTGTGGCCGAGCTGCAGGAGCTCGGACCCGAGCTGATTGTCCCGTGTCATTGCACCGGAGCGGTGGCGCTCGAGAGACTTCGTCACAGCTTTGGCGAACGGGTAGTGCCGGGATTTGCCGGCGCGGTGTTCAAGTTCGACCGGTCGGGGTAACCGCGCGATCCCGAGGTGCCTCTCGAGAGTCCCTACCGGCGCAACCAGCGGCGCGCCAGCGCTGCTTTCCCAGGATCGATCTCCCCCGCCAAAAGAGCCTGTTCGAGCACCGAGCGCCGCTCCTTTTTTCCGATACTCGAGGTGGTGAGCGTCCGGCGCGTCACATGGACGGGCCAGCGGTACCCGAACTCCAATACCCCCAAGTACACCGTCGGCCCAACCACGATGCTCGCGATCGCCGAGAGGGCCAGGGCGCGACGGCGAAGGCGCGCGGCCGATACCAGCGCGGCCAGCCCAATCAAAATCGCTCCGCCGTAAAGGTAAGCGCTCAACCACCGAGCGTGTGCCCAAAGGGCATCGATATGAGCGAGCAACGCTTTTCGGTAGGGCTCATTCAAATAGAACACGCTGCTCGTGGGCGGCGGCACCCCGCCTGCCTGCGTCAGAAACTCCTCGACCAGCGGGCTAAAGCGCTCATTTGACCGCACCCAGCCTTGCCGCGACGCGAGCGTCGAGGAGAGCTCTCGTCGATAGAGCAAGGGTAACCCGAGCACGCTGAGCTCCGCTGGGGGACGTGGACCGGTGCCCGACAGGTCTGCTGCCGAGTCGGCTGCCGCGTACCACGGCTCATCCAGCAAAGAGAACCTGGCTCCTTGAAGGCACAAGGCCGAAAACCGCGCCTTTTGGCACTCAGCCAATTTCCTGGCTCGGTGCCAGCCCACGAAGGATTCGATGAGCGGCATCTCGGGCGCCGCCTCGCTCAGGTCGCGCGGCAATGCTCCGTGGTGCTCGGCATAGCGGAGCAGGCCTGCGCGGTGCAGCTCCAGATCGGTTCGAAGCAGCTCGAGAATCGGCCTGGAAAACCCGGAGGCACTGGAGGCATCGGTCTCGGCGAAGTTGCGATGCCAATTGACGACCGCTATCCATGCCCCACCGAGCGCAGCCAGAAGCGGAAGGACCGAGTGAACCGCGAAGAGCGGTATCCCCGAAGAGCCGCGGTTGCGCCCCAACCAGCGCGTACCTGCCAGAACCAGCGCCATCGCCCCGGCCGCCGCCAAGGCGCGCAGCCGCAGATCGCGATCCCCTCGTGCGATGAAGTCGATGAGGACCAAGGGCAGCACGCCCACTGCAGCTCCAAGTGCTCGCATCGACCATCGCAGCGCCGCAGGGCGAAGCGCCCCCGTGCCGACGACCCGGCCACGACTCGCTTCTGAATTGTTTCTCAAGTTCCCCCGCTGCTCCATCCGACCAAGTTCTGCACCAATTCATCGCGGCCGCAACGCCAAGCTCGCGGAAATCCAAAAGTCGCGGTATGCCAGGGCACATGAGGGAGACAGCCAGGGGAATCATCTGGAGTATCACTTTATGCTGTGCGGCGCTTGGGCTGAGCGCCCTGGGCTGCGGTGGCTCGAACCAGCGTACCGACGACGCAAACAGCAGTGCCGGGACAGCGGGCGCGGCGGGGGCTGAATCCGACGGCGGAGGCGAAAGCGGGGGTGAGTCCGCGAGCGCTATCGACGGCGCCTTGACCAACACCCGCCCCACCCACACGAGCGACACGCCGATAGACTACTATCGGCTCGACTTGATGCGCGATGCAGCAGGCGCCGTCACTCTCTCGCGGATCGGAATGGTAGAAAGCTCGACGGTACCGCACCCTCCGCTCGCCGCCGAGTATGTCGCCGTTGCCCGCGGCGGCGACGGTATCCTTAGCGCCATTCCGCTGATCTTTCCCGGCGAGATGAAGGTCACGACGTTGAGCGAGGCCGGCGCCAAGACGGAGGAAAGCACCGCAGTCGAGGACTCGAGCGTGGCCGTTTACATTCCCAATGCGTCCGAGGTCGATGCTATCGATGTCGTGGATTCGAGCGGAGAGAGCCTGCTCAGCTTGACCGCCGACGATCTGAGCCAGGCGCTGACCGACAACGCCCAACAGAGCGCCGTCGCGCCTCCCCCGAGCCACCCAGGGACGATTTCGCAGCCGCTGACCTCCACCCAGCTGGCCTTGAAGTTTCCCCACATCTTGTACCTCGAGCCCGGAAATGAGGAGTTCATCAGTACGAAGCTGCTGGATGGTGACGGGTACCTCATTGCGCGAACCGACACCATGAACGACCTGCTCGCGCAGGGGCTGGAAAAGCTGACGCCAGCAGTCCTGAGCTCGATTACCACCGTCGGTGTGGTTCGGCTGGGGCCAGACTTGGCCGCTGTTTACGGGCGGACGCTCGGTAGTACTCTGGTCATCAACGAGACGGCCTTCGACAACGACCAGTTCGAAAATACGTTGATTCACGAGGCGACCCATTGCTTCACCAATTTGGTGGACGCCGCCGCATCGTGGACCGGAATTGGGCTTTCCGATTGGCCCGACGAGGTTGGAACGCAAGCTATGGCGACGGTATCGAAGTACCGCTTGTCCGGCGGTTTCCTGGAAGCGTGGAGTGATCTCCACGAGTGCAGCGTCGAGGCAGGAGCGGCATCGGACTATCGGGGCGACGAGTGGGACGCCTCGGATTTTTCCGAGGCCGATGCGTATGCTGCTGGTTTTTCAGACCGCTATGGATCGAACAGTCCCGCTGAAGACGTGGCCATGTATGTGGAGACTACGGTGACGCCGACCACGCCATCGCCTGGGATTTGCGGAGAATTCACCGGGCTGTCCGAGGTGACTCCGGAGGTCAGCGTTCCGTTCGCCAAACTCACCCTGCTCAGTGCCGTTGGTGCGATTTCCGAGTCTGCATACAACGCGTGCGTGAAGGGGGCCGCCTACTCCAACGGACCGCTCGGGATCAGCTTTCCGGGGACGATCCAGTTCGACACCAATTTGATCGCCGGTTTTGCGAATACCGATGGCGTCAGATACTTCGACGTCATTGGCTCGAGCGGCGCCTACGATTTCATGATTCAACTCGCACTGGAGAACGAAGACGCGGTTCCCCTCGGGATGCATCGCCTCGACGGCATCGGCCTGGTAAATCTCACGACCCCAGGTTTGAACGGGGCCTACTTGGCCAATGACGATCCCGATCTAGCGCGCGTCGGCGAACAGGGGTTCGTTCTGATCAGCGAAGCTTCCTCGGTGCAAACCAAGGGATTCGTCTTCGGCTTGGTGCTGCAAAATGCGGTTGGCTTCAATACGGATTACATGCCCTACGGCACCATCTACGTCCGTTGAGCTGGGAGCGTCACCCGCAGCAGGACGGGCCGCAGCAGCCGCGCCCGTTTGGCTTGGTGCCCTCGATGGTAGCGGACACGACGTAGTCTTCCGCTCCGGTTCCGGGGAACCAGTCGCGGATGACCGCACGGCTCTCCTCTTTCAGATCGATTCGGATGGTCTCGAAGCCGGTGCTCCGTAGGAGCTCTCTCAGGGTTTCGACCGGCGCCGCCCCGGCAACGCAACCGGTGAGCGCATCGACATTGCCAGCCAGGGCCTCGGGCAGCGGCGCGGTGGCAACGATGTCAGAGATGGCGAGCCGCCCGCCGGGCTTGAGCACGCGGAAGGCCTCACGGAAGACCGCTTCCTTGTCCGGGGAGAGATTGATCACACAGTTCGAGAGGATGACGTCGACTTCGCCGTCGGCGACCGGAAGATGCTCGATCTCCCCCAGGCGAAACTCCACGTTCGTAACCTTGCCGTTGCGGGCGTTGCTGCGCGCCTTGGCCACCATCTCCGCGGTCATGTCCACGCCGATGACCCGACCCGTGGGACCCACCTGTTTCGATGCCAAAAAGCAGTCGAAGCCGCCACCAGCCCCCAGATCGAGCACCGTCTCGCCAGGGCGAAGCGCTGCAATGGCCTGGGGATTGCCGCAACCGAGACCGAGGTTTGCGCCTTCGGGAACGTTGGCCAGGTCGTCCGCGGAATAGCCTAAGGCGAGGCTGGCATCGGGCGCGGGCCCGCAGCACCCCGGGGAGCAGCAGCTGCTGCCAGTCGATTTGGCAACCTTGCCGTACTGCTCGCGCACTGCAGCGCGTACCTGGTCGTGCTTGTCACTGGTCGCGGTCGTAGTGGTTTGGCTCATGGTTTTTCTCCGTACGAATTCAACGTTGCTGCCAGCTCCGTGATCCTTTGGCGGAGCTCGTCCCGCACTTCGCGGAACCTCGACAGCACTTGGTCGGGGGTGGCCGTCGGATCTGCCGCAGCCGGATCGGGCAAGCCCCAATGGAGTCGCTCGGCCTTGCCCAGAAAGACCGGGCACTCTTGTTCTTTGCAGAGGGTAATGACGGTATCGACCTGAGCGGCAGGGATTTCGTCTACGGACTTGGAACGATGCGCGGAGATGTCGATCCCGAGCTCCCCGAGCACCGCCATCGCCTCGGGGCGAACCTGGGTCGGGTGCGAACCCGCGGACCAAATCTTCACCTCTGGCGGAAACACATGGCGAGCCAGCCCCTCCGCCATCTGGCTGCGTGCCGAATTCGCTACGCACAAGAACAGGACTCCCTTCACGCCATCACCTCGCGTGGCCGGTAGAGCCTTCGCCTCAGCCAGAATGCCACGTTCACCAGCGCGATCATGACCGGGACCTCGACCAGGGGCCCAATGACGGCTGCCAGCGCAGCGCCGTGGTGGATGCCGAAGGTCGCGACCGCAACGGCGATGGCGAGCTCGAAGTTGTTCGAGGCAGCGGTAAAAGACAGTGTGGTCGCCTGTTCGTAGGTGGCGCCCACCTTCTTCGACATGAAGAAGGACACGAAGAACATCACCACGAAGTAGATCAACAGCGGGATGGCGATGCGGACCACGTCGAGGGGAAGCTTTACGATGTTTTCGCCCTTGAGCGAGAACATCACGACGATGGTAAAGAGCAGCGCCACCAGCGTAATTGGGCTGATCTTGGGGATGAACCGGGTATGATAAAACTCTTTGCCCTTCAGCTTGATCAACGAAAATCGCGTGAGCATGCCGGCGATGAACGGGATGCCCAGATAAATGAATACGCTCT